>OCTW011618302.1_pt1 | contig 172551 bp, 139 predicted proteins | sample 1539671 | NCBI WGS metagenome assembly OCTW01 (sample SAMN02144230, study PRJEB22623) | gut metagenome | biome: sheep rumen | host: Ovis aries | place: New Zealand | reverse complement strand
ACTCCGTTACCCTTTGTAGCTGTAAGGAAAGGCCCTCTGAATCCTATAAGACCACGTGAAGGAATCCTGAACTCAAGTCTTGTCATACCTGTACCGGCAGTTGCCATTCCTGTCATCTCACCTTTACGGATTGCAAGCATATTTATGATAGTTCCTGAGTATTCATCCGGAACATCTATTGTTGCAATCTCAAATGGTTCTTCCTTCTTTCCGAGCTCATTTGTCTTATATATAACCTCAGCCTTGCTGACTGCAAATTCATAGCCTTCACGACGCATATTCTCGATAAGGACTGAAAGGTGAAGCTCACCTCTTCCTGATACCTTGAAGCAGTCCATGGAATCTGTCTCTTCTACTCTGAGTCCTACGTCAGTATTCAGCTCACGGAAAAGTCTGTCTCTCAGGTGACGGGATGTAACGAACTTACCTTCCTTACCTGCAAGAGGTGAATCATTTACCATGAAGTCCATAGAAATTGTAGGATCAGTTATCTTCTGAAATGGAATGCTCTCCGGATTCTCAGGTGAACATATAGTATCACCTATCTTGATCTCTTCCATACCTGATATAGCAACTATGGCACCGACTGTAGCCTCCTCAACCTCATAACGGTCAAGTCCTCTGTATTCGTAAAGCTTGCCGACTTTAACTCTCTTCTGATAATCAGGCTCATGATGGTTAACAAGCACAGCATCCATATTAACCTTTATAGTACCGTTGTCAACCTTACCGACACCTATACGGCCTGTATATTCATTATAATCTATTGTGCTTATAAGCATCTGAACTCCTGCTTCAGGATCTCCTTCCGGAGCAGGAATATGATTAATGATAGTCTCGAAAAGAGGCTTCATGTCTGTTCCCGGCTCATCAGCCTTGTATGAAGCAACACCTTCCTTTGCTGAAGCATATACAAAAGGACAGTCAAGCTGTTCCTCTGTTGCGTCAAGATCCATAAGAAGCTCAAGAACCTCATCCTCAACCTCTGCTATACGGGCATCAGGACGATCTATCTTATTGATACAAACGATAACTGAAAGGTTCAGTGCAAGAGCCTTCTGAAGTACGAATCTTGTCTGTGGCATAGCACCTTCAAATGCATCAACAACCAGGATGACTCCATTTACCATCTTAAGTACACGTTCAACCTCACCACCGAAATCAGCATGACCCGGGGTATCAATGATGTTGATCTTGATGCCATTATAATCAACAGCCGTATTCTTTGAAAGTATGGTAATTCCTCTCTCCCTCTCAATATCATTGGAATCCATAACTCTCTCAACCACTTCCTGATTGGTTCTGAAGATTCCGCTCTGGCGGAGAAGTCCGTCAACCAGCGTAGTCTTACCATGATCTACGTGAGCTATGATAGCAATATTTCTTACATCTTCTCTTATCATTTTTTAACCCATCTTTCTACAACAGTTGTAGGAGGGAAACAGTTCACCCTCCTACAAAAGTATAATTTATGTATACACTGATCACTCCTGCCAACCTTAGGTTGTTGAGTAGTTTGGTGCTTCTTTTGTTATCTGAATATCATGTGGATGGCTCTCACGAAGAGCTGCAGGAGTAATCTTAACGAACTCTGCCTTCTCATGAAGCTCCTGAATATTCTGTGCTCCGACATATCCCATGCCGGCTCTGAGACCGCCTATAAGCTGGAATACAGTATCCTCTACGCTTCCCTTATAAGCAACTCTTCCTTCAACACCTTCAGGAACAAGCTTCTTAGCGCCTGCCTGGAAGTATCTGTCCTTTGAGCCCTTCTCCATAGCTGCGAGAGAACCCATACCTCTGTATACCTTGTATTTTCTTCCCTGATAAAGTTCGAATTCACCAGGTGCTTCATCTGTTCCTGCGAACATGCTTCCCATCATGCAGACATCACCACCGGCTGCAAGCGCCTTGGTAACATCTCCCGAATACTTGATACCGCCATCAGCTATAACAGGGATTCCTGCTTCCTTAGCCGCATCATATGCATGCATAATAGCTGTTATCTGAGGAACACCGATACCTGCAACAACTCGTGTTGTACAGATTGAACCGGGACCGATACCGATCTTAACAGCATCTACTCCTGCTTCGATCATAGCCTTTGTTCCCTTGCCTGTAGCAACGTTACCTGCTATGACATCTACATCAGGATACTTATCCTTGATCATCTTAAATGTCTTAAGAACATTTGCTGAATGACCATGTGCTGTATCTATTACTATAGCATCAACATGAGCCTTCATAAGCTCATCTATTCTGTCTGTAACATCTGCTGTAACACCAACTGCTGCAGCACAGAGAAGACGTCCCTTCTCATCCTTTGCAGCAGCAGGATACTTGATAGCCTTCTCAATATCCTTGATAGTGATAAGACCCTTCAGCATTCCATTTGCATCTACTATAGGAAGTTTCTCCTTACGAGCTGCCCAGAGTATGCTCTTTGCCTCTTCAAGGGTTATTCCTTCCTTAGCTGTAATAAGATTCTCAGAAGTCATTACTTCGCTGATCTTCTTCGTGTAATCATTCTCAAACTTAAGGTCTCTGTTTGTAATGATACCTACAAGTCTGCCCTTATCTGTTATAGGCACACCTGAAATTCTATACTTGGACATCAGATCATCTGCATCAGCAAGAGTATGCTCTGCTGAAAGTGAGAAAGGATCAGTTATGACACCATTCTCTGAACGCTTAACCATATCCACTTCTTCTGCCTGTTCCTCGATGCTCATGTTCTTATGAATAACACCGATACCACCCTGTCTCGCCATAGCAATTGCCATACGATGTTCGGTAACAGTATCCATGCCTGCACTCATAAGCGGAATACTAAGTTTGATCTTCTTTGTAAGGTTTGTTGAAATATCAACCATACTTGGGAGGACTTCCGAATATCCCGGGATAAGAAGTACGTCATCAAATGTAATGCCTTCACCGATAATCTTACTCATGATCTTTCTCCTTTTCTTTGATTTAATTATATATTACTTTGAATTTTAAGTATGATAACAAACTTCAAAACGAGTGTCAACACGGCATAGTATTCAAAAATTCATAAAAATTTCCGCTCACTTCGTTAATTATTTCTTATAGACAAATTCGTCAGTTTCTGTTAGCAGATGCTTCTTCTTATCAATCTGAGCAACCTTTATTGCTGTTTCACCACTGACCATCTCGTCAGGAGCCTCTGATGCCTCAACAAGAAGGTTATGTTCGTCTATATAAACAGTTTCAAATCTGTCATCATTTATTAATACTTTGGAGAATTCGGTAAAGTGTTCTCCGGAAACGACTATGCTGCCGTCCTGATTCACTCTGACTCCATTTACGGTTATCGTATCTATGCCCATCTTCATGTCGACACGTTCGTATTTTTCAACATGGTCATAAATGTATTGATGCCCGTAAAGTATGTCGTATTCAAGGTCAAGCTGAGCCTTTTGATACTCCTCAGGCTTATTGAGCATATATATGTATCTGCTATGAGTCTTCTGCATTATACCCTTATCAATACCCAGATAAGTAAGCAGGATGTCAGAAAATTCATATGTATATATGTCTTTATCAGGAATATTGAGATTCATGTTATTGACTATGACATATTCTGTCTGATTGATGTCACCCTTCTTGAACTGTCCGTCCGTGAATTCCAGACTGGGGATATGATCACCATAAAGGAAAAGGATATAATCCGTTCCTCTTCTGTCAAGCTTTGCCTTAAGTTCAGCTATCATCTCATCCATTTCGTAGCATTGATTAACGAAGTATCCGAACTGGTTCGTCAATTCAGGATCCTGGTCATCTCTGGTCACCTTGATATGTTCTTCACACTTAAGCTCATCCTTAGGATACTTTCCATGACCCTGGACTGATATAGTGAAGACAAAGTCTCTGCCCGGAGTAGAATTCAGTGCCTTAATGATTTCATCAACCAGTATGCCGTCCTTTGCCCAGTTGGTTTCTGTCCTCTCGATATCTGTCATGTATTCAAGAGATGTAAAAGTTTCAAATCCAAGGTTAGGATAAACCTCATCCCTGCTGTAGAATTTGGCTCTGTTGTTATGAATTGCGTGAGTGCTGTAACCATCACGTCTGAGAATCTGCGCCAGACTCTCACAAGGTCTGCTTGTAAGTATAGTCTTATATGGATATTCGCCTGCTCCGAAATCCTTGGAGTTCATACCTGTAAGAATTTCAAATTCAGTATTGGCAGTTCCCGCTCCTATGGCAGGAACAGTCAGATATCCTGAAGGAAACTCCTCCTGGTACTTCTTAAAGTAAGGTATGGACTCTCTATCAGTGTGGATACCCTCTACTCTGTCTATATCTATAAAAGATTCGAGCTGAATAACTATGATATCAGGCTGTTTCTTTATTATCGGTCTTCTGTAGTTGGAAGCCTTGTTAGCCTCTGTTCCTATTTTATCCAAACGATCCTTGCTGTAGTCATCAGGTTCACTTATACCTACATCGATCACGCTGTTTGAAAAACAGTAAGCAAATCCATAATCTTTATATGCAGTTCCAAGATTGGAAAAGTCATCTGATATCAGATCCGTCTTAATACCTATAATAGTAAGAAGGTACACAGCTCCGAAAGCCGCGAAGCATATAAGTATGGTTGTAACATAGTGCACACTTCCTTTGATCTTCGGCGCTTTGATGAAAGCAAATACCATAATTGCGATAAAAATGAAAATACCTGCAAATATCAGGAACTGCTGGAACGAATTAAAATATACATCTATCATACTCATTACATCTGAAACCATAAGGAAATCAATGAATGAAAATGGAGTAATCCTGTGACCGAGCACAAAGAAGTTTATGGTACCCATAACAAACCATATGAGTCCGATAAAACCTACAAGAAACACTCTCTTCTTTGACAGAAGGCCGAGAAGAAGTGTAAAGAACACAAGAAACATATTATAAATAAAAACAAGTGGCGAGTGAAAAACAAAAAGAGCCGCACTGAACAGGGAATGTCTTCCCAGTATTTCCAGGAAAAACTCCAGAAGAATTGCAATTATAAGACATTGAAGTACCCAGACCCAAAGAGGGACATCATTGGACTTCTTGACTATTTTCTTAAATCCTTCCTCAACCTTTTTCAGAAAGCTCTTCATATACTTACCTGTCTTTGTTTAAAAAACAAAAAGGTTCTGAAACCTGACAACGTTTCAGAACACCCCAAATAATGCTTCAAGATACACAAAAAGCGCGAGACGGGAATCGAACCCGCGACCCTCTCCTTGGCAAGGAGATGCTCCACCGCTGAGCCACTCGCGCATACGTCACTTTTTCAGCAACGTGTGTATATTACCACAATGTGATATACGTGTCAACACCATTTTATATTATTTTTTGATACTGTTTTTTATTGCAGAATCACTGCTTTGATTCATGAAACAGAATCTCTCCGGTGGTTATATTATCTAAGGTTCCATCCTCTCTTCTTACTGAAAGGGCACCATCCTTCATAACCTCTATAACCTTGCCGATAACGGACTCACCATTCACTTCATACTTTACTCTTTTACCGCTAACATTGGAATGAGAAATGTATTTATCCATGAAATCATCAGGATTCATATCAGCATAATATTTTAAAAGCCCGGAAGCTATCTCAGCAACAAACTCACTTCTGTTCAGATCATCTTTTCCAAGCGATGTAACCTTATATCTGATATCAGAAGGAAAATCCTCTTTCTTTACATTTATTCCTATGCCTACTATGACATTTTCAGAAAGTCCGGTCTCAAGATCTGTAACCGCCTCTGTAAGAATTCCGGCTGTTTTCCTGTCGCCTATATATATATCGTTCACCCATTTAACAGATGGCTTGATGTCTGTCAGCTTTTCTATGGCATCAATTACAGCTACAGCTGCAGCCATAGTGATAAGCATCGGATTTCTGACACCTCCGGGAACCCTGTAATAAAGCGACATATATATACCTTTACCTGATGGTGAATAAAAGCTCCTGCCCAGACGTCCTCTTCCTCCGGTCTGCATATCAGCATAAATAATCGAAGGAGATTCTATCCCATCAATGATATGTCTCTTCATCTCATTGTTGGTCGAATCTATCTCTTCCAGACAGATTAAGTTCATTTTTTTAATACTATCAGGTAGGAAGCTTCTTATACTCTGAACAGATACCTTGTCACTGGATATATCAAGATAATACCCTCTGTTCTTTACGGATACAATATTATATCCTTCTTCCTTCAGGGAGTTCACCGCCTTCCAAACAGCATTCCTCGACACGTTATACTTCTCTGCGAGAAACTGCCCTGAAAGCGGTTCCCCACGTCTGTCTTCAAAATCCTGAAGAATACTATCCTTTAACATACGCTTTAATCCTGTCCATCATATTTATGGCATCAAATCTGCCAAGTTTATACATTCTTTTGATATTCTCTTTATTCTTCTCTGTCCTGCTGATACCAAGATCCCTGCTCGGTTTGATAATAAGAATCTCACCTGCCTCTTCAAGTCTCTTTAATTCGCGTATGGTCTCGTTATAATCAATATATCTATGCTCAGCAGTCCTTAAGTATTCCGGATAATTCCTGTAAAGTCTCTTCATTACAGGCATGGTCTTATCCTTCTTCTTAACATATCCCTCGGGCTGAGTAAGAACAACGATATTCTTTTCGAATCCCTGCTTCCTCATGAAACCAACAGGTATTGAATCACCTGTTCCGCCATCGAGGTATTTACCACCTTTATATTCAACTATTCTTGATACCATAGGAAGTGACGCAGAAGCTCTTACAGCATCCATATCATCAGTTTTGAGATCATATACCCTGATATACTCTGCTTTACCTGTCTCTACATTGGTAACACAGGAATACACCTCTGCTTTCTCAGCATTTTCTTTGAACTTATCATAATCAAGAGGATAAAGCTTATCCGGTATCTCTTTGTAACAGAATTCAACTTCGCAAAGATCTCCTGTCTTGATAAGCGAATTGATGCTCATGAATCTTCTGTCGCTTCTAAGGTTTACATAATATCTTGCATCCCTTCCGAACTGTTCTGCCATATATGTAATACCATGAAGTATTCCTGCAGATACTCCGACAAGTCCATCGACCTTTATATCATTAAGAAGAAACTCATCCAGAACGCCTGCCGTATATATACCGCGCATTCCGCCGCCTTCCAGAACCAGCCCCAATCTTTTTTCGTCCATGCTTTGTCCCCTTTATATACTACTCTTCATCCTCTTCTTTTTCGCCGTCATGATCATCTGATTCATCCTTTTCGTCAGAATCTTCTTCCTCATCATCTGAGTCTTCTTCGTCTGACTCATCCTCTTCATCAGTTTCAGGTTCCTCGATGTACTCTTCTATATATTTATAATAGTTATTAACAAGAATCGCATCGGAAACACTTCTTTTATTCTTGCAGACATTCTTATAATAATCTATATAACTGTCATCCACATTTCCGGTAACTTCCCCCGTACCGGCATTATAGCGGCATGAATCCGTTATAAAGCTTCCGTCATTCAATATGACAAGCCCTTCATTTGTAGACATGACATCCTGCCCCGCAAGCATACGCGAATCATATTTGAAGCCCATAAGATTGGATACAGTCGGAAGGACATCAAGACTCATACAATACTTGGTTACTATTGTCCTATGTTCCATGCTCGGGCTATACAGAATAAATGCATTCTTGTACCATCCAAATGTATTGTCCAGGGTCTTTCCCGCCAGTTCATCTACAATACTCTTATTGTTATATGGTACATGATCAGGAACAAGAACTATAAGCGTATGATCAGCTATTCCTTCCTTTTCAAGGTCATCAAGAAGTGCCTTCATCATAAGTTCAAGCTCATACTGACAAGCTATATAGGCTCTGGTCGACTCTGAGTAAGGCATATTCTCAACATAATCTTTATGCTTGACTGCCATTGAATTACTTGAATATGTATACGGAAGATGTCCACTTACAGTCATATAGTAAACGTGGAAAGGTTCCTGATCTTTATAGATATCAAATGTGTTCTGTTCCATGAAAAGATCTGACTGAGGCCATAACTGTCTTCCGTTCGAATTGGTCTCAAATGGCAATCCATTTCCAACTCCTGTCCAGTTATCGTATCCGAGATATGGATGAGATATATGTCTTTTATAGTATGTATAATCGTTATCATGGAAAGCAAAAACATTATAACCGGCTCTCTTCGACTGGTTTCCAAGAGTAAATGGCATGTATGCACCTATACTGCCTAACTTGTTCATGGAAAGATATCCTCCGCTCCTTGGGAGCAGTCCGGTAAGATTTGCATACTCTCCGCCACTGGTAGATCCATACCAGAGAGGGGTGTAATAATTAGTGAAATAGAATCCTTTGTGCATCATCTTATAAAGGGTCGGGGTCGTAGATTCACTGACCACATATCCATTAAAGCCTTCTGCACAAACAAATATAAGATTGTATCCTTCAAACATGCCCGTGTATTCATTTTTATGTGTAGTCTGGGCAGTACGGAGATACTCATTTATAGCTGTTATATTTCCATTTCCTGCTTCTGCATCTATCTTATCAAAATCAACATCAAGAATATTCGGAGATGTATCTACCGGTTCCTCCGTGGTTTCCTCAGTAGTTGGTTCTTCATCACCCTTTGCCATACTGTCCCCTGCTGATGCATCAGACACTGTAGCAGGATTAACCGGAGCCGGAACATAGTCAGGATCAAAGCTGTTTTCATCAGCAAATTCAGCATCCTGCTTTTCAAATCCCAAAGCATTCTTTGCCGCATACTTTGTATCTAACACTACACTCTCCACTATACCCAGCTTCTCTATGGAAAGATCTACAGAATCATAATTCTTGAAAACATGATATGCGGAATTATATCCATTATCTCCCATTGACAGGAAAAGGAATATGTAAAATGTAAATATTGCATAAAACAGAGCTTCGTATCCATATGTGAGCAGCTTATGACGTTCTTTATCCAGCAGCTTTCTGCCGAAGATGATATAGAAAAGAATCGGAAGAAGCCAGAGTATAACAATAACGATTTTTGTCAGCAGCGCCTCAAACACAACACCCCTGAAATCAAGTGCCTGTCCGGCAACGTCTCCAACCCCTGAAAGCGATAGAAATGAATTGAACACATAATTATATATAAGGTGCGCAATGAAATAGAAATACAAAATAAATGACACAATTATGGTGTAAATAACTCTGCCCTTCTTAGGAAGAAGGCTGGCTATAAATCCCAGAACTGTGCCATAGCATACTGAGAAAAGCATCAGAGTAAATATGTTCTTAAATGAAAATGAAAACTTCAGCATATGAAAGAATATCTCATAATATATGATAAGTACACTGAAATAAAACTCATAAGATGTCAGTATTTTTTTGATAACTTTTCCCACTCTATCCATTTTTTTACCAACTCTCAATTAAAAGAGTATATTGCTCCTGTTCTTCATAAGACTTCCACCGGTAACTATATTAAGTGTGCCGAAAGTAATTCCGATAATTATAAGCAAAATACCGAGAACGATATTCCACACACCTGCAGTCTTCATAGTCTTGTAAACCTTTTCCATAATAATTCCTCCTTACTTAACTCCATATTCTGCGTAGTACGCATCGAGCCTTGCCTTAAGCTCGTCATCTATAACACCTTTCTGAACAAGATAATCAACTATCTCGTTCATGGATACTATAGCGCTTGTATCAAATCCATAGAGCTCTTTGATTTCATCGAGAGCGCTCTTATCTCCCTTGCCTCTCTCACATCTGTTAAGAGATACCATAAGACCAACGATAGTTACATCACCCTGTGCTTTAATTATAGGAATAGTCTCTTCCATGGATTTGCCAGATGTAGTTACATCCTCAACAACGATTATTCTGTCCCCGTCTTTGATCGGACTTCCAAGCAGTATACCTGCATCTCCATGATCCTTAGCCTCTTTTCTGTTAGAGCAGTATCTCTTTTCCTGTCCATAAAGACGGCTGTAAGCCATAGCTACAGTTACGCTTATAGGAATGCCCTTATATGCAGGTCCGAATATAACATCGAAATCGTCTCCGTATGTATCATGGATAGCCTTTGCATAATATTCTCCGAGCTTTGTAAGCTGTGTTCCTGTAACATAAAGTCCTGCATTCATAAAGAAAGGTGACTTCCTGCCACTCTTTAATGTGAAATCACCGAACTTAAGAACCTTGCTGTCCAGCATGAAATCTACAAATTCCTGCTTATATGCTTCCATATAGTTATCTCCTTCAAACAATGTGTGTAACGCACGGCACGAGCCGCACAAAAAAACTCTAGTGGCTTTTTACACCACTAGAGTATTTTATCATATTTCCTTCATTATTGCATCGAATATTTTGTCCGAAACTTCATGTTTTGTCATGATAGGAAGTTCTTCCATACCATCTCTGGATATAATGGTTACGATATTTGTATCCACCTTATATCCTGCTCCCGGAGTACGAAGACTGTTAGCACATATCATATCAACATTCTTCTTAACCAGCTTAGCCCTTGAATTTTCCAGAACATTCTCTGTCTCCATTGAAAATCCGCAAATGAACTGCTCCGGTTTTCTTATCTCACCAAGAGTCTTCAGTATATCTTTAGTCCTCTTAAGCGGTATGGACATATCACCATCACTCTTTTTAATCTTCTCATCCGCTGTAGTAACAGGAGTATAATCTGCCACTGCTGCAGACATTACTATGATATCCTGGGCTGGCGCTTCACTCATCACAGCGTTATACATATCTTCTGCAGAAACTGTATCTATAATTTTAATTCCATATGGCTTCTTTATAGACGTAGGTCCTGATATAAGAGTAACCTCAGCTCCTCTCATAGCCGCAACCTCAGCAAGTGCATAACCCATCTTGCCCGAGCTGTGATTTGTTATAAATCTGATCGGATCCAGAGCTTCCTCAGTAGGTCCTGCCGTAATTAGAACCTTCTTTCCTTCCATGTCGTGTGGCTTGGCTACGGCCTTAAGAACTGCATCTACAAGTTCTGCCTCTTCAGGAAGCTTGCCCTTTCCGTCATATCCACATGCAAGATGTCCCTCATCCGGCTCAACTATTATGAAACCAAAGCTTCGCAGCTTCTCAATATTAGCCTGTACTATCTTATTCTCATACATATGCACATTCATTGAAGGAGCAACTATAATAGGGCAGCTTGCAGGAAGAACAGCCGTGGAAAGCATATCGTCAGCTATTCCATTTGCAAGTTTTCCGATGATATTTGCAGTAGCCGGTGCTATAAGAATCGCATCCGCTGTCTCACCGAGATGAACATGAGGAACATATCCGTTCTCAAGTGCTCCCGGAGCAAACACATCAGTATATACCTTATTTTTTGTAAGAACTTCAAAAGGCTCTTTAGTTATTATCTTAGTAGCATTCTCAGTCATCACAACATGAACATCCGCACCGAGCTTAACAAGCATGCTCGCTACATTTGCCATCTTATATGCTGCAATCCCGCCGGAAACACCCAGCAGTATATTCTTTCCCTTTAACATAATTACCCTCACTTATATTTACTCTTTGGACATTTTATTCTAAAATGTCCGCAAGCTCTCCATGTTTTTCATAGTGAGTAACACGTGTCAGACGATTCTCAGCATCCACGAAAGCAACCTTAGGAGGATTCTCTTTAAACTCTTCCGGTGTCATGACAGCATAGCTCATGATTATAACTTTATCTCCTACAGCAACATATCTTGCAGCAGCACCGTTAAGGCAGATCATGCCTGTTCCTCTTTCTCCGGCAATTACATATGTCTCAAGGCGGTTTCCGTTATCAACATCAGCAACCTGAACCTTCTCATATTCAACAAGCCCTGCACCATCCATAAGATCTTCATCTATGGTGATGCTTCCAACATAATTAAGTGCCGCTTCTGTAACGACTGCTCTGTGAATCTTGCTCTTCAATACATTTATCTGCATGATATTTCCTTTCTATACACTGGTTATATTTACGTAACTGTACAGTGCATCAATCATAAGACGATGAACCATCCGCTTCGCGTCTGTCGCTGCTACGCAGCTCACGTTCATCGTTTATGATGGACACCCCTGTGCCAGGTCATGAATATGTATCAAGCCCTTGCAGTTGCAAGCAACTGACGGGCATTATACATATTCACGCCTGTACAGTTACTGTATTTCCATCATAAAGTTGTCAATAAGCCTTACTTTGTTATTTATCTTAACAGCTATGGCACAGAGTATGTCACCTTTAACAGTATCAATACTCTCCATAGTGTTGTTATCAACTATCTCAACATAATCGATCTCAGCCATAGGCTCACTCTCGATCATTTCAGTCATAGCCTGCTTGATCACATTTGCATCCCTCTCACCTGATGCAATCATATCCCTGCCGAGCTTAATTGACTTTGACAGAATAAGCGCAGCCTGTCTCTCTTCTGCATTCATATATGTATTTCTTGAGCTCATGGCAAGTCCGTCCTTTTCTCTTACTATAGGACATCCTACTATCTCAAGATTCATATTGAGGTCCTTAACCATACGCTTGATAACTGCAAGTTGCTGAGCATCCTTCTGTCCGAAGTAAGCTCTGTCCGGCTGAACAATATTGAAGAGCTTGTTTACTACAGTACAAACGCCTCTGAAATGTACCGGTCTTGAAAGTCCGCAGAGATGATTTGTAAGTCCGTTCATATCTACAAATGAAACGAATCCGTCTTTATACATCTCTTCCGGTTCAGGATTGAATATGATATCAGCCCCTGTACTCTCGCAGAGCTCTGCATCCCTGTTTATATCTCTTGGATAACTCTCCAGATCTTCTGTCGGACCGAACTGCATAGGATTTACGAATACAGAAACTACAGTCCTGTCATTATCAGCAACTGAAGCTGCTATAAGTGACTGATGTCCTGCATGAAGATAACCCATTGTAGGTACCAGTCCTACACTAAGTCCTTCCTGTCTCCAGCTCTTAACATACTCTCTGACTTCATCTACTGTCTTTACGATTTTCATTCTGTTTTCCTTCCTATCTATCTTTATTATAATTATTCATTTATTTCATTTTACAGGATGATTCATTGATGATATCCCTGAGAAACCCTTGGAACACGTCGGCACTAAACGAATAGACACTTGTGTCTATTCGTTTAGTGTCCGCTACGTGTGGAATGGAGCGAGAGCGCGTTTCGAAGGGATTTACATCTATGAATCATCCGTAACTATATACTAGTATAGTTTACTCAAAACATCATCTGAAATAGCATAAGTATGTTCCTGAGCCGGATACGTACCAGCCTTTACTTCATCATCATAAGCCTTGAAAGCATTTATCATCTGTTCTGACATATTTGCAAACTGCTTAACGAACTTAGGCTTGTAATCACTGAACATAGCAAGCATATCAGCATATACCAGAACCTGTCCATCAGTTCCTGCACCGGCACCTATACCGATGGTAGGAATCTTAAGTTCCTTTGTTATCTTCTCAGCAAGCGCTGCCGGAACACATTCAAGAACTACCGCAAATGCGCCTGCGTCCTCAACTGCATGAGCATCCTCTATAAGCTTCTTTGCAGCCTCGAGTGACTTACCCTGAACCTTGTAGCCACCGAATGCATTAACACTCTGAGGGGTAAGACCAATATGAGCACAAACCGGAATGCTGGCTCTTGTGATGCCTTTAATAACATCAGCCATCTCAACGCCGCCTTCAAGCTTAACAGCACCTGCCCTGCCTTCCTTCATAAGACGACCTGCATTTACTACTGCATCATATGTACTTGTCTGATATGACATGAAAGGCATATCTATAATTACGAGAGCATCCTTTGCACCTCTTGCAACAGCTGCTCCGTGATGAATCATATCTTCCATAGTAACGGAAACCGTATCCTCGTAACCGAGCATTACATTTCCGAGAGAATCACCTACAAGTATCGAATTGATTCCTGCAGCATCAACAAGCTTAGCAGTAGAATAATCATACGCTGTAAGCATGGTGATCTTTTCATTTTTTTCTTTCATTTCCTTAAATGTAACGACTGAGTTCTTCATAGGCTCCTCCTTCTCCATTCTTAATCACAGCAAGCTTCAGAACCTCGCCTGCCAATGCTTTATAAGTCTCTTTATCTTCATCGTTAAGAGTCATAAGATGTGAATGAACAGTTCCGACATCTCCTCTTTCTATAGGTCCGGTAAGCTGAGCTGCTGCACCTTTCTCAACTATTCCCTTTGCATTATCCAGGAAAAGTCCTGACAGAGCTTTATGTGCAGTCTCATCATCAAAACCGCATTCCCTGAGCAGTCTCTCAGACATTCCGAATATACCGCAAACCATGTTGCTGGCTAAGGCAGCTGCCGCATGATACTTGACCTTATCCTCGGCCCGTATGACAGCAGTATCAAATCCCATACCCGAGAAAAGTCCTCTTATCATATCGAGATATCTCTCATGACCTTCAATTGTAATAAAAGCATTTTGGAAATTCTTATACGATGTCAGCTTATCACTGACCGCATATATAGGATGAACCGAATAACCATACACCCCTACAGAATCTGAACCGGTGAACACCGCGGATGTCATGGCACCACTTGTGTGGCAAAGAATCTTTCCATTAAGGGAAGATGCGTCGAGGCTTTCGTAAACCTCTGCGATAGCCTTGTCACTAACCGTGAGGAATATGACTTCACTATCTCTAACCAAATCGTCAATAGTCTCATAGCATAAAGTATCAGTAAATTCGGCAGCTTCCCGGGCATGCTCCACGTTCCTGTTATAATATCCAACTACATCTACACCATGCAGCTTCATATATTTACCAAGAGTGAATCCGACCCGTCCTGCTCCTATGAATCCAATCTTCATACCGTCACCTCCTTACCCTACCAGCCGTAGGCATTAAAGTCGGTGATGCAATGACGTTCAGTTTTATAAGGGTACAGTTTCTTTCGAATACCATCCAACTATCTTATACTAAAAAAACTTTATAATGTAAACTTTCTTTATGTACTTTTTTCAGTACATAGTTAAAAACTTTTAACTTTATTCAGAAGAAGTCCTCTAATACTTCAGACTGAGATACGTGTTGATCAGCTCATTTACAGTATCATAATCCTTCTGCTCTACAGCATTCTCCAGAGCATCTATGAAGTCCATATCATCAGCTCCGTACTCTTCCTTCCTCATACTCTTAAGCTTACGTCTGAGACGCGAATCGTCTTTTCTTCTTGAAGCTTCAGAAAGACTGTCGAGATACTTTCTTGCAATTCTGTCCGGATTCGGAGAAGTTGTAAGCGGTTCTGTCTGAGCTAAACCATCTCCCGTCTCAGCCGTTACATTTCCTTCTTCCATATTTTCTTCAGCGAGAAGGAGCTTGTCATATTCTTCATCAGAAAGTCCTTTAACTCTGTCAACAAAATCAAGATACTGACCAACCATATCAAGAACCTTCTTCAGATATACAGTAAATGAATGAAGATTATTCTTAACGTAGGTTCTGTTTCCGATATTTATGGCTGATTCGAGCTTGGTTGCTTCATTTGAAAGATTAGCAGCACCTATATTGACTGCACCGTTTCTTATATTATGAATCCTGTTTCGGAAGCCACGAAGGTTCTCAGAAAAGAGCGTCTGCAGTTCCTTCGGCTGAGCCTCATTCTGATTATAAAATGCAGTGAGCACCTTATTGTAGACCTCAATACTTCCACCTATCTTTTCAAGTCCGAGCGCAGTATCGATCTCACTTCCAAGCTGTGACAGACCGTCCCAATACCTGGTCTCTGTTATATAGTTAGAAGGTGCCGCCGGCTTTTCCTTCAGCTTATATGACGGAAGATGCTTCTTAAGCATGGTTGCGACATGCCTTATATCCATAGGTTTAAGTATTACATCATTAAATCCCGCTGCAAGAAGGCCTTCCTTATCCTCACCTGTAGCATCCTCAGACATAGCAATAACAGGCAGCCTCTTATACCTTGAACCGGTAAGCTCCCTTATCTCTTTCAGCGCATCTGTACCGCTCATTACAGGCATGACCGCATCCATAAATACTATGTCATATTTATTATTCATGACCATATCTATGGAGCTTACACCTGATGTCGCAACATCTGTCTTGATCTCAAATTTATTAAGTATGGTTATATCAACAGCTCTGTTTACATCAACGTCATCAACTACCAGAGCATTTACATCCTTGGCCATAAGCTTCTCAGCCTCAGCCTCGGACATCATGTAAACATCATCACTTTCTACTACAGAATAAATCTTCTTGTCACCCTTCTTCTCAATAAGGGAAAGGGTAAATGTAGAGCCGGCGCCATAGGTACTGTCGCACACAAGCTCACCACCCAGAAGCTCAGTTATCTTCTTTGCAACAGTAAGGCTGACATTCATTCTGCCACCGTCAGATTTCTGTATCTCAAAAAGATTCTCCATAGCTTCATCAGTGAGGCCAACACCTGTATCGGATATGGTGAAGTTGATAGTTTCCATATCCTTTTCGTTCTCATCGCTGTATGGGAAGCTGTCAACCGACAGAGTTATGGATCCTTCCTTTGTATGCTTAATAGCATTGTCGAGAAGTATGGTCAGTACATTTCTGATCTTCTCATAATCACCTATGAGGATATCAGGAATATCATTACCGAGGTCAACAACAAACCTAAGCTCTTTCTCTTTAAGGTTGTTCACAACGTAATCGGAAACATCACACATAAGAGTAGTTACGGAATACGGTTCTTCCGCTGCAACTGCTCTGCCCGATTCAAGCTGTGCAAGAGTAATACTTTCATCAACCTTCTCTATGATCTTATTTCCGGACTCTATAATGCTGTCCAGACTTCTTGCTTCCTCATCCGAAGCAGTATTTGTACTCCTTATATTTTCTGCAAGTCTTATGATGGAATTGATAGGTATCTTGATATCGTTACTCATATTTGCAACGAAATCCGTCCTTGCAGAGGATGTTCTTATGGCATCCTCATGTTCCTTCGTAAGCCTGAGGAGTTCAACTTCCTTTCCTTCCAGCTGTTTTCTGTACTTTATTACTACAACAACTATTCCGAAAATGAGTGCTGCAGAAAGCAGAAGTATCATGATACGGAACCATATATTGTCAAGAATTCCAAACTTTTTATAAACTGAAAATGAAACGTCAGACTCACCTCTGGTTCCGTCTCCATTTTCTGCATTAAGTGTAAATGTATAGCGCCCGCCTTCAAGGTTGGTATACACCACCTGCATGAGCTGATCACCCTTGATGCTTACCGGTTCAGAATCAACTCCTGTAAGCCTGTACTCTATACTTCCATTTTCATGATTGGCATATGAAAGAAGCGAAAATGAAATGCTTACTCTGGAAGCATCCTTAGGGATAGTAAGGCTTCCGCCGATCTCATCATAAAAGTAGGTCTCACCATCAACATCAATTGATGAAACAGCGAATCTCGGAGCCGTTTCATTTATGACTATATTATTGGTATCAAGAGTCATGATACCCTCATTACAGCAGATATAGAGTATACCCTTACTGTCTATATGGCTGTGTGAATTGATGGTTATAGTCTTATCAAGCCCGTCGCCGGCAGCCCAGTATCTTCCGCTTATTCCGCCTGCAGAAAGAAGCTCCTCCTCAGTTGTTCGGAGTATTCCCTTGGATCCGACAAGCCAAACTTCATCCTTATACATAATGATGCTGTATATATTATTTGAGAAATCAATACTGGTAATCTGACGTATACTTCCGTCCATGACGAAGAGTCCGTTATCTGTACCGATGTAGATTGTTCCACCGGAGCGGCTCTCGCAGATACTTATTACATTATCAGAATTAAGTCCCTGATCAGTATCATAATTCGTAATCTTTCCATCCTTGATACCGTACAGTCCGTCGCCCTCAGAACCGGCATACAATGTACCGTCACTTGCCTCATAAAGAATGTTTATCGATGGACTGGCGAGGCCGTCTGCTTCAGTGTAAGTCTTTTCAATCTTATCCTTAGGACTTATGATTGCTATTCCTTCCTCTGTAGCTACTGCCATATCACCTGAAGAGAGCTCAAGACAATAATTTGTCCTATAGCTTGGAAGTCCGTCACTCATTCCGAAATTTTTTATCTCACCATTCTTTTCATACTTGATAAGTCCTGAAAGTCTCGGTGAACAAACCCAAGTATTCCCCTTACTGTCTATAGTAACGTAGTTGATCTTAGAACCTTCAAGATCTGCAGAAAGTTCACTTTCAAGTACCTCTCCGGAGCCACTAAGCATCTGAAGTCCCTTATCAGTACAGATATAATATGTTCCGTTATAGCTGTATACGCTGTTGGTGATTTCTCCTGCCAGTCCTGTTTTCCTGTTGAAATCAGCGAACTTACTAATGGACATCTTAAGAAGTCCGAGTCTCGATGACGCGAACCACATATTACCTTCATAGTCGACAATTGCATCAGAGAAATAACTGTCAATAAGATTATCTCTGACGAATGAATACTCACCTCTTTTATCGAAGTAGCCTATACCTGTATCACCGCAGACAAAAAGCTTGTCTCCATTTATGAATAAATCATTTATGGACTCTCTTCCGGATGTAAATTTCTGTGCATTTGAGAAACCTTTGGTTCTAATGACATCTCTTCCTGATGTTCCTATGTACAGATACTCATCATCTGCAGCAAGACATGTAAGATCACTTTCCGTGAAAGACTTTGCAGCTTTTTCCTCTATCTGTCCATCTGCACTGATACTGAAGAGAGAATCCCCTCTGCTTATACCCCACATACGTTCATTATATAATGTAAGGTCGTCTATACGCTTGCCCGCGAGCTTCTCAACACGGTTCAGAGAAACATCCTCTTCATTAACACTGTAAAGCCCGTAAGCCGTTGCAACATATGTAAGTCCGTCAGGTCCTGTACATACATCATATATATTCTTAACACCATTATAATAATCAGTTGAGAAATGTACCGTATCACTTCCCTTGATATAGAAAAGTCCGTAATTCTTAGTACATACCCAGAGCCTTCCGGCTTCATCCTGATAGAGTGCATTAATGATATATACATCATCTCTGAGAGTATCCCAGAGATTATAAACCTGGAATTCATTACCGTTATATCTGAAAAGACCGGCATCGGTACCTATCCAAATATATCCCGACTTGGTCTGATAAACGGCATTTACCCTGTTACTGCCAAGTCCGTTGTTCATGTTGTAAAGAGTCTCGCTGTAGAAAGGCGTAACTGTGTCACCTTCTGCAAATGAGTTTTTAGACATGACAAAAAGGCATGTTATAAAACATGCCACGATAAGGGCTGTTATGAAACTCTTACGCTTCGCGCAGAAATGCCTCATAGCCTTTCTCCGTCTCGTAAATATCTGCCTTTGAAGTAACCTCCCAAGGCGCATGCATTGACAGAACTGCTACTCCACAGTCTATAACATTCATACCGTAAAGCGCAAGTATATATGCTATAGTTCCGCCGCCACCGACATCAACCTTTCCAAGCTCGGCCGTCTGATAAGCAACATTGTTACCTTCAAGTATTCCGCGGAGCTTACCTATATACTCTGCATTTGCATCATTTGAGCCTGACTTACCTCTGGCTCCTGTAAATTTATTGAATACCATACCTCTTCCAAGATACGATGCATTCTTCTTATCAAAACAACTTGCATAAAGCGGATCAAAACCTGCACTTACATCAGATGAAAGCATGCTTGAATTAGACAGACATCTTCTGAGTCTGAGATCATCAGGAGTCTTTCCCTTGTTAGGAAGGAGTGCCATAAGCTCGGCAACGATGTTCTCAAAGAATCTTGACTGCATACCTGTTGCACCTACAGAACCTATCTCCTCTTTATCTACAAGAAGTGTACATGAAGTCTTCTTAACCTTCTTTACATTTATCATTGCCTTAAGAGATGTGAAAGCACAAACCTTATCATCCTGTCCGTATGCAATGATCATAGAGCTGTCTATACCCATATCTCTCGGCTTACCTGCAGGAACAACCTCAAGCTCGGCTGACATGAAGTCCTCTTCCTTAAGCCCGTACTTCTTCTCAAGTATACTGAGAACCTGTTTCTTTACGAGATCCTTCTCATCCTTCTTCTTAGACTTAGAAGCCTTCTCATCTGCACCTATAGTAAATGGACGTGAAGCAATTAAAAGATCAAGATCCTCACCTTCAACAGCCTTTGCAGCCTTCTTATCCATCTGAGCCTGTGCAAGATGAATAAGTATATCTGTTACGCAGAATACAGGGTCGGAATCATCCTCGCCGATATTGAAATCTACGCTTGTTCCGTCTGTCTTTACAAATACACCATGAATAGCAAGCGGAAGTGTAACCCACTGATACTTCTTGATACCACCGTAATAATGTGTATCAAGATAAGCAAGGTCACTGTCCTCGTAGAGTGGATTCTGCTTTATATCCATTCGCGGAGAATCAATATGAGCGCCGAGAATATTCATTCCGTCTTCTATAGGATCTGTTCCTATATTGAACATAACAACCATCTTGCCCATATTTACAGCATAAACCTTATCTCCGGCCTTAAGCTTCTTTCCGCCATCAATATAGGTCTTAATATCCTTATATCCGGCCTTTTCAGCCTGTTCAACTATATACTTAACGCCTTCACGCTCAGTCTTTCCCTTGAAAAGGTAATCCTTATACTCGGTACAAAACTTCTCCAAAGCCTTTATATCCTTTTCGTTATAATCCTTCCACGCATTCTTTCTTTCCATCTGATTAACCTCTCTTCCTAAAAGCCCTATCGCCCATACGGCGTTTTCTGCTTCATCTATTTATTAACTATCTATTTTGATTACAGATTGATACATTTTCATATGTGTGAGAAACCCTTGGAGCACGTCAGTACTTAATGAGTAGCTTGCTACGAATTTAGTACTGCTACGTGCGGAACGGAGCGAGAGCGCGTTTCTTCACACATATGTAAAAATGTATCAATCGTGACTACATCTCACTTAATATACCCTCAAGCACAGAAACCGCTGTATCACACTGCTCTTTTGTAACAATAAGCGGTGGAATCATACGAATCGTATTCGGCTTGATAACCGTAAACAGAAGATGCTTTTCCTCAGCACGATGCTTAAGCTCTGCAGCAATATCGCTGTCAAATTCAGCACCGACAAGAAGTCCAAGCCCTCTTGCCTCTTTAACATGAGGCAGCGAACTCAGCTTCTCTTTAAGATAAGCACCGACCTCTTTTGCATTTTCAGGAAGCTTCTTCTCGATTATTTCATTTACTTCAGCGTAAGCCGCTGCACAGCATACAGGATTTCCACCGAAGGTAGTTCCATGTGCTCCCGGACCGAAGGTAGACATTACCTTCTCACTTGCACATATTGCAGCGATAGGCATACCGCCGCCAAGTGCCTTTGCCATGGAAAGAACATCCGGCTTTACACCATAATTCATGAATCCCATGAGTTCTCCTGTCCTGCCCCAGCCTGTCTGCACTTCATCAAAGAGAAGGAGCATTCCCTTTTCATCACAGAGCTTCCTGAGTCCTTCAAGGAATTCCTTTGTTGCAGGATATACTCCGCCTTCACCCTGTACCGGTTCAACCATAATTGCTATGGTTTCATCGTCACATGCTGCTTCGAAAGATTCAAGGTCATTGAACTTTGCATACTTGAAGCCTTCAAGAGATCCGAACCCCTTCTGGATAGCGGTCTCAGGCTGACCTGTTGCCATAACAGTTGCAAGAGTTCTTCCGTGGAATGAACTGTAAGCTGTTATTATCTTGTTACGATTTGGTCCGTAATTATCATTTCCGTACTTACGGGCGAGCTTGATCATCGCTTCATTTGCTTCCGCACCGGAATTCTGATACTGGAACTTATCCATTCCTATGCTCTCACATACAAGCTTTGCAAGCATTGTCTGCGGAATGCTGTAGAAATAGTTTGATGAATGGATGAGGCAGTCTGCCTGCTCCTTTATAGCCTTAACAACAGCTTCGTTGCAGTGTCCCGTTGCATTAACTGCTATACCGCCTATGAAGTCAAGGTACTCATCTCCGTCTGCATCAACAAGGTACATATCATGACCTGTCTCAGCGACTATATCATATCTCTTCATAAGAGACTCGTTCAGATACTTTTCTGCTGTCTCCATGAGTTCCTGTTTTGTCATATTAAAATCTTCTAACTTCATAATTTCTTCCTTTCCACTTTGTACATTACATTTCACGGCATAATCCATGTCGGCACAACTAACACTATTTTATATCTAGTTCTCTGAAACGTCAAACTGACTCATATATAATTCTTTGTAAAAACCGCCAAGTTCTATAAGCTCGTTATGATTTCCCTGCTCTACTATATTTCCGTCTCTTATTACAAGGATCACATCTGCTTCCTTGATAGTAGACAGTCTGTGAGCAACTATGAAGCTCGTACGTCCCTTCATGAGCTTGCTGAAGGAATCCTGTACATAATGCTCCGTTCTGGTATCAATTGAACTGGTTGCCTCATCAAGTATGAGCATAGGTGGAAGGTTCAGCATTACTCTGGTTATACAGAGAAGCTGCTTCTGTCCTTCTGACAGGCTTCCTCCATCCTCACCGAGCACCGTATCATATCCATCAGGAAGACGTTTTATAAAATGATCTGCGTGCGTCATCTTAGCCGCTTCAATTATTTCCTCAATAGGGGCATCTTCCCTGCCGTATGCAATATTATCTCTTACGGACGCTGTCTTGAGCCATGTTTCCTGAAGTACCATTCCGTAGGAATCCCTGAGACTTCCTCTCGTGATTTCTCTTATGTCATGACCTTCGACCTTTATGCTTCCCTTGTCCACATCATAGAATCTCATCAGAAGATTGATAAGCGTGCTCTTTCCGCTTCCCGTAGGTCCTACTATGGCAACTCTTTTGCCCGGAGCTACATGCAGATTGAGATTCTTTATCAGTTCTTTATCCTCAGTATATGAGAAATCTACATCATCTATATCTACTCTGCCTCTCTCCCCTTCAGGAAGATCATTCATGACAGTAACAAGATTAACTGCATCTTCCGGCTCAGAGACTTCCGGTTCTGCCTCTATCAGTTCTATAACTCTGTTTGCACAGGCAATCGCATTCTGAAGCTCTGTGATTACATTTGATATTTCATTGAAAGGTTTCATATACTGATTTGCATATCGGAGAAATGTAACGAGCTGACCGACTGACATGGTGGTCTTCAGAACCATGAAAGCGCCTACGATTGCAACAAATGCATATATAAGATTATTTACAAATCTTGTTGATGGATTCACAAGTGAAGAATAGAAGGTTGCCTTGAAGCTTGCATCCGTCAGCTCCTTATTAAGTTCTTTGAAACCTTCTTCAGCTCTGTCTTCGTATGAGAAGGCCTGTACCACCTTCTCCTGACCTATCATTTCATCTATGTATCCTGTAAGTGCCCCTCGCTTCACCGACTGGTCAACGAAGAATCCGTGAGTTCTCTTAGCTATAAATGAAGCGGTAAAAAGCGAAAGTGGTGTCAGGATAATGACCATGATGCTTATCTTTACATCTATGGTAAACATGAATACTATGGTTCCTATTATGGTCAGCACTCCGGTAAAGAGCTGAGAGAATCCCATAAGGAGTCCGTCTGAGAACTGGTCTATATCAGTAGTCAGTCTTGAAACAACATCTCCCGCCTGATGTGAATCTATATATTTGAGCGGAAGCTTCTCAAGTGACTTAAAAGCTTTTATCCTTATATTTTTAACCACTCCCTGAGTAACCCTGTTATTTATCAGATTTATAAGAAGCTGTGACATAACGATAAAGATCACATATGTTGTTATGCTTTCTATAATCCTTACCAGCGTCAGTCTGTCTATATTTCCGGGTCCAATGATACAGTCTATTCCATTTCCTATTAACTGAGGAAGCTTAATCTGGCAATATACCATAAAAACAGAAAGCAAAAGTGATATGACTATAAGGACTATATACTTTCGGAGGTATTTCATGACCTTCATGATCTCACCTCCTCTTCCGACATCTGTGAAAGACAGATCTCTCTGTATATATCACTTGATTTAATCAGTTCTTCGTGTGTTCCCGAGCCGACAAGATTTCCTTTTTCAAGTACAAGTATCCTGTCAGCCTTCATTATAGTTGAAGCTCTCTGACTTACAACGAAGATAACATGATCCTTCTTCATCGCCTCGAGGTTTTTACGGAGCTTCGCATCTGTTGCAAAGTCGAGTGCAGATGAACTGTCATCAAGTATGAGTATTCCGGAATCCTTGACCAGTGCTCTGGCTATAGTTAGTCTCTGTTTCTGTCCACCAGAAAGATTACGGGCACCTTCTGATATGACGAAGTTCTTTCCGCCTTCCTTCGTGCTTACGAATTCTCTCGACATGGACAGATCAATAGCATTATCTATTTCTTCATCCTTAGCGTCAGGCTTTCCCCATTTCATGTTGTCAGCTATGCTTCCTCTGAAGAGTACAGCCTTCTGCGGCACAACGGAAACCTTTCCTCTGATCTCATTCTTGCTGTATGACTCTATATCTTTACCATCTATGATTATGCTGCCTTCAGTTGCGTCATAAAACCTTGGAATAAGATTTACAAGAGTAGACTTACCTGAACCTGTACCTCCGATGATACCTATTGTCTCACCCTTTCTCGCAGTGAAGCTTATTCCTTTAAGAGCATCGTCTGCGGCGCCCTTATAGCGCATCGATACATTTTCAAATCTGATTTCATTTACATCATTTCCTGAATCTGAAGATGTTTCTGCAGCAGAACTCTTTTCCCGTCCATCAGGGAATACCTGATCCGGCTTGGTATCAAATATAACTGCAACTCTCTTTGCGCCTGCGAACATTCTCGAAACGGTTATGATGAAATTGGCAAGCTTTATAAGCTCCACAAGTATCATGGACATATATTCAACAAGAGCCACTACATCACCTGTTTCAAGCTTGCCCCTGTATACATCCATTCCACCTGAATAAAGAACTACAACTATACCTACATTTATAAATGCAAATGTAAGAGGATTCAGGAGTGCCGAGATTCGTCCTACTATAAGCTGCATTCTTGTCAGTTTCTTCACAGAACCGATGAATTCCTCTTCTTCTTCATCTTCTCTGTTGAAAGCACGTATAACTCTTGCTCCCTTGATATTCTCTCTTGTATGCAGAGTAACAGTATCAAGTCTCTGCTGAACCTTACGTATGAGCGGTATGGAAGAAAGAATTACTGCAAATACTATGATGAACAGAATGCCCACAATAGAAACAAACTCACTCAGGTATTCATGGCTTACTCTGTATGCCATAAATATTGCTCCGAATACTATGAACGGTGACCTGAGAAAGAGACGGAGTATCATATTTACACCGGTCTGCATCTGATTTACATCACTGGTCATCCTTGTTATCAGCGTAGAACTTCCGATGGAATCGATATTACTGTATGAAAGATTCTCTATATGTCTGAAAAGGTCATTTCTGACAGACTGTCCGAAACGGACCGCTGCCTTTGCCGAGAAATACTGGGCTGTTACTGCAGCCAGGAGTCCTACAACAGCAAGCACGAAAAGAAGAAGGCCATCGATCATTATCCTTCTTTCATCTCCTGCCCCTATACCTTTATCCACAAGGTCTGCTATGACCAGTGGAACAAGCAGCTCAAAGGAAGCCTCCAGCATCTTAAAAAGCGGAGCCAATATGCATTCCTTAATATACGGTTTTAGATATTTAAGAAACCTTTTCATGATTCATTCCATATATATCTTATTTCTGTTTCTTTTATCTCTGCATTTCAGTGATGAAGCGTGACATTTTCAACTCATGTGAACCTGAAAGCTTCGGAACATACAGGAAGAGTTCTTTTCCCGCTCTTGTAACTGCAACATAGAACATACGTCTTTCCTCTTCCATATGAGGAACAGTCTTTGCCTTCTTATGAGGTGTCTCCCCATCGACACATTCTATGATATGAACAGTTTTCCACTCAAGCCCCTTGCCACCGTGAAATGTCATGAGGCTCACTGTATCCTCACCGGGTTCTCTTTTTCTGACAGTTCCTTCTTTAATCAGCTTTCTGTATTCATCTATATAACCAAAGAGTTCATCCACGGTCTCAAACTCGGATGAGATATTCATGAACTCATCAAGAATATCCATAACCTCTTCCGGGTCGGTATTTCTTTCAGCTGATATCTTCCTTGCATATTCATCGATGCCGACCACTCTTCTTACGAAGGATATTCCAGCATAAGGATTCATCCTGCGCAGTGAATTCATCTGGTTTGACAGGCTGATGATCTCTTTCCGGACATATTCCTTTCCCTTAGCCTTATAGAGAAGTACATCCATATCAACCGTTTCTTTCGTAAGCATATCACGGCTTATATATCTGACGGGCTTATTCATGATACGGAGGAATATGGACCTTCTGTGATCCCCCGAAGCGAAGGCCAGATAGTCAAGTATAATACTTACATACTGATTGCTGAAGATATCATATATACCATCCTTAATACTGAAAGGTATATCATGCTCCCTAAGTCTGAACATAAGTCTTATCGGGCATCTTGAAGTCCGGTACAGAACTGCCATGTCAGAGAAAGCATTGCCTTTATCTCTGTCGGCAAGAATATTCTTCACGACTCTCTCGGCCTCATCGCGGGGATCTTTACACATCATAAGGCTGATAATGCCATGACCGGGATTTCCTGACTCCAGTCTCTTCTGAAATCTCTTATGATTCTTTTCTATAAGCTTTCCTGCCGGTCCGACTATCTCAGCAGGACATCTGTAATTAACCGGAAGTATAACCTTCTTTACGCCCTCGTATTCTCTCTCAAACCCGAGAAGTATATCAGGTCTCGCGCCTCTGAACCCGTAAATGGACTGATCATCGTCTCCGACTACGAATATGTTTCCATTCTTCTTCGTAATGAGCCTAAGTATCTCATACTGTATCTTGTTTGTATCCTGAAACTCATCTACCATGATATAAGGATACATGGCCATAAGTCTTTCTCTTATATCCTTACGTTCCAAAAGAAGTCTGTAGCAGATATCCATCATATCATTGAAGTCTATCCTGCCCGATTCCTTCTTCATTTTGCTGTATTTTCTGTGGACATTCCTGAATGAATTTTCAGAAAGGCTTTCACTGTAATAGTCATCAGGTGATATCATCTCTGAACTGAGAAGGTCTATTTCACGCATAACATCCAGGAGTAGTTCTTCCGAAACATCCTTCTCTTCCGTCTCTTCCGCGATAATACCGCGGAGCATTTCCTTCCTGTCATCCTCACCTATGACACTTACATCATTCATGCTGTAAGCCGTTCTTATAATCCAGAAAAAGAAGCTGTGAAATGTACCGAACCGGACACCGGCAGTGTAATTACCGGAAAGTCGTTTAAACCTTTCCTCCATCATGGATGCAGCATCTCTTGTAAATGTAATGACCAGTATCTTCTTTGGGTCAACATTACATTTCTGAATAAGATTTACTATCCTGTTTACAATTACTGTCGTCTTGCCGGATCCCGGAGTTCCTATGCACAGCATAGGCCCCTGTTCATGTTCTATAGCTTCCTTTTGGTATTCATTAAATAAGGTCTGCGCAGATAAACGCGCAGACCCTGTCTTTTCATTAAGCATTCGCACCACAACACTTCTTAAACTTCTTACCTGAACCGCATGGGCAAGGGTCATTCCTTCCAACCTTAGGCGGTTTGATTACTGTATGAGACTTCTTCTCTAACTTATAGAGCTCATCTCTCTTTTCCTGAGTGAATATTGCATCCCATTCAGGAAGCTTATAAAGCCACTCAGCATTACAGCCTACCATATTCATATAGAGTTTCTCAGGATCGATAGCCAGCTGTACCTCAGTATCCTCTGTCATATTATCAATATCAACAGGTGAAGAAAGGCTGTCATTGATACCATCTATGAAACCTGTCATAGTCTCTATATCTGTCTCGAACTTTTCAGCAAGGTTCTTTACAGTTCCCTTCATTACAACTGAAATATCCGCAAGAAGAATCTTATATATCCCCTTCTCAACCTCGAAATAATGAAGCCAGAACTTCTCACCTTCCGGTGTTCTGTCATCAAGACCGTATGCATGATCACGCCAATCTTTAAGTAATCCCATTATGTATATCCTCCAAAATAAATATCCTAGTTTAATGTGCATAGAAACTGCACTGTCATATTCTATCAAAAACCGCACTTAAAAGCAATGCACTTAAGTATCCTGTTTTGATTTTTCTTCGCCATGTATCATATCCATATACTGACGTATATCCTTCTCGTGGCCGAGTACTCCCGGTTCGTAGAACTTCATATCTTTCACAGCATCAGGAAGGTATTGCTGTTCCACATAATGGTTAGGGAAATCATGAGCATATTTATAACCTGTATGTCCAAGTTCTTCTGAACCCTTGTAGTGAGCATCCCTGAGATGTGGCGGAACTACAGCACCACCGACTTCCCTTACAGCTTTATTGGCAGCAAATATAGCATTTACCACACTGTTACTCTTTGGTGCAGTTGCAACATATGTAGCCGCATGAGCAAGTATGATCTGTGATTCCGGAAGGCCTACTCTCTCAACTGCCTGACAGGCGCTTGTAGCAACTACGAGTGCCATTGGGTCAGCATTGCCAACATCCTCCGAAGCACATATCATGATCCTTCTGGCAATGAACTTAACATCCTCACCACCATAAAGCATCTTGGCCAGATAGTATACAGCCGCATCAGGGTCAGATCCTCTCATACTCTTTATAAAGGCCGATATGACATCATAGTGATTGTCGCCATCTTTATCATATCGAATATTCCTTCTCTCGAGGCACTCCTCAGCAACAGCTGTATCAATGATTATCTTATCTGTCTTCTCATCCCTGTCGGTAGAAAGAACCGCAAGCTCTATGGCATTTAAAGCATGCCTTGCATCACCCTCTGCTGTGTCAGCAAGAAACTCTGCTGCTTCATCAGTTATTTCAGCATTATAGACTCCCATGCCCTTCTTCTCATCATAGACAGCTCTATGAATGAGTGTAAGGATGTTCTCTTTACTGAGAGGCTTAAGCCGGAATACGGATGACCTTGATATGAGCGCTCCATTTACCTCGAAATAAGGATTCTCAGTCGTTGCACCTATCAGTATGACTGTACCGTCTTCAACATAAGGAAGAAGGAAGTCCTGCTGTGCTTTGTTGAATCTGTGAATCTCGTCCACGAAGAGTATGGTCTTCCGACCGTACATCTTACGGGTATCCTTCGCTTCATCAACAATTCTTTCCATATCCTTCTTGCCGGATGTGGTCGCATTGATTTCTTTAAATACTGAACTGGTAGTATTGGCAATGACTCTGGCTATACTGGTCTTTCCCGTTCCGGGCGGACCATAAAAAATGACAGATGATAATTTATCTGCCTTTATAACGCGGTAAAGGAGCTTATCCTTACCAAGGATATGCTCCTGTCCCACTAGTTCATCCAGACTCTCAGGCCGCATCCTCCTTGCGAGAGGCGCTTCCTCTTTGTCCATTTCTTCACGCATATAATCAAATAGATCCATAGTTATTCCTAATCAGCAAGTCCCAGCTTCTTAACCATACTGTCAAACTTGATAATATCTATAGGCTTGCACATATATGCATCATAATCCTCACTTGCATATGTTGCATCGAAATCCTCATCAAGAGCACTGACCATCATGACCTTACATCTTGAGATTCTCGGAATACCGAGTTTTCTCTCAGCATCACGGATGGAAGCAAGTGCTTTATATCCATCTATCTTCGGCATCATGATATCCAGGCATACCAGATCATACTTCTCACCGCTCTGAACCGCTTCTACAAACTTCTCAACCGCTTCAATGCCGTCTCCCGCAAGTGTGACTTCACCATACTTAGCAACGAGCTTTGATAAGAACTTTCCGCTTGCCATATCATCTTCTGCAATTAAAACCTTCATCTATGTTACCTCCGAAAGAAAATCTTTTGACAACCTGAAACCACTACAGGCCCCTACGTTAATACGCTGAAGAGCTTCTCTGTAAACTCTTTCAGGCATATACTGTAGGACTTGGTATATGGCATAAATCTTCTGTTGAGTGTGAGTATTATCATATGTCCCGTCAGAACCTCGCAGAGGTCTTCTGCCGTAAGATCAGTATTCAGCTCACCATTATCTATAGCACCCTGGAACATGTCCGCAACAAAAACTCTGCGTCTGGTCGTTCCGGTAGTAACTATCTCTCTTGTTGCACTGTTATGAAGCAGTTCCTCATACTGAAGCATGAGTACAGATATTGCAGGATATCCGTCATAGTATTGCGCAAACTGCTCAAAATACATATTTATCTTTTCAATGTAAGTCATGTCCTTCGAATTGATAGTCTTTAAAAGCCTCTCATCGAATTCAAAATAATACTTTACGACATCAACAAGAACATCATTGACATCTCCATAATATTTGTACAGAAGGTCCTCTGTCATGTTGGCCTTATATGCAAGATTCTTGAATGTAAGACCAGAGAGTCCCGAGTCATTTATTATGTCGATGGCAGTGATCACTATCATATCCTGTCTGGAGATATATTCCTGAATCATATACTGCCCCTCTCCCTGCGCTCTGACAGCGCTTAAACAATAAGCAAACTACAAATAGGGATATATAATCAGTTTATATGGCAGACAGTGTTTTGTCAACGATTTGCACGATTTTTTAGCGTGTTTTTGTACACTTTTTCAGTTTTTCAGCTACCTCACCACCGCATGAGTCTTCAGATAGTTAACCCATAGCGAATAAGAAGCAGCTTTCATGTGTATTCCGTCAGTTGAAATATCAGCCCTGAGTCCTCTGTCAGGATCAGTCAGTGCTTCATTTACATCCAGATAAAAGATATCCGTTCCATTTGCAAAGGCAGCTGAAGCACAGTTCTTGTCATTCAGGTTCAGATTATTCATATAATCACTCTTACTTGAATAAGCAGTGGTCATATTGATATTGGCTTCGATGAAAATGATAGCGTTTGGCTGAAGGCTTCTGATGGTTGTCAGTATTTTTTGGTATTCATTCTTATGTGCCGCTGTAGTACTGATACCAAGATTGTTAATTCCGATCATTATATAAATCTTGCCAAACTGTCTTTCCTTAAGAGCCTCAGCCACAGTAACCTTCTGTCCGGAAAGATTTGTTGCTATCGGTTCAGACAAAAGCCTGAAAATGTTCAATCCAGTCTTACAATAAAATGTAGCGTTGCTGAGCCCACTGTAGAGACGCAGTCCTTCTGTACGGGAATCTCCTATGAAAAGCGCATCATTGAAATATGAATTATCAACTGTTGCATATGCATAGGTCGTAGTAAGAGGAATCATTCCCGGATCACTGAAGTAAGGGGAATTGACATTTGCTTTTGTATAGGTTACATACTGCTGTGCAGTACCATTTGAGATTATGTTTGCCCCACTGCTTGTATTGTACGCAACAGTTGTATTTACCTCTACATCATCCTCATCAATATCATCCATGGCAACCATGGAATCAGTATCTGAGTTCACCTCCACAGCCTCTGTTGTAGGCTGCTCAACCGTAAAGAAACCTGAGCCCAGTATCTCTTCAATATTGGACTTATTTCTGTCTACTTCTGATTCTTTTACTATTCCGACCTGTTGGATGATGTACTTTATTCCGCCATTTCCACCACCACCAAACAGGAACGCAATAACTATGATACAGAAGGTTCCTATTCCGACAAAAATCGGCATCAGAGACTTACGCTTCTTTTTAGTTTTATCGTCTTTTTTACTCATACATTTCCCTGGTTTTTATTTAAAGTCATCTGCCGGAAGGGCGTGTTCATTAATATAATCAACCCAAAGATAATAGTACTCAGTCTTGAGATGAAGTCCGTCGTTGGAATATCCCTTCATAAGATCTCCGTCATCTTCAACTATAAGCTGATTAAGATTGAAATAGAATATATTCTCTCCATCAGCAAGCGTTGATATAGCAACGTTTCTGTCGTTGATATTTGTATTATTGGTAAGTCCTCTGTCATGGTCATTGTACTTTGCAGAAACATGCATGATAGAGAGTATGAATATCTTCGCATCAGGCTGAAGATTCTGTATTGTAGTTACCATATCCAGATATACATCAAAGAATTCAGCAGTTGTATGCGCACCCATATTGTTTACGCCAACCATAATATATATCTTTTTGAACTGTGTGCTCTTAAGAGCCTCAGGGATAGTTGTTTCATTACCATTTGGAAGCTTAGCTATACGTTCGCTCATAATGGTAGATATTCCGATACCGACTTTACAATAATAAGTAGCCCCCGGAAAATAATCATGTATCCTGAAATTCTCTATACGTGAATCACCTATAAAGAGTGCATCCCTGTAATAGTCCTCATCAGCTGTTACGTAATCATACTCAGTAGTGAGAGCATATTTACCCGGATCACTGTACATATCAGAATTGACTTCCGTCTTAGGAATCTCTACATAATTGGTAACTCCCTTTTTCTTCTTCGGCTTATCATCCTGCTTTGTAAAGATATCCGTAAACTTCTTGGATATATCCTCATCCTCTTCTTCATTTTCTGCCACTTCCTCATCGACTGAATCTTCCGCAGCTTCAGTTTCTCCAAAGGATATAGTAAGGTCAGTAAAGAATATGAAGTAAGCTCCTACTCCGAGCATAAGGAAAAAGAGAATGATAGTAATCGTAGAAAAGATATAAGCACCCTTCGTAACCTTATTTCTCTTCTTCCTTCTTATCTCTCTTTCTACTCTTTTTTCTTCTCTTATTCTTTCAGACTCTCTCTTCCTGGCAATCTTCTCATTACCGGGTTTCATACTTCTTTTTATCTGAAGATCATAATCATCATCATAATTCATGTCAGGCAACCTCCAACCTCTTAACCTAGGGATTATAGCAAAGAATACTTTAGTGTGCAAGATTGGAAACAGGACTTTCACATTCAGTTTCCTGTTACACAAAATAAGGACCGGCATTTCTACCGATCCTTGTTTTCTTTTATAGCATTTATCCAATAATGATCATTATTTGATAACTGTTACGTTTGTTGCCTGTGGTCCCTTTTCACCATCGACTACGTCATATTCAACTGTCTGGTTCTCTTCAAGTGTCTTGAAGCCTTCCATGTTCAGTCCTGAGAAGTGAACAAATACATCCTTTCCATCCTCTCCGGTAATAAAACCGTAACCCTTCTGGTTGTTAAACCACTTTACAGATCCTCTAGCCATGTTTCTGTCCTCCAAAATGATTTGTAATATATACTGTCACAGACAAATATATCACGAACCACTTTGTTTTTCAAGAGTATTTCCTACTTATGTAAAGCTATCAGGCAACCAGAACTCTGCCTTCTTCTTTTCTGTAAATGTATAGCTCTTCGGACAAAACTTCCTCCTTTGAACATACTGTGGCATTCACATAATGAATATGTTCACGTATGCTCTCCGGATCACAATCAAGACACGGTAATATAAGCAGTTCATTTATACTTGACGGTATTATATAGAAGTCTTTACCAACAAACTCATGGACCATTTCCAGAACAGACGGTATGAAGAGCATCGTACCTCCAAAAAAGAGTTCTTTATTGTACAATACGAACAATGGTGGAAAAAAAGGAGAGTCTGCATCTTCATCCGTAAGCCCCAGCATCTTATAGAGAGGCTCTATCATCGGAGGAAATCTGCTCAGGAATGCTTCCTTTGCCCTCTCGAAAGCCTCCTCTGTATCAACCCCCATCTCTGCCATTTCTTCTGATGTTACAGGGTGAAGAGTTCTTACAGTCCTGCCGTCCGTTTTGTTTTCATCAGTGCGCACCAGAAGAAGTCTTATATCTGACAGTTTCTCAAAACAGAGAATCCCATCACCGCACCAGCTGCCATTAACTGCAACAGGCATTAATAATCCTTTATCATTCATTTCTTTCCTTTCCGCAGAAAGGAGCCTTATGTCCAAAGCACAAATAAAGAATAATAATACGCAAATACAGGATTAATTATCACACCCCGCGGAGTAGCTTGTCAACGCAAATAAAGCATGAAATAATGGCACTTTATGCCAGAAAATCATCCAGGAATTCTATAACCTTCTGCATCTCTTCATCAGTACCGATTGTAATCCTTAAGAAATTATCTATCCTGTCCTGATTGAAGTATCTGAAGATTATCCCCTTCTCTCTCGCTGCTCTGAATATCTCTGCAGCCGGAATACTTTCATGCGAAGCAAATATAAAGTTGGCAGACGAAGGAAGAACTCTAAATCCTCTAGCCTCCATGTCTTCTACGAACTTTTCTCTTGTAGTGATTATCTTATCTATCGTAGCTTTGAAGTAGTCATCATCCTCAACTGACTTTGAACCAAGAATAATGGATGGCATATTCATAGTATATGAATTGAATGAATATTTTACATCCTGGAGATACTTGATGAGTTTAGGAGAACCTATAGCATACCCTATACGAAGCCCTGCCATGGATCTCGATTTTGAGAAGGTTCTTGTTACCAGAAGATTATCGTAAGTTTCTACAAGTGGCAGAACGCTCTCTCCTCCAAAATCTATATATGCTTCATCAATAATGACTACTGAATCCTTATTATGATCAAGTATATCCTTTATAAATGAAACGTCCTCGAGGATAGCTGTCGGAGCGTTCGGATTTGGAAAAACTATTCCTCCATTAGGGACATAATAATCCTCTTTTCTTATCCTGAAGTCTGCATCAAGCGGCACCTTCGTAAATGGAATTCTGAATTCATCCGCCCAGACCGGATAAAATGAATAAGTAATATCCGGGAACAGAACCGGTTTATCCGAATTAAAGAATGTCATAAATGACATAGCAAGCACATCATCGGAACCAACCCCGACAAACACCATGTCAGCGCTTACTTTATGATAATCAGCCAAAGCTTTTACAAGTATGGATGCAGCCGGATCCGGATATTTTCTGAATTCATTTATATCCACCGCATCTATTGTTACCTTTGGAGAAGGCGGATAAGGATTCTCATTTGTATTCAGTTTTATTATATTCTTCTCCTTTGGCTGTTCGCCCGGCACATAAGGCTCAACAAGCCTTATGTTCTCTTCCCACTTTGACATAGTATTATCCTTTCTTATTCCATTTTCCATATCAGACTCTTACCATCTTCCGTATCTGACACTTTCATATTCATCTGTTATATGAGTCAGATCTGCTCCCGCCTCATCAGCCAGTCTGTCTTTAATATCCTCTGTTGTTGCAAAACTGTCCGGCAGATAGTATCTTCTGTATTTCAGTACTGTTTTTCTGTACTTTCTTCTTATCCTGTTTTCTTTTAACGAATTTCTTCCGTCAGCACCTTTTCTTTCGATAACATTGGAAGCAGTCTTTTTATCTATATATTCGATACTGTCTGTTTCCGGCATTCTTTTTATCATAAGAACCTCTATCAGCTTTCTGATTCCCTTGAATACCAGATACGATATAAGTATCAGAAGAAAGATACCGAGTATCCTTTCTATTATCATAAGGATTCTGTTTTCTTCTGTAAGAGCATTTGCGGCCTGATTTATAGGCATAAGCAGTCTTCCGAGATTCCCCGTCTTAAACAGGAGATAGATAAGCGGAAGAAGCAGAATCGTGATTGCTAAAAGCACTATGGCGACAACTGCTGTAAGAGTATACCTGACCAGAAGACTCATAAACTGTCCTGCACCCAGGCCTATTCCCATAAGAACTATCAGTAGTATTACAACTATCGTTCCAGCCACGATCAGGGAATTCGTCCTCATTATACTCTCTATCGGAAGTCCTTCAACATGCTGAGTTCTTGAAAGGTATCCGTTCATACCATCCGTATAAAGAGTAATGAGATATACGATTACCATCGCTACTGTAAGTATGAAAATAAGATTAACTGCTTTTAAATCTTTTGCATAAAAAGCAATAGCTGTCAGAACCAGACATACTGAAACCTGAACCCATGGAGTATCTATGAATTCAGAGAGCTTCATACCCTTGCTGAGATACATTACATTTCCAAACAGAAGTATCCCGGAAACTATCGACAGCGCAACCTTACATATGACAGAGGGAACAAAAATAACCCCCAGAACAACATACATAACATGAAGCAGTGCCGAAATCCACATCCTTCCTGACAGATCTCTTATTATATAAGAAATGACATTAAAAAGGAAAAGTAAGATAAAGCATATCGGGTCAGGGTATTTCTTATCCATGACATGCGACATAGTACAAACTATGATAGTCGTAAAAAGCATATCATATGTAAGTCTGAGGAGTTTTCTTATAAGGAGTAACTTATGCTCCATAATAATCCACCTCCCATCCGCTCATATAATCCCTGTCAGGAGTAAATCCCAGAGTATTATAGTAAGGAACTATCATGTTCATACTGCTTCCATTTGCCAGAAGCCGGTCAAGCTTCTCTGTCTGCTCATTTTTATGGTAAGGTGATACGATTATATAATGAACATTCTTTACTCTGTCAAGAGACTCATGGTCTATAATCTTCAGAAATTCTTCATAATACCTTGAACCATTTATAGCCGCCAGGTATCTGTCGATAAGCACAGCATGTGCCATGTCGGCACCGCCGGCCACAGCCCCCATATCCCTGCCATCCTTATCCACGGCATTAGATGCTATGGAGACAGACAGTCCCTGCTTCAAAAGGTCAGTTGCTATACTGCTGACGAGCGATATTGATTCTTCTATAAGCTTCTCAGGTTTGATCATGGACTCAGTATCCAGATTGAGAAGTATCTTTACATCAACATCCTGACTGTAGTCGTAGAGGTTACTCTTGAGACCTGTTCCTCTGCTGCTCTGCTTCCAATTGATATTTCTGAATCTGTCAGTAGTCTGATAATCTCTTATCCCTCTGAACAAAGTCTCATCCATCATAAGTCTTCTTCTGGATTTGATCTCACCCATTATGCCCGAGAATATATCCAGATACTGAGGGACTTTCATCTTTGTGGGAAGAACATACATTGTAGCATCAGCATCTACCACTTCTGCAAATGATGAAATGAGAAAGAAATCTTTTACTGTTATATTTGCAGAAGGAATAGTATATACTCCTCTTTTCGTACCTACAAAACCCAGTTTTCTCTCAATCCTCTGTCTTCCCATTATTGAGAATACATCTGTCCTGTGGTAAAAGTCAGTAACAACAGAATTGTCCATTTCATCAAAAACAAAACTTCTGTCTACTGCAAACTTCAGGTGAAAAACAGGAAGCGGGAGAAGCTTATCATTTGTTACTCTTTCGATCAGATAAACCTTCTCCCCGCACTCTATATAATTCTTGCTGAACAGAAGGCTCACAGAAAGCCCCTTCGACCAATAATATGAAAAGACTCTTTTCTCTACAAAGAATATGATTATTATTATGGCTATAGCAGCAAGAAGTCTCATATAAAACTCCTTTTATCAGCTTCTGCTCCAGTCCTCAACAGGTACAGAAACCGTCTTCATTAATTCATTTAATATGGACACTGCCATATCAAATCCACCATCTCTGGCATTCATGATTATCCTATGATTAAATACATACGGAGCAAGATATCTCACGTCATCAGGTGTAACGAAATCACGTCCTGATATAGCAGCAAAGCTCTGTGCAGCATGCATAAGTGAAAGTGATGCTCTTGGGCTCACTCCTATGTTTATTTTGCTGGACTTTCTGGTTACCTCAGCAATATTGACTATATACTCAGCTATAACAGGATGAACAAATACATTCTTTACAGCTTCCATACTGTCCAGTATATCTTCCTTTGAAACAACTGCCGAAAGCGTATCATAAGGATTGTCGCTCATGAATCTCGAAAGGATTTCTTTCTCTTCGTCATTTGAAAGCTGTCCCATGGATATCCTTATAAGGAATCTGTCCATCAGAGCCTCCGGAAGAGGATAAGTTCCTACTGTCTCTATCGGGTTCTCTGTTGCCATGACTACAAATGGCTTTTCCAGCGGAAGTGTTGTACCATCTATGGAAACACTCCTCTCTTCCATAGCCTCAAGAAGACTGCTCTGTGTTCTTGGTGTTGCACGGTTAATCTCATCCGCCAGAAGGATGTTTGTGAAAACAGGTCCTTTCATAAGGTTGAAATCACCTGTCTTCTGGCTGTATACATTCAAACCCGTAATATCCTGCGGCATAAGATCCGGAGTGAACTGAACTCTCTTCATATCTCCTTCAATACTCTTTGCAACCGTCCTTGCCAGAAGTGTTTTTCCTGTACCTGGATTATCCTCAATAAGTATATGTCCGCCCGTAAGCATCGCGGTATAGACGAGCGTGAACAGCTCGTCCTTACCTACGATAACTCGCCTTACATTTTCCAGAACCTTTGTATATACTTCTCGTATCTGTGATATTTCCATATTATTACCTAAGTTCAACTAACTATACTCTGTGAACAGTATACTACTGCTAATTAACTACAGGAAATACTCAACTCCTGACTCGAAGATATGCTGATTCTTCTCGCCGTAAATATTGATATAGGTTGAAGAAGTACGACGCTCAGAATGTCCCATCTTTCCGTAGATACGGCCGTCAGGACTTGTGATACCCTCGATAGCCATATATGAGCCATTGATGTTATACTCTTCATCCATTGTCGGATTACCTGCAAGGTCTACATACTGTGTTGCAACCTGTCCGTTTGCAAAGAGCTTCTCAAGCCATTCAGGTGATGCAACGAAACGTCCCTCACCATGCGATATAGGAATACTGTAGATTCCTCCAAGCTCTGCTTTTCTGAGCCATGGGGACTTGTTGGAAACAACCTTTGTATATGCAATCTTGGACTGATGACGTCCTATGGAATTACGTGCAAGTGTAGGGCTGTCAGTCTGCTGTGGACGTATATCACCATAAGGAACAAGTCCGAGCTTCATAAGTGCCTGGAATCCGTTACAGATACCAAGTACAAGTCCGTCTCTTTCATTGATGAGCTTAAGTATCTCATCCTTGATCTTTTCATTTCTGAATACTGTAGCTATGAACTTAGCTGAACCATCAGGCTCATCACCGGCTGAGAATCCGCCAGGGAACATAACTATCTGTGCATTCTTTATCTCGTGTACGAAGCTGTCGACTGACGCTCTTATGCCTTCTGCATCCATGTTGTTAAGAACAACTGTCTTAGCAATAGCTCCTGCTCTCTCGAACGCTCTCGTCGAATCATCTTCGCAGTTTGTTCCAGGGAATACCGGAATGAATACACGAGGCTTAGCAACCTTATTCTTTGTTACATATATATTCTTTGCTGTATAGATGCCTGTATCTATAGCTGAATCAGCAACATTTGATCTTGTAGGGAATACCTTCTCAAGTTTTCCTGTCCATGCTTCCAGTGCTTCATCGATGCTTATCTTTACATTTCCGTATGTGAATGCAGCATCGTCTGTTACTTCACCAATAACTGTTACAGGAAGTCTGAGTTCCTTGAGATTCTCTTTCTTTACTTCAAAGATTATCGAACCATATTCCTTCTTTATGAGGTCATTCTTCTTAACTACGCTGTTCTCAAGTTTTACACCGAGCTTGTTACCGAATGCCATCTTGCTGACTGCTTCGATGATTCCGCCGAAGCCTATTGCGTAAGATGCCTCGATGAGTCCCTTCTCAACAGCAGCACGTACCTCTGCGTACTTTGTGAGGATATCGTTATAATCCGGAAGATCATATTCATCCTTGTCGATATCAAGCTTAACAAGAAGGTCTCCTGCCTCTTTCAGTTCTGTTGTAACAACGTTCATGTAGCTGTTTACATCAACTGCAAATGAACAGAGTGTAGGAGGAACATCTATCTCGTTAAATGAACCGCTCATACTGTCCTTACCGCCTATGGAAGGAAGTCCGAGGCCTATCTGAGCACTGTAAGCACCGAGAAGTGCAGCAAGAGGCTTGCCCCAGCGTTTTGGATCCTCAGTCATTCTCTCAAAGTATTCCTGGAATGTAAGACGTATCTTGCTTACATCACCACCTGCAGCAGCGATCTTTGCTACTGAATGAACAACTGCGTATATAGCACCGTGATATGGGCTCCAGCTTGAAAGATATGGATCAAGTCCATAGCTCATCTGGGTTACTGTATCTGACTTACCATGAAGTATAGGAAGAAGTGATGTCATGGTCTGAACAGGTGAAAGCTGATACTTACCACCGTATGGCATGGTTACTGCGCCTGAACCGATGGTTGAATCAAACATTTCAACAAGTCCCTTCTCTGAGCAGACATTGAGGCTGCCGAGAACTGAGAGCCATGTATCCTTGACATTACCTACTTCTTCTTCCTTGAAGTAAGGAGCTGCTTCATCAGGCATCTCAACATATGCTTCTGTCTCCTGATGAGCACCGTTTGTATCGAGGAAGGCACGAGAAAGATTTACGACTTCCTTTCCTCTCCAGCGAAGAACAAGTCTCGGGCTTTCTGTTACTACTGCAACCTTAACTGCCTCGAGGTTCTCTTCTCTGGCAAATTCTATCATCTTATCAGCATCTTTAGGATCAACCACAAGAGCCATTCTCTCCTGTGATTCGGAGATTGCAAGCTCTGTTCCGTCAAGACCTGCATACTTCTTAGGAACCTTATCAAGGTCGATATCAAGACCCGGCGCAAGTTCACCTATCGCAACAGATACACCACCTGCTCCGAAGTCGTTACATTTCTTAATAAGTGATGCAACCTCTTCTCTTCTGAAGAGTCTCTGAAGCTTTCTTTCTGTAGGGGCATTACCCTTCTGAACTTCAGCGCCGCAGGATGTAAGTGACTCAGAATTATGTGCCTTTGATGAACCTGTAGCACCACCGCATCCGTCACGTCCTGTTCTTCCGCCCATGAGGATAATAACATCACCAGGATCGGATGAAAGTCTCTTTACGCATCTCTTTGGAGCTGCACCTATAACAGCACCAATCTCCATACGCTTAGCAACATAATTAGGATGATAAATCTCATCTACGAGACCTGTTGCAAGACCTATCTGGTTACCATATGATGAATAACCCTGAGCTGCTGTTGTAACGATCTTTCTCTGTGGAAGCTTGCCCGGAAGTGTCTCCTTAAGACTTCTTGTAGGATCAGCCGCACCTGTTACACGCATAGCCTGATATACATATGTACGTCCTGAAAGCGGATCTCTTATGGCACCACCGAGACATGTAGCCGCGCCACCGAATGGCTCTATCTCTGTTGGGTGGTTATGAGTTTCATTCTTGAAGGAAATGAGCCAGTCCTCTGTAACACCGTCAACTGTTACAGGAACAACTATTGTACATGCATTTATCTCATCTGATTCATCAAGATCCTGAAGCTTTCCGTCAGCCTTAAGCTTCTTCATGCCCATAAGTGCTATATCCATAAGGCAGATGAACTTATCGTTTCTGTCCTTATACATAGCCTGCATGTCAGACTTATATTTATCAAATGTACCGCTGATAGGTGCATTGTACTTACCGTCGCCGAAGGTAACCTTTGTAAGCTCTGTAGCAAAGGTTGTATGACGGCAGTGATCTGACCAGTATGTATCAAGAACTCTGATCTCTGTCATGGAAGGATCTCTGTTCTCTTCATTCTTGAAATAATTCTGTATATGGAGGAAATCCTTGAATGTCATGGCAAGCCCAAGACCATCGTAGAGGTTCTTAAGCTCTGCCTCAGGCATATCCTTGAATCCGTCAAATATCTTAACATCCTCCGGATCATCATAATTCATGATAAGAGTTGAAGGCTTGGTTTCATCTGTTATACGTGAATCAACAGGGTTTACAACGTATTCCTCTATAGCCTTCTTGTCTTCTTCAGTAAGCTCTCCCTTGATGATATATGTGATACCTGAACGTATTACAGGTTCTTCATCTTCTTTAAGAAGCTTAACGCACTGTTCTGCAGAATCAGCTCTCTGATCAAACTGACCGGGAAGGTATTCCATTGAGAATATAAAGTCACCCGGATCTGATGGGAACTCCTCTCTGTAAACTATATCTACAGGTGGCTCTGAGAATACACACACAACTGCCTGCTCGAATATATCATCCGATACATTCTCCACATCATAACGAACCAGTTCACGAACTGAAACGCCTTTAAGTCCCAGGAATGTCCTGAACTGCTTCTCCAGATCATTTGCACGTACTGCATAATCCGGTTTCTTCTCTACGTAGATTCTTCTTACGCTCATAAATGTTCCTCCAAGAATATGTAAATGATAATTAGTTGACAATTCAATGCTTACTTATGAAGCTTCTTGATCATCTTGAACACAACTGCGTTCTGAGCAACCAATGGATGCTCCTGTGAGTAGAATATTATACCACTGAACGGAGCTCTTATCTCTGATTTTATTCTGCCGTCCATAGGATCGATGATAAGGGCCATGACATCTCCCTTCTTCACCTCCATATCGGCTTTCACAAGATTCCTTACAAATCCGGCATCATCAGCCAGAATATTTACCATGCTCTCTTCATTCATGACAGTGGACATGAATCCGCCCTGACAATTATACTTGATGATTCCCATCCTGGACAGGAATCTGAGTACTGAAGATACAGCAAGATCGGCATACTCTTCATTTATCCTGTCTGTACCGCCGGAGTATATGGAAAATGCCTCTGTACCGGATATCTGCCAGTTATAGTTAAGTGTAAGCGTATCGTATGACCTCACTTCACCTATCATGACAAATGGAAGTCCGAACTGATTTGCAAGTCCGAGCCTTTCATTTTCCATTCCCGTCTTCATCATCCTTACATGAGGAATGAATTCCCCATCCAGATAAAAGCTCGGGAACTGAACACCGTATATGTATTCGACAAGCTTATCAAGTACATGGTAAGCTATTCTGCTCGTTGCAATTCCGTCCGGGTTGCCGGGAAACTGTCTGTTGATATCTGTATCATCTGCCAGCCAGTATTTATGATATACATTGTGGGCACTGTAATTCAGTGACGGTACCACAAGTATCTCCTTACCGTTTACTATCGAGCCGCTCTCTTCGAGTTCTGCAAGCCTTTTGCTGAGCTGAGAGCATATATATAACTGCTGGAATTCATTTCCACGCATGGAACCAACTATCGCAGCAGCTTTCTGACCGCTTCCGAAGGTGTAGCCATATATGGCAGTCTCACCACGGAATGCAGTAGACATGTTGAAAAGTTCTATCTTATTCATCGTCTGTCTCCACTACTCTTGCCAGGAGAGAACCTTCTTCTATAGCAGGATAAGCTCTCATGGCTGTTATCATTCCATCTCTCGGTGAGAGTATCTCTTCTGTAACAGAACCTGTCATGGCATCTATGATATAACCTATGACCTCTCTCTCTTTAACCTTGCCGTATACCTTTCTCTTAGGAACAAATATACCGCTGCTCTCAGAATTGATGAAAGACATCTGGTCATCATAAACTATAGGTGTTTTACGGGGTTCTCTGATACGTCCCTGCCAAATTCCAAGTTCTTTCATAAGCGCAAAGATACCATCAACCAGCTGATTACAATAATTCTGGTTGATGTTATATGCGAAATTAGACTCTGTAACGAAGCACTTTGTGCCCCTTTTGTTCAGTTCATACGCAAGACTGCCCTGACGGACCGAGCTCGACGGATGAACCCATATCATATCTGTGTTCAGAAGCTTTGCGTATGGCAGAAGCTCTTCAACACCTTCATCATTCATCCTTATCTGGAGAATCTCATGAAGATACAGATTGGAGCTGTGAACATCCAGACAGAAGTCTGCATCTTCCATATCAGCCATAAGCGAATATGCTATATACTCACCCAGAGAACCATCCGGTGAGCCGGGGAAGAGTGTATTCATATCCATCTCAGTTCCCGGAATCTCTCTGGTCTTGGCCTCGAGTGCAAATGGATTGATAGACGGATAAACATCTACGATTCCCGTCAGCATATCGTACTGCTTCTTTATCCTTTTGACAACTTCATAGCAGACATACTGCCCCTGAAGTTCATCACCGTATATTCCGGATACTATGCATATCCTCTTTTCATCTCCTGTAGGAAAATCAGGAGACAGTCTGTTTTTCTTTATAATAAGATTCTCGCCTACCGTAACCTTAACGGATACAACTGTAGAAATCATTTAGTATACCTTCTCATTTATTCTTGAATGTCATCTACGATATATGCAGAAAAAGGCATCGGGGTTTTCCCTCGATGCCCTGCGACTTTTTTATTCACCGATTATTTCACTGATAATACCCTTGATATCATCTGCGTCGAAAGGTTTTGAAACGAACTCGTCAGCACCATTGGAAACCGCTTCGATCATCTTGGTCTTCTGTCCTGCAGCTGTAACCATGATAACCTTGGAATCTGCATCATCAGCTTTGATAAGCTTCAGACACTCTATACCATCAAGCACCGGCATTGTAATATCAAGTGTAACAATATCCGGAGCCAGTTCCTTATACATATCGAAGCCTTCCTGACCATCCTTAGCCTCACCAACTATCTCATGTCCGGCCTCTTCCAATATACTTCTGAGAATTCTTCTTGATGTTCTGGAATCATCAACAATAAGTATCTTTGCCACGATAATCTCCCCCTTTAACCCTGAATATTCCACTTAGTTCCCATGGATACGATAATATCAAGCTTATTATCTGAAACATAGAATGGAATCTTATAATAAACACCTTCTGAGCTAACTACTGTTTTCTCTGTATGCATCTCAGGTGGGATCATATCTATAACGACTCCGTTCTCGCCCTCTTCTCTTGCGAAAAGACCATTCGATACATTTATGAATTCACAAAGTGCATCGAGAACATCCTCGTCAACTGTATCAAATTCCCACTTACCATATATAGAACCTGCTAAGCGAAGTCCTTCTTTATCTCCATCCGTTCCGATACCAACAAGGAAATTGTAATCACCCTTGAGTTCCTGAATGGATATAGCCTCTGCCATATATGAGTTGATCTTCTCAAGATAACCGAATCTTACTTTGTTATCTATGAATCTGACAACATTTCTTGCCATAAGAGCTATATAATCTCTTACTTCAACAGGACATTCTCTGTTAGAAGTGAAAATAGGGATTATGCGGTTAACGTCGCCACTCTTTATAGCATCCATCTCAAAATCTGTAAAGCCGTTAACCTTCTTAAAGTTTACAAGGGCCTTTGCAATCTCTTCATCATTCATAATGCTTCTGTCCTTCAGAGCCTGAACAAAGAGAAGATATGAATCTCCCTGCTTCTTAAGTATGATTCCCAGCTGTTCTTCAGTGATATATCCCTTATCTATGGCGATATCACCGAATCTTTTATCTTCCATTACCTGAATCTGGTTTACTTCTTCTGCCTGCTTATCAGTCATGAATCCCTGAGCGACAGCAATAACACCAAGCTTAAGTCTTGCAGTCCTGTTTGCAGCTATGATTTCATCATATTGAGCTCGATTTAAAGCACCTGAATCAAGAAGATATCTTCCAAAATATACTCCAAACATGTCTTACCCCTCCAATTTAGTTTTTTGTTCAGATTCTACCCCAAAAAAAAGAACCTAAACAGCTATAGTTATTTTAACATATATTCATTTCAATGGCAAAGCATTTCCCTCGCACTGTTAAGAACATTTTCCGTGATATTCTCACCTCCGAGGATTCTCGCAATTTCCTGCACCACTTCATCATCTTTTATCTCACGGATGCCGGTGTATGTCTTACCTTCACGTGCAGTCTTCTCGATAAGAAAATGATTGTCTGCAGCGGCCGCTATCTGTGGCAGATGCGTTATGGATATGATCTGATGGGTCTTCGAAAGTGTCTTCATCATTTCCGCCACCTTCTGAGCAGTAATACCACTTATGCCCACATCTATCTCATCAAACACGAGAGTCGGCGTCTCATCCTTATCTGCCAGTGTACTCTTGATAGCGAGCATCACTCTTGACAGCTCACCACCTGATGCAACACTTGCCAGAGGTTTCTCCTTCTCTCCGACATTGGTTGAAATCATAAATGAAACGCTGTCTTTTCCGTTTGATGTCACCGAGTCGAGTTCACTGAATTCAGCATAGAATATAACTTCGCTGAAGTTAAGAGAAAGAAGTGCTTCTTTAATCTTCGCAGTCAGAGCTTCTGCTGCTTCCTTACGGAGTGATGTTAGATTTTCAGCCTCCTTCATAAGAAGCTCATTTGACTTCTTCTCCTCAGCCCTGAGATTTTGAAGTATTTCATCCAGCTTCTGAAGTTCTTCGTATTCCGCCTTAAGACTTACAAGAGTAGAGTTTATATCATCAACACTCGGTCCAAATTTAGCCTTGAGATTATTGATGGTATCAAGTCTTCTCTCTGTCTCATCAAGAAGTGCCGGATCAAATTCCATATTCTTCATGTATTCTGATATATCACGGTTGAAGTCATTAAGTAGAGAATCAATATCTGAAAGTGTGCTGATAAGACTCTCAGCCTCTTCACTATGGTCATATTTCTCAAGTTCTCTTATCCTCTGACATGCACGTGAAAATGAACTGCCTGCGGAACTGCTCTCATCATAGCCGGTTATCCTGTGAACCTCGCCTGCTATCTCAGTTATATCATGTGAAGATTTGATCTTCCTGTAGAGTTCTTCAAGCTCTTCGTCTTCGCCATCCTTTATATCAGCCTTCTCTATCTCTTCTATCTGAAACTGAAGAAAATCAACCTTCCTCTCTCTTTCACCTTCATCGAGGTTCAGTTCTTCGATTCTGTCTATAATCTCCTTATGAGACTGATACGCCTTTCTGACCACTTCCTTCTGCGCAGCTACTCGGTCATCGGAAGAGTCAATGATCATAAGATGATGACTCTCTTTAAGAAGTGTCGTCTGTTCATGCTGGGCATGTAGATTTATCAGTATTTCTGCCGCTTCACGAAGCTTAGATACTGAAACAGTAGCATCATTCAGTCGGTTAATAGCCCTTGTTCCCGATACTCTTCTGGAGATGATAACCATATCATCAGGAGTCTCAACATCTATAGCCAAAAGACGCTTCTTTACATTTTCATTATCAACACTAAATATAAGCTCTACTAAGCCGTCTTTCTCGGGATCCCTCAGAAGATCTCTTCCGAACCTTCCCCCCAGACCTATGCCTATAGAGCCTACAATGATTGATTTTCCTGCGCCGGTCTCACCTGTAAGAATGTTCAGACCGTCACCAAGATTTATATCCAGCTCATCTATGAGAGCTAAGTTTTTAATGTGAATGTTTTGTAGCATTTATACCTCGCAGTGAATTATGTCAACCACTATTCTTTATGTATGAATAACGGTATGTCTTACTATAATTTAGATAGTTCTGTCATTATCCCTTGTATTTCACTTTTTCTTTTAACGGCAACAAAGATTGTATCATCACCGGCAATACATCCGACGATACCCTCAATACTCATATTATCAATAGCCGCCGCTGCTGCCATAGCTGCACCTGAAACCGTCTTAACTACTATAAGATTCTCAGCTTCTTCTATGGATATTATTCCCGTCCTGAGAACCTCTCTGTAGTAGCTGGCACTCTCACCGTTCCCTTTTTCCCTTGTGATATATCTCTGTCTTCCGCCTGTCCCGGCACTTGTTTTCTTAAGACCGAGTTCCCTTATGTCTCTGGACAATGTCGCCTGAGTCGTAACTATACCACTTTCAAGAAGAGTCACCTGCAATTCTTCCTGAGTCTCTATCGGACGTTCATTTATGATCTCTATGATTTTTTTCTGTCTGTCTGTTTTTTTCATAATCAACTCCGTATCTTTCTTCTGAGTCTATCATAGAAATTCATATCACTGAAGCGAAGGAGGGTCACTGAATGATTCGACCGTCTTATGTCAACTACATCTCCAACCTGAAGTGAAATATTTTCATATCCGTCAAATGAAACGACAGCACCGTCGCCCTGCTCTTTTCTCTTTGCCATGAGTTCAATCTCAACCTGATCATCAGCATCAAAAACAACGCTCTTTCTGGAAAGAGTAAATGGAGATATAGGTGTAATAACAAGGAGACTTGTTTTAGGATTGACTATAGGTCCTCCTGCAGAAAGATTATATCCTGTCGAACCTGTAGGAGTGGACACTATAACACCGTCAGCTTCATACTCATCGAAGAACTGTCCATTTACGGATATCTTTACAGATATGAGACGGAGTGCATCAGAACGGGCAACAACGATATCATTCAGCGCAAGCATTCTGCCATCCATCACACCCCTGACTGTACCTGAAAGAAGCATCCTCTCTTCCTTTTCGTAATCGCCTGCTATGAGCCTGTCAACCATGCTCTGAATATCTTCTATATCGACATCCGTGAGAAATCCCAGAGTCCCAAAATTCACTCCGACAAATGGTATAGGATGTTTCCTCGTTGTATGTACAGCCCTGATAAGCGTACCATCACCACCAAGGACTATAGCGCATTCTGCATCCTTTATCAGTTCTTCTCTGATAAGACCATCCTCTATATCGTCATCACTTATAGAAAGACAGGCATCAAGACCTTTTCCTTTAATATATTCCATAACACGATTGGCTGCTTCTACAGCACCGCTCTTGGAATAATTTGCAATTATCAGGAATTTGGTTATTTTTTGGTTCATCGATCAAGTTCCTCGTGGCTGTCCATAACAACCTTATCTATAATCTCTTCTATATTATCATTTATAGCATAAGCACCCGTTGCAGGACGAGTATCATCTTTTTTTGCTTCAACAGTTCCCTCATTATCTATAATACCGGGTTTGACGAGGTGAAGCAGATATTCTATGTTACCCTCAGGTCCCTTAACAGGCGAATATGTCAGTTCCAATGGCTTAAGATCTATGGAAGTCGCATATTCGATGACATTTCTTATTACTTCCTTATGTACCGCCTTATCCCTTACAACTCCGTGTTTTCCAACCTTTTCACGTCCGGCTTCAAACTGTGGCTTGATCAGCGACACTATCTCACCACCATCTCTGAGGAGTTCTTTCACCACAGGATAAACCTTTGAAAGAGATATAAATGAAACGTCTATAGAAGCAAAATCCAGCTTGTCATCTATATCTTCCGGAGTTACGTAACGGATATTGGTCTTCTCCATGACAACTACCCTGTCATCATTTCGAAGCTTCCAGTCAAGCTGCCCGTGTCCGACATCCACGGCATAGACCTTCACCGCACCGTTCTGAAGCATGCAGTCTGTAAAACCACCGGTTGAGGAGCCTACATCCATACATACATTTCCGGTAAGATCCAGTCCGAAGGACTCCATAGCCTTTTCCAGCTTGAGTCCACCACGGCTTACATATTTGAGAGTATTTCCTCTGACTTCGATATTTGCGGTCTCTTCAAATGTATCTCCGCATTTATCCTCTTTTATATTGTCTACATATACGATTCCGGCCATAATGAGACGCTTAGCTTTCTCTCTCGAATCAGCCAGTCCCTTCTCATATACCAGAACATCAAGTCTTTTTTTCATATTATCTCTTGTTATCTATAATGCTGTATCTACATATTATCGTGCAATATTCATGCAGTTAATCTTAACTGTTGCTGATTTTGGAAATGACAGTCTCATACATAGCATCAACAGAAATTCCCATATCTGCACGAAGTTCTGCAACTGTGCCATGCTGTACTATATCTTTATTTACATAGAAATGTATAAGCTTCACATCGATGCCTTCTTCATAAAGATATGAACTTATGGCATCTCCAACGCTTCCCGACTTAACAGCCTCTTCCATGCATATAAGATAATCTGATGCAAGAGCAGCCTCCCTGACCATATTCAGGTCAAGCGGTTTGATGAATCTTACATTCACAAGTCCGGCACCTATACCCTTTTCTTTCATGAGTTTTTCGCGGAGAAGAACAGCCTGCTCGAACATATTTCCGACAGCAAGTATGTCAACCTTGACACTACTTACATTTTGAGATTCAATTCCGGTCTCACCAGTCTCTCCAGATACGGAATCTGTTTTACCTGCTTCAAATACCCTCTCTGCAAGACCCATCTCAAACGGAGCCTTGTTCCCGTCTTCCATGCTGTAAGCTGTGCCCTTTGCGTATTTAATGGCAACAGGTCCGTCACATTTCACTGCAAACTCCATAGCTTCCTGCAACTCTTTTCCGGATGCCGGTGCTATGATGGTAAGATTCGGCATATCCGACAGATATGCAGTATCATATATTCCCTGATGAGTGCTTCCGTCTCCCGGTACAATTCCGGATCTGTCTATGGCAAATATTACATGCAGATTCTGAAGACATACATCGTGAAGTATCTGATCGTATGCTCTCTGAAGGAAGGATGAATAGATAGCAACTACAGGGATATAACCTGATACCGCAAGACCAGCCGCAAATGTAACTGCATGTTCTTCAGCTATTCCGACATCAACCGACCTGTCCGGATATCTCTTCTTGAATTCATGAACTCCCGTACCTCTGGACATGGCAGCGGTTATGGCAACGATCTTTTCATTTTCACTTCCCACCTTGAGAAGTGCTTTGGAAAATGAATCGGTATAAGTCTCTGCTTTCTTAGCACCTTTCTCCTTGCCCGTCTTTATATCGAAAGGTCCTACGCCGTGGAAATGAGTAGGATACTTCTCAGCAGGCGCATAGCCCTTACCCTTCTTAGTCTTCACATGGACAAGTATAGGTCTCTGAAGACGGAAAGCTCTTTCGAAAATGTCTTCCATCTCACGAATATTATGTCCGTCCACAGGTCCAAGATATGTTATACCGAGTTCCTCAACAAAATGCCCCGGAACCAGGAAATTCTTCAGATTATCTTTCTGCCTCTTAATCTTCCTTGCAACAGTCTCACCTATATCAGGAATATTAAGGAGTTTCCTCTCGACACCCTTTTTAAGGTCATTATATCCTTCACCGACACGAAGCCTGGTCAGAGCCTTTGCCATACTTCCCACGTTCTTGCTTATGGACATCTCATTATCATTCATTATGATGACAACACTGCCCTTCATCTGGCCTATCTGATTGATAGCCTCGTAGAACATTCCGCCTGTCATGGATCCGTCTCCGATGACTGCAGCTATCCTCTCATGAGAACCACGAAGTTCCCTTGCTTTCATAAGCCCCATTGCCGCCGATATACTGGTGGAGCTGTGTCCGGTATCAAATGTATCGCACTCGCTTTCTTCCCGTTTCGGAAATCCGCTCATTCCGCCTAACATACGAAGATTCTCGAACCCTTCTTTTCTTCCGGTGAGTATCTTATGTGTGTAACACTGATGACCTACATCAAATATCAGCTTATCATTCGGAAAGTTCATACATCTGTGAAGAGCCATGGTAAGCTCAACAGTACCAAGATTGGACGCAAGATGTCCTCCGGTTTTACTGACGCTTTCGATAATGAATTCTCTTATCTCAGACGCCAGAGGAACCAGCTCTTTCTCTTTGATCTTCTTTATATCATTCGGTTCATTTATTCTGTCCAAAATCATATTGTATAGTACCCGTTAATAACGACTGAATGCAAAACAGAGTCTGCATTACTTTGTCAATTACATAGTTCTGTTTGCTAATGATGAAAGCATTTCAAGAAGAAGATTGAAATAATCTTCATTTACAAACGAACTTTCTTCCTTCACTTTATTAAGTATTGCTATCGCATCTTTTGTGATATCTTCAACATATTTCTTAGAATCGGCAAGTCCATGTATTCTGGCATATGTATATTTATTATTATCCATATCCTGTCCAACAGACTTTCCGAGAACTATCTCGTCACCTTCTATATCAAGAATATCATCCCTTACCTGAAATGCCATTCCAACCTTATATCCTACTTCTTCAAGAAGGAGGACTCTGTCCGAATCCATTCCTGCAAGAATAGCTCCTATCATAAGAGCACACTCGATAAGTGCGGAGGTTTTATTCCTGTATATATAATCCAGCTGTTCTGCCGATATAGGTTTGCCTGTCAGAAATACATCAGCTGTCTGCCCACCGAGCATACCATAGAGTCCGGGCTTACATGTAAATACTGCATATGCCTTCTCAACGTTCATGTCTCCAGGCTTTAAGGTGAAAGCCTTCGCAGCTGTTTCATAAGCATAATTAAGTAAGCCGTCTCCGGCAAGGAGTGCCATATCCTTTCCATACTGCTTATGACATGAAGGTTTTCCTCGTCTAAGATCATCATTATCCAGAATATCATCATGAACAAGTGAATAACAATGTATCATCTCAAGAGCAGCCATGAAGGGTTCTACAACCATTTCCACATCGCCGTTTCTTTCATCCATCTGAATTCCTGTCGGACCATCAATCGTCGAATTAGAGTTTTCGGCTCCGAAAGCCATGTATGTCAGGTACATAAGAAGCGGTCTTATTCTCTTTCCGCCGCCCTGTACTGCATAATTCATCGCCTCAATAACAGGCTTTGCATGTCCTTCCTCTTCCGGAAGAAAACTCTCTATAACTTTTTCAACATAATCTCTGATTTCGTTTAAATTATTCTCCATCCTCTTCACCTGAAAGAATCTGTAATTCCTTTTCCACGCCTTCGAGTTGTTTCTTGCACTGATCTGCGAGCTTTACTCCTTCTGAATAGAGTTCAACTGCATCCTTAAGCTTGGTATCCTTATCAGCAAGCTTTTCATTTATTTCTTCTATTCTTTCAAAGGCTTTATCTATATCAAACGTTTCTTCTTTCTTTTTAGCTGCCATATGTAGTCCTTTCGCACTATTAAATCACTTCCGTGTCGATGCTTCCATCGTGCATGGTAACTGTCAGCTTATCTCCCTTTTTTACGCCCTTTACACTACGCACAGGGTTTCCAGAGGTATCGGCCACATATCCAAAACCACCAACAAGCTTCGCAGTAGGCGACAGTCCATGAAGCTTTGTAATATCAAGCTCCAGTCTGTGATTATACTTCTGCATGACATCTTTCATAGATAAATGAAGTCTGTCGGTCATATCTGCCAGGTACTGCTGTTTATCGTATATACTTCTCTCAGGACTCAGGCGTTCGAGTTTAAGACTGTAGTTCCTGAGCTTAAGACTGTACTCTCGCAAAATAGAATCCATCCTGCTTCCCAGAACCTCTTTCAGATTCTCTGCTTTCCTGATGTGAGTCATAACATCCGGTATCGCCAGTTCGGCAGCAGCCGAAGGCGTAGGTGCACGAAGATCAGCCACGTAATCTGCTATGGTATTATCCACATCATGACCTGTTCCGGATATGATAGGCGTTTCGGCAGCAAATATAACACGTGCAAGTCTTTCATCATTAAAAGCCCAGAGGTCCTCTATTGAACCGCCCCCACGTCCGATAATTATAGTATCCAGTCCCATTTTATCCAGAACTTCAATACCCTTTATTATAGTATCAGCTGCTCCCTCGCCCTGAACCTTAGCCGGATACAGTATGAGTTCAACATATGGATTACGTCTTTTGGCAACGCTCTCTATATCATGGATTGCCGCACCGGTAACTGCTGTAACTATACCGACTCTTTTAGGAAACTTCGGTATCGGCTTCTTATGCTCAAAATCAAAAAGTCCCTCTTCGCTAAGTCTCTCTTTCAGCTTATTGTACTCTGCGAAAAGCTTTCCTTCTTTGTTTTCAGAAAGAAGTATCCTTTCTGCATATATCTGAATGGAGCCTGTCACATCATAAAGCCCGAATGTACCGCCGACAACAACCTCCTGTCCATCCTCAAGGCGAAAATCCAGCCCACGGCTGACCTTTCCTCTGAACATGACACAGCTTACAGAGCTTCGCTCATCTTTCAGTGAAAAGTATATATGTCCGGCAGAATGGTACTTGCAGTTCGAAACCTCGCCCTTTACAAGAATATTCGACAGGACATAATCACTTGAAATCAGATTCTTTATATAGTTATTTACCTCAGTTACGGTATATTCACGTCTGGACATATTTCTGCATCATTCCACAAGAACACAAAACTAATCATTCATTCCATGCACTAGATTTCCCACTCATCGGGATTATCAGGAAGCTTTGCAAGCACTCCATTTATAAACGAAGGTGCCTTGTCATCGCCATAAGACTTTGCAAGGTTTACTGCTTCATTTATAGCTACGCCATAAGGAACGTCATCAGCATACTTCATCTCATATATAGCTAGTCTGAGTATTGCAAGTTCAGCTTTACCCATATGTTCAACCGACCATCCCTCACAATATTTCCTTATGACATCATCAATCATTTCCTGTTTTGATACGATATCCTTCGATACTGTCCTGATATAATCTATATCACTGTGTTCAGAGCATACCTTCTCAATATCAAAAACTGATTCAGTTGAATCATCTTCATCTGCTGCATCTTCCGGCACATATCCCATATCAGCAGCAACATCATACATATAGAGATCCACCTGCTCATCCATCTCTGCATCAGCATTGAACTCTATTCTGAAAATAGTCTGAAATATGTATTCTCTCTCTTTACGTCTAGTCATTAGTTCTTTCCATCCACATCTATTCCTGAAATCTTAACATTTACTTCTTTACACTCAAGACCGGTCATGGTCATGAGTGAACTCTTAACCTTTTCCTGAACTTCTTTTGATATCTGAATAAGGTTGTATCCAAACTTAGCCTCAAGTATAACACCTACAACGACCTTGCCTTCATCAAATGATATTCTTACAGCCTTTGCAAGGTTTCTCTTGCCAAGCTTTGCAACAATATCGTTATTTATATTTCCGGTAAGCTTAGAAACTCCATCAACTTCAAGAACAGCAAGTGCTGCTATACTTGAAACAACATCGTCAGCCACCTGAATGAAACCTGCTCCGCTTTCATCCTGTAATGTGAAAGTGGTTTCTTTTGTATTCTCTTTTTTAGCTTCCATGTGAACAATCCTCCAATCGATCAATAGCTCTGAGTTTTATTAACAGTCATTAACTTAAACATATTAGAATTAATTAAATGTAAGATTCTCAATCATAGTCTTCAGATCTGAATAATATGTAATTGCAACAACTCTTCCGGAATTATCATTTACTGTAAGTACAAGACACTCGTTAGTTTTATAGTTTGGATAGAAATCCTGTGATGAACTTCCCTGTTCCATATCATCCAGAACACTGAACTTTTTATCATGTGTAAAGGTCATATCCTTATCAGCCTGATATGCCGGATCCCCTATCTTAACATTAAACATTGTATATCTTTTAGCATCCGAGTGAAGTCCAACCTGCTTTCCATTTGCATATACAACAAGCAATCCGTCCGCATGCTTAACAGATACCTTTGCATTTGTATATCTGGGCACCTTCTTGACCATAACGTCATCATCCTCAAACTTAAGTTTGAATTTGGATGCCAGCTCATCCTCAGACATCTTTACACAGTCTGAAAGATCCCTGGTTGCAAAGATATTCTTATATACAACAAACCCTGCGATCAGGAAAACGAGAACAACCACAGCTATAACAGCTATCTTCACCACAGGACTGCTCTTCTGTTCCGGAACATAAGTACTGTGTATGACATACGGATTTTTATTTTCAGTCATCGTAGGATCAGACATATCTACGAATCCATTTGGATCACCATTACCAAATGAATTTCCCAATCCGTCATTCTGTTCCTTTATTTCATCCGGATCTTCTTTCATCTTAAGAGCCATGCAACACTTCTCCTTCCATAACAAATAAGTATCGATAATATCCGATTAAACTTCAGTCATTTTCCTCACGCAAAACATTATATCATACCTCTTTTTATAATTCATTAAAGATTGCATTAACCCTTGCAAAAAAGTATAATATTTTTGTTATTTTATATAGAAGAAATCGGGGTAAATGTAATGTCATCGAAAAAATCAAAAACAGTTAAAAACAATATCAATAAAACTAATCCTAAGAACCGATCAGATCATAAAAAGGCTGAGATTACAAAGAGTGCAAAGCAGCACTCAAAAAAGAGCTTAGACAAGAAAGCACTAAGACTGTATATTTTGTCATTTCTGGTACCATTCATAGTTGCAATAGTAGGTCTTGTCATGGGAGGATTTGCTCCATTTGGATCAAAAGACATCATGACTGCAAGTGGTCATGAAAGTATGGTACCATTCTACCATGAGCTCTATGACCGTTTTCATAATGGTACAGTCCTTGCATATAACTATAACAATGGGTATGACTTCTCAAAAGTATTCCTGTACTATATGTCAGATTCTCTCAATCTCGTGATGCTCATACTTCCAAAATCTGCAATGTTTGGATGTATGTCTGTTCTTTACGCCATAAAGATAGGTCTGTCAGGTCTTTTTGCCAGTATCTTCTTCAAATATAGAAAAGCCATAGCTCTGTTCAACAAGGTTGAAATGGAGGATGAAAGAGCTGACGAGATAGCTGAATACGAATCTAAACTTAAAGCTAAGCGCGACAAAGCCAGAGAAAAGAATAAGAACAAAAAGGATTTCAAGATTGGCGGTTCTGAAGCTCCAAAAACTAAGTTCGGAACATGGCTTGCTAATCTTGATATCTATACATTTGTCCTTGCAGTATCTTATGCACTTTCAAGCTATATGATTACAGAAGGTGCTAACATAGCATACACTGGCGCTGTTGCGCTCTTTCCTCTCGTTCTTCTTGGCATCGAGCGTCTTATAGCTGAGAAGCACTGGCTTACTTATGTAATAGCATTTACACTTACTCTCTATGCGAATATCTATATAGCTATGATAGAGTTTGTTTTCATGCTTATATATGTACCTACCAGAGATTATCATTCACTTAAGGAGGGCATCGAGATATGCCTCAGAAAGATTGTTCTTGATATACTTGTTGTAGGGGCAGGATTTGTTGTAGTGCTTAACGCCTTTACGAGTAGTGTTTTCCATACAGATTTCAGTCTGAGCTTTCCTGCGTATAACCCCATGGCGAATATCGCCGACAGCTTCTCTGAAATGATGTACGGTTCTCTTCCATCAACTGTAAACAGCTTCGTAAATAATGCCGATCTCTATGCCAGCGTTCTGATACTGTTCCTTCTAGCACTATATATTTTTAATTCCAATGTCAATGTATACTCACGTATAAAAAACATCATAATACTGTTCCTTCTTTTCATAGGAACAGTATTCCCTACCGCCAATCATTTCTTAAATATATGCAAAGATACTTCATACTTCTATACTACATTCGGTTTTCTCTTCATAATAATGCTCCTAATAGTTGGACAGGATACCTTAGAAAACATAGAACATGCTAAATCATGGCAGGTTTTACTTTCTTTTGCAATCGTTATAGGTATAACTGTTTATTCAATGACGTCCTGCACATCATATGAAGGGCCAAACGCCTATCTTTACACCATGGAACTGGTTTCCCTTTACTTTATCATAACAATTATGTGGAAAAATAACAGCATGACTAGACTTGTTTTCGATACAGCTATAGGACTGATAGTAATTGCTGAAATCTGCATGGCATTTCCAAAATCCTTCTCACAGGTAGGAATCAGCGCAGATGAATATAGCAGTACCTTAACCGCAAAAATTGAGAATGCAACTAATCACATAATTGATAAGTTTGACAGCAACAGAGAATCTCGTATCATTTACTACGAGAGCAATCGTACAAATATTGAACCTGTTTCAGAGATGCTTCTCGGAATAAAATATGTAGTGACAAAGGAAGAAACAGAAAATATGGATTTCAATCTTACTAAGATTGATTCCGTAGATGGGATTGATATATATGAAAATGAATACTGCCTAGAAGGTGGCGTAAAGCTTAGAGGAATCCCCGAGGGTTTACTTCAGAACTATATTTCTGATCCATATGATTCTATAAACGAACTGGTTGACAGTATACTTGTTGACGTTGCTCATGAAGAAGTCTATCAACCGATACCACTACTTCCCGAAGAGATAATAAATAGTGGATACGAGCTTTATAATAAAGATGGAACGATAGTCAACGACGAAACACTGAATGTGTATAAACTTGGTGCCGGACATCGGGGTGACTTATATGGTCATACACGATACATCGTTCACGCAGGTGAAGTGTCTCCATTCAACGAAGTGTTTATAGAGCAGAAGCTTCTATCAAAAGAAGACGACATTCAGATTTACAACCAAAGTTACTACGCACTTAACAGGAATTCTTATCTGATCCTTTTTAACACTCTTTCCGATGATATATACAAGAATGCTACTAGTATTTCATTAAGCCCCATAGTCTCTTCAACAAATATACATTACAATAATGCTAATGTAATAGATAGAATAACTATATGGGATAATGATTATGACATAGTGTATAACGAATCATCTAAATTAGAATACTCATACCCCGTATTTTACCCTGTTATTCTATTAACAACGACAATTCTTTTTATTCTTGTCATAATTGCACTGTACAGGAACAGAAATAACTCTTCACTTCCACTAAAAAAATTGAAACTTATCCAAATCGAAGCACTATCAAACTTCATATTCAGATATCGTGCATATATTATCAATATCACATTTACAACTATTATATTTATACTGTTCCTAATGATAACCCGGGTTATCCCTTTTGGAGAGAAAACCGCATTGGTTTCTGATGGATATGCTGCCTACTATCCATCACTGGCATCAACATACATCGGTCTACCATCACGTCTCTCAGATCTACGTATGGAATCAATAGGTTTTTCATCCCTTCTTTTTAGTGCGGGAAAGCTTGGTCTGGAATCTCTTTTCAATATTCTTAATTGGCCTCTTATGCTGTTTTCTAATGAATCAGCTATCTCAGGTGTTACCTTCATATTCTTTATAAGATTCCTGCTAACAGGACCTACTATGATATTCTATCTGACCCACAGACATAGAAGACGTCTCCAATTAACAGACCCCCGACTCATCCCTGCTTCAATCGCATACAGTATCTGTTCATTTTATACAGGATACTTTGTATTTTATGTATTCTTTGATATTGCATTAGCCATGCCCTTCGCCATTCTTGTCCTTGAAGGACTCTTGTATAAAAATGATATAAAAAAATACGTTATTATTATGTCACTTATCATGTTCTTCAACATGTTTCAAGCATTCCAATTATGTGAGTTCATATTACTCTACTTCTTTACATTTAAATTTGATAGCATTAAGGATTTCCTCCAAAAGGGCATCAAATTTGCATTTGCATCAATCCTTTCAGCAATGATTGCTGCTTACAGTTTATACCCTTTATTTGTAACACTTCAGAATTCAGCATACTTATTAAAGGGGGGAATAAGTGCAACCGACATAATTGAATCCAGTTCTTCAGCAACGAGCAATGTTCCTTCGTTTAATTTGCATAACACTCTAATAAAATCTTTTAAAGACCTTATGGTTATGTGTAGTACCAATCAAACAGATGCAGATTTTACCAAGGCTAATTCGTATGCCGGAATACTCATCCTCTTCTTCGTTGTAGCTTTCCTATTCAACAAGAAGATACATATATACGAAAGGATAAGTAAAGCTATTCTTGTATTTATTCTTTACTTTTCATATGGAAATAGATTTCTTAACTTCATTATGCATGGCTTTCATAAACAGACTATGGTTCCAAACAGATTTGCATATATTATCATATTCCTTGCAATTGTGATGTTTGTAGATTCTTATAATGTTTATAATACTATAAAATCAAAAAAAGCAGTTCTGATATTAGCAATCACTACTCTGTCAATCATAGTATTAAGCATATTCAGTTTTTATTCTGAAGGTTTATCTCCTCTCAACATAAGTGTAATACTTACTATATGCTTCACATTGACATATTTCTCACTACTATGTTATAGAACGGTCTCAAAGAAAAGCAAAAAGTCTGTAGCAAACAGATTATTGATGATCCTTCTTATTACAGAGCTTGTCATAACAAACATATATAACGTTCCCGGTAAATTCAGCACATACATTCCACCGATTGAAAGTGCTAACCGCTATATAACAAGAATCGCAAAGAATCAGGAATACAATAAAAACATAGACAGAGTAGAGTCGTATTCGACTGGTCCAAAATACGAATTAGTTAACAACGGAATAAAAACAAGCACTTATAGCGTATCTGGTTTTTCTTCAACCATTACAGCCTCTTATCTGAATGCTTTTTATGCTACTAACATACTGTCATACAAGAATAATATCCAATACAACAACGGAAATATACTTGCGGATGAATTCTTAAATGTAAAGGCAATAGCCTATGATCCTTTTGTATGTTCAGACCAGGTTCCAATATATATGAACAAGGCAGCTCAATCCGGCAGAGTTACAATGTATGAATCGCCATATAGTCTCGCTATAGGATTTAACATACCTGATAAAATATCTATTAGCGATTTAAATATTAAAACTTCTAAGAATGTATGCGATTATCATAATTCAATATTTAATCGAATAACTAATAAAGATATATACACTTTGTATAAATTACATAGACAGGCTAAAAACACTGATGATTCAAACAATACCGATTCACAGATAACATGGAAACTAGCAAATACATCATATATCTATGAAAACTCATATTTAAAAGAGAATAACTATTTTGAATACTCCGTTAATCATGACAGATTGGGATTCAGAAGTATTACGAGCAACAACACCATAATTACTATTCATATTCCTAAAGAAATATCCGGAGATATATATATAGGTAACAGAAGATTCATTCGATATATAGCATCATGTGATGAAAATAATACTCTCGATATAGATCTTCCCTTTGCATATTATGTAATACCGGGAAAAACTGAAATGGAATGCATGGAAGAGCAGCTTCAGCTATATGATATTGCTGTTCTAAACGAAGGAACGCTTTCAGATTTTTATAAAACTCTCAAAGATGGATGTATTAAGAATATAAATGTTGAAGGAACTACCATCTCCGGAGATATCAACATAACCGAGCCAGGAACTATCTATTTCTCACTCCCTAAACTCGATGGTTTTAGCGCATATATTGATGGAAAAAGAGTTGATACTGTAGAATATTTCGGAGCCCTTGGTGTACCGGCAACCGATACAGGCGAACATCATATAGAATTACGATACAAAGTCGATGGTTTTACGGAAGGAATAATCATATCCTTATCCGGAATAGTAATATTTATAATAGTACTTACGATTCAAAGGAAACTATCGAAACAAAAAGATAAAAATCGGAAATAACGAAAATCTATAAAACAAGTAAGAACCGGCGTTAATGCGCCGGTTCCTTTCATAGATGCTAATTAAATCAACATCCCAAAAAAACTATACTCTTGAAAGATACTCTCCTGTTCTTGTATCAATCTTAATTGTATCACCCTGATTAACGAAAAGAGGTACTGAAAGTGTAGCTCCTGTCTCAACTGTACATGGCTTTGTAGCGCCTGTAGCTGTATTACCCTTTACACCAGGCTCACAGTCTGTTATAAGAAGCTCTACGAAGAGAGGTGGCTCTACAGAGAACACTTCACCATTATAAGAATTGATACGGCAAACCTCATTCTCCTTAACAAACTTAAGTGCATCACCAACAACCGCTTTTGATATAGGTATCATATCAAATGTCTCGTTATCCATGAAGTAATAGAGATCACCATCACTATATGAATAAGCCATATCCTTCTTATCAATATGAGCTGTTCCAAACTTCTCGGTAGGTCTGAATGACTGTTCTACTACACCGCCACTCTTGATATTCTTAAGCTTAGTTCTAACGAACGCAGCACCCTTACCAGGCTTAACATGCTGGAACTCTATGATCTGATAAATATTTCCGTCCCATTCTATAGTAACACCATTCTTAAAATCACCTGCTGATAACATTTCGAATCCTCCTGATAATCATTTTAAAACCTTTACCATTCTAATATATAAGTATACTAATTTCAATGTTTTTTTACATTTTTGTATAGAAAAGAGCGCCTCACATAAGTGAAGCGCTCAATAAAAGTTAGTATTTAGAAATCAATCTATACAATAGACTTAAGTAATATCAAAGAGGAACGGAGCTCTCTTGATCTTGATTGTCTTGGTAATAGACTTACCTTTCTCATCCTCAACCCTTACACAGAGATATGTATAATCACCTCCATATAAATCAGGGAAATAAGAATCATCAAGTCTAAGATTCTGGAATAAGCTATTGAACGCATCCTCATCAATATATACTACTGATCCATCAGACTTAATAAAGTTAGCCCATGTTCCATCAGCCTTTTGATACCAACCATCACCTCTGTATCTATTTGTTCCAGTTATCGGGCCTCTAAGACCTTGAGCATTTAATGGAGTTCCATAAACAACTTTAGATTTAGAAGGATCACCGACATAGAATATATGATCTTTACTAATAGCTGGATCATAAGCCAAATCAAACCAAATATCAACATACTTTATTCCAACATCAGATGTAGCCTTCATACCAAACTTAAATGGTATGCCCTTTTCAGGTGAATAAGTTGTTACATACTGATAAATAGCATACTCACCATTATCAGTTGGAACATTCTCAAGTGGATACGGTCTATTTGGATCATTATGTGTTACAAGTTCAAGATCCGGTCCACTAGGAGCTGCAGAAGGTCTCGAAGCATTAAGAATTGCATTTATTATAAGTTTTGATTCCTCACTATTAAGCCTGTTTTTACCTGTATGGAACATATGTCCTGCTCCAAAGAATGTAACATTACCAAATGTATACAGATAATAATTGTTTGCATGATCATTAAGATCAGCACACAGTAAGCTTGAATCAGTTCCTTTTGTACCACCTGCTAAGCTGTACCAAACAGTAACATTCTTATTTGGAATATTCAATGTATAAGTCTGTTGATGAGTACCTGAAATCTTAATCTTATTACTTATCGAGTTAGGATAAGAAGTCATGATACCCTTAGTAGTCGCAGAACACTGAGCATAATCTGTCTGCACTGTTCCAGGATTTTTAGCATAGAATTGATATGCATCAAAGTTCGGATTTGAAACATCAACACCGGAATTACCGGAATTATCTGTCCACTTTAATGCTTCATACTTGTGTACAAAAGCACCCTCATTATCAGTTCCGGAAAGTTTATGAACACCATATCCGTCGGTCAATTCAATTGGAGCAAAGTTCGTACTCTTTGTACCTATCTTTGGATACTTAGCAAGAGTATCCAAGAATTCTTTACTAGTATCCATACCAACTACTTCTCTCATTTTTCTTGAAAAGTAAGTAGTCGCATTTGAATCAGTAAGAACATTATGGAACAAAAGTATTGATCCTGGCTCATCTGAAGCAGACTGTGCTTTTGAATAATTATACAGAAGATCTGTACCAGCCTGACTGATAGTATCAGGTGCTTTACCAAAAGTCTCAGCAGCACCTAAAACTACAAGTCCAAATGCGCCCTTATCCTGGTCATCTTCAGCTGCATTAAGCTTTCTTAATCCGCCATCCCTGAGAACTGTATAATAAATGTACTTCTGATAGAAATACTGTTCAAGAACCTTTGCATCACGCCATACTTTGAAATAATAATTGATATTATGACCACCATACTGATAAGTGCCTACATTATTACCCTGTTCAGCACCAGTATTGTAGAAATACAGATCATTATATATACCATGACCGTCAATACTGCTTACTAACTCCTTATAATCAGCCTCTGAAGGTCCACCCTGAGCATTTGTAAAATACTTCTTACCATTTGCATAGTCACCTGCTAACTGCTGGGTAGCTTTACTTAAGTTCTTAGTATAAGCTGATATAGTATCAGCATCCTTGAGTGATGTTTTAAATCCTGAAAGCTGACTAATTGCAAGAATCTCATCAATTGTAGAAGTATAATTGGATGGATCCTTTCCGTCCAAAATGTCAGACATAGCATTGAAATACATATAATACTTATCTGACAATTTAGCAAAATCTCCTGCATTCTTTTCTTTGACACGAGAAACCTTAGCAGCCAAACTGTTATAATCTGAAATCGATAATAATGTGAGTCTTATTTCGTAAGCATCAGAAGCATTATCAAAAAGATTCAGATTCCAATCCTCCATATAATAATCCTGTCCCGTCGGAGCAGAATCCTGGATAGGAGCAAATCCGAAATGATGCTCATGAACGCCCACCTGACTATAAGTACTGTTTCCATAACTTCCAGTAAAAACAAACTCATAATCATTTTCTTCAGGAACCTCACTTATTGATGGAGTTCTGTCGTTCGTTCCATATCCTGGACTACCATAAGTTACATCATCACCTACTTGTCCCTGATCGTAAATATACTCTCTAGCATTATTTGATCTGAAATCTGCATGATTATAACCATCGCTATTAGTAAACAATCTATTTCCGGTCAGTATCTGAATTGATTCCTGGCAATCCTTACAAAGATAAATATGAGAATCTTTCGCTCTCTTGCCTGACTGACTGACATTGTTATCAGATGGCAATATCTGCAAAATATCGATAGGATACTTTTCCTTAGTCTCTATTACACTTACACCAGTGATAGATGCCGTATTGTTAGTACCGCTTGAAAGCTCAAGTTTCCAGAAAACAGGCCCCGTATAATCTTTGTTAGGCTTACCAGTTATGCTTTTGGATTCATTTGCAGTAAGCGAGAATGGCCCGCCAACTTTCAATTCAAACTTTCCATCACCATCATCGTCAATATAAACATACGCTGTAGCATCTACATATGACCTTACCGTGAAATTAAGGTTAGATGACTGAAGCTTAGCTCCTGTAGAATAAAGCACTGGAGATTTTTCAACAACAAACTTAGGTCTCTGGGTAGAATTATGAACAGTCTTAAATACATCATTTCCATTCATATAATCTCTATTCAGAGAATCCTTATGAACAACTTCTGAGCTATCAATTACTTTATTATAATAATCTCTAACCGCAGTTGTGCTCTGTTCATCTGCGCCTTGATTTCTATCAACTACAACATTACCATCTAATGCAGATGTATTTCTGAAAACAGTCGCAAAATCACCGATTGTATTTCCATAATACTTATCAGCATTATTTGTTCTTATAACATCATCAAAATCAAAGTTTAGAACAATATTAGACGGTTTTGTTGAAGCCCACTCACTTACAAGACTATAGATATTTGTATTTGGATCCACTTTATTATCAAGAAGATACATATTACTCATATCTGATTTAAGTGATACCGGTTGATTCAAGTCAAACGTAACAGCTTCATATAGGTCTTTTCCTACAATAACAGGCCTGTTTGCACTAACAAACTTCTCGATATCACTCTTTCTCTTATTTGTAATATCATTACCGGAATTTGCCGCATACGTACCTTTGTTAATAGTATTACCATCGTTATCCCAGTACGTGAACTGGGTATTGTACATATCACCAAATTCGTAGTACATTGTATAAGCCGGCCATTGATCAAAGAACTGCTTATAGGTACGAATATCAGCAAGCTTTGTACTACCAGACTGTCCGTTTGCCCAACGACCACTTACAGTCTGCTCAATCTGACGGAACCAATACTTAACAGGCTTTACTGCTGAATTATCACCGCCTATGTATATTATGTCATAAGTATCATTTAATGTATCAAGACTTGCATTAAATTCAGCCGTAGACATATGTACTACTTCAACTTCGTCATATGACTTTCCGGTAACATATGCTAATTTAGCCTTTGACCACTTCCATGAATAGTATTCTTTAACATCAGTTCCTGCCGCAGCAAAACCTTGTACAACCTCGTCTTTATATCGAGTTTCTGTTTTTTCAACCTCTTGCTGGGCGTAAACTTTATCTGACCAAAAACTGCGAGTTGCTTCTAGCAAATAGTATCCATCTGCATTTTCACCAGCAGGGTTTCCAGCCCAAGTATATCCATTTCTATCAGCTTCTGTAGCAAAAGCGTAGGTTTGATTACTTGGAAATTCCTGATTTGGTAATTTAACCCAAACCGTTATCATCTCCCCCGTTCCTTCTTCATAAGGAACCTGTATCGTTGTTGTCGAATTTGCATCATACATTGATATCGGAGACTTACCACCATCAAATGATATCTCATCAGCAGTAGGACCATTAAGGATGTTTATAGTGTTATGGTAATAAAAACCATCCTGGTAATAATAATCACCACTACCTATATATCCAGCAATGAATGATTCGCTTTTATTCCTATGTGCTTTCATGGCTTTTTCAACATTTGAATCAATAGGATACGAAGGCTCAATCTCAAGCATTGTATACTTGTTCGAAGAATCTCCTGAACCACCACTTCCGCGGAAAGAAGCACTATTAATAATATAAACAATATTACTATCGTATGCATCTGGAACAACATTTGTTAAAAGTGTCGCAAATTCAGATCTATTGGTTACAAGAACATTAGAGTATGATGCTTTACCAGACTGTGAAACCTTAGTAAGTATTGTCCTATAGTTATGTGCTGTTGTTGTAATAGTTGTTGAAATACCTGAGCCTGAACCAGGAGTGTATTCTACATCATCACTATAAACGATGTGTCCACTATTTGCTTCATATGATCTGATTGCCAGATAAGTTGACTCTTCTAGGTCTGTAGAATGTGCACATGAGTTATCAATAATTACAAGATCATATTTACTAATATCTGCCTCAGATATCTCTTCACCGCTACCAAGAGTATCAAATTTAATGTATTGTGGTGTAGACTCACTAAGAACATACATATATGTTTTAAAAGCAACAGTAGAAGAAGGATTAAGTGTATCTACAACATAATAATCCATTTCGTTGTTATCAGCATCCTTTGCTTTAGCAGCTCCGGCACCCATAAGACGTTTTGCGAATTCATCAGAACCATCTTTTGTAATAGTAAGAATACTTGCAACCTTCTTTCCATCAAAAGCATCCGTCCAATTCGCACTGGTATTTTTTCCATGAATAGGAAGCCAAAGGCTCTGAGTCTTGTTCTGAATATAATTAGCAACATTGAGCTTTGTTCCAGCACTGTCAGGATAATCAAAAGAATACCTTCTCATGCTACTCAAGACATTTTTATACAAGATATCATAAGTAATGCCACTTTCATCATCGGCATTATTATTCTTGCCACCGGTAGTATCAATAATAAAAGGCTTGTAATCGCCTACAGCAAAATTAGAAAGCACGGATACTAAATCGGTAGGAATGTCATTCTGATCAGAAAACTTACTGTTTGTATCCTCTGTTATATAAATTAGATCGGCCTTTTGAACATCACTTGCCGTAACGGATTTAGTATTAAAGGATTTAAAGTCTACCTTTGCAGCAGTCTTCTCACCAAACTTACTTCCCGTGGTTGAATGCTTGTCAAAAATAAGATCTTTGAACTTACCGGAATTTACAAAGTCCTGGAAAGTACTAGGTTGCCCGGAAGTAATCTCAACAATATGATAATTCTTATCAACCTCAGTATCAGTTGAATTAGAATTATCAATGATTCTGTCAATCATAGTTGTTGAAGTTGTTGCTGCTTCCGCATAAACAGCATCTGTCAAAGATGCATCAAGCGTATTTACTGAATCAGCGAAATTGAATGTCATTAGAGCTGCTGTTACAAGTCCAATCAACATCACAGAAAATGCTGCTATGCCTACTTTTAAATTAAGTTTTTTCATAATCATCACATTCCCTTTCTAATTTTGATGTTTGATTACATAAGAGTTTCTGATTTTCACATAATTATCAGAAGAATATGTTCTCTCATTCTTATTATAATTTATAAGTAATTCCATAGCATTTGAATCTTCATACACCTTAACTATTGCAGAGTCTATATCCTGCGCATATATATTATTATCAATAGTACCAGCTGTATCATTCAGACTAGTCATATACTCATATGATCTATAAACATACATAGTATCGCCACTCAACTCGTAAGTTACAGTACATGTATCTTTACCATCCGGAGAAGTACCACCGTAATCTGAATTATGGTTTACAGTGTATTTTATAATCATCTTTTCAAAAGTATACCCATTCGTGTCTGTCATTGACTTAAATGATTCTTCTCCAGTTCCTGGATCAAGCTTATATACCTTGCCCCCAGCATAAATCTCAATATACTTGGCCTGTGAAACAGAATCATTTATGCTTTCGTAAAGTTCCCCCGCTTCACTTTGCACTGCAGAGTCAGCCTTAAGTCTCTTATTTGTAGCCGTATTCATAATCATAAGACCTACAACAGCAATCATAAGTAGAGACATAACAGCTAAAGCCACTATAAGTTCAACGAGAGTGAAGCCTTTATTATCATTCTTTATCATATAAACTTTCACCCCCATTATCTTACGTTATGACTGCCGTTTGCTCTTAAATATACATTTGAAACAGCATCACCTTTTCTCGTCTTAAAAATAAATTTACCAGCACCAAGATATCTGCCAGATGAAGTCTGCAAATGAACTGTACCATCTTTATTAAAAACGATACGAACATCATTGGTTCCTTTTACATCATATGTTGCTCCAGTCTTTTGTTCAACAAATGTAACACTTGTGTATGATGTAAGCTTTAAACCGGCAGTACCATTTCTGTTCTCACTTGCCTCGATATTTGTAGTACGATGTTCAGGATCATAATACGTCTTTTGAATATAAAGCCTTCCATCTGAAGTATTCTGATATAACCTTATGGATTTGTAACAATTTTCTTTTACATTTCCTGTTATTTTATCAGTAGGAACTGTATACCTATCTTCTTTTAGAAGTCCTATCTCAGCGTTAAATGTCTGAGCATCTGCTTTTACTTTAGCTGAAAAAAGTACGTTAATCGAAATAAGCGACATAGTTGATACTATAGCTATTATGGCAATAACTATGATAAGTTCGATAAGAGAATAGCCCTTGTTATTTTTATAAGTAATAAACATACTGAAACCCCCCCTACTTGCCGTATTCATCAGTAACATTCTTCATCCAATTTGAATACTTAACAACGCTGGAGTAATCAAGGTACTTTATATCTTTATCACTCTCATCTGCCTGACTAGGATCTTCAACTATTACACTCTCATATCCCTTAAATATTTTCAATAAATCCTTAGCATCATCATCAGTACTAAACTGAAGTTCCTTAATGATTTCCTTACACATCTCAGCATTAGAATTAACATTTAAAACCTTAGCATCTTCAGGAAATACTATCTTATCACCAGAAACAATCAAGCCCTCAAATTTATCAACATCTGACGCAAACTTAACCTTTCCGGACGAGAATATAATACCTCTTACCATACCATCATTTGGATTGCCATCAATACCATCACCAAGAGTAATCTCATCATCATTTGTTGCAAGTATTACATAGCCATTTAATACTACTTTATCATATACTCGTTCAGTTTTACCTGTAAGTTCATCAAAATTAAAATATGTATTAATTGGGCTTATTGCATTTTCAGCACCTGTCTGCTGTAAATACTCATCAATGAATACTGCTTTGGGATCGTCTGGCAAAATTTCCTTCAATGAAAACTTCACATAATCATATCTCGTATTAACCTTTTTAGCTATATCTGATGCATCTTCATCTTTTCCCGCAAACAATGGAGTTGTTGTTCCATTTTTATTAAGATTAGGTAAAACGCCGTCAAGTGAATATGTATTATTTGCATCAATTATTCTGAATGAAGCTTTCTTTCCTGCATCAAACGGAAGATTCTCTGTAAGAGCTCCACTCGATGTGTACTGAATATTGGTAATATTCTTTGCATTAACATTAACTACATCACCTGTATTACCAGTATACCCATCAAAATCATCAATTTTAGTGAGTGCAACAAGCAGATTCTTTTGTGTAGTTGTTGCCGTATCAGACTGCCCTGCGATAAGTGCATCTGCATATGACACTATAAAATCATCAGATAAATCATCAGCGTTTTTAATCTTTGGTTTGTGATTATTACAGTATTCATACGCAGTCTTGGTAATAGCATTATCTTTATGATAATCAATCAGGCCCCAAGCTCTGTCAAAATCATAATAGATATAATTCTTGCTAGTCTGACTTGTGACATCTGTAGATGTATTAATACTCTTAAGTATAATAGGAACACAATTATTAATAACCGTATTGCCATTAGTTACTTCTTCACCAATACCATCACTCTTACCATTAACAGGAATTACCCTTCTGTCAAATGTTCTAAGTGAAATGTTAAGTGTATTCATATTATTCTTATTATTAGGTCCAAACGAGATCAATGGGAAATGATTTAAGATAAGTTCTGATGAAAACAAGGGATCCTGTAATGAAACAACAAACCAATCCTCACCCTCATTATATATCCCATTATGATCAGCATCAACCATGTATATCTGATTACCAAAACAAGTAGGAATATACGCAAGCTGATTAGATTTAACAGCTATACTCTCACCAGTCTTGTAATCATCCATCTTACTGTTATATATGTAAACTTTTGTATCATTACCGTCTACTTTTGAAACAATAGTTCTCTTAGAATGCTCTATATATGATCGACCCGCAAGATAAAGATTACTAAGCGTATCAAATTTAAGTGTAGATTTCATACCATTTATAGAAATTGAACTACTGTTTATATGACTCTTGTCAACATACTGGTATTTGCCATCAACTTTCTTAAATATACTGAAATCTTTGTTCTCATTCTCATCAGTATAATAATCACCATAGTACTTTCTAAGATTGCCTAAAGTACTATTATTGTAGCCAACATAAGAACCAACCATACTGAAGTATGATCCATTGGCATCTAACTGTAAATCGTCTTGAACAAAGAGATCTCCTCTAATTAAAGCAGAAGAACCTGAATACGTTCCTTCGGTATTATTATATAAAGACTCTCCTCCAAGGACAAAGTTATCACACCAAACCCTTGATTTACCAACGGAGTTGTCCTGCTTACTGTATATAGAAACAGATCCATTGTTCATAACAGAAATACTTCCTGGAACAACTAACATATCTGAAAGGAATGCAGTATTCGCACCATCAATATAAATGCCAGAATTCTTACTCCGGTCTGTATTTCCCTTATAATTCAAAAGATTAGAGTTAACAACAGAATTAACCTTTTGCTCCGAATTAATGTTACCTGTATCATCTGTATTAGTTGTGTTATTCTCTTCATTATTAGCTTCGTTTTTTGAACTCTTATAATAGGAATACTTAAACTTTAGATTCTTATTAAAAGCATACTCTTTATTATAATAATCTGCAGCAGCATAAACATTACCTTTAACAGTAAAGGTCTTGTTGTCTGTAGCTTGAGGAAGCTTTTCCATTATTTCGACACCATTTCCGGCTATAAGAGCATAACCAAAAACATCCGAAAAATCTATCGAGCCAGTTCCAAATTTAACATTAAAATTAGGTTGTGAAATGTCAATATCAGTAGAAATAGTCTGTGTAAAAGAAGCCTTTGTGTTAGATCTTGAATAATTAGATGTTCTCTTCAAGACAACATTTGAAATAACAATCTTAGATACTTCACCTGATACAACCGCAGGATTTGAATACAGATTTCCATCACCATCATATACTTTTATAACAGGAATCTTGTCAAGCTTAACTGAGTCATTTGAAATCAATGACTCAATATAAGCTTTTATAGAAGCGTTATCTTTAAACAAAGGATTCGTATACACCTTTTTCATGAACTTGCCTTTGAAGTCTTTGTTAGCCTGTTCATTATCCTTTGCTTCGTATGATTTGGTTTTTAAATCATAATAAACTACTTCATTTACAGTTTCATCATACGCACTCTTAAGAGCATCCATGGTTTCCTGACCTATTCCTGCATAAACCTCATCCATAGCCTGCTCAAGATAAAAGAAATTATCCTTTGAATTATAATTATAAACCTTTTGTCTTAATGCATATCCTGCTGCTGTAAGCAAAGCACCAACTAATACGCCAATAAATCCAAGACCAACTACTACAAGTACGATAGAAGATCCTGAGTTATTCAGTTTTTTTCTTAGCTTTTTAATTATACTATTCAAATTAATCAGCCCCCTTACCACTCTGGAATCTAATATCATATCCCGAATATACAGAACCATCCTTATTCAGACGTCTGTAAGTAACAGTTGCGGTATAAAGTCGTCCATCTCCCTCACGAGAATCACCGGCAATATCTTTGATTCTCGTGACATCGTATTCCTTTGTTTCTATATTCTTTAAGGAATACTCAAAAGGATCTGTACCATTAAATGTAACTGGTTTTTGTATACTGAATAACTGCAGTTTATCATTATCACTTTCATCAGAATCAAATGTAAATTTGATATCAGTATATATTGGAATAATCTTCTTAGGCTCTGTCGTAGTGTTTGAACCTAATTGAAAGATATCAATATGAACCGGCTTCCATGTAGCGGTTGCATCAATATCTGTATAATACACATTTTCATATACATCATTTGTTGTTTTAGATGCAATCTGACTTACAAAAGTAGCTTCCGTTTCATATCCAGGTTTTTCCTTATCAAATTTAGTATCATCGGGTCTGATAACATAAATATTTGGAACTACCTCTTTACCTGCACTCTCATCAATATATGATTCCTTAATTATATTACCTTCTTCATCTTTCTGCTCAGCTACCAAAGAAAACTCTAGCTGATTATCAACCGCAATATAATCTTTTGATCTATACTGAACTTTATTAACACCGGAATTATATACATAAGGCTCATACATGAGATAAACATCAGGGCATCTATTAGTATAAAAATCCTGTGAATATACTCTATATGATATATTATCGTGTTCAGTCTCCTCAGTACCATCCGCTTTGGTCAAACCATATTTATCTTCATATGTAACATTAACAGTAATATTGTAAAACTTAACACCGCTATCATCCGTATCCGTAGATAAAACAATAGTCGTAAGCTTGTTAACTGTCTCATTATAACCTACAGTGGTAAAGATATTTTCATTACCTTCCTGGGTCATAATTCTTTGAAATTGTTTATAATTAAGTTCTTTAAGATGCTGAAGCTTAAGGCTATAGAAGTCCTCTTCTGCCTGAGTATCAAAATTAGAAGAAACACCTTCTATAATGGCAACTTTAGTTTCATCCAAATCTTGAATATGTCCAAGATCGATGGCATTAGGATCACTATAAGTTGTGTTAAGTACTGGATTCTCTTTAACAAGTATTGCCTTGACATGGGCTATTTCCTGCTTATCATTTCCAGTATGCTGCTTGTATCCATAAGCAACGTAGCTTCCCTCATTAGTACGCTCAAATGTATAACCATCAATTGTTTTGGTTCCATAGCTCTCGTCTAAATCATAAACAATGCTGTAATGCTTTGTATCTGCACCAGATGTTGTTTCGAACGATTTAATCTTGTTGGCAAGATCATCGACAGTTACAACTCTTGAATAGTTATACTGACCTTTTGCAAATGTAGCATCTTTTAAGATATAATCTGTATAATTATACTTAATTCCAGATGCCAACTTAACTATATGACCACTGGTGTCTTCAATATAAAGATCACAGGTTTCACTCGTGTCATTTGCAGGCAACGAATCTATACGACCCGAAACAACCTTCTCGGTCTCAAAAACACTACCCTTCCCAGCCTCTATATCTTTAATACTTGCAGATTTAAAATTTTCAAGCACAGAGTTTGCATTTTCAAGAGCATACAGTCTCTCTTTAGCGAGAGACTGTGTCTTAATAGAAGTTAGCATCTGTGATAATATTGGTGACAAAAGCAGCAGAAGTACAGCTACTGATACGACAACTTCTGTCAAGCTGAAACCCTTGTTATCCTTACTTGCCATCATACCACTCCAATCTTAGTATACCTTCACTGATCCTTCTCTTGTCTTGATATTGAATCTAGGTGAAGCTGTGTCATCGTCAACAACCTTAAATACAACCGGAATAGTTGTTCCATTACTTATAACAACATTTACTCCGTTCTTATCATTATCATCTACACGTGCTGCTGAATTAACATATACTGTAAGAGCATCTCCAGTAAATTCAGCTTTATTTTTCTTCGCACCTATGGCGTACTCAACGTATTTCTTATCATTTTCTTCTGTAACAGTAATCTTAAGTTCTACAACTTCATTATCAGAAGATGTTACAAAAGTACTGTCATCTCTAGAGTCTGTAGCAACTATGATACCATCTGTTGTATCATTTGCTGCATTATCAAGAAGTATCATAAGCTCATGATTTGCAACTATATCCTGACCATTGTTAGCATCAAATGCACCACCTGCACCGCCTACATTAACACCTGCTCCTATGAAAATATTCTCTTTTCCTTCAGGTACAGTTACGTCAACTGTATCAGGCTTCCTGTCAGGACCTGCTACTGAATAAGCCTTTGTTACAAGATTACCAGTATAAAGACCGGTTTCTTCATCAAGCTTTACATCGATAGAAGAAATGTTCATACGATACTTATAATTTGCTATATAGTCCATATAATCCTTAATTCCATCATATGTACCTATATAATCAACTGAATATGCACATTCTGAAGCAACATATGAATCATCGGTCGCTGCCTCAGCATCTGCCTCGTTTTGAATCTCAGTTTCATCTCCGTTTGAAGCACCTATAACATAGAACTGTTCTTCCTCAGGAAGAACTATAGAATCATATATAAACTCGTTCTGCTGTTCAACACCCTTCATAAACATTACTGTTGATTCCTGATTAAGATCTGCAGGGTATTTTGTAAGCTCAGCCGCAAACCTTGCCTTTGCTTCTGCGGTTTCCTTTTCAAGCTGATCCTTCATCTGCTCTTTAGCAATAAGATCATCTAATCTAGCTCTTAGTGTCGCATTCTCACTTTCAAGTGACTTAATATCGTCTCTTGTGGGGCTTACAACAAGGAACCAAGTTGCAACAAGTATTAAAATAGCCGCAAGGACTATAAGTATCTTCTTATCTGAATCTTTCATGTGTCTTACCTCCCATCCTTACTCGGCTAAACCGTCATCTGTTGTCTCTTCTTCCATTCCTGCATATGGATCAACATAAACACATGTAACAGGGAATTCATAATGAAGATCTCCTGTTTCCTCATCCATAACATAATCTATAGAAGAAACCCATGCATCCTGAACAACGTCGATTGTCTTAAGATTGATGATATAATCAGCAATCTCATCATAATTATAAGCTATACAATTCATGTCAATTGAATCAGCCTTCGCCGAGAAATCTTTGAGGTAAATACTCTTAGGCATCTTCTCTTCAAGAGACTTAACGAATGTAAGACAGTTCTCGTTTAACTCGTAAGTATTACGTGTCATATTCTCAATATCATCAGCCTGAGCAACTGCAGCATCATGCTGAGCTATAATCTGCTCTATATATTCCTTATCAGCAATCTGTCTTTCAAGATCAGCCTTTTCAACCTGAAGCTGATTCTTCTTATGAATGAAGAAGAAGGAAACACCTGCTGCAATAAGAGCAGCCGCAACAACGATGGCTATGAAAGGAGCAAGGCTTCCGCTAGAAGCTGACTGACCGCCTGCTGATTTAAGCTCGAATCCCATAGGATTCATAGCAGCGCCGATAGGAGCTATAAGGTATACAGGGCTGTAAATCTTAAGATCGATACCCGGATCAAACTTTACATTGTAAAGGCTATCCATAACTCTTGTTGAAACATTAAGCTGAATCTTGAAGAGTCCATCAATACCTCTTATAAGCGCACCATCACCTGTAAGGAATACATCATCTATAGGATTGTCAGGATTCTTGCTTGAGTAGTAATCCATAACACGTCCGATATTGTTGATGAGATATCTGAACGCTCCTGTTGCTTCATTATCATCAAAGTCAACAGTGATTATACGATCATTCTGAAGCATTGTCATAGCTGTTGTGCCATCAACGCCTCTTTCCTCTGCAACAACATTTACAACAGGGTTAGTACCATATGGAACAGTTCTCTGAAGGAGAAGCTTGTCACCCTGAACTATATTCAGGACAGTTGACTCTGAACCAAGCTGAATAACCATGGTAGTTGATGCAGCTGTTGTCTGAGTCTTGATAAGCTGAAGCATTGAGTTACCGATGTAATCAAGTGCTACTACTCTGAGTCCACATGCTGTAGCAAGATCATAGTAGCTTGCTACCATTGTCATAGGTGCAGCAACAGCCATAACTCTGAGCTGCTTTGTACCATCTTCTGCTGTGATTGGCTCAAGAACTGAATGAGATACTATATAATCTTCAACATTAACCGGGAAGTAATCTGAAGCATTTGCATTGATAATACCAGCAATCTTCTTATCCGGAACCTGAGGTATAGTAACCTCACGGTTAACTATCTTTGTAGAATTAAGAACAAAGATAACATTCTTATTAGAAATACCTGCCTGTGCAAGCTGAGCACGTATCTCAGCTGCTATAGCTTCATGATTCCTGATCTGTCCGTCTTCAAAGGAATCTTCAGGTGTCTCGAATATGAGAACCTTGTGTACGTTAGTCTGCTTCTTCTGAGAAGCAGTGATCTCAACGACAGTAATACTTTCATTTGTGATGTCTATTGATAAGACTCTTTGATTATTTGCCATTCTATAGCCTCCCTCGCTAATCAGTAGTTTTTTATACTGTTTATATAAGAACCAGTGACCTTACACCTAAGTTTACTGGTCTATATAGATTAAGTTTAACGTCACCGTTTCCTATAGCCTCATAATTTACAAAGCGCATAAAAAACCGCTGACCGCAAAAAAACCTGACAACATGTCCCACATTTTTCCATGAACAAAAATATCAGATACATAAATAGTTATTAGTTTTATATGACGAAGAAACTATTAAGGCAGGTTGGTGTGTGATAAACCACATTTCCGGACGAGGAAGGAATACCTTCCTGCCTTATAGTTCTACACCTTAATTAAATCAGATTACAAAATCTAAACTTCTTCTTACTGATCGTAAGGTGATGCTGGTGTTGGGTTCATAGCATTACCATCACCATCTTCAACGAGGAACTGATCACCAGAGATGTAAAGATCATAATACTTGTTTGTAATATCCTTAACATATTTCTTCTTTGCACCATTTGGAAGAGTCTTATTCAACTCAGCTATGAAAGAAGTTCCTGTGAAACCTGAAGCAGCAGTACAAGTAGTATCAATCTTAGCTAAATGAACCTTTCCAGTTCCTGCGCTCATAACCTCATCATTAGCATCCTCATTTGTCATAGCTGTATTAGCTGCAGAAACGATCTCGCCAGCTGCTGTAAGGTCATCAGCGATACGAGCCTTGTTGATGTAACGTATAAGTGCAGGAGCGATAGCTGCTGCAAGAATAGCCATGATAGCTATAACGATAATAAGCTCAACGAGTGAGAAACCTTTATTATTTTTCATAATCTTCTCTCCTTTTCTTAAATTATAGTTTATTCTCTCATTAGATAATATATATACTGTCCCTCGCCTAACAGTCTATATCTAATTAGATTATTTGAACGCCTGAGGCGTATCAACCTTTTAGTAGCTGTCAACCGCATCATACATCGAGAGGATAGGTGAATAGATAGCGAGTACCATACCACCAACGACTACAGCAAGAAGTACTATAAGAAGCGGTTCAAGGGCAGCTGTAAGAGCATCAACTGCTATATCAACTTCTTCTTCGTAGAAGTCAGCAACTTTTTCCATCATTTCTTCTACGTTACCTGTTTCTTCACCTATATGCATCATCTGCGGAAGCATAACCGGGAAGATATCCATATCTCTAATAGGCTTTGAAAGAGGAACACCCTTCGCAACCTGAACCTTACATTCAAGAAGCTTATCTCTGATTATCTTATTCTTGATAACCTTTGCTGTCTGCTCAACAGAATCTATAAGCGGAAGACCTGAAGCAAGAAGTGTAGCAAAAGTTCTTGAGAAAGTAGCTGCAGCACTCTTTATTGTAAGATTAGATATAATAGGAAGCTTTATTGCAGCCTGTCCGAAGAAATTCTGACCTGCTTCTGTCTTCTTGAAGACATTTATTCCTATCACAATACCAACTATTACTACAAGGTAAATGTACCAGAAATGTACTATCGAATCCGAGAAAGCAACGAGCATCTGGGTTGCAACCGGAAGCTTAGCCCCCATCTCCGTAAACATGTCAGAGAAAATAGGAATAACCTTTACAAGCATCATGACAACGACACCTATAACAACGCAGATAACAACTATAGGATATGTCATGGCACCCTTAATCTTAGCCTCAACGTGTCCGTCCTTTTCAAACTGAGAAGCAAGTCTTTCGAAACATATCTCCAACTTACCGGAAGCCTCGCCGGCATTTACCATGTTGTAGAGAATAGGCGGGAATATATTCGAATTAAGCTTAAAGCCATCCGAAAGAGTACCACCCTTCTGAACATGCATTTGTGCCTGCTTGATAGCATCCTGAAGAGATTTGTTGTCTGTAGTCTCTGCCATCATCTCAAGTGCCTGTATAACAGGAACACCTGCTCTCAGGACAGCTCCGAACTGTTTACAGAATACTGAAAGATCTCTGGTCTTAACCTTTTTCTGGAAGCCTATGTTAATATCCTTTGATTCGGATACTTCAAGGACATTGAAGCCTTCCTGTTTCAGCTTCTGCTTTACCGCATCTTCATTCTGACCTTCGATGGAGCCGCTCTTCTGCTTACCATCTCGGTCAATGACTTTGTAATTAAACTTTGCCATTCCTTTTCCTCCAACCCTGATTTTTTCATACCACGATACAATACTCATCACCCAGCATAAGCATCATATTTACATAATAATATAACAGTGTAAATATTTTTGCAATTTTTTTGTATCTTTTTGTGCAACAATCACTATTTTTTCATATAATTATGTTAACTAATAAAGATTCTTCTTCATTGTAACCTGATCCTGTGCATACATGAGACAGATTTCTCTTGTAATAACACCGTTTCTGTAAAGATCCAGGAGTGCATCATCCATCGTGATCATTCCAAGTCCCTTGGATGTCTGAATAGTGGACTCAATCTGATGTGTCTTTGCTTCACGGATCTGTGAACGTATAGCCGGTGATGCAAGCATGACCTCAAATGCTGCAACTCGTCCTCTGTTATCAGCTGTAGGCATAAGCTGCTGTGATATAACTCCCTCGATAACCATCGCAAGCTGAATACGTATCTGCTGCTGCTGATGTGGTGGGAATACGTCGATAATACGGTCGATAGTAGCTGCAGCACCGATTGTATGCAGTGTCGAGAATACGAGGTGTCCTGTCTCAGCAGCTGTAATAGCTATCTGGATTGTTTCAGGATCACGCATCTCTCCTACGAGGATGATATCCGGATCCTCACGGAGTGCAGCACGAAGAGCATTATCAAATGACAGTGTATCCATACCAAGCTCTCTCTGGTTAACTATGGATTTCTTATGCTTATGTATATACTCTATTGGGTCTTCAAGTGTTATGATATGTGTAGAGAGATTTTCATTTGCTTTATTGATAACTGAAGCAAGTGTTGTAGACTTACCTGAACCTGTAGGTCCTGTAACGAGAACAAGTCCTCTCTTTTTCTTATAAAGATCAACAACTGCAGGTGGAATACCAAGAGCTTCCGGTTTTGGAATTATGGTATCAATCTTTCTGTAGGCAGCTGCCATACGACCTCTGTCCATAAATACATTTACACGAAAACGCCCGAGTTCTCCAACTGAGTATGCATAGTCACACTCACCTCTGTCCTTAAGGATAGCCTTCTGTCTCTCGTTCATTGTCATTCCGATACTCTCCGCACAGCTTTCTGCAGTAAGAGGTGGAACATCAACTTCCTTAAGAGCTCCATTGATACGGAACTTAGGCGGTATGCCAACGGCGAGATGAACGTCGGATGCGTTCTGCTCTATAGCCATAGCCAAGAGTTCGTTCATATCTATCATAACAACAATTCCCCCATTCTTTTTGGATTTATTCATGCAGTCTAATTCACTGCACAATTTACAATTTAATACTCATCCTCAGTAGTGTAGGTGATCTTCTTCATCTCACTTATACTTGTTACTCCGTTAAGGACATGCTTTGCTGCACTCATCTTAAGCGTTGACATTCCTTCTTCCAGAGCCTGTTTCTCAATAACATCGGCCGTACCACCCTTAGCTATAACTGAAGCAAGGGACTTAGATACCGGCATCATTTCATATACACCGATTCTTCCTGCATAACCTGTATTATTACAGAGTGCACATCCCCCCTCACCAGGTTCGTAGATGACTACATCCTCTTCAGGGTCCTCAACTCCAAGAGCTTTCTTTTCCTCCTCATCAGCAAGACGTGGTACCTTGCATGATGAACAGAGCCTACGCACAAGTCTCTGAGCGATAACACCAACAAGAGCATCACCTATGATGTAATCCTCAATACCCATGTCTATAATACGGGTAACAGTTGAAGCAGCTGAGTTTGTATGGAGTGTAGAAACAACAAGGTGTCCTGTTATAGCCGCCTGAACAGCTATCTTTGCAGTCTCACCGTCTCGAATCTCTCCTATCATTATTATATCAGGGTCCTGACGGAGAATAGAACGAAGTGCTGCCGCGAAGGTCATCTCTGCCTTAACATTAACCTGAACCTGATTGATACCATCGATATTAGCCTCGACAGGATCCTCAACTGTGATGATGTTAACATCTTCTTTATTTAATTCTGAAAGCGAAGTATAAAGTGTGGTTGATTTACCGGAACCTGTAGGACCCGTAACAAGAATGATTCCATGCGGGTTACTGAGGATTCCATCGAATACCTTAATTTCATCACTTGAAAAACCAAGTCCTGACTTAGGCTTCGTAAGTCCATCTTTAGAGGTAAGTCGCATAACCGTCTTCTCACCATATACAGTAGGAAGAATGGAAACACGGACATCAAACTCTCTTCTATCAACCATGATAGTAATACGACCGTCCTGAGGTTTTCTCTTTTCGGCTATATCCATACCACCGATGATCTTGATACGGGCACTAATTGCAGGAAGGAGTGATATATCATATGTCATAACCTGCTTCAGAGCACCGTCGATACGGTATCTTACTCTAACCTTTGTCTCAAGTGCTTCTATATGAATATCGGATGCTCTCTGACGAACACCACCTTCTATAATCTGGTTTACAAGAAGAACGATAGGTGAATTCTCAACTTCACTGTTGAGTTCTGCTTCCTGATCATCAAGATTAAGAGTTGCTTCCTGCTCTTTCCTGTATGCTTCAGCAGCTTCCATAGCCTGGCTGCTTCCAAAGTATTTATCCAGAGCCGCCTGAATATCTTCTTCAAACGCAAGCATAGGCTCAATCTGAAGATTGGTCATAAGGCCTATATCATCAACAGCATCCAGATCAAGAGGATCCGCCATTGCTACCTTAAGAACATTTGGATTATCCGGAGCAAACTCTATAGGGAGTGCTTTATACTTATCAAGTATTGCTGGATCAGGGAAGAGGTTCAGTATAGAATCCTCAATCTGAGCAGCTCTGACCTCACAGAAGTCAACACTCATCTGTGTAGTAAGAACTGTGATGAGAAGATCACGGCTTATGAAGCCCATCTCCTGAATAACTGTACCGATACGACCACCGGTTTCTTTCTGTCTTGCAAGAGCTTCCTGAAGCTGTTCTTCAGTGATTGCGCCTGCTTCAACAAGAAGATCACCGATACGTATTCTTTTTCTTCCTGCCTGCATCTTCATACCTGTTTCCCCTCCAAAAATCGCCACAAACTAACAACATGTTAAGGGCATAGTAACCCCATACCCAAAACACAAGTTTACGTAATTATAACACAATGTGAAAAATAATAAAAGATAAAGTGAATTTTTGTGCAAAATTACTTATTAATAATTTATTAATTCTATATATAGTGGTATATCACTTTAATGCCAGCATATTTTGTCCAGCATACTATGAATAATATCTAACAACCAATCATCCGGTGTAATCAATTATTAAACCATAATCTGTGTATTGTGTTATACTGACTTTATTCTTCTCACATACTTGTCAACCAATCTTGCAAGTTTATACCCTTCTTCAACATGCTCTTTATACCCAGCTCTAAGCGCAGCTAAATCTTTATTGAAAATCCCATGTACTATCTCATTACGATATCTACCCCACGTTCGTATTCGACGTATTATTTCATTTAAGTTTCCTATATCGACCGAATAACTGAACACTTTCCTTATATATACAATATACTCATTATCTTCATTTTCTTTTCTACACGCAGTGATTAAATCGGAAACTAAATCCAGCTTTGTAGATAAATCTCTTAAATCCGTTTTTTTCCCTTTATAAACGCTCCTTGCTTTTTCATTAAGCGTCAATCTGTCCACATCTGTCAGCTCCAGGTATGATAATAATGCCTTTAGTCGGTCTTCAATAAAAGCATATACTATCAATTCTGCTTCTCCTAGATATCCATTTGAAATAGCATCATTATATAGATCCATTAATTCTGCATATGTTTTTCCTTTATCTTTATTACATTTAACTTGTTTTATTATTGGTTCTTTCATAGCATTCCTATCAACAAAAAGGTATAAAATCAACACACGACAACAGAGCTATTACTCATTTTCTCCCAGTTACAGGTTTTAATCTCTCATGTAATTTTTTCTCAATAGGATCTATTATTTGAATCATGTCTTTTTCATACTTCTTTTCTAGTAAAAATACATGTAACACAAGTTTTCCTTCTATAAACCTTCTTTGGGGCATTTTCATATTAATCCCGTTTGTCGAAGGATTAGTTCTACCACCATAATGAACCTTTAACCTTTTATATATTGAATTACTCTTTGTAATTCCCCCTCGAATAGTATCAATGATTACTTCTACTGTATATTCAATTTCATTGTCATCTCTAAAAAAACGCATTCATTTTCCTATCGGTATTATTATAAATCAATTAAATACTATTTGTATTGTTACATTCTAATTCATTAATAGATTTCAAAACTCTTAACATGATATATACAATCCATATATAATTTATACAACGCAGTTTATCAACTAATCAATTCAGCCAGTCGCTGTGCCCCATCCCCATCAATCAGCGTCTGCATTTTTACAGAACTGTTTTTTCTAATATTCACTTGCTCTATCATTACCTGAAGCGCTTTCCTCATATCATCCGAAAAGCTGTCATTCACTCTGCAGTCTCCTACACTTATCATGATATCCCGCTTTGCAAATTCTTTTATAGCCTCTAACTGGTTATCAGCAAGAGCATAGGTTATAGTCGGAATACCACATGCACATAATTCATATAACGTAGAACCTGCTGCCGCGATTGCAACATCACATTTCATCATAAGCTTGGACATATGCGTTTCATTTATATGAAGCATAACATTTTTATAATTTTCAAAATGGAATGACTCCATTTTTTTATTCATGCTTCCCACAACAAAATGGAATCTGATATCCATAAATGTTGGGCAGATATCTTTCAATATAGTTTTTGCTATTCCTACAGGATCCGCTCCGCCTGTCGACACAAGCACATCTGTTATCATCGCATTAATATTATGAGTAGACACGTCTTTGAATTCATCTCGAAGAGGCGTATACCGAGGTCCCAACAACAACTTGGTATCCGTCTCATTATACCATGAATAATCAAACGTTTCCGCGTAAATATTATAGTTGATAAGATAATCAACGCACCATCTTTCAGCATTGAGATCATCCATATAGGCAATGCGAGTATACTTCCTTAATATCTTAAAATATTCCTCCGAAACATAATAACTGTCTATAAGCATCAGACGTGGCCCACGCTTCTTTATAAGTTCAATCAGCTTCGTAACATGTGCTTCAGGATCATCCCATGAGCTATCCAATGATATAACTTCAAATCCATATTTTTCTAAAAGCTTGTCAGGATTATGATCAGCTGTTACAAAAACAACTTTTTCCCCTAACGCTTCAATAGCTTTTGCAATGGATAAGCATCTCATAACATGTCCGATTCCAATATTCTCATTTGCGTCTGCTCTAATCAGAATCATAACCGACGCCTCCCACAATAACCTCTAATCAAAATACTGACTTCCTTTTAACAATTCTATACATCTCAAACACTCCCAAGCATGCCCCCAGAACCCATCTAAGTATGACCAGAGAAGAAAGAAGATAGAAACCTGCTACTCCGACCAAAACAAGAAGAAATCCTGCCGCAAACAGTGAAAGCTTCAAATGATACTTTCCGCCGGACATTTTTCTTACAAACAGATAATGAATAAGGAATAAAACAAAATATGATAACGCTGTGGATAATCCGGCACCATACATGCCCCAACCTCGGATCATTACAAAATTCAGAGCAATGTTTAACAGAGCGCTTGTCGCAGTAGCTATAGCAACAATCTTGGTTTTCTTATAATAGAATTCATAGCATACAGGAAACTGATATAAAAATACAAAATACTGCGACACCACAAGTATAGGTATTATATCTATTCCTTCCCAAAACTCAGAAGGTCCTATAAGATAACTGACTTCCCGTGATAAAAGAAGAAATCCTATAGTAATGATAGTAAAGAGTTCTACTACGTTCCTGCACTTCTTATTCAGTTCATCCCATTTCTCATTCTCGATCCCATCATAAAAAAACGGAGACCAGGAATTCGACAGAGCAGAAAGAATAACGAATAGCACAGTTGCCAAAGCGCAGTATAAACTATAAACTCCTATCTCATGTTTTGATATGTCCATTCTTATCATCATTTCCCTGTCAGATTGAGACAGAAGACTATGAGAAAGAAGATGGAATATGATAGGAATACCATATGTCAATCCATACAGTGTATATTCTTTTTTAATCAATGTCGGTTTCTTCATAAACAGAAGAAACCATACAGCGACAGCGATTACTAAATAAGGAATAAACTGCCCGAATACCATGCCTAAGTATTTATTCTCTTCACTCATCTTTGAAATCAAAAGTAAAGAAGCTACAACCGATACCACAGACAGTAATAAAGACATAACAAAATTATGAACTGCCTTCTTCTCATATATAAAGGCAGTCTGCGCAAAGTTGACTATGACATAAAATAACGAAAGAAAGAAAAGACTCGTAACAAGATAGGAATCATATCCAAGCACTTTACTGATTGGTTTTAGAAGAAGAAAAGAAATGAGAATAAAAACGAATGAAGATAATGTCGTAAGAAGTAAAGCGCTACTCCTATATTTATAGTAATCTTCTTTATACTCATATATAGATGTTCCTATAGAACTCACAAGTCCCAGTCCCATAACACATACCAGTAATTCCAATCTGAACTGAAACACAGAATAAAGACCATATTGTTCTGAGCCAAGCATCCTGGTGAAAATAGGCGTAGTAAAGAAAGCTATGCCTTTGATCAGAATAGAGCTCGTCATATTCAGTACTGTAATCTTATTAGCGCTTTTCATAGAATATAAATCTAAACCTCACTTCGTAATTGAGCCTCTAAAACCAACAAGTCTTTACTCCTATCTTTAATTCTCTTCACTGGACATCCTGCATATATCCCCCACTCAGGAAGGCTCTTAGTGCAAAGCGACATAGCTCCCACTGAACTCCCTTCACCTATTTCGACCCCCGGCAATACTACAGAATTCACTCCAATAATCACATGTTTTCTAATTCTCACAGCACTACTCTTATCAGCAAGTCTATACTTTGCCGGAACTGTTGGGTTAGTTAATGAGTGCCCAGAATAATCATTTGAAGTAGCGTAAACTACAACTCTTGAAGAAAGCCCAGAAAAATCCTCCATATAAATACCCTTTTCTCCCCCATACAATCCACAGAACTGAGAAATATGGATGAAGTCTCCAAGAACAACCTTTCCACTTATTGTTGTAAAATCATCTATTCGAACGTTATTCCCTATCTCCAATAATTCGGGCGAATATATTATCGCATTTCTGCTAATCAAAACATTATCACCATATTTCTTAATTCCTATAGTTTTTAATTCTTCTTCAGTATAAAATGTATTCATAATTTAACCCCTATTTCACATAACATATTTTACAACTGCTTCTCCGTTTAAAACACATTCATCATTCTGATTTGTACAGTTGGTCTGAAATTTTATAATTCCTTTTTCTTTATTAATTATCTGAACTACTTCACAAGAAGCAACAATTTCATCCCCAATCCTTACAGGGCGAACGAAATCAACCTTGTTACTTAATAGAATAGTTCCCTCTCCCGGTAGTTCTGTTCCTAATACAGCAGATATATAGCTGGCGACTAACATACCATGAGCTACTCTTCCTTCAAAGATACTATCTCTTGCTTTCTCTTCACTCAAATGAATAGAATTAGTATCACCTGTCAGTTTTGCAAATAACTCGATATCTTCAGCTTTAACTGTCATCTTTTTATATGCTTTATCACCAACATTCAATACCATTCCTATATTCTCCAATCTATATTGTCCATAGTAAGAGGTTCACCTCTAGTTAATCTTTTCTCACATTTTTTTCCAATTATGTCGTAAAAATATTTAGGTTCCAAACCATACCCTGGCCTAATAATCCCAATGTTATCTTTTGAAAAAACATCTCCTAAATTGATATCCTTTATCGCAAAGAGACTACGTCTATATACTTTTTGCTTTCTTTCTCCTTCTGTCAATTCATATGTTGGACCATCAGCAATCTTCTTAGCATTTTTAACTTCTATAATCATTTTTTCATATTCAACCATCGACATGCTAAACTTACTGTCAACACTATCAACATTATCAAGTTTAAAATGTTTCTCAACAACTCTCGCTCCAAGCGTAACGGCAACAACAGCTCCGAGGCTTCCAACGCTGTGGTCTGACAGACCTACATGAACCCCAAAACGATCTTTCATATCAGGGATATTGCCCAAATGCATATCTTCCCAATTTGCAGGATACTCACTGCAGCATTTAAGTAATACTATTTTATCATTTCCAACCTTTCTGCATGCATCAACAGCATCCTTAATTTCATCAACAGATGCCATACCGCAGGACATGATCATAGGCTTACCTTTAGATGCCGCATACTCAATAAGAGGGATATCAACCAGCTCAAAGCTTGCTATCTTATAGGCTTCTACCCCCAGCTCCTCAAGATAATCCACTGCGGATGTATCGAATGGTGTCGAAAAGAAATCAATTCCAAATTTCTCACATTCCTCTTTTATTGGCTTATGCCACTCATAAGGGGTACATGCATTCTTATACAAATCGTAAAGCTTATAGCCATCCCATAAGCCACCCTTGATTCGAAAATATTCTTTATCGCAATCAATAGTAAGTGTATCCGGAGTATATGTCTGTAATTTTATACAGTCCGCCCCGGCCTCTGCAGCCTGTCTGACTATCTCAAGGGCATTTTCTAGTGATCCTCCATGATTTGCGCTCATTTCGGCAATAAAATACACTTCATCATTTCTAATCTTATCAAATACTCTAAACATATTTTTTCCAATCAACCATTATATAATTCTAACATTTTTGAGGATACTATCGCATTTTCTTTTGTAAGACACGCAACACCATTCAGTATAGGGTATGAAAGCTTGCTCGCATCACAATAATACGCATTGCCAATTATTGTTAAGTCGCCATGCGAAAAAGGACAACACATAGCGCTTCCATTATCATTTGAAACAACTTTATTTTTCTTAATGATCATTACTGCAGCAGGATTCAAGGGATTGGAATCCAAACCAAATAACTCATATTTTACAACATCATATTTTAAGTATTCAGCAATAATTTTTAGATTCTTCACATAACCCAATCGTTCCATTCTTTCTTTCGCTTCTTGACCAGCCATTTCATAGCAAGGTTCTATCAGAACTACATATTTTCGGGAGCACCTATATAATTCTTTTAGTAAAACCTCCTCATGTCCGCCCATTCCGTATATTCCCTGCATAGTGTATATAACATCTATTGAATTGTCTTTAAACGGAAGATTAAAGAAATCAGCCACTACATAATCTATGTTAATATCCGCATCAACAAAATCAATCAGATTCTTTTTGGCATACGCTGTTCTCGACCACGAAATATCTAATCCTCTAGCCCAGGAAAAACCACATTTTTCACTTTTACATATTTGAGAAAGAACTATTCCCTCTCCAGCTCCGCACTCAACAATTCTACCTGCATTTCCATCTATCTCGCATATATATGATAGAATCCTATCAGCAATCATATTATATAATTCCGGATTTTCCTGATACACCCTCAAATCATTACCTGCACGAAGATCATAGCTTATCATTTCATCTTCTGCAGATGTAGTGTCCGTATGATTATCAGTAAGATACGAAATAATATTAACATCTTTCTTCAGCAATTCATTTATCTCGTTTACTCTTCCGATTTTCTCTAAACGACTCATCTTTTTATCATCAGAACTCATATTTCTTCCCTCATCGCCAATTTAGCAGATAATCAAAACTATAGATTTAATAGTTCTGTCAGACATCTTTCAGTAGACTCGCCATCAAACCATCCCGGAAGTTTCTTCTCATCATATGAACCAGTGATCATTCTCAGCTGATGCACCAATTCTTCGTACGAATATGCACCCTTTGTTATCCCAAGCTTATTGACAATACTCTTATCCTCAGTATTAAGATCCGGTTCATAACTGATAACCGGGACCCCCATAAGAGAACACTGAAGCAATCCCATGGTAGTCATTCCAACAACAGCATCATAATCCTGCACCAGCTTCTCAAGCTCTCCTTCAACACTGATACTGCTATATGTCTCTCTAAACTTTTCTGTATCTTTGGGATGACACTTAACATGAGCTTTTATACCCAGTTCCCTGCAAGCCTTAAGAAGGTCTTCCATGACGACGAACTCATCATATCCTTCATATTCCTTATTGATGACAGAAAGCGGCTGAGACATGAATAAAACTTTCTTAGAGTTGCTTCTTATTTTTGCATAATAATCAAGGCCGGGATTTCCTGTTATCTTCATAATTTCAGAAGGAACTCCGTCTTTAACAGCCTCATTAAATGCCATCTCATCCATAACAAACAGTTGATCGGGATATATAAACCCATCTTTGTATGAAAATCTTCTTCTATAGTTGCTCCAGTAATCAAGAATAGATACGGTCTTTATTCCCGATGCTCTGCATCGTTCTATAGCTTCGGCCTCTACAACAGAATTCCAGCTTGTTCCAGTAACAAGAATGAATTCTCTGCCTTCACTTATGCATTCATCAATATATTCAATTATCTGTTTTTCCGAAAACCTGTACTGTGATTTTAATTCAGCAGTTCTTCCTGCAAGCATAAGCTTTACAGTAATATCATCTCTTTTACTCAGCTCATCATAAACAGGAAAAACAGCATCCATGCCACCCGGATCATTCGCCAGAAACAAAAAACTTTTCATGATGATAATAAAGAGATAATGAGATCAAAGGCTTTTGATCTCCTCTCGTTCCTCCCATACTTTATCTATAGCTTTAAAGAAATCTTCTATATCTTCTTCGGTAAATGGCATCCTGCAGATGTCAGCCGTAAGAAGTTCTCTGTCATGCATCCTCTCCACAACAGGACATATACCTTTCTCATATTTCTGAACAGGATCTTCTATAAATGCAAAAGGATATGTTGTTTCATTGAATACCCTTTTATGCTTATACAGATTCATAAGATATATGGGTTTAACATATCCGTTCCCAAGAGGAAATCCTTCCGCTGCCATAGCATTTGCAAACTGCCTTCTTGATAACCCCCATAATATCTCATCAAATTTAATTGGATATACATAGTAAGAGTGCGTATATCCTTCCGGAACAACTGCTGGCGAAAACCCTTTTCTTCTTCTAAGGCCTTCATCGATCTTTGATGCCAATTTACGACGTGATGCAAGAAAGCCATCAAGCTTCTTCAGCTGTTCAATTCCTATAGCTGCATGAAGCTCGCTCATCCTATAATTATTTCCAAGTATCACTGTTTCCATATCACCAAGTTCATCCAAAGCAACTTCCCCATGGTTACGGACCAATTGACACTTGCGGGCAAGCTCTGCATTATCAGTGAGCAGTATTCCTCCCTCACCGCTATGGATCACTTTATGATAATTCAGACTGAAGACTCCTATATCTCCGAATGTACCTGCTTCCTTGCCATCTATGGTTGCTCCCGGAGCCTGTGCATTATCCTCTATGACATAGAGATTATGCTTTCTTGCAATCTCCATGATCTTCGGAAGATTACTCGGAAGACCGAATATATTAACTGTAATGATTGCTTTGGTACGAGGTGATATCCACTTCTCTATTTCATATGGATTCATGGTAAATGTATCGGGATCAATATCCACAAATACAGGAACCGCACAATTCATAAGCACAGCACTGGCAGTTGCAACCATAGTATATGGAGCAACAAGGACCTCATCCCCGGGTCCCACACCACATGCTGCAACTGCAGTATGAAGCGCCGTTGTTGCCGAGTTGACAGATATTGCATACTTTGATCCAAAACGATCTGCGAATGCCTTCTCTAACTCTAGAACTTTGGGTCCGCCATAGAATCTTTCTCCTGAATTCGCTATAAAATGAGAGAGACACCCGGATGCCATAACCTCATTAACTGCAGCAATTTCTTCTTCTCCCATGGTACTGGTCCATGGAATAGGTATTTCTCTGACCGGTGTACCTCCAAGGATTGCACATAAACTCATCTTATAACCTCCACAAAACAGGAACTCTTCTCAGATTCTTCCAACGCCTTTGCTACATACAGCGGATATATTGCATCTTCAAGTCTGCATTTAAGCTCTTCGTTGCCATTCAGATACTCATATATATTCATGACAGAATTCTTCATACAATTATCCTGCAGAGCATCAGTCACTGAATAATCAGGTGAAAGTTCCTTAAATCCCCCGAACAGATGGTGATCAGCCACTTTGTAGCATATTATATCGTCTCCGCTGTTTCGAATTTCTATCTTTCCATTCTGAAAATAAAGATCTATATCAAACAGATAATAATTCTCGTCATTAATTGCTTCTGCATATCCTGTAGCACCGTCTTCAAGCATAAAATAAAAGCTATAGGACTTTTCAGGATAAGCTGATGTCTTTGTTTCACCCAGAGTCATAACTCTTTTTATATCATTTCCCGTCCACATTCTGAGGAGATCAAAAAGATGCGCCCCTGTATTATATATTCCTTTTGTATAACGAATATTGATCTTCTCCAGGTCACCAAATCTTTTCGATATAACCCAGTCCTTTACATCATCTAAGTGCGTATTCCATCGTCTGGATATATTGGGAACAACAGTAATCCCTGACTTCTGTACCATCTCCCGTAATTCTTCTGCTTCCGCCAAATTCTCCACTATAGGCTTTTCGCAGAATATTACTCTTCCTATCTTCGACGCTATCAGATTCTTGATTATTTCCAAATGTGTCGATGGCGGCGTACAGACACTTACTACATCAACTTCATTAAGTACACCTTTAGCCATAGCATCATCGATACTCGAAAAGAATTCTGCACTAGGAGCCAGATCATGAAGTATATCCTTCTTCTTTACATCAGCATCTATACCACATATCAATGAATATTCAGATGACATTTCATAGGCCCGGACATGTGTTGAAGGATGCGGTCTCTGTGACTCAAGATCATACATCATCCCTATATTTCCCAAGCCTATAACGGCAGTTTTATACATATCTATATTTCCTTGATCATCTTTCTGTACTTAATCTCTGCTATATTCCAATCATCCATATTATCTATATCCTGAACTTCCATCTCGTCCATTATAAGAGGAGCTGTTTTAGTTGGGACAAGTGTATGCTGTGAAATCATTATATCAGTCTTCACAAAGTAAAATTGTCCAACGTCATGATAATATGGCTCTAGATCCTGCGATCTGGAAAGCTCATACTCTTTCCATTTGAATTTCATATAATCCCCATCAAGAACGAAGCATCTTTGAGGTGGGAAAGAGAATTTTACAACTGGTATTACTGCGTCAGCGCCACAGCTTTCAAAAAGAGCATCTGCCTTTCTTAGCTTTTCGGCAGTTATAAACGGCGCGGTCGGATAAATACAGCATACAGCATCAGGCTCCACACCCCGTTTCTTATACTCAGCTACAACCTCAAGCATAACATCGATAGTCATAGCATGATCACCCGCTGTTTCCTCACTTCTCCTGAAAGGGAATTTAGCTCCGTAGTTCTGAGCTATTTCTGCTATTTCATCATCCTCTGTCGATATCATAACTTCATCAAAAACACCGCTTTCCAATGCCGCCTCGATAGAATAAGCAAGTATAGGTTTTCCGCAGAAATCCTTTATATTTTTTCTTGGTATTCTCTTGCTGCCACCACGAGCAGTTATCATTGCAATCTTCATATCAACGCCCCACCTTATACTCTGTAATTATCTACTACTTTTCTCACTGTATGAATGACATCCGATACATCCTCGTCTGTCATCTTAGGATATAGCGGAATTGACATTATGCCTTCATATACCTCTTCAGCATTAGGGCAAAGCCCCTTCTCATAACCAAGGCTCTGGTAATACGGGAACCAGTATACCGGTATATAATGAATCTGACACTGGACATTTTCAGCAGCCATAGCCTTGAAGAATTCCAGTCTGGTACATTTCAGTTTTTCAAAATTTAATCTTATAACATACAGGTGCCGACACGTATCAGACTGTGGGATTTCCTTCTGAAGAATAATCTCCGGCATATCACCGAATGCCTCATTATATGCAGCAACTATTTCCTTGCGACGTTTTATGAATTCATCCAGCTTGCCCATCTGACTAATAAGTAATGCAGACTGAAAATCAGTAATCCTGTAATTATATCCTAGAGAAACCTGTTCATAATACCAGGGTTCGTCCTTATGTGCTTCTACGTCATGCGTTATTCCATGTGTTCTGGCAAGACTCAGCCTTCTGTAAAGCTCGCTGTCATTAGTCATAACAGCTCCGCCTTCACCACCTGTAACAGTTTTAACAGGATGGAAAGAAAATGTAGTCATATCCGCAAGACTTCCGACTTTCCTGCCATCATATGATGTGCCTATGGAATGTGCTGCATCTTCGATGAATATCAGATTATACTCATCACATATCCTGCGGATTTCTTCAACCTCAACAGCCTGACCGGTATAATCTACAGCAACGACAGCCTTGGTATTGGCTGTTATGAGCTTTCTTATACATGCTGGGTCAATATTATAGGTTTCGGGATTAATATCAGCAAAAATCGGTTTTGCGCCACAGTAAAGAGCACAATTTGCAGAGGCCGCAAATGTTAAGGGAGTAGTTATAACCTCATCCCCAGGACCTATGCCTGCTGCCACGCACGCACAGTGAAGTGCTGCTGTTCCATTGCTTACTGCTACAGCATACTCCGCTCCCGTGTATGCTTTAAGACAGTTTTCCAACTCTTGTATCTTCGGTCCACATGTAAGATAATCTGAACGAAGAGTATCAGTTACTGCTTTGATATCATTTTCGTCTATATATTGACGGCCATAATATATCTTACTTTCTCTTACGGGTTGTCCTCCGTTTATAGCAAGTATTTCCATTCGGACTTTCCTCTATCCACAAATTATATGCTTCCGATAAGTTCTTTGTTTTTCTCAATCCATTCACGGAGCTGACTTATCTCCATCCATTCCTTGTTATTGTCACTTGTATAACTGAAACCTTCAGGAACCCTCTGCCCGCCTTTGATCATGGCTTCCATAGGTCCCCAGTTGCATATCTGCGGAATAATCTTGTAATGATCAGGGTACTCATATGTATAATGAGAATCTTCAACGCCTATCATCTGTTCATGAAGCTTCTCTCCCGGTCTTATTCCGATTTCAACCTGCTCAGCAGTTTCGTCAACTGCAGTAGCTATATCACAGATGTTCATGGACGGAATCTTCTTAACATAGATTTCCCCGCCTTCCATATCATCAAACGCATGCCACACCAGCTCCACACCCTGTTCGAGTGAGATCATAAAACGTGTCATCCTCTTATCTGTTATAGTCAGCTTTCCGCTCTTCGCAGTCTCTATAAAAAACGGGATTACCGATCCTCTGGAACCCATAACATTTCCGTAGCGAACTACTGCAAACTTAGTTTTTCCACCAGTGTAGGAATTACCCGCGATAAAGACCTTATCTGAACAAAGCTTTGTCGCGCCATAAAGATTTACAGGAGAGCTTGCCTTATCTGTAGAAAGTGCTACAACTCTTTTGACACCTGAATCTATACATGCATCAATAAGATTCATCGCTCCATTTACATTTGTTTTTATACATTCAAATGGATTGTATTCAGCCGTAGGAACAATCTTTGTTGCAGCAGCATGAACAACATAATCCACTCCAGACAAAGCACGATATAAGCGGTCTTTATCACGCACATCACCAATGAAGAACCTGACCCTCGGATCTCCCTGAAACTTCTTAGCCATATTCCATTGCTTCATTTCATCTCTGGAGTAAATTATTATCTTTTGTGGGTTGTACCTCTTAAGCGTCATTGGAACAAACTTATTACCAAATGATCCTGTTCCTCCGGTTACTAGTATTGTCTTATTAGTCAACATGACTGCAAATACCGCCTTTCTTCATCCTATAAACAGCTGCACATAATTTGCTTTACTCATCCAAAACCACTATTTTCGAATCATCCCTATATAGCTTTTTAAAGTTATCTATAATCGAATCATAATCAGCCAAAGAGTTTTTCATATTTTTTGACAGTACTCTGTAAGTGAATATCAATTTAGGCTCCTGTTCAAAAACTAGTTTAGGGTTAAACACAGCACTTGAACCATTATTAATAAAAACGAAATCATCAAAATTATTAAAGAGACACAGTATTTCAAAAGGAAAGCCTTCCGTTTCAAAATAATCGTAATCAAAATATCTTTCTGTTTCTCTTGGATGAGACTTAACTATAACCTTTTTATTTTCGACCAGTTTTTGTACTATCTTATTAAATTTCTCGCTTCCTTCTTTGGTAAATACTTCATCTCTGACAGTATCAAACAAAACAACATCATACGAAGAGAGATCATAATTGCTGTAATATGAAAACACTCTTCTTAGCTTTTCAAAAACAACAGAATCAGGTTTTTGAATCTGAACAACCGTTCTTTTTGTTTGCGGATTCATCCATTTGTATAGATCGAGAGAATAAGTATGAAGTGTCGCATCCAGAACATGAGTCTTTCCTCTGACTACGAATTTTCTGAATATATAATCCAAAGTTGTCAATTCGTAGAATTTTTCATCATAGCAATCCCATCCTTCTTCAACAAAATGAAGATTGATTTCAGGGTAATACTTTTTCAGATAACAATAATTATATCGGTCGATTACATCGACAACCTGTGCATTAGCAAAGTAAACATCTGAATACTCTTTTATCTCCGGCATTACCCTTGAAACCATTCTTTTAATCCTAAAGTAGCCAAGAAACGCATAGATGTACCTGCTTATCAGGCTCTTGGGTAATCTGTATTCTTTTTCTTTATTCAGTACTCTGATATTTCCAAAGATGCTTTCACTTTTCAAAGAGGCCGTCAACTTATCGATGTTAGCGAATGCGTCATATATAATAATATCCGCCTCAATACCAAGCTGGTGCTGAAGAATTATGCTCGAAATAACATGGAACGGAGTGCCACATATGAATAATGCTCTTCTACTCATGAATTATTTATATCTCCACATCATACTTCTTAAGTATCTCTATCCCCTTCTCATAGGAGCTGAAATCAATGATATCATCTGTATCCATCATGATATCAAACGTTTCTTCCAAGCAAGCAATGAGTCCCATATGACCTACTGAATCCCATTCCTGTATACCCTGATACTCAAGTCCTTCTTTTACAAGACTAGAATCTATCTCCAGTCCTTCTACAAATGCATTGATATACTTTTCTAGATTATTCATCGAAACACTCCTTCTATTTTATTATTCTTTCGTATAAATCTATCGTGCTATTATATATAGTAACACCATATTTATCCATCATTTCCTGATTATCGCCAATTCCCCAACTTGCACACAATATAGGGATACCAGCATTTTGCGCAGTGATAATATCTATAGCACTATCACCAATATAAACTGCTTCTTCTGACGATACACTAAGATCTTTTAATATCTTTAGAACACCATAAGGATCAGGCTTTGATGGATAATCTGGATTATACCCAACTACCCTGTCGAAAAAAAACTGTCCAAATAAATCTTCCGTCATCTTAAGTAAAAGTTCCTGACCTTTATTCGAATTAACAGCCACATAAATACTATTATCTTTTAGAATCTGTAACAGTTCTTTAATTCCTGAAAATGGAATCGTGTTTGGTTTATTGTAGTCCGAATATATTTTTTTGTAAGAGTCCTTAACTCTATCAATATTATCTTTTGAAACACTATCTCCCGGAAGAAGCTGCATTACTATCTCATCTAGATTCTTTCCAATTAAGCCCTTAATATAATCATATTCCTTAACTGGATAACTGTTTTTCATCAATGCTTCGTTCATGCAATATATTACATCGGTTTCAGTATTAACCAAAGTACCGTCAAAATCAAAAATAGCACACTTAATCATGATAGTCCATTTTATCTCCAAACATATAAGTTTATCAGATGATCAGATCTGAGCCTGCTATCTCAAGTCTCTCAGCCATCATTTTAAGTCTTTCCTGATCCTCTGCTGCCATCCTGTCGTAATACTCACATTTATTCTTAAGATAAAGTGTCTCGAACTCCATAGCCTTAAGTATTCCGTCCTTCAGTTTTGCTTCGTCATCTGTTGCGTGGAATACAACCTTACGGGTTTCGAATCTGTCATTTGCGGGATACATTTTTCTTATAAATGGAATAGCGTTAAATGAAATGCCACCGCCAAAGTTTACCTGATATCCTTTTTCTCTGGATCTTTCGGCTATGTCTCTCGCTGCCTCATAAACCTTGTCACCATTTATCTCATCTCTGGTAAGACCCATCGATGCAGAAAGATCAACACGTCCTATGGATACAGTCGAAAGAAAATCTTTTCCTTCATCAAGTATCGCATCCAGATTCTGATGACAGGTTATAGTTTCGGCATTTATGATCCATTCTATATCCTGCCAATCTTTGCCATAAACTTTCTTTGCCGCATTGACATATTTCTTCATGGCAAACGGAGACTCTATCATAGGTGCCATGATGCCCGATGCTCCGAGCAGCCTGCACTGATCTATATCTCTTACAGCCTCACAGCCGCCTATCTTTATATATAGCTTCATGTCTGCCCTAAAGATAATTTCATTAAGCATGACAAGCTCATCCGTCCTGCTTCCTTCGGCCTCGAACTCAGCTTTTATTGCTATTACATTATGTTCTTCCTTAAGATACCTGAGTATCTCCAGCATTTTCTTTTCTGTAAGATTCATATATACCCCTCAACGATACATTTTATATAATTCTATATCTCTATATATGTCTTTCTACATATGTTTTACCAGGATATGGTCTATACCATAAGGCATATAACCATTCATGATAAGAGCCTTCAGCTGACCAACATTATTTGAAGATACGCTGGTCATAACCCTCTTACCGCCTAAGCTCTTCGTTATTTCCTGTTCCTTCTGTATTATCCCAATTCCGGATTTTCTGTACTTTCTGTATCCACCCCCGAGGATTGACTGATAATTTATACCATCCTTTGTCTCAAGCACTACAAAGCCGGTGTTATCATCCTTATATCTTATTGCATAGAACAAAGCTTCCTTCTCCAGCAGATCCCTGATCCAATTCAGATATCTTCTTGAAGAGAGTTCAGTTCCAAACATAGGATCTTTCGATATCCTGTCATTCTCGAACATGCCTTGCTCAACCTCAGCGAAAAGCTGCTCTATATCTTCCTCGGTCATCCTTCTATAAGTTGTCTGATCATACAGTCTTTTAAGTATCCTGTTCCTTTCAACCTCACGAAGGTCATGCTCCACATGGATCATATCCTCTATGAAATGGAATCCCAAATTCTGTATTTCCTGGAGTAAATCCTGCAATTCTGCAGGAAGCTTAACTACCAGATATTGGCCATCCAGCTTATCAATCTCAGATTTTACAAACTCTTTCGTATCAGCTGATTCTATCTCTATCTCATAGGTTTTTACACCGAGATTCCTTTGTTCCCATTTTGCATCTATAATCTTCAATGCTCATTTTCCTCTTTACTACCTTTTGCCGGACCAACCATATCTTTTATTACATATTGAGGTGAATTATTTATGCATATATATATCCTTCCGATATATTCGCCTATAAGTCCAAGCATGATCATGATTATACCGCCCATGATAAGCATTACGGAGATGATCGAACTCCATCCAGCCTCAAGATTAGGATATATGAATAATTTTCGTATGATAGTCACTATGGCATATATGAATCCAAGCGCTGCAAAGAAGAATCCTACATATGAACCTATTCTAAGAGGCTTTACTGAGAATGCAGTAAAACCATTCAGCCATAGATTGATAAGTCCCTTCAGTGAATATCCCGATCTTCCTTCCATCCTGTCTCTATGAGTAACCGGGACGAAGCCCATATTCCTCGTCACTCTTAGATGCAAGCCTCCCATATAAGGATAAGGATTCTCATATTTTATAAGTTCATCTATAACGAATTTTCTGGCTATATAATAGCTGCTGCCATGATTCTTATCACCTTTGATATCAAACATATAATCTGACATCGCCTTTGCGAATTTGGACCCCAAACGCCTGATAGGATTCTGATGGACATCGCCATATGAAGCATAAACCAGATCGTAGCCTTCTTCAAGCTTTTCAACCAACTTGAAGACTTCATCAGCAGGTGTCTGACCATCATCATCAAGTGATACCACATAATCCCCTGTACAGTACTTATAACCCGCAAGCAGTGCCGAATGCTGTCCAAAATTCTTGGCAAGATTTATGCCGGAAGTCTTCGCATCAGATGCAGCTATCTTCTGTATAACTTCCCATACGTTATCAGGAGAACAGTCATTGACCATAATGATCTCATAATCAAAACCCTCTCTGGTCTTGACGGTATCCACTATCTCCTTAACCACTTTTTCAATTGTATTCTCTGACCTGTAACAAGGTATTACAAATGACAGTTTCTTAACTTTGCTCATGACTGCTCCGATTTATATAGGTTTGCCGCTGCTGGTTTCAAGCGGCTCTATGATCATCTCATTAAAGAATACTTCTCTGTCTATAAATGGTGACTGATCTTCTATAGGTCTGAATCCTACCTTTCTCTTGCCATACATAACAAGAGCATTATGCAGGTCGAACTGATCCGGATCAGTGAAGACTTCTATGATAGCCGGTGCATCATCTCTGAAAAGGTCTTCTGTCCTTTCCTTAAGTTCATCCTCATTATTCACGGAATAATAGTTGATTCCAAATGCTTCAGCTATCTTCTTAAATTCAGGGAAATCAAGTCCGTTGGTAACGTCAGTTCCTATAGTCTTCCCCCTGAAATGTGCCTTCTGTCCGTGTCTTACTCCGCAGTAACCATTGTTGTTTATTAAAACTATCTTTATGTTAAAGTTATTTCTCTTTATCGTCTGAAGCTCCTGGAGGTTCATCATCATGGAGCCATCACCTTCGTAGGCAAGAACTGCTCCTTCAGCAACAGGTGCAACTCCGCAGGCACCCGGTACAGAAAAGCCCATTTCACCCTGAGCGAAGGAATGAACAAGCCCGTCGCCCTCCTTAAATATTGCACATCCCGGTGCCGCAGCGCCCGTAAACCCGGCATCCGATACTACTACTGAATTTTTCGGCATCCTGCCGCTTATATATCGCATTGCATACTTTGCATCCAGCAGTCCATTTGCAGTATAAGCATCCTTATAATCATTGAATATATCTTTCCAATGATCACATTTATCTATCCATGCACTTATTGATTCTTTATCAATATCAGCCTTCTTATATGCTTCATTAAGTGCATAAAGGAAAGCCTTTGCATCGGATACCACCACTCTGTCTATAGCGACAAGGTTCTTCTTATGTTCTGTCTCATCTATATCAACTGCTATAACCTTTGCTTCTCTTGCAAATGTATCGGCATTGCTTCCTATCGTATCTCTTCCAAGCCTGGAACCTATGGATATTAAAAGGTCAGAATTCTGGATCATGAAGTTCGCATATCTGTGGCCGCCTGCCGCTCCATTCAGAATTCCATAATTCCCATGAGCATCGTATGGCATCATGTCATAGGTTCTTCTGGAAAATGTAACGGGTATGTCTGACATCTCGGCGAAGCTTATCATCTCCGAAACCGCATCGGCACTTCTCACTCCGTAGCCTATATGAAGGACAGGTCTTTTCGCCTCTCTAATAGCATCAATAACGTATACTATATCCTCGTCAGAAGGCTTATATTCTGTCTCGGACTCAGGCACAAACCTCTCGAGGCTGTCCTCGTCCACCATTGCATTCTGCACATCAAGAGGGATATCAAGCCATACAGGTCCCTTTCTTCCTTCTCTTGCTATATATACAGCTTTGTCAAAATGATACGCTATGGATTTCGCATTCGGAACAGTCACGGCGTATTTAGTGACAGTGGATGCTATGGCCTGTGTATCAACCTCCTGAATTCCCGCCTGACGAAGAGGCAATCCCGAAGCCAATACAGTTGCCGCATAGGTCTGCTGACCTGAAATCACTATCATCGGTATGCTGTCCTGCCACGCATGAAGAACTCCTGTAAGAGTATTTGTTCCTGCGCAGCCTGTAGTTACCAGACACGCACCGAAGTTATTCGTATATTCAGAATATGCCAGAGCCGCCATGGCCGCTGCCTGTTCATGGTGAACCGCGTATGGAGTTATATCCTGACTTCTCCTAAGAGCATCACAAAGAAAGACGCACTGTCCGCCCGAAACGTAGAACAGATCCTTCACGCCCTCTTCCGCAAGCCTCTTCATAATGTAATCAGCTACTCTTATCAATTACCTAAGTCCCCCATCAACTCTCAGCACCTGTGCTGTTATAAATGACGCCCTGTCCGACGCCAGGAATGCTACTGCATCTGCTATTTCACTCGGAATGCCCTTCCTCTGCATGATATTCATGGAAAGAGCCTTCTTCTCATCTTCTTCATTCATGCTGTTGCCCATGTCAGTTTCCGTAAGTCCCGGAGCAACCGCATTAACTCTTATATTAAATGGACCGTATTCGAGAGCAAGTCTCCTGACCTCTCCCAGTATAGCCGCCTTGCTGGCGCTGTATTCTATATTTGCTCCACCGTCATATGCTGCCGAAGAAGAAATATAAACTATGCTTCCCTTCTTCTGTCTCATCATATTCCTTGCTAGGAGCTGAGTAAGAAGCATCTGCGAGAAAAGATTGATCTCAAATACTTCCTTTATGGTCTCCATCTTAGTCATGGCAAGCGAGCTGAGCGGAAGTCCTACTCCTGCATTGAATACCATGATATCTATAGGCACCTTTGCGGAAAGTATCTCTTTAGCCGCTGCACGAACCTCATCTTCATTTGTAAGCTCGGCATAAACAGGAATAATCTTTACCCCGTTTGCTTCTGAGATTTTAGCTATATACTCACTAAATTCCTCTGATTCTTTTCTTACGACAGCGAAGATGTCCGCGCCATTCGCAGCAAAGTTCCCAAGTATCGCCTTACCTATACCCCTGTTACAACCTGTGATGACTGCTGTTTTATTCTCAAATAACATAACCCTCACCTGATCGATCAATATATATACAAAACCCTGGACATATTCTCTATCATCTTGAAGCCGTCCCATGTGAACTCAAGCCCCATGGTGTCGCCGATATTAACTACTCTGTCAACGCCGCGGGCACCGCTCTTCATCACGAAATCAACAACCTCCTGCTTGTCGACGCCAAGCACTGCCACGGTCTGACACTGCTTATCCAGCAAAGGCATTAAATCGTGCAGGTCACTTGCACAGAACTGGAAGAAGTATCCTCCGCTCATTTTGTAATCCATGATGCCATCAAGCGAATCGACATCAACCACCATGAAGTTTCCGTCGGAGTTTATAAGCCTTACATCACCCTTCTTCATGGCAAGTTCTGCAAAAACAGACATCTTGTCTATGGCCTGAATCGGCTGCATATCATATCTGGCATCAACCTCAGCCTTAAGTGCCTTCCAGAACCTTGACTTAGCTTCCTCTGTCTGCTCATCCATGCCTTCTGCCTCGCTATTAAGCCACACAACTATCCTTGGCGAGCTGCAGGCATTCTGATCCGTATAATATGTATCAGTATAAAACTTACGTGCTATTTTCTCAGCCTCCGCTTCTGACTTGGATGCTTCCAGATAAGCCTTCACATCTATCACCGCCACAGAATGCCTGTCTGCAAAGCACATCTCTATAGCCCTTGGCGGAATCGCATGCTTCCTTATCTCGGCTATAGTCCTGTTTCCGCCCCAGATGATGCGGACGTCACATATGCTCGAGAGATAAGCCGTAATCTCATCGCTGTGATCATATCTTATTATGAAAATGTACCGCTTCATATTCTCAAACTCTGCTTTAGACAGAATCTTATTCATGGCGTTACATATTATGTCAACCTCTTCAAACTCTTTATTCGAAACTCTGATTACAGTTATATTCCCTGCCAGAAGTGATGAGGTCATGGAGACCGCGAAGTTAATCGGTACATTTGAAGGAGCTATATGGAATGCCACTCCTCTTCCCATCCTCTTCCCGATATCAAAGACATTCTCCTTCTCCTTAAGCAGAGACGCCTTTCTGATCCAGTAGGCATAGGACATCACATCCTGATGCTCCCTGATGCCGCTTAGTGCCATCAGTTCCTTGGAAAGCTCCGCAAGAAAAGCAACCACTTCATCAGAATAAGTCGGAAGTGCTGGGATTGCTGATGCCACGCGAAGCATATCTTCATTTCCGACCAAAAACTTTATTCTGCTGTCAATCATATCGACGTTCACAATACCGTTTTCCTTAATCATTTCTATTTATGATGACTATCTGACTGAATCAGCTCTTCATCTTATCGGCATAAGTATCACTGCATCCTCTGAGTTCAGCGCTCTTCAGCCTGCCCAGAATCTGAATATATTTTCCTTTTCGGCCACACGGACAATCATCCTCTCCGTGTATCATGCCCTCATCTTCCGTAAGAAGTGAGTGACCCGGATATGAATGCGGCAGGACTGACACTGTCTGTATAATGCCCTTCTCTCCTATGCCTTTAAGAGAAAAGTCCTTAGGGTCTCTTATGAACACATCTGAATAATTACTTGCATGAAGATGTCCATATTCACATTCGGCATATATACAGCCTGTCTGCTCAACCATGGCATAGTGATCGAGGTAGTGCCCTATACCGAAGACATCCGTCATCCTCTTCTTGAACTCATCCTGAGTTATGCTCTCGGACACCAGCTTCTTCCAGCCGCCGCCCGTCATGAGGAAAGCTTCCGAATAATCATATCCCGTAATATCTGTTCCATTTTCCTTATGTTTCAAAGCGGCATTATGAAAATGTTCCCATACGATAAATGTGAAACCGAATATTATGAATCTCTGTCCGCTGTACTTATCTAAGAAACCCTTAACCGCCTCAACATTAAGACTCATATCATCGTTCAGCGCATAAACTATATCTCTTGCAACGACCTGCAGTCCGAGTATAGCCGCTCCTCGCGCCGTAAACATCTTTCTGTTACTTACAGTCTGCTTCGAATCTATGACCAGCATGGGGAGTCTCTTCTTGCCCCAGTAATCACTGAGTATCTTGACCATGACCTTCTGCTGTATCATTGCTGTCTCCTTGTCCACGAAGATCTTCGAAACTCTCTGTCCCGTAGTTCCCGACGAAGTCATGGTCTTAAATACTTCCTCCCTCGGTATGCTGAGCAGATCTATATCCTTAAACAGCCTCACAGGGAAGTACGGTATATCATCCGCACCACTTACCTTAGTCTCATCATATCCTACAGCCTTTAAGAATCTGCCGTACTCAGGACACCTTTCCATATGATGTCTCGTAAGAGATACAAGCTCCTTTGTTATAAGCTCCGACTTCTCTTCTTTATTCAGTTCATATGGTTCCAATCCGTAGAAATCTTCAATCATTATCTTATATTCGATCAATCCAACTCATTCTTAATGGACTCTGTAATACCTTCCACACTGAGTCCTGCCTCTTCAAGAACAAAGTCCTGACTTCCCGCAGGATAGAAGGAATCACGGAAGCCTATGAATACCTGTCTCGGCGCACGGTCTTTTGTAGCCTTGTATTCAGCAACCGCACTTCCCATACCTCCGAGTATATTGTGCTCCTCGACCGTAACCACCAGATCGTAAGCTTCAAAAATCTTATCAAGCCCCTCTTTATCAAGAGGCTTTATAGTATGCATATTATAAACATCACACTGAACAGATTTCTGTTCCTCGACAATCTTCGCTGCACTTATGGCTCTTGATACCATAAGGCCGGTAGCTATGACAGCTATCTTCTTGAGACTGCCAGCCTGTTCCGATCCGATGCCAGCACTGTCTGCCTGTTCAGTTTCCCAATCCGCACCGTCGGCTGAGTTGTAAACAGCCACCATTTTTCCGGGCACGAACTCATAATCCTCTTTATAGACTATCGGTGAATTCAGCGCTCCCGAAAGTCTTATATATGTCGGCTTTCCCGAATGAGCCGCATATTCCGTAATCTTTATTGCCTCAAGACTGTCTGCCGGTGAGAATACCTCCATATTCGGAAGCACTCTTGTGAAGGCTATATCCTCCGTTGCCCAGTGGGACACTCCCGACTTAGCCGCTACGACGCCTCCTGAGGACCCTATGAGCTTGACATTGCATCCTAAGTATGAAAGATGCTGTCTCACGTGTTCAAGGCTCCTGACGGCTATAAATGAAGCGTAGGTCGTAGCAAATACTGTCTTGCCTGCCATGGCAAGTCCCGCTGCGATGCCTATCATATTCTGCTCCGCAATTCCCACATTAAGGAACTTATCCGGATAAGCCTTGATATACCTATCCATGCCTGACAGCAGCGACAGATCGGCTGTCACAAGCTTAAGCTCATCCATCTCCTCAGCGAGCGCCGGCATCGCCACTGCGAAAACCGCACCTCTCTGCCCGAGCATCGACCATTTTCTTATATTTGCCGAACTAACCTTAATCTCCATACGTCAATCCAAATCAATAAACCAAGTCATAACCCTGACTACACTCATCTACATTGCAAGCACTTCAGCTCTGGCTGTCTCATACTCTTCCTTCGAAAGCCTTCTGTGATGCCACTCAGGACGTCCTTCCATAAATGAAACGCCCATTCCCTTTATGGTATCAGCTATCACCACCTGAGGCTTACCCATCGCCTCAGCCTTGATCTCATCAGCCTCATATCTCTCATCGAACGCACGGAGTATATCTCCCACATAACGTCCGTTACATTCCGATACATACCATCCGAAGCTTCTCATCTTTCCTGTCAGGTCACCGAGCGCCATGACATCCTCGGTATCACCGTCATACGAAAGATGATTTCTGTCGATTATGGCGATAACATTATCGAGCTTAAAATGTGCCGCTGACATAAATGCTTCCCATATCGAACCTTCATTCAGCTCCGCATCGCCCATAAGGACGTAGAACTTCCGCTTCGAGCCTTCCGGTTCTGCCAGCGCCATTCCTATGGCAACGGATATGGCCATTCCCAGGCTTCCGCCCGAATATTCAAGCCCTATCTCTTTTCTCATGGGATATCCGGTAAGCCTTCCGCCATTCTTCTGGAATTCCATGATCTCATCTTTCTCTATGAATCCTGCCTCTGCCAGCGCAGGAATATGCGCAAGTACGCAGTGATTCTTGCTCGGAATAAATATATCCCTTTCAGGACTTCCCACAGTCTCGGGAGATATATTCAGTATCTCTCCATAAAGAGCCGCAAGTATCTCCATGCAGGAGAAACTTCCGCCGAGATGTGAGCCTCCGTTTCCTGTGGAAAGCGCCATATCAAGCCCCATGAGTCTCATGCGGCGTGTCATCTCCGTTATTCTGTTTACATTTTCCTCAGATATGTCGTACATTTCCCAAGCGTCCTAAGTCATTATATAAGCCTGCCGCCATCGGCAACTAGTACAGTTCCTGTGATAAATGAAGCGTCCTCCGATGAAAGGAAATAAACCGCCTTTGCAATCTCTTCAGGAGTACCCATTCTCTTCATACTTATCTCACTGAGTATTTTCCCTTTTTCATCTTCATCTTTATAATTGCCCATTTCAGTCTCAACCAATCCAGGTGCAACTGCATTAACTCGAATATTGTAAGGAGCAAGCTCTTTGGATATGCATCTGGTTGCCCACATCAAAGCTGCCTTGCTTGATCCATAAGCAAGATATCCTTCTCTGGCTTCTATACCTCCAACAGATCCCATATTGACTATGGAACCTTTTTTCTGTCTCATCATATATTTAGAAATAATCTGGATAACTAATATCTGTCCTATGAAATTCACTTCCATAACGTCTCTGAGCGTCTTCATAGATGTCATCTGCATAAGCCCGCCACTTGGAGTCCCTGCATTATTTATCAGAACGTCTATAGGAAGCTTTTCTTTTAGGATTTCCTTGCATCCTTTTTTAACAGACTCTTCATCTCTAAGGTCAAAAAAAACCGGTTTGATCCACACATTGTATCTGGACATAGTTGCATTCATATCATCAATAAACGCAGATGAACTATTTGCATCTCCTCTGGAACACGCCCATATATTCATGCCATGAGATGCAAATTCTTCAACTAGCGCACGTCCTATACCCTGTCTCGCACCGGTTATAATTACATTTGACATTGTTAAATCCCCAATTATAAGAAATAATCCTTCAAAACCACCCCTTATTATACTACATTCTTACCCTATGGTAAAGGTTACACTATAAGTCCATCAACGCTTTATATAAGGTTTTTCCAGAATCATTTTTAGGTATCGCATCGAGCGTAACCACCTGAAATGCTGATGGATTTAACCCAGTTTTGCCAGATACAAATCTTTTTACGTTTTCCTCTGTTTTGAGTCTCATCTCTGCATCTTCCTTAAGCTCAGAACCAGAAATGAATATCTTCATGTGATCGTCGACTCCGCTGCATGCTATATCAAGTCTTTCAAAATGACCTTTTATAAGTCTTTCAACCTCATCCAGATTAACTCTGTTTCCAAATATCTTAAGAAATCTCTTTTTCCTTCCAACAATGTAATAGTATCCATCCTCGTCGAATTTCGCCATATCACCTGTCTGAAGTACGCCTTTTCTTTCATCACCCATTTGAAGATCTTCACCTTTCTCAGCGTATCCAAGAGTAACATTGGCTCCTCTATAAACCAATTCTCCTTCAGTACCGGCTTCATATATTTCTTCACCATTTTCATCAATAAGAGTGAAGCAACCTCCCGGTATAGCTATTCCCATAGAACCAATCTTTTCAAGCGCCCTGTCATACGGCAGATATCCCATTCTGGCTGTAGCCTCACATTGGCCATACATAACTATAAATCTTTTATTATGAGATTCAGCATATTCTGCAAACTTTCTGTGAAGCTCGACTGTAATCTTTCCACCCGCCTGAGTCATATATCTAAGACTGGGAAGCTCCATCCTATAAAACCTCAGCTTATCGAGTATCTCATATGTATAAGGCACTCCGCCAAAGCTTGTTGCATCATGCTCTTTGAAGAAATTCCAGAATTCCTTCTGCATGATGCTCTTATCTGTCATAAGCAATGTAGCACCTACAAGAAGATGACTGTTAATTATAGACAGTCCATATGTATAATTCATAGGGAGTGTCGAGATAGGTTTTTCTTCTGACGAAAGATCAAGATACTCAGCTATAGATTCGGCATTTGAGAGAACATTTTTATAACTCTGCCTAACAAACTTAGGGCTGCCGGTAGAACCTGATGTAGTAAGCAGAAGGCAGAGCGATTCATTTAACTCATATTCCTTGTCATATGATGTTTTTATAAGCCTGTATCCATGGGATTCATATACTGTTTTGTTTTCATCATTTGTCAAACTGTCATCCATATCAACAGGCATCCAGATATATGATGGCTTATATAACATCAGCAGATTATCCAATAGTTCCTTGTCTATACCAGAATTAAGCAATACAGGAACAACTCCATTCTGAACAAATGACACATATCCCATAACTGAACCAACTGTATTCGAACACATACAGAAGACCAGGCATCTTCTGCCTATATTTTCATAAAGTTTATTGCATTCGATAATTAAGTCTCTGTAGCTAAGGACAGCCCCGTCATCACCTATTAATGCAATAGAATTTTCATATCTATCTAAATCCCACATAGCATAATACCTCCGATCAAATTGCAGCCGTTAATTCATTGAAAAGGTCATATCCATCCCAAATAAAATCAAAATCCATGGTATGGCCCACTGCAGCAGTTCTATATATACCTTTAGGATCTCTGCTGATAAGTGGATTCAGAATACTCTTATCTCCGATAACACAGACAGTCTGACAATGAGTGTCATTGCAAAAATCATATAATAAACTGATATCATCCGTTACATACTCGTAAAAGAGTCCCGAATTTCCCCTGAAATCCATGAGTTTAGGTGAAAGAGCTGATACCTTTGCTCTGACAAGAGTATTATCCTCCATATTAACTGCTTTGATTTCCGATTCATATAACGCCGCAGCTTCACATATAGATGTATATTTGTTTACTCCCTGAATAGGTCTGTAATTGTACTTACTGTTAACGATATCCTTAAGCTCATTCCAGAATAACACTTCTGCCTCGTTCCTCCTAGTTCCCGTCCATACTACTACCCTTGGACTGGTACAGGCATTCTGATCAGACATATATGTGTCATTATAGAAATCAATAGCTATCCTTTTTGCTTGATTTTTACCATCCTCAGCATTAACTCTGTCCATATAATAGTCAGTATCAATAATCGCAAGAGAATATCTGTCCCCAAATAACACTTCCCCTGCTCCTATCTTTAATGGAGATTTCTGTATCTCTTCGATAGTTTTGTCACCACCCCAAATGACACGGACATCTGCTTTTCCCGAAATGAAGTCATTTATCTCTTTATTTCTATCATATCTAAGAAGCACTATATAATCCTTGATATTTGGATGTTCGTCTAATGCAGCAGATATAGATTTGTTGATAACATCCACTTCCGGAAATGCTTTTGATGGAACTCTGACTATATTAGCATTTCCACAAAGCAAGCTTGTAAATAGAGAATATGCATAATTAACCGTGACATTTGAAGGAGCTATATGAAATACTGTCCCTCTACCCATATGATTTGCCAATCTATCTGAATATCTTTCCATAAGTTTCCATACAGAAGCTCTTCTGAGCCAAAAACCGAGAGTAACAACATCCGGATAGATTTTTGCATCTTTATCAGAAAGAAGTTTTGATGAAACACTATCGACAAAGCCGAGTATTTCTTTGCAGAATGGTTCCTTAGGAGAGACTTTTTCGATATTCTTAAGCCTGTCCATATCCCCGATAAGAAAGTTTATCTTCTGTCCATCATCAGTAATATCACTGGAAAATGTATCGCTACACCCTCTGATTTCTGCTTCCTTTACTCTTCCGATAATTTTAAAATACTTACCTTTTCTTCCGCATGGACAATCATCTTCTCCGAGTATGATTCCTTCATCTTCTGTTAGAAGAGAATGTCCTGGATAAGACTCAGGAATTGTCGATACAACCTGAACTATTCCTTTTTCGCCTATCTTACATTCTGAATAATCTTTCGGATTTCTGGTAATAACATCCGAATATATACTGCTATGAAGATGTCCACACTCGCATTCCATATAAATGCAGCCCGTCTGTTCCACCATTCCGTAGTAATCATGAATATCTGATAAACCGCATACTTCTCGAAGCTTATCATGAAATACCTGCTCACTTACTGCTTCACTGGCAAGCTTCTTCCAACCTCCGCCATGAATCATTATTGCATTCGACAGATCGAGGGTAATTCCATTTTCTTTAAGCCTGAGGAGCTCCTGATAAAAATACTTCCATATCATGAAAGTAAATCCAAAAAGGAGAATCTTTTTATCACTGTATTTTTTGAGAAAATCTTGAAGTCCATCGATATCCAGATGCATCTCGTCATCCAGTGCATAGATTTTCTTGGACCCAAATATAGAGAATCCAAGTATTCCTGCACCTCTGGCAGAAAACATATTTCTGTCCTTTATTACAGAAGGACAGTCTATGATAATCATCGGCATTCTTTCTGAACCCGTAAATGAACTGACTATCTTTACCATGGTCTTCTGCTGATTTGCTGAAGTAGTTCTGTCGAGAAAAATCCTTGAAACCTTCTGACCCGTCGTTCCTGATGATGTCATCTGCTTTACAACTTCTTCATCACCTACGCTTTTTAACGTCATATCCTTAAAAAGTCGAACAGGCAAAAAAGGTAAATCCGTATATGAATTTACCTTTTTTGCATCAAATGACAGAGCATCCAAAATTCTTGAATACTCCCTGCATTTTATCTTATGAGTTTCTGTAAGTGATAAGAGCCTCTCTGTAAGAAGCTTTTCTTTTTCCTTTTTGCCTAACTCATATGGATTCAGTTTTATAATATCATCATACCCCATAAAACTCATGAACCTTTTCCAATATATATTCCTGATCCTTCTCCGGCAGATTATAAAACATCGGCAGTCTGATCAGCCTGTTACTCTCCCTCGTGGTATATACATCATCACCATGGAAACGTCCGAACTCTTTTCCCGCAGGTGATGTATGAAGCGGTACATAATGGAACACTGCAAGTATACCGCTTTCCTTAAGGAAGCTGAGAAGCTTCGTACGTTCATCAAGGTCCTTCACCTTAATGTAAAACATGTGAGCATTATGAGAGTAACCATCAGGTATGAAAGGCAGTTCTATAAAACCTTTCTCAGCAAGATCAGTAAGCCCTTCTATGTATCTCTCCCATGTCTTCATACGGTTATCGAGTATCATGTCTGCCACCTCAAGCTGTGCCCAGAGGTAAGCAGCATTCATATCACTCGGGAGGTATGAGCTTCCCTTATCAACCCATGTATATTTATCAACGAGGCCACGGAAGAACTTGCTTCTGTTTGTGCCCTTCTCACGGATGATCTCAGCGTCCTCTATATACTTCTCACTGTTAATGAGTAGTGCGCCGCCTTCACCCATGCTGTAATTCTTTGTCTCATGAAAACTGAATGCTCCAAAGTCCCCTATGGTTCCAAGAGCCTTGCCTTTATATGTACTCATCATGCCCTGAGCGGCATCTTCGACAACATACAGATTATGACGCTCTGCTATGTCCATAATAGCGTCCATCTCACAAGCAATCCCCGCATAGTGAACAGGAACGATGGCCTTTGTCTTTTCAGTCACAGCGTCTTCAATCAGTTTTTCATTTATATTCAAAGTATCCGGTCTTATATCTACGAAAACAATCTTTGCGCCTCTCAGTACAAATGCATTTGCAGTAGATACAAATGTATAGCTCGGCATTATTACTTCGTCGCCCGGCTTTATATCCAGGAGTATCGCAGCCATCTCAAGAGCGTGTGTACACGAAGTAGTAAGAAGTGCTTTCTTTGTTTCTGTACGATTTTCTATCCACTCATTACATTTTCTCGTGAATTCACCGTCACCACAGATCTTATGATTCTCTTCTATAGCTTTCCGTATGTAATTGAGTTCAGTACCGATGTACGGCGTCTGATTGAAGCTTATCATTATATTCTTTCCCAACACATTCAGCTAAAAGCATGCCATAAACGTTTTTACGTTAATGTCATTATCTAGCATTCGTCAACATTCTTACGTCTGATTACCATTCCTGTTTTTACTATATCAGGAAGTTCTCTTTCACCTGATTCACCCATGATTCTAAGCCCAACATGAAGCTCCTGCTTTGGATGAGGAGCCGATTCCATGGACGCTCCGTACTCATCCTCAATGCTCACAACAGATGCCGTAATGCTATCACCGGCAAAGCTCATGATTTCAACTTCTTCTCCGACAGAAAACTTGTTTTTTTGATGTATCTTGACCTGAGTTATGTCAACCTCTTCAACAGTCCCCAGATAAATATAATTCTGCACATAAGTATTGCTGTCATAGATCTGTGTTTCATGATCCGGCTTTCCAAAATAGAAACCTGTAGTGAACTGTCTATAGGTGCAGGCTGATATCTGCTCCATATAATAATCAGCTTTACTTCTGTAAAGCTCTATATCATTATAATAATCATCTATAGCTTCTCTGTATATCTTGGCAACGCTTGCCACATAGAGAGCTGTCTTCATTCTTCCTTCGACCTTAAATGAATAGATACCCGCATCAACCATCTCAGGTATGTGATTCACCATGCACAGATCTTTGGAATTGAAAATGTATGTTCCTCTCTCATCCTCTTCTACAGGAAGATACTCACCCGGCCTCTGTTCCTCAACAACCGCATACTTCCATCTGCAAGGATGAGTACATGCGCCCTTGTTTGCATCCCTTCCTGTAAAGTAAGAAGAGAGTAAACATCTGCCTGAATATGATATGCACATAGCACCGTGCATGAAAGCTTCTATCTCAAGATCTTCAGGTATATTTGCCCTTGTCTCTTTAATCTCTGCAAGAGACATCTCTCTGGCACAGACTATTCTTGTAGCACCAAGGTCATGCCAGAACTTAAATGTAAGATAATTCGTATTGTTGGCCTGAGTACTGATATGGATATCAATCTCAGGGATAATCTCCTTTACCAGAGTAAAGATTCCCGGGTCAGAAACAAGTACGGCATCAAAGCCGTAATCCTTTATTTCATGGAGATATTTCTTAACTCCTTCAAGATCATAATTATGGGCATATATATTCACAGTGAGGTAAACCTTGACACCTCTTTCATGTGCATATCTGATACCTTCTTTCATCTCTTCAGGAGTAAAATTATCAGCCTTTGCTCTGAGGCTGTAACTGCTTCCTCCAAGATATACAGCATCTGCGCCATAATCTATAGCAGTCTTCATGGTTTCGAGAGAACCTGCCGGCATCAATAATTCAATTTTATTATTTCTTGATTCATTCATACTTTTTCAAAATTACTGACAATCAATTATCAAAAAACATATTAGGAAATGATCAGCGCACAACTGATACTGTCATTCCGTCGCCAACTGCAACTATACTGGTTACAAACCTGTCATCATTCTTTAGATCACGCAGAAATTTTCTCATTTTGTCATGAATAGTCCTGTCTCTCTTTTCTACATGAAAATGTGATTCAAGGACTTCTCCACCCATAAGGATATTGTCACATATTATCGTACTTCCCGAATGCACATACTGCATCGAGAGATCAAGATAATTCTGATACTGTGCCTTAGCGGCATCTATAAAGATCATATCAAAGCTGCCTTCAATATTCTTTAGTATCTCAGCAGCATCACCGGTCAGGACTCTGATCACGTCCGTGAGTCCCATATCAGCGATATTCTTACGTGCAACTTCCGCAGTATCCTCATCAATCTCAATGGATATTATGTTAACCGCTTCATCTGAGCCATCTTTTTCAGAGGGAGCTGCATATTCCTTCATTGCCTCCGCCATAACTATGGCAGAATACCCAACCGCCGTACCAATTTCCAAAATCTTCTCCGGACGTTTCATGGCAATCAGAGTCCTGAGAAACTCCCTGGTCTCGTCTCTGATTATCGGCACTGAAGCACTAAGAGCTTCCGAGTGAATCTCGCCCAGAAGCCCTGTATCATCCTTATTGTATGAGTTTATAAAAATCCTGATTCTTTCATAATCCATTATAAGATTCCTATGTCCGAAGCGGAGCCGAGAGGCGCGTTTCGAATGTGTTTGTTGCTACAGCAATCGTTACATGTTATCGTCAATTATTCTCCGGTATCCTCGCCACCGTCATCTGTGGTTTCACCATCGTCCGGAACGTCCTCGCCTCCGGACTCATCACCGGTCTCACCGGTATCATAAACATCCGTTCCGGTATCAACCTTGATCTTGTCATTTGCATCGCCGGTGTCTTCTTCCTCTTCTTCGTTAACACCGCAGATAAGGTCGATTATATCTCCGTATTTCATGGCAGGACTCATACCGTATTTACCCGGCTTAACATTCTTGCCATAGCCACCTATCTTCATCTTTGCCATCATGACGTATTTGTTATCTATAACACCTGCATCATATACAATCTCAGATATTTCAGTAGCTGAGGAATCCCTTGGAATTTCTACAACTACAGAATCTTTCGATGTAGGGTTCTTTGCTTTATCTCCAAATACATCATATGAGAATTTAAATGAAACTGAGAACCCTTTGACAAGTATGAATATTATAGCTACATCCACAAGGAGCTCAACGGCATAATATATGAATCCGCCTATGCCTCTTTCAGCTATTTTATATCCGTCAAACTTTGGTTTTTTTCTTGTTCTTAATCTTCTTCTTTTCATTTTTTAATCATCCTCACTTACGAGATCGAAGTATATGTCTTTTGCTGTCTCAGAATACATCTCACGAATAAGTCCTGATAGTCTGCTTTCCGCACGTAAAAAATCACTGACTACAGCATTATGCAGCAGATCATCATAATCATTCATCATTTTTGTCAGCTCGTCGAATCTGTTCTCACCGCCATAATTATGAATGTCTGCATTCAGTCTTTTAAGTTCCTTGAGACTTTTGTATAAATCCTTATTGGCACGAAGATTCTTTCTTGCCTGAACATACTTTCTGTACTCTTCGGATTCTTTCAGCATCTGATTCAGTTTTCTGCATTCAGCAATGATATCACTCATACTAAACCTCTGAGATAATCGGAAGTATCATAGGGCTTCGTTTTGTCCTCTTCCAGAGGAATTCACCAAGCGAATCCTTAAGGCTTCCTTTTATTCTTCCCCAGTCACATGAATATCTTCTTATTGCATCAGAGAGTGCTTCTTCAGCAACCACTCTGCAGTCCTCTATAAGCATTTCTGATTCTCTTACATAAACAAATCCACGGGATACTATATCCGGTCCGGCAAGTATCTCACCGGTTGCTTTCTCAAGAGTAACTGCAACTATGATAAGGCCATTCTGTGACAGCTGCTGTCTGTCACGAAGTACTATATTTCCAACATCACCTACACCAAGTCCGTCTACAAGAACTTCTCCTGAAGGCACCTTGTTGGTTACCTCAAAGATATCCTCTGCAAGTGAAAGCACATCACCTGTTGAAAGTATCTTAACATTTTCCTTTGGAATACCCATCTCTCTGGCAAGCTCAGCATGTCTCTTAAGATGCTTGTACTCACCGTGTACAGGAACTGCATACTTAGGCTTGGTAAGCGCATACATGAGCTTCAGCTCTTCCTGGCAGGCATGACCTGATACATGAGTATCATGGTAAATGACCTTTGCGCCTTTCATTTCCAATTCATTTATAACCCTGTTAACAGCCTTTTCATTTCCCGGAATAGGGCTGGATGAAAGTATTACCAGATCTCCCGGAACTATTGAAACCTTGCTGTGAATATTTGCGGCTATTCTGGAAAGAGCTGCCATATTCTCGCCCTGGCTTCCGGTCGTAATGATAACTTCCTTCTCGCCCGGATATTCATTTACCTTCTCCATCTCTATCAGAGTATTGTCAGGAATCTTGATGTATCCAAGTTCAGATGCGATACCCAGTATATTCACCATGCTCCTGCCATCCACGGCAACCTTTCTGCCGTACTTATATGCAGAATTTATAATCTGCTGTACGCGGTCAACGTTGGATGCAAATGTAGCGATGATTATCCTTCTGTCCCTGTTGTCATCAAAGAGATGATCAAAGGTTTTTCCTATAGTCTTTTCAGACGGTGTAAAGCCCGGTCTCTCAACGTTGGTTGAATCAGCAAGGAGAGCAAGAACTCCCTTCTTTCCAAGCTCACCGAATCTCTGCAGGTCGATAACTCCGCCGTTAACAGGTGTATAATCAACCTTGAAATCACCTGTATGTACTATAACTCCCTTTGGAGTATATATAGCGAGTGCTGCAGAATCAGCTATACTGTGATTGGTCCTTATGAACTCAACCCTGAAGCATCCAAGATTGATAATCTGTCCATAAGTCACTATCTTTCGTTTAACGTTATTGATAAGATTATGCTCCTTAAGCTTATAATCTATGATTCCCATAGTAAGCTTAGTTGCATATATCGGCATATTCAGTTGTTTCTCTATGTAAGGTATTGAACCTATATGATCTTCATGACCATGAGTTATCACGAGTCCTTTGATCCTGTCCTGATTCTCGATAAGGTATGATATATCAGGAATTACCAGGTCAATTCCGAGCATGTCATCTGTCGGAAATGAAAGGCCGCAGTCGATAACTATAATACTGTCCTCGTATTCAATTGCGGTTATATTCATTCCTATCTGCTCAAGTCCGCCCAGAGGAATAATCTTCACCGCATCACTGCTGTTCATTTAATCTGTCCTCCCGTATATGGAACTATCCATATACTTCTTTCTATCAATCAAATACTATTCAATTCCATTTCTGAAACTCATTATTCTGCGTTGCGTCGCATATCCAGATAAGTCTCAAGTATAAGCGCTGCCGCAACTTTATCTATGTATGTCTTTCTGTCCTCTTTTGCAACATCCATATCGGAAAGTGTTCTGTCCGCGGCAATGGTAGTGAGTCTCTCATCCATAAGATGAACCTGAAGGCCTGTACGTCTCTCGAGATTTTCCTTGAATTCCTCTGTGAGCCTTACTCTTTCGCCTTCAGTATTGTTCATATTCTTGGGATAGCCCAGAACTATCTCTGTGACTCCATTTTCGATTATTATCTCTTCTATCCTTGCAAATGTACGGCGCAGCTTAGTAGGGCGTTCCCTCTCTATAGTCTCATAAGGCTGAGCTATAAGAAGACTCTCATCAGAAAGTGCAACACCAACCGTCTTATCGCCGTAATCAAGTCCCATTATACGCATAGAATCACCTTATCAGTCCTTAAGCTTCGTTTCGATATAATTCTCAAGAAGAACTTCTATGATCTCATCACGTTCAACTTTCATGATAAGACTTCTGGCATTCTTATGGCTGGTTATATATGTCGGATCACCACTCATGATATAACCGACAACCTGACTTACAGGGTTATAACCTTTCTCCGATAATGCCTGGTAAACCTTCTCAAGAACCTCCGGCACTTCTATAATATTATCTCTTACTAAATCCATATCCTGAGTACTCATAACCAACACCCTTCCGCAAATGTCTTAAAACTACCCATAATCTGTAATATAATACACCATTTTCATAGTAATGGCAAGTGCCCCAAGCGGCGAGTCATATCTAGAATTCAAACGTCAATTGTGCAGTTTCAGGCATGTCTCCGAGGATTCCCAGCTCGGCCATCTTATCAAGTACCGTCTTACTGATCTTTGCGCGGTTCTTAATCTCATCACGAGACAGGAATTCTCCTTTGGCCGCAGCCTCTTTAAGCTGTGTGGCAGCCTTCTCACCCATTCCGTCTATGGAAGCGAACGATGGCATGATCTTGCCGTCTATAATCTGGAATCTTGTATCATCAGCCCTGTAGATATCAATAGGCATGAATTCAAGTCCTCTTGCATACATCTCCTGAACAAGCCTGAGATCCTTTAAGAGGCCTTCTTCCTTAGCTGATCTTTCACTTTTATCCTTATTCATCAGCTCTTTTATGTGCATATCAACCTTTTCCTTACCAAAGCACATCTTCTCATATGAGAAGTCATCGGCTCTGATACTGAAAAATGCAGCGTAATATGCCAATGGATAATAAATCTTATAATAAGCAACGCGCCATGCCATCATAACGTAAGCTACGGCATGTGCCTTCGGGAACATGTACGCTATTTTGCTGCAGGACCAGATATACCAGTCAGGAACGCCATGATCCTTCATGTCCTGAGTCCATTTTGCCCATACTTCCGGATCAATCTTTCCTTTAGCAACAATACCTTTACGTACCTTCTCCATTATGTTGAAGGCTTCGCTCGGATCAAGTCCCATATGGATAAGATAAACCATGATATCATCACGGCAGCATATAGCTGATGAAAGCTTACAGGTTCCTTCCTGGATAAGAGTCTGAGCGTTTCCGAGCCAGACATCAGTACCGTGAGCAAGTCCCGTCAGTCGGACAAGATCCGAGAAATTCTCAGGTCCTGCCTCGATAACCATCTGCATAGCGAAGTCTGTACCGAACTCCGGTATTCCGAGACATCCGAGCGGTGTACCACCTATATCCTTCGATTCAATTCCAAGAGCTTCAGGTCCGTGGAAAAGACTCATTACCTTCTTATCGTCAAGAGGTATGGTCGTAGCCTTATGACCTGTTAAATCTTCAAGCCTTCTTATCATTGTCGGATCGTCGTGACCCAGAATATCAAACTTAAGAAGGTTATGATCTATACTGTGGAATTCGAAATGAGTCGTAATAATATCCGTACTCATATCATTTGCAGGCTTCTGAATAGGTGTGAAGCTGTAGATATCCTCGTTATAAGGTGTAACTATGATTCCGCCCGGATGCTGTCCTGTCGTCCTCTTAACACCGGTACAGCCTGCAGCAAGCCTTGTAATCTCAGCACGCCTCTTACTGATTCCTCTCTTCTCGCAGTATTTAAGCACGTAGCCATATGCAGTCTTCTCAGCAAGTGTACCTATAGTACCCGCTCTGAAGGCATGATCCTCACCGAACATCTCACCGATGAAAGCATGTGCATTAGGCTGATATTCGCCCGAGAAGTTAAGATCGATATCAGGTTCCTTGTCGCCCTTAAAGCCAAGGAATGTTTCAAATGGAATGTCATGTCCTTCTTTGATGAGGTCATGACCGCAGACCGGGCATTTCCTGTCAGGCATATCACATCCTGACATACCCGAGTAGCTCTTTACTTCTTCAGAATCAAAATCTACAAAGTGGCACTCAGGGCATATATAATGCGGTGACAGCGGATTAACCTCTGTTATTCCCGACATGGTTGCTACAAATGATGAACCTACCGAACCTCTTGATCCTACAAGATATCCGTCAGAATTCGATTTTGCAACCAGTTTCTGCGATATCATGTATAGACCCGAGTAACCATTTGATATAATTGAATCAAGTTCTCTCTTAAGTCTCTTTTCAACCGGCTCAGGAAGCTCCGGTCCATAAATGCTGTGTGCCTTGTCATAACAGAGCTTCGTCAGATCCTCATCAGAATGCTCGACTATCGGCGGACACTTATCAGGTCTTACCGGAGATATCTTTTCTATCATGTCGGATATCATATTTGAATTATCTATGACTATCTTAGTTGCAGTTTCATAGTCGAGGAAGCTGAACTCATCCATCATCTCTTCAGTCGTTCTGAAGTAAAGCGGTGGCTGTCTGTCAGCCCCCTTTATATCCTTGCCTTCCTGGACTATGGTTCTGTATATGGCATCCTCAGGCTCTATAAAGTGCACATTTCCCGTAGCAACTACAGGCTTACTGAATGACTTTCCAAGATCAATGATCTTCTTGACTATATCTTCCAGATCCTCCTTGGACTTTATGCTGCTCTTTTCGTTTTCAATCTTCAGCATATCGTTTGAAGGTGGCTGTACTTCGAGATAATCAAACCAGGAAACAAGTGCTGCTATATCCTCTTCCGGCTTTCCTTCCTCTATAGCCTCATAGATTTCTCCTGACGAGCTTCCCGAACCCACCAGAAGACCTTCTCTGTATTTATCCACAATACTCATAGGAATACGAGGATATCTGTTGAAATACTTAATATGCGCTTCTGAGACAATCCTGTAGAGATTGACTCTTCCTGTTTCATTTTTAATAAGAATGGTTCCGTTATGAACTCTTCCCTTTCGTACCGCGTCAGGCGAAGTACGTCCCTTCTCATTCAGGTCCTCGATAGTAGTTATTCCATCATTATGTATCATTTTAAGGAGTTCAACGAAAATCTTTGCCGTTACATCCGCATCGTCGCAGGCACGGTGATGGTGTTTATTAACTACGCCGAAATGCTTGCAGAGTCTGTCGAGATTGTATCTTCCGAGCTCTGGTACATATACGTGTGCCAGAGTCATGGTATCAAGCGCAGCGAATCCATAAGTAAGCCCGAGTCTCTTACAGAATTCCTTGATGAATCCGGTATCAAATGTAGCGTTATGCGCCACGAGAATAGCATCCTTTGAAAACTCGAGAAACTTAGGAAGTATCACCTCTATGGTAGGTGCATCTTTGACCATTGCATCTGTTATGGAAGTAAGCTTCTCAATCTCATACGGAATCGGCTCCTCAGGATTAATAAACTCAGAAAATCTGCCAAGTTCCTTTCCTTCAGCGTCAACCCTGACTGCACCTATCTCAATGATCTTGCAGTTTCTGGTTGAAAGACCTGTTGTTTCAATATCGAATACTACGAACTCCTTATCAAGAGTTCCGCCTTTTTCACCATCTATAACGAGAGGCTTCAGGTCATTTACAAGATATGCATCCAGACCATATATAACTTTGAAAGTATCTTTCTCAACAACATGATTGGCAACAGGGAACGCCTGTACAACGCCATTATCAGTTATAGCCATGGCGCTGTGTCCGAAAGCCTTGGCACAGCCTATGACCTTGCCAACATCGGCAACACTGTCCATTTCCGAGAACATGGTATGAACAGCGAGCTCCACTCTCTTCCTTGGAGCATTATCCTCTCTCTTCACCCTGAAGTCAGGAATATGTTTCATTCCGCTTATAGAACCGATAACCAGCTCTCTCGCGTATGTATCATACTGTGGAGCTCCCTTAAGCTTATAGAAGCTGCCCTTTTTGATTTCAGCCGCAATAACATCCATATCGTCAGGCTGAATGAATATTTTAAATGAAATGCTGTCCGTAAAATCCGTAATGGCTCCCGTCATAAGGAACTTACCTGATCTGAGTTCTCTTGATTCAGCTTCTATAAGCTGACCGCGGATTACGACTATGTTAGCACTTTCATCTACATCCTTTATCTCTACCGTATCACCTTCAACATTTCTTCCAAGGAAACAATCCGGATCATCTGAAGGTCTCTTCTTATATCCTGAAGCATACTTCCTTCCCTCATGCTTCTCTGTCTTTTTGTCAGAAGGAGCATTCTTTGCTTCAGAATCAGTTGATACCGGATTTGAATCCGCGTTTGACATAGTATCAACTCCCGGATTCTGTATGGCGTCAGTCCCTGGAATTGCTGCAGCATTTTCATACGCAGCCATATTTTCCGCATATGCTGCCATCTCCATGGCATACTCATCCATATCGCGGTCATCCTGATAATATGGACCTTCATTTTCGGATGCTGCCCTGTTAACGATCGTACCCTGGCGAGGCACTGAATCCGGAACAGGTGAAACAACCGATTCCTCTTTAGGTTCCTCCTTCTTCACAGGAACGAACTCAAATTCAACCTCAACAGTCATTCCAAACCTCTCCTGATATACATCAGTAAGGTACTTTTCAATATCTCTTTTTGCGTTATGTGCAAGCATGGTATCAGAGAAAGTAAGGCTTATATGATTGCCCTCAACCTTTTTCTCTGCAGCATAAAAAAGCTTATAAGTCACCTTACTGTGACTCTTAAGCTCAAATAAAAAGCTGTCCATATAAACCTTCATAAGATTTTCCGGATTATACTGATCGGACAGCAGGTATCTCTCATTTATAACAACTTTACTATGTCCCCTCGGTCCATAGACGAACTCCCTGACGGAATTTTCCGCCAAAGATATGACTTCTTTCGATATCAAGTGTTCTGACTCTATATCGATCATGAGTTTCTTCTCATCCTTACTCATGATCACTCTCGTAACCAGAACACCCTCGAAGTACTTCTTATAACGTTCATCTATCTTAATCCCAGGGAAAACTTGTAAGAATTCTTTCTTTTCCATGTATCCCTCACTAATAACTGTTTAATTACAGATTGCCATTTGATCGTCAACTAACTGTTCCAATTGTCTAGTTCCTTCTTAAGTTCAGAAAGTATTTCATCCTCTTTAACTTTCTTGATGATCTCACCCTTCTTGAACAGGAGTCCTTCTCCGACTCCTCCGGCAACGCCGATATCAGCTTCTCTTGCTTCGCCCGGTCCATTTACAACACATCCCATTACAGCGACTGTAATATCAAGATGCTCATAATCCTCTATAAGCTTTTCAACGCTGTTTGCAAGGCTTATCATATCAATCTTTGTACGTCCGCAGGTAGGACATGAAACAAGATTAATTCCTCCGGTGCGCAGACCGAGAGTCTTGAGTATAAGCTTTGCAGTTCTTATCTCCTGAACAGGGTCACCTGTGAGAGAAACTCTTATGGTATCTCCTATTCCTTCGTTCAGAATCAAACCAAGTCCTATACTTGATTTGATATTTCCGCTGTATATGGTTCCGGCTTCAGTAATACCTACATGAAGCGGATGATCTGTGATCTGTGAGATCAGCTGATGGGTCTTAAGGCACATCATGACATCAGATGACTTAATGCTTATAACTATGTTGTCATAGTCCAGCCTCTCTATCATCTGAACCTTATCCATAGCGCTCTCAACTATTCCTTCAGCAGTAACATGACCGTACTTCTCAAGAAACTGCTTTTCCAGTGAACCACTGTTGACGCCGACTCTTATCGGTACATTTCTCTTCTTTGCTTCTTCAACGACAATTTTCAGTTTATCTTCTCCGCCAATATTTCCGGGATTGATGCGAATCTTATCTGCTCCATGCTCCATGGCAAGAACAGCCATTCTGTAATCAAAATGGACATCAGCAACTATAGGTATATGAATCCTCTCTTTGATCTTATCGAAAGCCTTGGCAGCCTCTTCCGTATTTGCAGTAGATCTGATGATATCACAGCCTGCCTTTTCAAGTTCAAGTATCTGAGCTACTGTAGCTTCCACATCGGAAGTCTCAGTATTTGTCATTGACTGTATAGCTATCGGACTTCCGCCGCCAATAGTTACTCTGCCTATATTTACTTTACGAGTATTTTCTCTTGTAAACATATCATATACCTCAAAGATAACTCATCAAATGTAAGCTATTTTCCCATAACCTTGCCGATGTCATTGAAGAGCACAAATATCATTAAAACTATAAGTATAGCCGCTCCTATACCTGTTATGATAAGTTCCTTATCTGCAGGCACCTTCTTTCTTGTTACTGCTTCAAACATAACAAGAAGTATTCTTCCACCGTCAAGTGCCGGTATCGGAAGAAGATTCATTACACCAAGATTTGCCGACAGAAGAACTACGAAGTTAACTATATTCAGAAGTACAAGTCCGAAACCGCTTCCTGACTCTTCCGCTGCATCCTCTGCCTCATCTATGACATCGCTCATCATATTTGCTATGCCGACCGGCCCTGACAGATCATCCTTATTGAACTTTCCTCTGAACATTGATCCGAGAGTCATAAATACAGACTTGATCTGCAGTCTTACTTCAAGCGCACCATAATACACTTCCTCAGAAAAGCTCTCTGAGAGTTTTGAGTCGCTTCTGATGCCGAACATATAACTTCCTGATTTCTCATCATACTTCATCAGCACAGTAGTCTGAACAACCTCACCATTTCTGTCGATAGTTACTTCAACAGGCTTCGTTGGATCAGCCATCATCCTGAAGAGAGATATCTCACGGAAATTGTAGATTCTGTCCCCATTAAGATGTGTTATGGTATCACCCGGCTGTATTCCTGCTTCGTATGCTGCACTGTCCTTCTCAACCTCTAAAATTGTCGGAGGGTCAATATATGAATAGTGGCATACTACTATAGCAAGTACAAAAGCCAATATAAAATTAAAGCAAGGACCTGCGAAAAGTATCGCAAGTCTCTGCCACGGTTTCTTGTTACTGAAGGCATTCGGATCCTCTGACTCTTCCAGCTGTCCTTCCATCATACAGTATCCACCTATCGGAAACATTCGAAGAGCATATTTAGTCTCTCCCTTCCCAAAGGTCGATATAGCAGGACCCATGCCTATTGAAAATTCATTTACTTTAACCTTATTCAGTCTTGCAACTATAAAGTGTCCGAATTCATGAACGAACACTATCAGTCCGAAGACCAGAATAATCGATATGATCTTAACCATAAATCACCTGTAACTATTAATTCTTTATCTACCAGCCGTATCATCTGATACTACTGATCATATCCTTAACATAAGGCATTACACCAACTATGTCCTCCACGCTTGGATTCTCGATTATCTCAGCGTGAGTCATGGCATATTCTATGAGTGCATAAATATCAAGGAACCGTATCTTTCCGGCAAGGAATTCTGCAACTGCATATTCATTTGCTGCGTTCATTACTGCCGGCATTGTACCGCCTCTTCTGAGAGATTCATATGCGAAATCAAGGCCTTTAAATGTATCGCGGTCCGGTATTTCTATCTCTATGTCTTTTATTTTTGTAAAATCAAGTCGCTCGCCCGGAAGGAATCTTCTCTCAGGATAATACAGGGCATACTGTATTGGAAGCTTCATATCCGGTGTTCCGAGCTGAGCTATTATAGCTCCGTCAGCATATTCAACCGCTGAATGAATGATACTCTTAGGCTGAATCAGAACCTCTATCTTCGAAGGATCAACATCAAAGAGCCATTTTGCCTCTATAACCTCAAGTCCTTTATTCACCATGGTCGCACTGTCTATGGTTATTTTCGGACCCATTGACCAGTTAGGATGATTCAGTGCCTGTTCAACAGTCACATCAATGAGTTCTTCCTTCTTCCTGCCCCTGAAAGGACCACCTGAAGCTGTAAGAAGTATCCTGCTTACAGGATTCATGGAATTACCCTGCAATGACTGGAATATAGCTGAATGCTCACTGTCTACCGGAAGGATACTGACTCCCTTCTCTTTCGCAAGATTCATAACTATGCTTCCCGCAGTGACCAGAGTCTCCTTATTTGCCAGCGCTATATCTTTCCCGGCGTTTATTGCAGCTATGGTCGGTTCAACGCCTATCATTCCGACTATGGCAGTAACAACCATATCTGCTTCTTCAGCAGTTGCCGCTGCTTTAAGACCATCCATACCGAAGAACAATTCGTATTTATAATCCGGTATATCAGAGAGCCTCTGTCTCAGGTCCTCTGCCAATGCTTCATCTCCTATGGAAATGACACGCGGCCTGAACTCTCTGACCTGTTCTTCCAGGAGCGATACATTTGTACCCGCTGCAAGCGCTGCAACCTCTATATCTTTATTTGTACGGACAACCTCCAGAGTCTGAGTTCCTATGGACCCTGTCGAGCCTATTATGCTTATTTTTTTCATATATTCTACCAATCCAAGTTTGCATCTGTTCAGAATGCTCGCTATCCTCAATCGCTGAACCATCCGCTTCGCGTCTGCCGCTGCTTCGCAGCTTATGTCCAGCGATGATGATGCTCACATTCCGTTCCGCCAGGATATGCATGTACCTGTTTTTCAGTTGCAAGCAACTGACAACCGGTACATGCATATCCTTCTGAACAGATGCTCGGTTTTCACATGTACCTTTGAATTATAACGTAAACCAAGTAGTATATTATCGGTGCAACGAAAATAACGCTGTCGAATCTGTCCAGAACCCCACCGTGTCCCGGTATAAGTTTTCCGTAATCCTTAATCTTATTGTTTCTCTTTATTGCAGAAGCGGTCAGATCTCCGATAACTGCCGGAATAGCTCCGACTGCGCCTATAAGAACAAACCAGAGTACATAATGGTTAGGAACAAACTTTCTTCCGAAGAGCAGTCCGAAAAGTCCTCCCAGAAGTCCGGCTCCTACGATACCACCTATAAGTCCCTCTACACTCTTCTTCGGTGAAAGCTTAGGTGACATCTTGTGTTTACCTATAGTCACACCTGTAAAATACGCGAGCGTGTCATTTCCCCATGAACATATAGCAATGAGGAGGACAAGTATAAGACCGTTCTTCATCTGCCTCAGCTGATACACATATGAGAGCATCACAGCAACATAAAAGAAAGCCAGAAATGTATGCTGCATCTCGTGATCCGTGAACTTAGGAAATGTAATTACATACATTGCAAGCACGAGAAGCAGGAATATGATCATAAATGGAAGGATAAGACTTCTGTCTGCAAACATCAGAAGTACATAATAAAGAACTGTGGAAATATATACCAGCCATCCCATCTCACTCTTTTCAAGCTGATACACTCTCATGAGTTCAAACTCTCCTATGAGAGAAAGACCGAGCATCACTGCACCGGTCACATATCCTCCAAAATATAAAACAACACACGAAACAATAACAATGACTATTCCGCTTATAATCCTCTTTTGCATCACTTAACCCCGCCGAATCTTCTTTCACGCCCGTTGTAGTATCTTATAGCATCTATAAAATCTTCTCTCTTCATATCGGGCCACAGAACATCCGTAAAATAGAATTCAGAATACGCCAGCTGCCATGGAAGGAAGTTGGACGTTCTTATCTCACCACTGGTCCTGATCATAAGGTCAGGATCGGGCAGATCCCTGGTATCAAGGTGTGAGGAAATCATATCCTCAGTTATATCCTCGATATCCACAGTACCGGACTTTACTTCTCCGGCTATAGCCTGAACAGCTCTTTTTATCTCATCTCTTCCACCATAATTAAGAGCGATAGTAAACTTAAGGCCGGTGTTATCCTTTGTAGCATCCTCCAGCTTATCAATAGCATCATTGATATCAGGAGCCAGCCTTGTTCTGTCGCCTATTATATGAACCTTCATGTTATTTCTGCATGAACGCTCGATGGAATCCACAAGATAATCGCGAAGGAGGTTCATGATACCGGTAACCTCCTCCACGGATCTCTTCCAGTTTTCAGTTGAAAATGCATATACAGTGAAATATTCTATACCGAGATTCCACACATCCTCGCAGGCCTGTTCAACCGCCTTGGCTCCGGCCTTATGACCGAAATTTCTCGGCATGAGCCTCTTCTTGGCCCACCTTCCATTTCCGTCAAGGATTACTGCGACGTGTCTCGGCACTTCGTAAGTTTCACCATCTATCTCTTTTTTCATACTTACACCAATCGATTATACTGTCATAAGTTCCTTAGTCTTAGCTTCAACCTTGCTGTCGATGTCAGCTACAAACTTATCTGTAGTCTTCTGAATCTTTGTTTCAAGATCCTTCTGCTCATCCTCAGAAATCTCGCCGGCCTTCTCCTGCTTCTTTGCAGCATCGTTTGCTTCACGACGGATATTTCTGATCTTAACCTTTGCCTCTTCACCCTTCTTCTTAACATCCTTGGAGAGTTCTTTTCTTCTTTCCTCTGTAAGCTCAGGGATATTGATGATAACGCTCTTACCGTCATTGTTAGGTGTTATACCAAGATCAGATGCAAGTATAGCCTTCTCTATATCCTTAACCATCTTTGCCTCCCATGGAGTGATAGTTATGGTTCTTGCATCAGGTATAGCAATATTTGCAACACTCTGAAGGCCTGAAGGTGTTCCGTAATAATCAATCTTGATCTTGTCAAGCATGTGTGGATTAGCTCTTCCTGCTCTTATAGTTGCAAAATCTGAAACAAGTGCATCTACTGCCTTCTGCATCTTCTCTTCATAATCAATCATTTCTTTGTCCTCCCAATTATTTATTATACAGTAATATATGTTCCTGTGAATTTACCTGATAATGCCTTTACTATTGAATCCTCTCCATTCAGTCCGAAGAGCATCATCGGCATCTTGTTCTCCATGGCAAGTACTGAAGCTGCGAGATCTATAACTCCAAGCTTCTTCTCAACAACCTCCTGCATGGAAAGTGAATCATATTTAACAGCAGTCGGATCAACCTTAGGATCTGCTGAATAAACACCGTCTATAGCCTTAGCTGCAAGAATAGTCTCAGCCTTAATCTCGATAGCCATAAGAACCGTTGACATATCTGTCGAAAAATAAGGATGTCCTGTTCCGCCTGCAAAGAAAACTATGTCTCCGTTTTCAAGATAGCTGACAGCTTTATCCCTGTCAAAGAGCTCAGTCATGCTTCCACAGAGAAATGGAGTCATAACGTGACATCTGAGACCGCTCATCCTGAATATATCTGCAGTATAAATACAGTTCATTACCGTTGCCAGCATTCCTATCTGATCAGCCTTAACTCTGTCCATGTCATTTGAGGTACGACCTCTCCAGAAGTTTCCACCTCCAATAACTATACCGAGTTCAATACCCATATCGGATATCTTTCTGACCTGCTCAGCAACTCCTTTAACAGTTTCCTCAGAGAAACCTGTTCCTTTGCCACCTGCAAGCGCTTCACCGCTAAGCTTAAGTAATACTCTCTTCATATTATGTGCCCCGGCTTTCTTTTCTGTTACTATTACTTCCTGCTCTATATCTTTGCTTATTGATAATGTATTATCGATCATAGAATCAATCTCATCCGAAATGGAATCGATATCTTCTATGCCGTCAGTCGACGGAGCAGTATTCTGAGCTTCCTTAATCTTTGGTTTTTCGTCAGGAAGCATATCATTTACAGCATCCGCAAATCCTTTTGAATAGCCACTAATACTCAATTTTTCTTCCTCCAAAATAACACTCGATCTGATGTACAGACCTATCGGTTATTTTATCACATTGCGGAGGTTTGTTCCATACATTTATTTATTACGAAACTGTTTGGTGTAACTGTTCAGAAACGACAACATACAATCGCTGAACCATCCGCTAACGCGTATGTCGCTGCTACGCAGCCAACACGACGCTTATCCCTTTCTGCCTGAACAGTTACTTTTATCACGCAAAAAAACCACTCGCAAGCGAGTGGTTTAAGACATTATATACACTATCTAACATGAGGTGAGAGAGTTGGAATTTACTATACACAATATATAGTATAAATATGAACAAATTATGTCATAAAATATAACAGTTCGTAAAAGATTACATAAAATCGGTATTTCTTATACCACTATATGTTTCCTAACCTCATCAAACTCATCTTTGACCTTATCATCTACGTCTCTTGTAATTCTGCTTACAAGGAATATAACAAGATATGCTGCCACAGTCGAAGGCAGTATGCCGGACAGCTCCGTGTATTCATAAAGCGATATGGCATTTTTGCCACTGGTAATGATTGGAGCAAAATTCCAGACAGCTGAAACAAGTCCGCCCATGATCATTCCCATGGCAACACCTATATCTGTTGATCTTTTATCAAGAAGTGATGCCAGTATCCCCGGAGCCAATATGCAACCGGTTTCCATGAGCAGGAACTTCAGTATGGACATGTCAGAAGAATCTATATACAGCCCAAGTAAAACTGATGCCAGAATAATGAATGCAGATATAACCGGTATTCTCATGTAATCACCGGTTCTTTTCTTCCTGCCGTTATGAGATTTATGACCTACGGTACTCAGAACAGAAGTTGAAAGATGGAGGCTTGTGTCTATAACCGATGAAGCCGCTATAAATATAGCCGCCACATACATGATCCGTGCCCATCCACCAAGATTGTTACCGTCACCCAGCTTTTCAAAAGTTCTTACAAACACTTCTATTACAGACATATCACCCAGAAGATACATGCTGTCCGCCAGATATGCACGAAGGAACACTCCCAGAACCGCTGAATTAAAGAGTACGATTACAGAGAAGCCTATGGATATAGTTCTTCCCTTTGAAAGATCTCTGGTATTACCATATGTCAGAAATAGATTCGCAATATTCGGAATTCCCAGTATTATAAAAATCCACGACAACTCGGAAATAATATAAACGCCTGACACTCCCCTGCCGTCAACATCAAGAGCATTAAGGAAGCTTGTCATTCCGCCGTCAGGCCTGCTGCTGAACAGTCCCTTGAGTATTCCGTGTTTCCCGAGCGTCATCCATATAGTCACGACCATCAGTATCATGGCAACAAATATGCATACACCTTTTATAACGCTCATGTAAGCAATACCTGAGAGTCCGAACAGTACAGTGAAAAGGTATATTATCACAAGCATAATGACTATTATCAGGATCTCTCTTCCCGGAGCAAAGGCATGTAACATATTCTTCATGAGACTCAGCGTATAGGCTATGATTCCTACAGCAAAAAGGCTTATGATTATTCTCATGATCCATCCCGACACAGTTTTCTTTCTGTATCTCTCATCGACATAATCACTTATGACACATACGCCCTTCTCTTTCGTAGCATAAAGCATCATTCTGTATGACGTGCTTGCCCATGATACGAAAATCCCAAGAGCCAGTGCTATGCCGAACCATGCAGCTCCAACCCCGTGCATATATATGATCCCGGGAATAATGAACACTGACATTATACCGACAGAAAACACCCAGGTTGTAAACCCGAGTGCTGCTCCGCCGATATTCTTATTTCCGTCATGATAAATACTGTTCATATAGAATTAATCCCTGCTGATAATAAGGATGATCTCCCCGGTTTTAATGGATATCATTATATCCTTTCCTAAAGATTCATTGCTTATGCATCTTCCGCTTGATTTATCAAGCATAAAATCAGTAACTTCGTACTTTGCGTCTTTGATCGTAAGCCCTTCCACAACGTCCGAGAGAGGAATAACAGATACATATTTTCCCTCTGTTTCATCTTTTGAAAGGATCATAGATACCGGAGATTCTCCATAAACGCCAAGAACCCTTATGACATTATGCTCATCAGCCATAAATGCATCGATATCCTTCATTGCAAAGAGCCTGAGCAAAATGACATTTGATATAGTATGATCAAGTCTCGTTCCGGACATGCCCAAAAGAACAACCCTGTCTCCCGGTTTTACTATGTCCAGAACCATATGCATTGCATGCTCACTGTCTGTATCGTCCTTCTCGGTCGGGAGTACTACTTCCTTAGTTCCTTCGTCTATGTACTTCGCAAGCTTTACCCTGTCATCATCGTCCAGCTTTACAGAATCCATATCTCCGAGAACGATATCCGGTTTAAGTCCTGCATCAATTATATGCTTTATTCCGCCGTCAGCTCCGACCATGAATGGTTTTCCCAATCTTTCGACCGTCTCGATCAGTTGATCTTTATTTACATTTCCGGCGCCAATGATGATTACATTCATCCGAGTATCTTCCTGAAATTCTTTACATTTTCTTCTATGTCACCACCGAATATAGACGAGCCGGCAACTATGACATTTGCACCACTTTCAAGAACCGTAGTGAGGTTATCTACAGTTACTCCTCCGTCTACCTCTATATCTTTTTCGATTCCTCTCTCGTTCAGTATATCACGCAGCTCTCTGACCTTATCCAGAGTCTCCGGTATCAGCTTCTGTCCGCCGTAACCCGGTCTGACTGTCATTATCAGTATCATGTCAACAAGTGAAACATAATCCATGAGTGCATCCAGTCCTGTCTCCGGGCTTATGGCTATTGAAGGCTTCATACCCGCCTCGCGTATAGCCTCTATAGTCTTATTCATATCAGATACGGCCTCAGCATGAACAGTAAGTATATCTGCGCCTGCATCTTTAAATGTATCGATATACCTTATAGGCTCCTCTATCATAAGATGGACATCAAAAACCGCATCCGGTGCCACCTTACGCACAGCCTTGATTACAGGCTGACCAAAGGAAATATTAGGCACAAACATTCCGTCCATGACATCAAGATGTATATATTTCACTCCATTTTTAAGAACAAGCTTAATATCTCTCTCAATGTTTGCAAAATCTATGGAAAGTATGGAAGGTGACAAAATGTTCATTACCATTTTCTCCTTTTCTTCAACTCATCATATATAAGTTTATAATTCTCATATCTTTCAATATGGATCTCTCCGGCTTCGACTGCTTCCTTTACAGCACAGCCCGGTTCATGTATATGAACACATCCTGTAAAACGGCACTTTCCGAAAAGCTTCTCCATCTCTTTATAATAAAGCGAAAGCTTGTCAGGATCTATATCATTCCTGAGTGACGAAAATCCCGGCGTATCCATGATATATGTATGTTCAGAAATATTACTGAATCTCACCAGTTCAGTACTTCTTGTTGTATTCTTACCTCTTTTGATCTTATCACTGAGGCCTCCTGCCTCTGCTATGTTGCTTCCGTAGAGGAAGTTCATAATGGAGCTTTTTCCGACTCCTGACGGTCCTGATACTATGCTGGTCCTATCCTTTACAAGCTCACGGAGTTCATCCAGTCCCTCGCCTGTAATCGTAGATGTAAGGAGCGTTTCGTAGCCTGCATCAATATATACGGTCTTCAGCTTTTCCGAAAGATCCGAAGAAAGATCCGTCTTGTTGAACACAATTACAGTCTCAATATCCTGTTCCATGGTATTGATTAGAAATCTGTCCAGAAGATTGAGATGCGGATCCGGTTCTTTTACCGCAAAACAGATAATCGCCCGGTCAATATTTGCAACCGCCGGGCGAATAAGTTCTGATGTACGATCGTGAATAGATGTGATATTTCCGGTCTTCTGTTCACCGTCAATAATCTCTATATCACAATAATCTCCGGGCAGGGGTTTTTCCAGATTATAACGGAAAACGCCCCTGGCCTTACATTCATATTCATTTCCATCAGCAGCATCTACATAGTAGAAACCGCCTATACCTCTAATGATCCTTCCTTCCAAATCATCATTCCTCACTATACTTGATTGAAAGTGAATTTGAATAATACGAAGTGAGATCAGTTCCATCATCTGCTATGATGGAGAATGTTACATAACCGTTGTTTGAGGTAAGTCCACTGCTTGTGCCGCTAATGTTTATAGCACCTGCCATAGTACCTGATATCTCTTTCGAGTAGATATTCTTGCTGTTACCATTATCAACGATATAAACATCTATCTTAACTGAGCCCTTGCCTGCTACTTCTTCAGCATATGAAGACTGAACAGTTATATCACCTGATACATTTGCTGTATATGTTACAGTCTTTCTTCCAAGGCTGATAACTATATTAACTGATGTACCTTCCTTAACTTCTGTTCCGGCTGCAACGCTCTGGCTGATAACCTTACCTTCTTCAACAGAATCACTGTATTCCTTGGATACTGTTCCAGGAGTAAGCTTAAGATTCTGAAGTTCTGTCTTAGCTTCCTGCTCCGTCTTTCCGGAAAGGTTAGGAACCTGTACTGTCTTAACTTCCTTACCGTTACTGATATTGAGCTTGACCTTGCTTCCTTCAGCAGCTTCCTGACCTGCTGATGGTTCAGTAGATACCGCAAGTCCCTTCTCGATCTCATCATCGTAAGGATATGCTCTTGTAACATCGAAGCCTGCATCCTCAAGGATCTTTGCAGCTTCATCTTCAGGCTTACCCTTTACGTCAGGCACAAGTTTACTGTCAGGGCCTGTACTTATGAAGATTTCAATTTCTTTATCTATAGGAGCCTTAGTCTTAGGTTCTATACTTTGGCTAATTACATAATCCTTCGGGACATCCTTACTTGCCTTCTGTGTGACCTTAATATTTGTGAAACCACTTCCCTTAAGAAGTTTGACAGCAGCTTCCTGCTCAACACCTATGACACTCGGTACTTCTTCTTCTCTGACTTCTTCTGTAGTATCAGTTGTTTCTGTAGTTATCTCTGAATTCTCTGTAGTCTTCTTGTCTTTACCGAAATGGAACCAGCCAAATATATTTCCAAGAACAACAAATACGATAACTGCTATGATTATTGCGGCAGCTACACCGGCTATCATGACTACCTTTTCGAGCTTTGGATCAACTTCCTCGTCGTCCTCATCATCGTAATCATATCTGTCACGGTCTCTGTCTCTGTATCTGTCTTCGTCTCTGTATCTGTCTCTGCCTTCGTCTCTGTAATCCCTGTCTCTTCCGTGTCTGTCTCTGTTGTGACGTTCCTCATAATAATCATCGTCATCATAGTCATCAGGGACTCTCTTCACGCTTCTGCCGGAAGCTTCTGCGCGTCTTCTCTTCTCAGCCTGTTCTCTTTCGTACTCAGCATCAAAATCATAATCATCTTCTTCATCGAGAAGCTTGCTGAGCTTGGAAGCCTTTGCTGCTTCCTCCTGGCGAACCAGAGTTTCTGTTCCGGAAAGAACAGGTGCGCTCTTTGTTGCAGTCTTGATCTCTTCCAGGTCCTGAGTAGAGAACTTCTGTGTAGGTGCACTTGAAACTCCTGCGCCTGCAACAACTATATCAATGTTAGGATTTGCTTTTACTCTCTTAAGATCTGCTATAAGGGCAGCTGCTGTAAGGTATCTTCTCTCAGGCTTCTTCTGTGTAGCCTTTATGATAACCTTCTCGAGACTTGAATATATGTCAGGATATAATTCTCTCGGTGGAACGATATCATTGTTGATGTGCTTAAGAGCTATGGCAACATTGGTCTCACCCTCGAAAGGAACCTTGCCTGTTACCATCTCATACATAGTGATACCGAGTGAATAGATATCACTTCTCTCATCTGAATAACCGCCTCTTGCCTGCTCAGGGGAAATGTAATGAACAGATCCCATTCCAAGAGTAGACATGGTATTTGAAGTTGCTGCCTTTGCTATACCAAAGTCAGTAACCTTAAGGCTTCCATTCTTGGAAACTATGATATTCTGCGGTTTAATATCCCTGTGGATGATATGATTCTCATGAGCCACTTCAAGTCCTGAAGCTATCTGAATAGAGAAGTCTATGGCCTGATCCATGGAAAGCCTTCCATTTATGCCTATATACTCCTTAAGGGTAATTCCCTCAACAAGCTCCATAACTATATAGTACTTTCCTGCATCCTCTCCAACATCATAAACGCTGACAATATTAGGATGAGTTATTCCTGCTGAAGCCTGTGCTTCAACCCTGAACTTCGAAACAAAGTTCATGTCGTCACTGTACTCAGATTTCAGAACCTTAAGAGCTACATTTCTCTTAAGTCTTTTGTCCTTTGCCTTATATACTGTCGACATTCCGCCTGTTCCGACTACTTCGACAATCTCATATCTATTCTCAAGGATAAATCCCGGTTCTAACATACACACACCTCGTATTTATGGCTCAATAAGCACGACGGATATGTTATCCATACCGCCATAATAATTCGCTCTATCTATAAGAGAATCAACTGCTGATTCTATATTTTCGTTTTCATTTATCAGATCTTTGATCTCATCATTTTCAACCATGTTTGAAAGACCGTCTGAACACAGGAGAATCTTGTCGCCCGGCTCCAGAGTCTTCTCAAAGAAATCAGGAAGAGCCTCCTCACGTGAGCCCATAGCTCTGGTAATGATATTCTTCTCAGGATGATTTCTTCCCTTGCTGCGGTTCAGCTGACCGGTTCTGATAAGTTCCTCAACAAGAGAATGATCCATGGTAAGCTGCTCTATCTCATCATTTACAAGATAAAGTCTGCTGTCACCGATATTCGCTACATAGAGTTCTTTATCAGACACAACGCAGGCAACCATGGTTGTTCCCATGCCTGCCTTCTCTTTATCTTCTTCGGCTGCTTTATATACTTCACTGTTAGCATACACAAAAGCGCGGCGAAGCAATGATACCGGATTCTTCACCTTGGACGACTTGATATAATTCACGGCAACCTCAATAGCGTACCTTGAAGCAAAGTCTCCCGCAGCATGTCCACCCATACCATCGGCCACGATATATAGATTCGGAAGAGGTCCAACCGGTGAATCACTGACAAATATACTGTCCTGATTCATCTCTCTCTTCCTGCCAACATCTGTTTTACCTGATGAAATCATAAACTATACCTTAACGAACGGAGCCCGTTCTAATAACTATACCTTCTGCGTAACTGTCCACAGGCAGCATCAATATCTCTGCCCATACCTCTCCTAATAGTAACATTTATTTGATTTTTTTCAAGTATTTTCTTAAATGCATCGATATCGTCCCTGCTTCCTCTCTCATATCCTTTTTCCGCGACAGGATTAACAGGAATGAGGTTTACATGACAGTTCATGCCATGAAGAAGCTTAGACAGACGTTCCGCTTCGTCCTTATTATCATTCACTCCGTGAATAAGAGCATATTCAAATGTAACGCGACGGCCTGTTTTATCGAAATAATACTTACATGCATCCAGAGTTTCAGCAAGACTGTAGCTCTTTGCTATCGGCATTATCTTTTTTCTTGTTTCATCTGTTGATGCATGAAGAGAAAGTGCAAGAGTCAGCGTTCTGTCTGCATCCGCCAGCTTCCTGATCATGGGAACAAGCCCGCAGCTGCTGACTGTTATGCTGCGTTCCGACAGATTGTAACCTTTTTCGTCAGTTATAAGATTCAGGAAGCGTATGAAGTTATCATAATTATCCAGAGCTTCACCCGTACCCATGACCACTATGTTTGAAATACGCTCACCTGTGAGTCTCATGGAAGCATAAACCTGCTCAAGCATTTCGGAGGCCGTGAGATTTCTTATAAGTCCTCCGATTCCCGAAGCGCAGAAATCACATCCCATGCGGCATCCTGCCTGGGATGATATGCACAGTGAATTGCCATGATGATATCTCATGAATACAGTCTCTATCATCTGTCCGTCGTTCAGTCTGAAAAGAAACTTGATGGTTCCGTCTTCTTTTGAAGTAAGTCTCGTCTCTTCCTGAAGTGTTATAACATCTTCTTTAATCTTCTCACGGAGAGCCTTACTGATATTCGTCATATCATCTGCGCCTTCAACATACTTCTTATGAAGCCACTCAAATATCTGCTTTGCACGAAACGCAGGCTCACCAAGGCTTTTCACATATTCAGTTAGTTCTTCCATGTACATGGAACGTATGTCAGTCATTTTTACTCCTGAAATATACAATAATAAAATCCATCACAGTTATCCACGCCCTGTAAAAATGTCTTCTCTTCAAGCTTCTTTAACGAAGGGTGGCGGGACATAAGCGCTTCTGCTGCTTCTCCATTCTCGTATGGATTGATGGTGCAGGTTGAGAAAAGCAGTATTCCATCCGGCTTCAGATATGAAACCGCATTATCAAGTATAGTATCTGCCATATTTCGAAGCGATTCAAAATCTTCCGGCTGAACCCTGTACTTGATATCATTCTTTCGTCCCATGATGCCGAGCCCGGAACATGGTACATCAGCTATAACGATGTCTGCCATACCCAGAAGATCATCTCTCTTAACAGTTGCATCAGAAACAGAAACCGTTACATTTGAAAGCCCGAGTCTTTCAACATTCTCTTCGATAAGATCAGTCTTATCCTTTGATATATCAAATGAATTGACTGCACCTTTTCCTGATATCAGCTCTGCTGTATATGTGGTCTTTCCACCCGGTGCTGCACAGAGATCAACCACTGTCAGACCCACACAATCATCCTTGTTCTCCACTCTGTTATCATTCAGTTTTTTCGCTGAATGTAACGATATATAAGTATCGTAAGCCCGTCTCACAGCCATCTGTGAACTCTCATCCTGTACAGAGAAGAGTCCGTCTCTGTAGCCCGGCACCTTCTTTATGAAATCATAACCGTCAATGAGAAGTGCATCCGGAGCGTAGTGACCGTCTGCAACGTTTATACCCTTCTCTTCTATCATATGACGAAGCGAGCCTCTGTCTGTCTTCGATACATTTACCCTTATTGTTGTAGGTCGCTCTTCGCTGCCTGATTCGAGTATCTTATCTGCCGTTTCAGCATCATAGGTTTTAACAAGAAAATCATACAGCCACTCCGGTACCGAATACTTTATATGAGGAACTTCTGATGTCTTAATTACTATAGCATCTTTTTCTCTGCTGATATTCCGGAGAACTGCATTTACAAAACCTGACAGGCTGGTGAAACCATGCTTTTTTACGAGCTTAACCGTTTCAAAGATCGCCGCTCTGTCCGGAACCGAATCCATGTAAAGGAGCTGGTATACTCCCATACGCATGGCGCATCTTATGAGAGGCTTCATCTTTGCAACCTTTGTTTTCGAATAACTGTCGATGATATAATCAAGCTGTATGCGCATTTCAGTTACGCCCTCTGCAAGTCTTGTTACAAAGGCACGTTTCTGCTTATCCTCAAATTGGTGCTTCTTAAGCGCTTTACTGAGCGCTACATTTGAAAAAGCCTTATTCTTATCTATATCAAGCAATATGTCTAATACTAATTCTCTTTCGTCCATTTTATTATCCGGATACTCCATGTATAATCAAACTTCGTAGATTATACTATATTGACCTGTATATAACAACGTATGTAAAAACGTAGAAATAAGGTATGCATAAATAGTCTTTACATTTTTTCCTTCATGGATTTTACAAAGAGAGACAGCTGCTCCGGTGCATCTTTTCCATATTCGGCTACTATTCTTACCATCGCCGATCCTACTATGACACCGTCAGCTATCTTTGACATCTTCTCTGCCTGTTCAGGAGTACTGATACCGAAGCCAATTGCCGCAGGTGTATCCGTCGACTCCTTGATCAGGCCGAGGATGGATGTTAAATCCGTCTTTATCTCACTTCTGACACCGGTAACTCCAAGCGATGAAACAACATATATAAAGCCTTTTGCTTCACTTGCGATAGTTTTAATTCTGTCCTCACTCGTTGGCGCTATCATGGAAATGAAATCCATTCCATGCTTTTCTGCTGTCTCATCAAACTCATGTCTTTCTTCATATGGGCAGTCCGGGATTATGATTCCATCAGCTCCCGCAGCAGCTGCCTTTTCAAAAAACTTATCAGCCCCATAATGATATACAGGATTTGCATATGTCATAAATACTATAGGAACATCCGATTCTTTTCGAATGTCTGCAACCAGCTGAAAAGCTTTGTCTGTAGTCATTCCTGATGAAAGAGCTCTTATATCAGCTTCCTGAATTACCGGTCCTTCTGCAATAGGATCTGAAAATGGAATGCCCACCTCTATAAGATCAGCTCCTGCTTCTATGACTGCACGGAAGTTTGCAAGACTTGTCTCATAGTCAGGATCTCCAGCTGTAAGAAATGCAATGAATGCTTTTTTATTCTCAAATGCTTTATGTATTCTGCTCATTTGTTTATTCTCCACTTAAACTCATAAATCTTTACTCATGCTATATTTCAGGCATGTAAATTACTCATACAGATCTACTCCACGATAACGTGCAATAGCTGCAACGTCCTTGTCACCACGTCCAGATATAGTACATACGATGATGCTGTCCTTCGGCATTTCCGGTGCAATCTTAAGAACATGTGCAACAGCATGACTGCTTTCTATAGCAGGAATAATTCCTTCTGTTCTTGAAAGGTATTCAAATGCCCTTACAGCCTCTTCGTCAGTAATCGGCACATATTCTGCTCTTCCTGTCTCAGCAAGATATGCATGCTCAGGTCCTATACCCGGATAATCAAGTCCTGCAGAAATGGAATAAACCGGTGCGATCTGTCCGTACTCATCCTGACAGAAAAGTGACTTCATCCCATGGAATATGCCCTTCGTTCCATTTGCCATGGTTGCTGCATTCTTCGGATTATCGACTCCGAGGCCTGCCGCTTCACAGCCTATAAGTCTTACTCCATCATCCTTAATATATTCGAAAAATGAACCGATAGCATTGCTTCCGCCGCCTACACAGGCTATAACCACATCAGGAAGCTTGCCTTCTGCCTCAAGTATCTGCGCACGGCTTTCCTTACTGATTACAGACTGGAAATCTCTTACTATTGTTGGAAATGGATGAGGTCCCATGACTGAACCGAGAACGTAAAGTGTATCATCAACCCTTGTTGTCCATTCGCGCATTGCTTCATTTACAGCATCCTTCAGAACTCTTGTACCTGTCTTTACAGGATGAACCTTTGCACCGAGAAGCTCCATACGGAATACATTCAGAGCCTGTCTTATAGTATCCTCCTCACCCATGAATATCTCGCACTCAAGTCCCATAAGAGCTGCAGCCGTTGCCGTAGCAACTCCATGCTGACCCGCACCAGTCTCTGCAATAACTCTGGTCTTTCCCATCTTCTTTGCAAGGAGAACCTGACCGAGCACGTTGTTTATCTTATGTGAGCCTGTATGATTCAGATCTTCTCTCTTGAGGTAAATCTTGGCACCACCCAGATCCTTCGTCATCTTCTCTGCATAATAAAGAAGTGACGGTCTTCCTGCATATTCCTTCATGAGCTTGTCCAGCTCTGTAACGAACTCAGGATCATTCTTATAATGCTCGTATGCCTCTTCCAGCTTATGTATCTCGTTCATAAGAGTTTCCGGAATATACTGCCCGCCAAACTCACCAAATCTTCCGTTCTTTACGTCCTGATATAATCTTTCTTCCATGATTTATCCCTTCTGAATTAATGCTTCTTATATCTCTTACCATACGTATCCCTATGGTTTATTTAGTGTTTCCATTAGCAACTACTGAAAGCATTTCTCACAGCTTCCACAAATACTTTCATCTTAACTGCATCCTTCACACCGTCAGTCTCAACTCCCGAGCTTACATCCACGGCATAAGGTTCAATCTTCCTGACCACTTCCTGAACATTATCCGGATTCAGTCCTCCGGCAAGGAAGTAAGGTCTCTCAAGTCCCTCAAGTTTACTCCAGTCAAATGTAACTCCCGATCCTTTGCCCGGGTCTATCATTATATGATCCGCCTTCGAATTCTCCACTTCCTCGAAAGACTCCAGCCTGTCTATATTAAAAGCCTTGATGATTTCTGTCAATTTACTTCCGCCTGACATTTCACTCACTCTAAGTCTAAGCTTTTCTATATAGGCATCATCTTCGTTTCCATGAAGCTGAGCGATATCGATAATGCCTCCGTTCAATAAACCGGCAACAAAATCTATATCAGCGTCTACGAAAACACCGACTGCTTTAATCTCCGGTTTCAGCAGCTTCTTAAGCTCCGCCGCCTTTTCTTTCGAAACATTTCTCTTACTTCTCTCCCAGAAAACAAATCCTATATAATCCGGAAGCAGCTCATTCACAGCCTCTATGTCCTCATTTCGAGTCAACCCACATATTTTAATCTTAATATTATGATTTAACATTATAATCCCCAGCTATCACAATAAGAATAATGATTAAAACCCACATTAGCATAAGACATTTTATATGCATCGTTAATCGTCACTAAAAGAGTTTTAAATCATATATGAGCGCCGTTTTGTTGCTGCTCCGCATCAGCATCTCTCCGATAAGAACCGCATCCGTTCCATTTTCCTTCAGAATCTTAACATCCGATGGCTTTTCAATCCCGCTCTCGGATACAAAGATAACATCACTCGGAACCAGTTCTCTGAGTCTCACGCTGTTAGTTATATCCACGGTGAAATCCTTAAGATTCCTGTTATTAACACCAACTATTCTTGCACCGGCATTAAGGCATCTCTTTACCTCTTCAGCATCATGCGCCTCAAAGAGAGACGAAAGCCCGAGTGTATCTGCAATCTCCGAGTAACTTCTCAGCTCCTCATCAGAAAGAATCGCCGCTATGAGAAGTACAGCTGAAGCCCCCATGAGTTTAGCCTGGTATATCATGTAAGGATCTACTGTAAAATCCTTCCTAAGAACCGGAATGCTGACTTCACGAACTATTTCCTTCAGATATTCATCACTGCCCTTAAACCTGTCCGGTTCTGTAAGGCATGATATTGCATCTGCACCGGCTGACTCATATTCCTTTGCAATATCCAGATAAGGAAAGTCATCTGCTATAACGCCCTTTGAAGGAGAAGCCTTCTTTACTTCTGAAATGATTGAAAGTCCTTTCCCTGAAAGAGCTCTTTCAAATGGATAATCAAACTCCTGCACTTCCATCTCCTGTGCAGCAAGAAGCTCAGCATCTCTTTTTATATCTTCAAATGAATAGCTCTCCTCTGCTTTCTCTATTCTTTTTCTCGTTAATTCTGCCAGTTCATCTAATATCATCTTTTCACCTGTTCATCCGTAAAGACATACTATCTGTTACTTACCTCAATAAACTTCTGAAGAGTATCTGTTGCTTTACCTGAAGCTATAAGCTCTTTTGCAAGTTCAATACCATCCTTCATGGAATCAGCCTTACCACCTATATAGAGTGATGCACCTGCATTCAGAAGCGTTGCATTTCTCTTTGCCCCCTGTTCTGCTCCACTGAGTATCCTTCTTGTTATCTCTGCATTTTCTTCCGGTGCGCCACCTACAAGTTCTTCCTTTTTGCAGGTTTCAAAACCGAAATCTTCAGGACGGATAACTCTTGTCTTGTACCATCCGTTATTAATCTCACAAACTGTTGTTGGTGAGCTGAGTGATATCTCATCAAGCTTATCCTGTCCGAAAACAACCATTCCTCTCTTTACTCCGAGGTCTGCAAGAACCTGAGCAAGAGGCTCAACAAGATACTCATCATATACACCAAGAAGCATCTTGGATGGCTTGGACGGATTTGTAAGAGGTCCAAGAATATTGAATACTGTTCTGAAACCAAGCTCTTTTCTGATAGGTCCTACATACTTCATTGAAGTATGATATTTCTGTGCGAAGAAGAAACACATTCCGACCTCATCAAGAAGTTCGATACATTTTTCAGGATCCTGAGCTATATTTACTCCAAGAGCTTCAAGACAGTCAGCTGTTCCGCATTTTGAAGAAGCCGCTCTGTTACCGTGCTTTGCAACCTTCATTCCACCTGCAGCTGCTATAAGAGCTGATGTAGTGGAAATGTTGAAGCTGTGTGCATTGTCACCGCCGGTTCCTACAATCTCAAATACCTCATGACCTGTAACAACAGGAATTGCATGATCACGCATGGCAGCAGCGCATCCTGCTATCTCATCTTTAGTTTCAGCCTTTGCACTCTTTGTAGAAAGTGCTGACAAAAATGCAGCATTCTGAGTCGGAGTCGTCTCCCCACTCATAATCTCATTCATAACTGTATATGCCTCATCGTAAGTAAGGTCTTCTTTGTTTACTATTTTTTCTATAGCTTCTTTTATCATTTTTATATCCCTCCATTGTAATTGGTTTTGAATAAGTATACAGATTAGTATTGTAATAATATGTCTGAGAAACCCTCTGAGGCCGTCGGTGCTTAATGAACAGACACTTCAGTGTCTGTGAATTTAGCATCCGCTACGTGTCCGAAGCGGAGCCGAGAGGCGTGTTTCGAAGGCATATATATTACAATAATTAATCGTCATAACCAAGAAAATTCTTTAATAGAAAAAATCCTTCGGGCGTCAATATTGATTCCGGATGAAACTGCAATCCATATATCGGATACTCTTTATGTCTCACCGCCATCACTTCACCATCATCATCTGCAGTAGCTATAACCAGAAGTTCATCCGGAACAGTCTCCTTCTTTGCCGCCAGTGAATGGTATCTCGCAACCTTTACATGTTTATCGTCGTTTCCGCCCGCCGAATCATTTGTCTCTGCATCAGTACAGCTGACAATTCCACGGAACAGCGGATCATCTGTCACAGTACATACCGACTGTTTTCCATGCATAAGTCTTGATGCATATGTAACGGTCGCTCCGAATACCTCACATATTGCCTGATGTCCGAGGCACACACCGAGTATCGGAATCTTTCCTCCGAGCTTCCTTACTACATCCTCACAAACTCCTGCGTCCTTTGGTTTTCCCGGTCCCGGTGAGAGTATTATATGATCAGGATTCAAAGCTTCTATCTCTTCCACAGTCATCTCGTCATTTCTTATAACCTTTATATCCGGATTGATGCTTCCGATCAGCTGGTATAAGTTATATGAGAAGCTGTCATAATTATCTATAAGTAATATCATATCGCCACCTCTTATATCGTTGTTTCAAGTGCATTTATAACTGCACGTGCTTTGTTCAGTGACTCTTCAAATTCCTTTTCCGGTACTGAATCTGCTACGATTCCGGCCCCGCTTCTGACGAAGACCTTTCCGTTTTTCTTGTAAGCAATTCGTATGGCGATACAGGTATCCATATTTCCTGTAAAATCTATATAACCGATTGCACCACCGTATATGCCTCTTTTATTATTCTCAAGTTCATCTATAAGCTGACAGGCTCTGATCTTTGGCGCTCCTGAAAGAGTTCCTGCCGGAAGCACTGCCTCTATGGCATCAAGTGCATCCTTATCTTCTCTGAGACATCCTCTTACTGTCGAACCTATATGCATGATATGTGAGAACTTCAGGACTTCCATGTATTTCTCAACTTCCACAGTTCCGAAACGGCTCACTCTTCCAAGATCATTTCTTCCAAGATCAACCAGCATGTTATGTTCTGCAAGTTCCTTCTCATCCCTCAGAAGCTCTTCCTCAAGTCTCTCATCTTCCTCTTTGTTCTTTCCTCTAGGTCTTGAACCGGCAAGAGGAAATGTATGAAGGACTCCATCCTCAAGCTTGACCAGTGTTTCAGGGGACGCTCCTGCTACCTCAACATCCGTTCCCGAAAAATAGAACATATAAGGTGATGGATTGATTGTTCTCAGATTCCTGTATGTATCCAGGAGGCTTCCTTCAAAAGGAGCTTCAAGTCTGTTTGAAAGCACTATCTGGAATATATCTCCCTCGAAAATGTAATGCTTTCCACGTTCCACCATATCACAGTATTCTTCTCTGCTGAAAAGTGGTTTTATTTCTCCGGTAAGTCTTCCCTTTGTATCCCTGAACTTTTCTCCTGTAAGAAGCAGCTCTGCAAGTTCTGAGATATCCTTCTTTGCTCTTTCGTATTCGTTTTCCAGATCAGCGAGCTTTACATTTACAATAAGCACTATCTTCTGTCTTACATTATCAAAGGCTATTACCTTATCGAAAAGCATAAGGTCCACATCTCTGAATTCTTCCTCATCTTTGACCTCGCTTTGAAGAACAGGTTCGCTGTACTTAAGATAGTCAAATGAGAAATACCCGACAAGTCCGCCTGTAAATGGCGGAAGATAATCATATCTTGGACTTCTGTAACCTGCTAACACCTTCCTCAGATACTCAGTCGGGTTATCAGTCTGAAAGCTTTCTTCACCTGCCTTCATTTCTCCATTAATACAGGTTATCTCCATCTTAGGATCAAATCCGAGAAATGTATATCGGCCCCACGTTTCATTTGCCTGTGCTGATTCAAGCATATAAGTATGTGATGATGCTTTCTTCAATATTCGAAGTGCTTCTATAGGAGTTATAAAATCTGATAAGATCTCAGCACTTACAGGTGCAACTGTAAATGTATCTTTATCAAGTTTCTGTAACTCTTCCAGTGTTGGTCTGAGTTCCATATTTCTTCCTCCCTCTGCTTATAATGTCTTGTAGCCCTGCTCTCTGAGCTTCATTTCAACCTCTTCTGCCTCGGTAACTTTCATTATGGCAAGAGGTGTCTTTGTATCTCTGCTGTATGAAACAAATATATAATCGATGATCATCTTGCAGGTGTTGACGACATCCAGCAATGATGTCAGGCTTCCTACGTCATCGGATAACTCAACCCCTATGACTTTATCAACTCTGCACATGTATCCAAGTGACCCCAGAAGTTCTACTGCCTTTTCAGGATCTGAAACTATCATCCTGATAATTCCGAACTCAGCACTGTCATTAGTAACGACATTCGTAATATCTATCCCTGCATCCGAAATATACTTGGAAACCTTTAACATTGCGCCTCTTGTGTTTTCTGCATAAACTGCTACCTGACTAATCATTTGTTGTTCCTCCCTTAGTCTTTAATGCAATTTGCGCTTGGCAGGTTTTCTGTGATAGGAAACATATAAAGTAAAAAATCCCAGCAATCAAAAACTGATTGCTGGGACAGGATAATCTCTATAATTCCTGCGGTGCCACCCGGCTTGGTAAAAACTTCACCCGCTTAGCGCATACTATCATATGCCGAACTTTTGTAACGAAGGTTCTTACTCCGTCTCCCATACTTTATAACCGGTAGATTACATTTCAGGTCGCCCTCTGAAGTCCATTCAGCAAAACACTTAATACTGCAATCTCACCACCTGCAGTTCTCTGTAAGAAAGGAGGTCTTACCTACTTACTCTTCATCAACGGTTTATCATATTTAATTACGCTCTGCAATATATCACGAAAGAGTATTCTTTGTCAATACTTTTTTGCACTAAAGTGTTAAATTGATAGCATTATTAATCATATTAACTATGAACCACATATCATTCCGACTTCGAGCTTGTTACCGTTAAGATATGATGCCGCATCCATCTCTTTTTTGCCTTCAGGCTGAAGTCTTTTAATTCTGAGCGCTCCCTCACCACAGGCGATGGTAAAGCTCTTCTTTGTCACCTCTGTGATCTCGCCCGGTGCATAATTGACACTGCCTTCTGAATTTCCGTCAGAACCGCTCACGGCAGTATCCAAAACCTCTGCCTGATATATCTTCGCAGTCTTTCCTGCTATCTTTGTAAAAGACATCGGCCATGGATTAAGCGCTCTGATCTGTCTTTCTATCTCTTCTGCTGATTTACTGAAATCTATGATTCCCATATCTTTACTGAGCATCTTGGCATAATTTGACTTAGAGTCATCCTGAGGAATTCTCTCAGCCGTACCCGCTTCAAGCTTCTTCATGGTACTGATTATAAGATCTGCTCCCATATATGAAAGTCTCTCACGGAGAACAGCTCCGGTATCAGCCTTCGTTATCTCAGTGCTGACCTGCTCTATGATATCACCTGTATCGAGACCTTTCGCCATATACATGGTCGTAACGCCTGTTACTGTTTCACCGTCCAGTATGCTCCGTTCTATCGGTGCAGCTCCTCTGTACTTCGGAAGAAGTGATGCATGAATATTGATGCATCCATACTTCGGAATATTCAATATACTCTCAGGAAGTATCTGACCGTACGCAGCCACAACTATCATGTCAGGATTTATATCCTGCAGGAGCTTTACATTTTCCTCATCACGAAGCTTCTCAGGCTGGCAGATGTTGAGTCCTGCCTCCAGAGCAGCTTCCTTTACAGGAGACGGTGCCGGCTTTCCGCTGCGTCCCTTTGGCTTGTCAGGCTGTGTAAATACTGCAGCAACCTCGTATCCTTCTTCAATTATTCTTTTAAGAGGAGGCACTGCGAATTCAGGAGTGCCCATGTAAACTATCTTCATTCGTCATCCTTATATTATGTAAACTAAATTATAATTCCTCTTCCCACTGATCAAGGAATTCGGTAAGTCTCTTACGTTCCTTCTCTATAACCCTCTTATCCTGCGAAGAAAGTGCAAGTTCAAACTTTCTGATCTCTGATTCAAGAACTTCTCTGTCCTGTCCCAGGCTCTCTTCGTAGAGTCTTTCACAGCGAAGAAGAACAAGCTTATTCTCTTCCTGATCACGAGGATGAATCTTGAGATATGAAAGCTCCTGAAGTCTCTTCTCTATCTCTTCATCTGTCATCTCAACGTACTGACCCTTGATTATACATCTTTCCTTCTTGCCGGTAGATACTGACTTAACCTCAACCTCAAGTATGGAATTGATATCGTAAGTATATGTAACGTCAACAGCTTCCTGTCCGGCTTTAGCCTTCGGAACCTGTATCTCGAGTGTTCCGAGCAGAAGGTTATTCTTAGCTATCCTGCTCTCACCCTGAAGGACATCAACTACTATCCTGGTCTGATTATCACGTACTGTATAGAATCTCTCTGTACGGCTTGCCGGGATAATTGTATTTCTTTCAAGTATAGGACAGAAATGTCCTCCCTCCATATGTCTCTCGCCAAGATCTACTGCAACTTCTGTTCCTAGTGTAAATGAACATACATCAGTAAGTATTACTTCCTTGATGCTTTCCTTTCTTTCCTTGATTGCTCCCTGAATTGCTGCTCCAAGTGCAACAGCTTCATCAGGATTAATGGAAGTATCAGGGAACGTCTTAAAAAGCTTGCTGACAAAAGTCCTGAGACTCGGTGACTTTGTAGATCCACCTACAAGTACTATCTTATCGATATCCGAAACCTTGAGCATAGCATCCGCGAGTGCTCTCTTTACAGGTATCCTTATTCTCTCATACAGATCTTCAGAATTCTTCTCATATTCGTCTATAGTTATTTCTGTAGTAACAAGCTTTTCACCTATCTTTGGTGACATCGTCACTGTTCCCGCATCAGTAAATGCAAGCTTCGCCTTCTCGGCCTCTTTGTTTATTGATGCAAGTTCCCTAACAGAAAGATTATCACGAACTATATCCTGATTCTTCTTGAAGAAAATATCCTCGATTATTTTAGTGAAATCCTCACCACCCAGGAAGTTATCTCCGGCAACTGCCCTTACCTCAAGTATTGGCGGGAAATAATCAAGTATGGAAACATCAAGCGTTCCGCCTCCCAGGTCAAATACGAGATTCTTTGTCGGCTTGTCATCATTATAGAGTCCATAGGCTATAGCCGCTGCAGTAGGTTCACTTATGATACGCTCTACCTTAAGGCCTGCAAGTTCACCTGCCCTCTTGGTAGCCTTACGTCTCATATCATTGAAGTATGCCGGCACACTTATGACTGCTTCTTCAACAGTTTCTCCGAGGAATTCTTCAGCATCCTCCTTAAGAGATCTAAGTATGAAGCTGGAAAGCTCTTCTGCTGTCAGCTCCTTTCCGGAGAGTTCATACTTCTTATCGCTTCCCATATTCCTCTTAAATACAGAGGCACATGTATCAGGAAACAGCTGTTTTCTTTCCTTTGCGGTACGTCCTACGTATACAGTTCCTTCTTCGTCTATACTGACAACAGAGGGAGTAAGATTCTCCCCCAGTCTGTTGGGAATTATCTTTGGTCCTTCATCGGTATAATACGCTGCCAGACTATTTGTGGTTCCAAGATCGATTCCTATGATCATTTTTAATCCTCTTTTACTAAATGTATTGCTGACCGTTAAGTGCAGCTATGGCTGCATCTATCTCGGTATCATCGTCGCACATCTGACGTGCGGTATTGTAGCATCCAAGTGCCAGATCATACTTCCCGACTATTTCATAGAAATTCGCGTCGGTGAGCACTCTGTCATAGCACGCCTTGTTTCTGCAGAAGTTACATAGCGGATAATCTGTCATCTGTGAAAGACTCCTGGCCGCTTCTACTGCCCTGTTTGTATAGAAATAGTATTTTGCTATCTCACCGTATCTGTATGGTCTTTCATTTGGATATGAAAGGTAACCTGTTATATCCCTGTTCGGATATATAAGCGCAGGAATACTCTTCTCAGCCATCAGTGCAGCATCCCTTCTGCGTCCTGCTCTCATATATGCTTCCGCAAGCTCGAGTCTGCTCTTTCCGAGCATATGCATCTTGTAGTTTGTCTTCGGGTCTTCCAGCTCCTTAAACTTAACTGCAAGCTCCATGCACCTTATGGCTTCCTCATAATTCCTTCTCACGAACATCTCATGACGCCCTATCTCACGGAGGATATTCGCAGCAAGACCTGCATGCATTCTTACCTTATCGTCAGGATCGACGAATCTGTACTTTGCGCCAAAGTTCTCTTTGACTACAAACTTTACAAAATCATCATAAACAGTGCGGTAATCCTCTATACGTCCCATCACTACATAGAGCTCCATGATACGTATCTGGTTGGCTGCCATGTATGAAAGAGTCTCAATATCCGTATTCTTTATATGGCTTCTTGCATCAAAGATACCTATGTATTCTCTGTCCGCCTTCTCTCCGAGCATCCGTTCAACATATATCCTGTTTATGGTTTTATACTCAAGAAGAGCTTCCTCACGCTGCTTATTCTTCTTGTAAAGGCCGGCAAGATCCCTGTGAGTATCTATATTATCAAGTCCGAAATCCGCATAATACTTCTTTGAGAATTCTATAGCCTCTGCATATCTTCCATTCATTTCAAGGAACTTGAGATAATTCTTCTGGAGAGCGGTTCTGGTATGCTTTTCCTCAGAAAGCTTAAGTCCCTTATCAAAAGCGCTCTGGGCTTCCTCATTTCTTCTCAGCATCATGAGAGGATATGCAAGGGCATTGTATGCATATATATTATCATCCTCTTCCTGGATAGCTTTCTTTGCGGCATCTATAGCCTTGTCAAATTCATTTCCCTCTATGTACACAAGTGCAAGGGCTATATAGTAGTAAGCGCTGGCATAATTCTCAAGCTGCTTCTTTGCATGATAAACTGCCCCTGAATAATCATCATAATTCTCGGAATTATAATATACATCCAGATAATAATCAGATATCTTCCCATGAGCGGAGCGATGACCGTTATAAATCTTCAGAGTCTGTCTGAACAAGGCTATAGCCTTCTCACCTTCACCCATTCTCTCCTGATAGAGACCATACTCATAGAACACATCTGGGTCTTCGGAGAAGATAGACAGCATGTTTGTATACTCTTCATCTGCATTCTCTTTAAGAGACTCCAGACAGTCAGTTTTGAGCCAGTGGGCACGTCTTGATTTATTATTCTCTTCTATAGCCTTTTCAGCAAGAGCCATAGCCTCTCTGAAGAGTCCTTCGGATTCCTTCTCATCTTCTGTATTCTTTGCGAGATTATAGAGAACTATTCCATATTCAGTAAAGAATTCGCTCTTATTCTCTATATCACATTCCTCTTCATAAAGATGAGGTACCAGATCCTCAAATATCTCATTTGCCTTCTGATAATCACGGTCATATGTGAAGCGCTTAGCCAGTTCGAAATCAAGAGCCATGCTCTCGATCTGATTATTCTCAGCAGCCTCCATCATCTCATCGAAGAGATCCGGTCTGTTATAAATATTGTAGACCTTTGCAGCAAGCACATAAGCTTTCTTATAATCAGGCGCGAAATCTATGATTCTCCAGAAATCATTTATTACCATCTGTCCGTCTCTGAGTTCAAATGCTGCCTCCTGACGGAATACATATGCCGGCATATAATCCGGTATATCTTCTATCATCTTGGTCCAATGATCAACGGCTTCTTCATACATTTCCAGTTCATTCATCATCTGGCCTTTGATATGAGTATATCTGACCTTCTCATCATAACGGTCTGAATATTCTATGGCAGTATCCATGCTGCTCATAGCTCCGTCTATATCACCCGTATCCTTTTTGCAGAGTGCAACAAGATAGAAGCTGTATGCAACTCGCTCAAGCCTCTTCTTCTCATCATCAGAAAGCTCTTCAGGGCTTACAGTCTTCGACTTTTCATAAAGCTCCAGAAGGTATCCCTGCCATTTTTCGATATATGGATATGCCTCAGCATACTTCTCATCCTTGATATAGCATCTGCCGTAGAGGTTATAGTATCCGTAACCGTTCTCTTCATCAGGAGTGATCTTCTTAAGCATTTTAATAGCTTTGTCAGAATCATCTTTTCTGAGATAGCACCAGCCAAGCTCTATTGCCGTTTTGACATTATCAGGTTCATTTTCAAGAATACCTTCATAATATTCTATGAGCTTATTATCAACCACGGTAACAAAATCATCTATGACCATATTCTGATCATTGAATTCTGCCGCAACGAGAACATCCTCGTCAGCCTTAACATAGTCGCCGTGAAGGAAGTAGTATATGGATCTTGCATAATTTGCAAGTACATACTTAGGCTCCTTCTCAATGACCATATCAACAACCTTCTTGGCCTGCTCAAGTCCGCTGAGGTCCTCTCTTTCCTGCTTTCTGTATGTATTGATCAGAACATAAGCAAGATTAACAAGAGTATAGTCATCAAATTTCTCTATATATTCATCCGTAAGGAAGAATTCGCATATTGGAAGTGCCTCATCGTTTCTGTCAGAATAATCCAGAAATCTTATAAGGCCTGCCATCTCGGTCGGATGATATACAGGTCCTTGACGAAGTGAAGCAATCCTCGAAGCAAACTCTTTCATGATTCCTTCTTTATTCTCTTCAGGAGTATATCTGTTATTGAGTGCTGCATAGATATTATAAAGTGACGATGCATTTTTAATATACTTATCCAGTTCAGATATTTCAGAGTCATCTACATATTCTTCTTCAGCAGTAACCTCTATATCAGTTATTCCTGCAAATGGAATGTTCTCCCTTGGAATCAGCTCATCGTACTCGAAATAATCTTCTTCCTCTATATGTGAAACGATGTATCTGATGAAGTTCTCAGGAAATACCTCTGAAAGAGCCGCCTGCTCATCTCTTATTCTGAATACCTCATCAAAAAGCCTCCAGACATCTGTCGGGAAGCTGAAGTGATCCAGCATATATACAAGGAATTCCTTCCTTACTTCATCTACAGTATCAAGTGCTTCTATAAGCGGATCGGATATCCACTCCTGCCACTCTTCTACATTTCTTCTTCTTTCATAATCGCTGTATATCTCATCTGCCCTCTTGACTAGTTCCTGAACAGGTGTGAGTTCTCCCTCTTCAGTCTGAGTTTCATCGTTATGGCAGAGAAAAACAGCCTTCTCAAAAGCTTCACGTAAAGCCTTAAAACCCTCAGGATCATCCTCAGGGTTTGTCTGTACGAGCTTGGCTCTGTATGCTGTTCTTATCTCTTCTTCATCTTTAGTTGGTTCTATCTGAAGTATCTGCCAGATTCTTGCTTCTTCCACTTTATCTACTCCTCTTCCATATCTTCAGGTCTCTGTACCGGATGCAGTCCATCCAGAACAAGGTCCTTATAAAGTATTCCGTCAAGATGATCTATCTCATGGCATAAACATCTTGCGAGAAGTCCCTCTCCTTCTACTGTTATCTCATTCATATCTCTGTCTAACGCTTTAACAATGACATGATCCGGTCTTGTAACTTCCCCTACAAGACCCGGAAGTGAGAGACATCCTTCCTCTCCTGTCTGCTCTCCGTCAGCCTCTATGATTTCAGGATTGATAAGGCACATAGGATTATCATCCATTACATCTATAACAACTATTCTCTTCAGCACTCCTACCTGAGGTGCTGCGAGCCCAACTCCGTTTGACTCGTACATTGTCTCAAACATATCATCTATAAGCTCTTCAACCCTGTCTGTCATCTGCTTTACAGGCTTGGAAACCTTACGGAGTATATCATCTCCATCTGTTCTGATATTTCTTATAGCCATTACTCGTACCTCATCTTTCTATGTAATACGTCATTTAACTCTACATCATATTAACCGGATCTCTGTCTAAAGAGAATGCCACATCTTTACCATTATAAACCGACTGAGCAACATCCGCCACAATAATCTCTATCTCAGACAGATCATAATCATCAGCAGATTTTATATAAATAACACGCCTGTAGACATTGCTCAGCTTGGAAACCTTGGCCACACCGGGTCCTATTACTGCGACCCCTTTGCTCTTAAGCTTTCCTCTTAAAGTTTCAGCTATGGTACCTGCCGCTTCCTCAAGAAGTTCTTCATCCTTTGACGATACCAGAAGTCCCGTAAGCTTATATACCGGAGGAAAATGTAACGCTCTCCGATATGCTATCTCCATCTCATAGAAACCTTTATAATCCTGTTCGGCCGCAAACTGTATAGCATAGTTGTCAGGCATGTAGGTCTGAATGACCACACTTCCTTTCCTGTCCGCCCTTCCGGCCCTGCCTGCCGCCTGAGTCAGAAGATCAAAGGTTCTTTCAGGAGCACTGTAATCATCATTAAAAAGTCCCATGTCTGCGAGAACAACTCCGACAACAGTGACATCCGGAAAATCATGTCCTTTTACTATCATCTGAGTCCCGACCAGGCATCCTGCTCCCGGCTTCCTGAACTCTTCCAATATAGAACCGTGAGCACCTTTTCTGCTTGTGGTATCTTTGTCCATACGAAAAACATTTATTCCCGGAAAAAGCTTTTCAACGCTCTGTGCGAGCTTCTCAGTGCCTGTACCAAAACCGGCTATAAAAGGCGATCCGCACTTAGGGCACACCTTCGGAGCAGGTTCTCTGTGCCCGCAATAATGGCACATCATTACATTTCCTCTATGGTATGAAAGAGATACTGAACAGTTAGGACATTTGACAGCCTCTCCGCAGCTTCGGCAGGATATAAAGCTGTTGTATCCTCTCTTGTTCAGGAAAAGCATTACCTTCTCATCATGGTCGAAGGCATCTTGCATCTTCTCATAAAGCTTTCCGGAAATGATACTCTTATTTCCATTTCGCAGTTCTTCACGAAGGTCTATTATATCAACCGTAGGAAGCTCTGCCGCATTCGGTCTTTCAGGCAGTTCCCAGAGCTTATATTCACCCTTTTCAGCCCTGTAATAGCTTTCCATGGATGGTGTTGCAGATCCGAGCACAACAGATGCTCCCTCAAGACGTGCACGCTCCACAGCCGTCTCACGTGCATGATATTTAGGAATGTTATCACTCTTATATGCGAGGTCATGTTCCTCATCTATGATTATCAGCCCCACATCCTTATACGGAGTAAAGAGAGCTGATCTCGGTCCTATGATTATGTCTGTCTCTCCCGATTTAGCTTTTTCAAATTCACGGAACTTCTCACCCTCTGAAAGGCTTGAGTTGATTACTGATACTCTGTCCCCGAAATGATTCTGAAATCTTGCGACCATCTGGTAGGTAAGAGCTATCTCCGGTATCAATATGATTACCTTTCTGCCAAGTCCCACAACGTGAGATGCTAATCTTATGTAAACCTCAGTCTTTCCGCTTCCGGTTATTCCATGAAGGAGATATGTCTTTCTCTCACCCAGGTCATAATCAGTCCTGAATTCATTTACGATTTCTCTCTGAGCCTCTGTCAGATCATCGACGGAATTCTGACCTGTCATCGCAAATGATATCTGCTTGACCGGTTTCTTTCTGGTCACTATCCTCTTTACCGGCATTACAGTTTTCATAGCCGCTATCATGGTTCCGCCATAATTTCTGTGCATCCATGCAGCAAGCTTTATCAGCTTACTCTCTATGGGAAGCCCGCCTTCTTTCCTGCCAACGATGCATTTTATCTTATCGACATCAAAGACCGGAGTTTCTTTGATATCCACAACGTAACCGGTTCTCGTTCTGTCACCCTTTCCAAATGGAATGATGACCATATCCCCTACTGAAAGCGAAAGCTCTTCCGGTATCCTGTATTCAAATGTCTTGTCCAAATCCTTATGGGATATGTCTATGATTACGTCTGCGTACATAATATTCCCTGAATGCATCTTCGATAAAAGAAGCCAAAGGTTATTCCCCTTTGGCTTCAAGATCTCTCTTACTCATCTCCAACAATCTTTACCTTACCCTGGTAAAGCTCTTCAATTGCCACTGAAAGCGGCTTCATATTCTTTGAATTCTGAATGAGAGGTTCTGAACCATTTACTATCTGTCTGGCTCTCTTTGCAGTAGCAAGAACTATTGAATATCTGCTCTGTACTACAGGCTGTTCGCCCGGCTCAACTTCACTGTTAACGACCTCCATAAGGTCTGTATAAGATGGATGTAACATTTTTATTCTCCTTTCATTACATCGTAGTTTTTATAAATCTAGAGCAGTCCCTTAAGTCCTGCAACCATTTCGTCTGCGAAGGCTTTCCGCTCTTCAAGACGGCAATGCTTTGAAATGATGATTGAATTAACAGTATCTATGCATTCATCCAGCTCATCATTAATAACAATATATTCATATTCAGAGATTGATTCGGATTCTTCAGCCGCACGGGCAATCCTCTTCTTTATATTCTCTTCAGTTTCTGTGCCTCTCTTGTGAAGTCTCTCTGACAGAGTCTCCGCATCCTTTGTGCAGATGAAAATAAGCACAGCATCAGGATACTGCTTCTTCACCTTCATAGCGCCCTGAACTTCTATCTCAAGTATGACATCCCTTCCGGCATCAAGCTCATCTTCAACGAACTTTCTCGGAGTTCCGTAGAAATTATCTACATACTGAGCCCACTCAATGAATCCGTTATAATCTATAAGACTTCTGAAGTCCTTCTCAGTCTTAAAATAGTATTCTCTTCCGTCGACCTCGCCCTCTCTCGGAGCTCTTGTTGTCGCAGAAACAGAAAGGCTGTAACCATATTTCTCAACCAGCCCTTTAACTACAGTTCCTTTGCCTGCACCTGAGAAGCCTGATATTACTATAAGTTTACCTTTATTCAATATTCTGCACCTGCTCTCTGATCTTTTCTATGATAGTCTTTAGTTCAATACCTATATCAGTAACCTTGAGTGAATCCGACTTGGAAAGTATCGTATTCGCCTCACGGTTCATTTCCTGAATAATGAAATCCATCTTACGGCCAACTGCGCCGCCTTCATTTAGGATATTCTGACATGAAGATACATGACTCTTAAGTCTTGTGATCTCTTCATCGACAGCTATCTTATCAGCATATATAGTAACTTCAGTCATGACCCTTGCTTCGTCTACCTGATTGTCACCCATGAGCTCTGATATTTTCTGCATAAGCTTCTGCTTATACTCTTCTATAAGACGAGGAGACATCTCTTCAATGATGGCTACAAGCTCAGACATACGTGTGAGCTTTGAAAGCATATCATTTTTCAGATTCTCTCCCTCAACCTCTCTGGCTTTCGTAAAATTTGCAATAGCATCACGAAGCGCCTTCTCAAGATCCGGATACAGCTCATCATCTGCATCAAAGTCCTCTTCAAGTGTGAGAACCTCCGGGAATCTTGCGAGTACTGTAGGTTTAAAATCTTCAGTAAGCTTGAAGTCCTGTCTCATATCACTGAGGTAGTTGAAATATTCAATTGCTATATCTCTGTTATATCTTACTGAAAAGTTCGATTTCTTAAGGCTTTCAAATGTAATGAATACATCTACCTTACCACGCTCGATATTCTCTTTGAGTACGTTTCGCATCTCAGCTTCATAACGATTGAATCGTCTCGGCATCTTGATGGTGAAATCTGAATATCTGTGGTTAACGGATTTCATCTCTATGATGATCTTCTTCTCATCATCTACTGTTTCGCTTCTTCCGAAGCCCGTCATACTTCTGATCATATATACCCCCAAGCGGTATGATACCGCTTTCATTTAGTCGCAATAAAGCACACTATAGTATATCACAACTGACTGATGATGTGAAGTGAATAAATGTAGTAGTAATAAGTTACGATTAACAAAGTGATTTATATGCCATCGAAACGCGCTCTCGCTCCATTCCACACGTAACGGATGCTAAACTCACAGACATAAATGATAGAAATCATTCATTTACTTCAGTCAGTTGTGATATACCGGGAACAACACTCATCGAATAATTCGTATGGTAGATTACGTAGCCGAGGTTGGCTGCCGGTGGTTTTTTGAGATTTTTACGTTCAGTATAATCTATCTCCACCTTTGGGTTTTCTTTTCCGGAGGAGAAGAATGCGGCTGCAGCTGCGGCTATCTCATAGATATGATCCGGAAGTTCTTCCTCACCTTTACGTTTTACTATGACGTGGCTGCCCGGCATCTTCTTCGCATGGAACCACATATCATTTCCATTTGCCACCTTGAAGGTAAGATAATCATTCTGGATGTTATTACGTCCGACATAGATATCGAAGCCGTCCTCAGTAACGAAGTGCATAGGCTTTGATTTCTTGGACGTCTTTTCTCCCTTTTTGCCACCCTTTCCGGCTATAATACCGCTTTTTACAAGCTCTTCTTTTATGGCATTCACATCTTCCTCAGCTTCTGCTATATCCAGAGAATGCTTTACAGAAAGAAGATAGTCAAGTTCTGCTTTGGTTGTTTCAAGCAGCGTGGTCAGAGCTTCTTTTGTTCTTTTTTTCTTATTATATTTTTCAAAATATTTCTGTGCATTTTCAGAAACTGTTTTGTCAGTATCCAGATGTATCGTAACTTCCGTATTATCGTAATAATTCGTGCACTTAAGTTCCTTGCTTCCTTCCGGAACTGAATAACCGTAAGTATTGATAAGCTCTCCATAGATACGGAATTTCTCCATATCTTCAGTATCCTTCATCTGGAGGTTCTGAAGATCATATTTCTTTGCCGCCCTCTCTACATGAGTATTAATAATCTGACGGAGATCAGCTGACTTCTGTCTGATCCTTTCAGCTGATGACTTCTTGCTGTAATATGCTTCTATAAGTTCTGATCCTGTATCATAATTCTCTGCCCGGAGGGAACTGTACATAGTCATCGGATATACAGAGAACTCTTTAGGAGAGTCACCCTCAAAATATATAGCGGGACTGTATTCTCCGTCACGTGCGGCATCTATGAGTTTTTCAAATTCTGTAAATAGTCTTTGCAGTCTGTCTGCTGTATCAGACTTCTCAAACTGCAATCCTTCCTGTATTCCATTGTTTCCGGAAATTGGCTCTTCATATCTCAGGTAGTCCGTACTGACATCAGCATCAATTCCTGCTCTGTAGCAGAGCTCCGCCGCCATGACATATGAAAATCCTTCGTAAGAATTACATATAGCCTTTGCAACGCCGAGAGGCTTCTTCATTACCGCCTCTGTAAAGCTTTCCTTTGTTGCATCATATGGGTTCTCTTTTCCGCCTGTAGGAGGAACTATGTATTCTCTGCCCGGAAGCACTTCCCTGACACTGCTCACTTCATGGGATATATGTTTTATACTGTCCAGTATTATACCTTCCGAATTCATGAAGATTATATTGCTGTGACGTCCCATTATCTCAACTCTGAGCTTCTTGGTCTGAACATCCCCCATCTCATCAAGATGTTCAAAGATGATATCTATCATCCTTTCATTTCCGGGCTGTGATACTTCTATAACTTTTCCGCTTCCTATATGCTTTCTGAGCAGCATAAGAAAAGAAGGTGCAGTGAGTGGTGACGTCTTTGCCTTCTCAGTAAAATGAACTATGGGCAGACTTGCATCAACGGATATCGAAAGCCTGCTGGTTTCTCCGTCCTTACGGAACATAAGTACCAGTTCGTCCTTTTCCGGCTGCTGTATCTTATATATTCTTCCACCCAGAGCTTTTTTCTCTATTTCATTTTTTATGCATCCAACTGTAAATCCGTCATATGCCATGATCAATCACCGTTATAATTATAAAGTCTCGCAGTCTTTCGCGTAAGTGCGCAAATCAGGGGCGTCCGAAACGCCCCTGAGTATTAATCGTTAGTCTGAATTATGTAAACCTTTTATACCTGGTTATACAGATCTTCGTATATCTTTGCTGATGTATCCCAGCTGTAATCCTGCTCCATAGCTCTGACTCTCATCTTCTTCCACTGATCAGGATAATCGAAGAATACCTTCTTGGAATAGTTGATAGTATTCAGAAGCTCACGTGAATCATAGTTTGCAAATGAGAATCCTGTTCCCTTGTTCTCAAATTCGTTGTATGGTTCAACAGTATCCTTGAGTCCGCCGGTCTCACGTACTATCGGCATAGCACCATATCTGAGTGCCATGAGCTGTGTAAGTCCGCAAGGCTCGAATCTTGAAGGAACGAGTATGGAATCGCATCCTGCATAGATTCTGTGTGACAGATCGTCACTGAAGTAGATATTTGCTGAAAGCTTAGCAGGATGTATACCCTGATAATACTTGAACATATCTTCGTAACGCTTGTCACCTGTACCGAGAACTACAAGCTGAGTTCCATCAGTCATGACATCGTTCAGTATCCTGTCGATAAGGTCAAGACCCTTCTGATCGGTAAGTCTTGAAACTATACCCATCATATATGCGTTAGGATCTTCAGGAAGTCCGAGCTCTCTCTGAAGCGCAAGCTTGTTATTTACTTTATTCTTGTTAACAGTCTTCTTTGTGTAATGAGATGCTATAGCCTTGTCTGTTGCCGGATTGTAAACATCATAATCAATTCCATTTACAATTCCCCAGAGTGACTGCCATCTTGCAGAAAGAAGTCCGTCAAGTCCTTCTCCGTAATATGGTGTCTGAATCTCATGTGCATAAGTATTTGAAACCGTTGTTATCTTATCTGCATATACAAGTCCGCCCTTAAGCATACTTGCATCTTTGTTCATCTCAAGCTTATCAGGTGTGAAAAGATAATCAGGAAGTCCTGAATATTCTTTAACTGTATCTATATCCCACTTGCCCTGGAACTGAAGGTTATGAATGGTCATAATGCTCTTCATTCCGCTGTAGAAAGGATCCCCTGCAAAAAGGGTCTTGAGATATACAGGAACAAGTCCTGCCTGCCAGTCATGGCAGTGTATAATATCCGGCTGGAATCCTATAGAAGGAAGTATTGAAAGTGCTGCCTTACTGAAGTAACAGAACTTCTCGAGATCCCACTTAGGATCGCCGTAGATATTGAAACCGTTGAAATAGTATTCGTTATCTATGAAGTATACCGGTACTCCTTCATATTCAAGATACATAACACCGACATACTGCTGCTTCCATCCTATATCCATATAGAAATGAGTAAGATACTTCATCTTATTCTTATATTTAGCAGGAAGGCACATATAGTTCGGGATTATGATACGGACATCATAATCATTCTTATTGAACTTCTTCGGCAGAGTACCTACAACGTCTGCCAGTCCTCCTGTTTTTATAAATGGAACGCACTCCGATGCCACATAAGCAATTCTTTTCATATACCCCTCCTTGTTTCAGACACCCCTTAAAATGCCTTGTTCTACTTTTCTATCAGATTGCCGTACTTCATTTTTATGTAGTCTACAATCTCTTTAACACTGCCGGAGATTCCAAGCTTTCCGCTGTCTATGGAAAGATCATAGAAGGAAGCATCCTTCCATTCAACTCCTGTATAGTGCTTATAGTATTCTTCTTTATGATTATCCTTACTGAAAAGAAGCCTTGTAAGTTCTTCTCTGTCCATATTATGGACTGATGAAGCTCGTTTAAGCCTATAATCAAGTGATGCATGTATGAATACACTGAGAGTATTCGGTCTGTCATGCAATATATAATTCGAACATCTTCCAACTATTACACATGACTCTCTCTTTGCAAGTTCCTTGATTATATCCGTCTGATACTGAAAAAGGTTCTCCATACCGACGAAATTACCGTTCAGATCAGGAAGCTCTTCATCAGGATGCTCATCATATATATTTTTGGCAACATCAAAGAGCATAGTACCTGATATTATTGAATCACCGGCTATGCTGTCTTTATGCATGTTTGAATTACTTGATACTACCCTAAACATTTCACTGTCATAGCAGGTTATACCAAGCTCTTCAGCCAGTCTCTTGCCTATCTTGAGACCGCCGCTTCCATATTGCCTATTTATAGTTATAACAAGCTTTTCATCCATAGAATACCCTCTCATTTTCAGTAAGTACAGACAAGATGATTGTAACATAACCAACGGTTTCTGTAAACTGTCGCCGACCTGTTATTCCTTAGTAATTTTAATTACTGCGTGTGCATCGTCGCCGCTTCCTGAAATGCTTACAACTTCAATGGAATAACCAAAATCCTTTCCGCTGTCGAACTTTCCGTCTTTAAAGAATTCACTGTATTTTTCTGTAGTGAATACATCACCGGCCTTGAACAGGTCATCCGGTTCAACAATGCTTCTGTCCTCTTTTTCATATTGATACCTTCACGAAATCGTTACATTTATTCTTATAAAATGTAAAAGAGACGATTCTCAAATGGTGTTGCCCATCGAGAACCGTCCCATTTGGTTCACATTAATCTTCGTCGTAGTTAGTGTACACATCCTGTACATCATCATCTTCATCAAGAAGATCAAGGATTCTCTGAATCTTCTTCTTGTCTTCTTCATCTGTAAGTGTTACGTAGTTCTGAGGAATCATAGTAACCTCAGCATCTACCATAGGAATGCCCTCATTCTCAAGGCCTTCTCTTACTGCTGAGAAGCTTTCCGGATCAGTTATGATCTCATATGAATCCTCTTCTTCTGAGAAGTCCTCTGCTCCAAGATCAAGAGCAAGCATCATAAGATCATCCGCACTGAGATCTGTCTCTTCCTTAGCAACTATGATCTGTCCCTTCTCATCAAACATATATGATACACAGCCCGTTGTTCCTATGCTTCCGCCACCCTTTGTGAAGTAGCTTCTTACATTTCCTGCTGTTCTGTTCTTATTGTCTGTAAGTGTCTTAACTATTATAGCTGTTCCGGCAGGTCCATATCCCTCATATGTATTTGTTACATAGTTAACTGAACTTGCATCTCCGGCAGCCTTCTTGATACCTCTCTCTATAGTATCGTTAGGCATGTTATTTGACTTAGCCTTTGCAATAACATCACGAAGCTTGCTGTTATTGTTAGGATCCGGACCGCCTTCCTTAACTGCAACGGCAATCTCACGTCCTATGATGGTAAATATCTTACCCTTAGCTGCATCGTTCTTTTCTTTCTTGTGCTTAATGTTTGCAAATTTTGAATGTCCTGACATTTTTATTCCTCTTTCTATCTTGTATTTTCAACAACTCATACATTTATATAAAGCTGTTTTCTCTTATTGTTTATTCTCAGGAAGCTTGGTGATTTTCACAAGCTTGATGATATTACCCTGAATATTCAGCGGCTGGAATGTATATCCCCCATAATCAAACTTGATAACTTCTTTCTTTTCCGGGAATCCACCATGCATATAAAGAATGAATCCACTCAGTGTCTCTATGTCATTCTCAGGGAATTCAATATCCGGAAGCAGCTCATACAGATCATTGAGCGTCATCATTCCATCGACTATCACTTCATTTTCAGATAACTTCCTGTACTGGGAAGCCTCATCATCATGTTCGTCCTGGATATTTCCGACTATCTCTTCAATGATATCCTCAAGAGTCACTATTCCGTCAGTCTGACCGTACTCGTCAATGACTATGGCCATATGTGACTTCTCCTGCTGCATCTTCCTGAGGAGCTTTGATATAACAAATGTCGGGTGAACAAATATAGGTTTCTCGGTGAATGTCTCTATCCTTTCATCAGGATGTGAGAGATACGCACGCACAAGGTCCTTGAAATGAATCACTCCGACGATGTTATCTATATCTTCTTCAAAAACAGGGAATCTTGAATAGCTGCTGTCTATGCAGCCCTGGAGGACCTCCTTGACTATGCTCTCTTTATCAAGCGCATAAATCTTATTCCTGCTGGTCATGACGTCTCTGGCATACTTCTCGTCAAACTCAAGTATGCTTTCGATCATCTCGACCTCTTCATCTTCGAATATGCCCTGTTCGTGACCTTCTTCGACTATGGAGAGAATCTCCTCTTCAACTTTGTCTTCGTCTTTTTTTCTGAACATATATTCTTTCTCTATATAAAATGGAATGCTCGTTTACCTGAGATAATTCAGCACTTCTGTTTCCTTACCATCCTTAATGTAGACCCTTGGAACTCTTCTGCTGATATTGCAGACTGCCTCATAATTGAAGCTGGCAGCTGGTTCTGCGACTTCCTCAACTGAGATGACTTTTTCACCATCTCTTCCGAAGAGTATTACATCATCTCCTACCTTTACATCAGGAATATCCGAAACATCTATCATGAACTGATCCATGCATACCCTGCCGAGTATAGGCGCGAACTGTCCATTTATGATTACCCTTCCTATATTTGAAAGAGCTCTCGGATATCCGTCTGCGTATCCTGCAGATACAGTCGCAACTCTCATATTCTTTTCTGTCATAAATGTCCATCCGTAGCTTATGCCTCTTCCTGCAGGAAGATCTTTCACATGAACAACCTTTGACTTAAATGTCATGGCAGGTGCCAGAACTATATCCTTACTTACTTCTTCGGACGGATATAGCCCATATATTACTATTCCAAGGCGCATCATGTCAAACCCTTTTGAATGAATCTCCATGGCTCCGGCGCTGTTATCTATATGCTTAAACGCGAAGTCTGCACCTCGTTTTTCAAGTTCATTTACAAAGAAGCAGAACTTCTCATACTGATCCTTTGCCGCTGTCTTATCATATTCATCTGCTTTGGCATAGTGGGTGAATACACCCTCAACATTCAGTCCTTCCATCTGAAGCAGTTTTTCTGCCTCATTCACGCCTTCCTCAGTACACTGGAAGCCTATCCTGGACATACCCGAATCAGCTTTGATATGAACCCTGGCTTTCATCCCGAGCGATGCAGCCTTATCAGAAAGGATCCTGCACTTTTCTGCGTCATATACTGCAAGTGTTATATCATTCTTAACAGCTTCTTCGAAGTAGCTTTCATCTGTATAACCCAAGATAAGTATGTGCTTTGTTATTCCTGCACGTCGAAGTTCCATAGCTTCGTCTATGCATGCAACTCCGTAATAATCGGAAATGTCGTCGAATTCTTTTGCAAGCTTTACGCTTCCGTGGCCGTATGCATCTGCTTTGATAACAAGAAGTGTTCTCATGCTGCTACTGTTCACTGCCTGCACTGCTTCAATATTATGTCTTATTGCTGAGAGGTCGATGTCGGCCTCAACTCTTCGATATGTGCTCATTGTTGTTGTCCTTTAATCCTGTAAACTAAGATTATCAATTATATCTCCGGCCATTACACCGTATTCGCCGAGCTTCTCCTTAGCCCTGTCACCGCCGGAGCCATGGAGGTATACACCAAGTCGTGCTGCGTCATATGGTTTGGAACCCTGCGCTATAAGAGCTGCTATGACTCCTGTAAGGACATCTCCGGAACCGCCCTTGGACATTGATGAATTACCGGTGGTATTGATGTATACGCCTTCAGCAGTTTCATTATCCGCATCTCCTGAGTGTGGCTTTGACACTATTGTACGGGCATCCTTGAGAACCACTATGACTTTATCTTTATCTGCTGTTTCCTCAGCAACCTTAATAATGTCTTTCTTAATGTCAGGAACAGGTATTCCTGTGAATCGTGACATCTCAAGTATATGTGGTGTCATTATGACCTGACCCTTACCTTCCCTTGCAGAAAGAAGAACGTCAAAATGATCTTTGTCGGTTGACATAATATTGATAGCATCTGCATCCAGGATTATAGGACATTCGGCATAGAGCAATACATTTTCAAGGAAAAGTTTTGCCGCCTTGCCCTGACCTATGCCCGGTCCGATCACTACTGCCGACGCCCATTTGATACTTTCTCTTATATCAGCCTTCTCTGGCTCAGCCTCGTCGTATGTAGCGAGAAGCGCTTCCGGAAGAAGCTCTGACATTATACGGCGATTTGATTCTTCTGTAAATATTTTGACAAGTCCGGCACCCATTCCATAGGCCGCTGCAGCAGAAAGATATGCAGCACCGCTGATCTCCTTCGAGCCGGCGATCACGAGCACTTTGCCGTAAGTCCCTTTGTTTGAAGAAGGACTTCTCCTTGGCATAAGCTTCTTCGCATCAGTCTTTTCAAATGTATAGGCCTTTGGAAGATTCTCAAGAAGAGCTTTTTCCGGGAAGCCTATATCCTTTACTATGATATTTCCGGAATACTCTCTTCCCTCTCCAATAAGCATACCAAGCTTGGTAAACCCGAAGGTCACTGTGTAGTCTGCTTTAAATGCAGTACCCATAACCGCACCGGTCTCACTGTTTATACCGGACGGAATATCTATTGCTATTTTAAGAGCCTCCGCCTGATTGAGTATATCTATAGCATCTGCGTGGACTCCCTCAACGTTTCTTGAGAGACCCACTCCGAAGATACCATCCACTATCACATCATAGTTTTCTATATCAAGCTTTCCTGCATGTATGCTGACGCCCACAGTTTCTGCTATCTTCAGCTGATTCATGAAAGCTTCTGATCTGGTCTTAAGGCCGTTCAGGCACATGACATCCGCCCTATAACCTCTTCCGGTGAGTATCCTTGCAAGCGCAACACCGTCTCCGCCGTTATTGCCGCTTTCTGCCATAACAAGAATCTTTGAATCCTTACCTTTACATATTTTTTCCGTCTCATCTGCAAGTGCAAGTGCTGCTCTCTCCATGAGAACCATCTGCGGTATACCTATCTTTTCTATAGTGTAAGAGTCTATAGCTCCCGCTTCATTTCCTGTCGGAAAATACAACATAACAATTCCTCATTTCGTTATTATTAAACCACCCAATGTTTTAGAATAAAACATTTTTGAAGCACACCTTCTGGTGATCGTCATCATAGTCCCAGCTATGATAGGAACCGCCGCGGCAGTACTTCTTTTCAGGACAGTTCATACACGTTTCGTTCAGATTATATAATGGTGTCCTGAACAGTTTGAATTCATTTTTCCATATGTCGGTAAATGGTCTTTCCAGTACATTGCCCTGAACAGTTCTTTCATTTCTCGGAATATCCAGGCATGCTCCGACTGCGCCGTCTGCCATTATTCCTGCAACATATATCCCTGCATTACATAGGAAATACCAGTCTCTGACTTCCGCTTCATATTCCTCACCGAGGAAATGACAGCAGGAATACTCAACCGGTATCTTCTTCTCTCTCTTCATTTTAATGAATTCCATGAGATACTTATTATCATCCGGGGTGAGAAGCATGTCCGGATGATCCATGGCGCGTCCTATAGGCTCAAGCCCGGTAAGCCGCCATTCATTTATATCTACATCATTGAATATGTCATACAGCGCATCCAGTTCCTTGATGTTCTCATGATTTACCACAGTTGTGACCATTATGGAACCGATACCGCCGGCATCTATCATATTCTGAATTCCTGTCATGGCCTTTTCGAAACCATTCGGAAAATTCCTGTAGCGGTCATGGGTTTCCGGAAGCCCGTCTACGCTTACAGAGACACCTCTCATCCCGGTATCTCTGAGCTTTTCTGCAACTCCCTTTGTAATAAGGGTTGCATTACTGGTCATGCCCCACCTGAAGCCGAGCTTCTGTATATATTCTGTAAGCAGAAAGAAATCCTTATACATAAGCGGCTCACCGCCGGTAAGCGCTATATAAACTCCGGTACCGAAGCTCTCTTTGACCTCATCAAGAATCTCCATATACTTCGAGACAGGAAGCCCATCCGGCATATCTGCAGAACAGCCGCTTCCGCAGTGAAAACATCTCTCATTACATTTCAAAGTGAGTTCAAAGAAAAGCGTCCTGAGTTCAGGCGTCTTACAGAGCTTTGCCTGATGCTCGGCCAGAGTATCAAGATTCTTTCGCTTAATCTCTTCTTTTGTCATAACTCATGCCTTTCGCATCATTCATCTGTCGGAGGTCCATAAACTACAGATGGTTCATTATCATCCACAGTCACCTCTTCTGTAGCAGTCTTGTCATCCTTGCTGTTCTTATCTTCAGCAGTCGTCTCTTCCTCTGTATCATCGACATCCACTTCAATATCTGATGGCGGACCATATACATCCGGCTCAATATTTTCCTCTACTCCACAGCTTGCAGTTCCAAACAGAGTACATGCTGCAAGTCCAATAAGCATTGCCTTTTTAGGATTAACTTTCATGGAATACCTCCTTATATCAGTTAAGCATAAGCACTACAAGTTCATCATCTTCTTCAAGTACTATCTTATCACTGTTACCCGGATAATACTGTCCCTCTTCAACACCGAGAAGTATTGTGCTGTCAAGGTCATCATCATTTCCATCTGTTCTTGAGAATATGTATTCTACAGAATCTTTTACGACACCTATAGGAAGTGCTCTGTGATCTGTTGCCTCATAAACCCATATGATGAGTTCTCTCTTGGATTTAAAAGTAAGGTCAACATCCGCACCATCAAAGAAGTGATTAACCCCAACGCAGACAAGATCGCTGTCGTTTTCTTCTTCCTGATCAACGTTCACTGAAGAAGAATCTCCGTCGGAAGTGATCATATCCTTGATAACATCTATTCTCTTCGGATTCTTTCCAAGCTGGGCATATACGTGTCCGAGGAATTCATCACTTACTATGATCTGATCTTTATTCTTAAGTTCGATGATGCTCTGGTTCTGTGAATCAAGTATCTCGACTATTACATCAACATTCTCATTCTTTCTGAAGGATTTCTTCAGATTTGACCAGTACATAAGAGGTTTTTCATCTATATGCGCACTTGTTACCATGTCGTTTGAAAGGAATATTACGGAGTCAGCTCTGTCTGATGTAAGCCCGCCAAGTTCCTTCATCGGATTGTAAAGGTCATTTACTATAACATAATTATATTTATCAGGAAGCAGGATAGTTTCATATTTTGAATCCGCATAATACGACTTAAGCTGTTCTTCTTCATCAGGAGAACCTGCAAGAAGGACTGTGAGCTGATCATTTTCATATTCTCTCTTGAAACATACTAAGCTTTCAAGTATATATGGAAGCTTCTTGTTCACACCGACAATGATTATATTGGACTTTTCAAAATTAATCTTTGGAACAATTTTCTTTGCCGGAAGAGGCTTGGAAAGTTCAAATCTACTCTTTCTCTTATCAAGTTCTTCCTCATTTTCAGCAACATATACTCTTCCGTCCGGAAGATCGAACATCGGGATGACTGATCTGTTCTCAAGAAGCTCATCCTCTATAGATTTACCTTTTGGAGGTTCCTCTATATAAACTTCAACGCCCTTGAAACTGAAGAGCTGTTTCATTACAGGATTAACTGAAGGCATTATGGAGGTAACAGCTATCATCTTTCCGGTAATCTCGTTATAGTTTACTGATACCGACATCTGGGTGCTGCTTTCCCTATGATAATCGCCTATCATTTTCTCCATGTTTTTGCTGCTTGTCTCAACTACTATATTGGTACTTGAAGCAGTTTCCAGCTCAGAAAAATACCATGTTACGAACATGAACAGCTTCGACACTTCAAAGTTCATATCATCACCGCTTGCTGTTTTATGCATGGTGCTTCCTTCGCCAAAGCCCGGTGTCATGAGCAGAACGGTTCTTGCTTTACCAAGATTGATCTTGTCCAGATCCAGCTTATTCATAGGATCGCCGTCTCTAACAATAATGTTCTTGAAACGTTTTTTATTTCCTTCTCTGTCATACATACTGTCTATCTCGTCCTGGATACGCTGCTTGTTACCATTGGCGAGAATAACTATGAATGTATTCTTTACATCATCGAAACCATAATCAACTATTGTTGAAGGAACCTTATTATTATAATTGAGTATAACTATATGATTCTCAAGATTGAGAGCTCTCTGGCTGTTTGCAGCCTTCTCCAAAACACCGTTAATGACACTGGTCACGAAACCGACAGTACCACCGGTAAGAGATACCATACCAAGCAATACGACTATTGTAGTCACAACACGTGATATGGATGTTTCACTATATATATATTTACCACTTGGATTTACCATAAGGGTAAATGCAAGACGTATCAGTTCAGGAATGGAATGTCCTTCATTTTCCGGAAGTATGGAAATAAGGATAGCTGACAATGCTATGAATAACACATTGACAACTATGATCAGGAAACAGATGTGTGATGTAGGACTGTTTTCTTTGAAAACGTTCCATTTGTTTTTTAGATTCTTATTATTAAACATATGAATTCCCCCACTTAATGATACTTTTGTGCACAACAAACCAAGTTTATACTACCATAATTCCAAAAATAATTAAACCCCCGACAGTTACCTGTCGGAGGTTTTTCATAGTTAATCCTATACAACTTTAAGTCCGTTCTCATCGGCATCTATTTTTATCGTATCACCTGCCGAAAGCTTGCCGCCGAGTATCTCTCTTGCCGCCAGCGTTTCAACATTTTTCTGAAGAAAACGTCTTAGCGGTCTTGCACCGTATATCGGATCATAGCCACATTCTATGACATAATCACGAGCCTTATCTGTGAGACTCACTGAAAGCTGTTTCTCAGTCAGTCTACTGTTGAGCTCTGCAAGAAGCAGGTCAACTATGCCTGTGATATTCTCCTTTGTAAGAGGCTTGAACATTATGATCTCATCAAGTCTGTTAAGGAACTCAGGTCTGAAGCTTACCTTGAGAAGATCCATAACCTGCTTCTCTGCCTCATCACTTATCTTGCCTTCTTCATCCATACCTGAAAGCAGGAATTCCGAACCGAGGTTGGATGTCATGATGAGTATCGTATTCTTGAAATCAACCGTCTTACCCTTTGAATCAGTTACACGTCCATCATCAAGTATCTGAAGCATTACATTGAACACATCCGGATGAGCCTTCTCAATCTCATCGAAGAGAACAACCGAATATGGTTTACGTCTTACTGCTTCTGTAAGCTGTCCGCCCTCATCGTAACCTACATATCCCGGAGGCGCTCCTATAAGCCTTGATACACTGTGCTTCTCCATATATTCAGACATATCAATACGCACGATATTTGACTCATTATCAAAGAGTGCTTCAGCAAGTGTCTTCGCAAGTTCTGTCTTACCTACGCCGGTAGGTCCAAGGAAAAGAAATGAACCGATAGGCTTTGTGGGATCCTTGATGCCTGCCTTTGATCTGATAATTGCATCACTTACAAGGCTTACTGCTTCATCCTGTCCTATCACACGTTTATGAAGTTCATCCGCCAGATGAAGTGTCTTGTTACGTTCAGACTCGTTTAACTTGGATACAGGTATTCCGGTCCATTTGGATATGATCCTTGCAATCTCCTCATCTGTTACGGTCTCATGTATCATTGTCCTTTCAGTCTTCTGGCTCTTTTCCTCAAGTTCCTTAAGTTCTTTCTCGAGCTGAGGAAGCTTTCCGTACTGAAGCTCTGCTGCCTTATTGAGATCATAATTTCTCTGCGACAGCTCTATCTGACTTCTTACATCTTCAATCTCTTCTCGGAGACTGTGAAGCTTTTCAACCTCTGCTTTTTCAGACTCCCATACAGCCATCAGCGATTCAGACTGCTCACGCAGCTCTGAAAGCTCTTTCTCTATGTTCTGCAGTCTCTCTTTGGAAAGATTATCATCTTCATTATGAAGTGCTTCCCTTTCTATCTCAAGCTGCATAATCTTCCTTCTTATCTCATCCAGAGGCTGTGGCATTGAATTCAGTTCTGTCTTTATCATTGCACAGGCTTCATCTACGAGGTCAATCGCTTTATCAGGAAGGAATCTGTCGGAAATGTATCGATTGGAAAGTGTCGCAGCTGCTACGAGAGCATTATCTGATATCTTTACACCATGATAAACTTCATATCTGTTCTTGATACCACGAAGTATAGAAATAGTATCTTCAACTGTAGGCTCATCAACCATAACAGGCTGGAACCTTCTCTCAAGAGCCGCATCCTTCTCTATATACTTTCGGTATTCATCGATAGTTGTTGCACCTATACAGTGAAGCTCACCTCTTGCAAGCATCGGCTTCAGCATATTTCCGGCGTCCATCGAGCCTTCTGTCTTTCCGGCACCGACTATGGTATGAAGTTCATCTATAAAGAGGATTATCCTTCCTTCCGATTTCTTTACTTCTTCAAGTACAGCCTTAAGTCTTTCTTCAAATTCACCTCTGTATTTTGCACCGGCTATAAGTGCACCCATATCAAGAGCAAAGATTTCCTTATCCTTAAGTCCTTCAGGAACATCTCCTCTTACGATTCTTTCAGCAAGTCCTTCTATGGCTGCAGTCTTACCTACACCGGGCTCACCTATAAGTACAGGATTGTTCTTTGTCTTTCTTGAAAGAATTCTTATGATATGTCTTATCTCAGCATCCCTTCCTATAACAGGATCAAGCTTCTGCTGTCTTGCTCGCTCCACGAGGTTATATCCGAACTTATCCAGTGCTTCATAAGTATCCTCAGGATTGTCGGACTCAACCTTCTGATTTCCTCTTACTTCTGATAAAGCCTTAAGAAACTTATTCATATCTATACCATATTTCTTAAACAGCTTCTTAAGCTCAGAGCCTGCAGTCTCTATGATACCGATAAAGAGATGCTCTACCGATATAAAGGAATCACCCATGGTATCAGCGGAATTCTCAGCCTTAATGAATACTCTGCCGATATCCTGACCCATATAAATATCCTGACTGCTACCGCCTACAGCCGGTTTAGATGCTATGATGCTTCTCACATCATCAGTGAAATCAGAAAGATCCACATTCATACGCGGGATAAGCTTTGCTATAAGGCTTCCTTCTATAGTCAGAAGACTATAGAGAAGATGATCGGCACCTATCTGCTGTGCGCCGTAATCCATTGCTATCTTCTGACAGTTTTCAATTGCTTCCAATGATTTCTTAGTGAATTTCTCAGCGTTCATAACATTTTCTCCTTTCATTTTCTTGATGACCACTCTTTTCAAACGTCTTATATAAGTGGTATTTTTCTGATTGTTAGCACTCTCGTTAGGTGAGTGCTAATTCTTGATTATGTTATAACGCACGGCTTTTGAATTGTCAAACTGTTTTTAAAAATCTTTTTCAAAAGAGCCCGCAATGGCTTAAAAATAAAAAAGTGTCTTCGACACATCAGCTCCCCTGCCCCTCAATCATGAGGGGTGGGGTTTTCTTTTGTCTCTACTTCTGTCATAATAAT
>OCTW011604496.1_pt1 | contig 174350 bp, 193 predicted proteins | sample 1539671 | NCBI WGS metagenome assembly OCTW01 (sample SAMN02144230, study PRJEB22623) | gut metagenome | biome: sheep rumen | host: Ovis aries | place: New Zealand | reverse complement strand
ATGGTATGGCTCAATTACTTACGTAAATTCGCCATACCCGCCTTCATCCCCCACCTAAGAGGTGGAGGACTTCTGGCGGATTAGGTTAAATAATATACAAAATGCACCATTCATGATACATCAAACTTTCCCTATCATACTCTAAGGAAAACGGGACTGCCTGTGCTGGTACAAACCTTCACAGGCAATCCCGTTTTCTTTATCTATGAGAAATACTATCTGCTGCTATCAGCATTCATCGAGAAGAGATACGTCTTCTCCGGCCAGGATTTTCTTCATCGTCCGTGCCGGGCACATACGGCCGCACATGGAGCAAGTTCCTTCACATTCTGGTTTGCTCGATTCATAATATTTTCTGGCTTTGACCGGGTCAATGGCCAGGGAAATCATCTTTTCGAAGTCAACATCGACACGGGCCTTGCTCATGGCGTCGTCCCATTCCTGAGCACCCGGGATACCTTTAGCAAGATCTGCCGCATGAGCAGCCAGACGGGTAGCGATGATCCCTTCCTTGACGTCTTCTACGGACGGCAGGCGCAGATGTTCAGCCGGTGTGACATAGCAGAGGAAGTCAGCGCCGCAGGAACCAGCAATGGCACCGCCGATGGCACTGGTAATGTGGTCATAGCCCGGCGCGATATCGGTAACCAATGGCCCCAATACATAGAAAGGCGCTTCGTGACAGAGCCGCTTTTCAATCTTCATATTGGCAGCGATTTCTGTGAGAACCATGTGGCCCGGGCCTTCGATCATGACCTGTACGTTGTGGTCCCAGGCGCGTTTGGTCAGTTCGCCGAGCGTAATCAGTTCTTCAATCTGAGCGGCATCGGTCGAATCGTGTGTACAGCCAGGACGGCAGGCATCGCCCAGGCTCAGGGTAACGTCATATTTTTCACAGATGTCGAGGAGACGATCGTAATATTCATAGAACGGATTTTCTTTCTTATTCATTTCCATCCAGGCAAAGAGCAGTGAACCGCCACGGGAAACGACGTTCGTCAGACGCGGATTGCGTTTAATCCGTTCTGCTGTTTTCTGGTTCATGCCACAGTGGATAGTCATGAAATCTACACCATCTTCAGCATGTTGTTCGACGACTGAGAAAAATTCGTCGACCGTGATATCTTTCAGGTCTTTATCGAGCATACCGACGGCGTCGTACATCGGTACCGTACCGATCATAGCTGTAGACATGCCAACCAGTTTGCGACGGAAATCACGGGTCTTGCCGAAGTTGGACAAATCCATGATGGCTTCGGCTTTCATATCGATAGCACTCTGGACTTTCTGCAGTTCTTCTTCATGGTTATTATGTTCCGGCGATACACCGAGATTGACGTTGATTTTGGTGCGGCAGTTCTTGCCGATGCCTTCCGGGCTGAGTGCCGTATGCAGTTTGTTAGCAGGGATAGCTACCTTGCCACTGGCAACGAGTTCCATCAGTTTTTCAACAGGCATCTGTTCCTTTTTAGCAACGATTTCCATTTGCGGCGTAACGATACCTTTACGTGCTGCATCCATCTGTGTGGTGTAGTTCATGACACATCCTCCTAAACATATCCAAAAATACATAACAAAAAAGCCCACCCCCGCAGGGTGAGCTATCATATCCGGTAACAGCTTCCCTACGTCGGCATTACCCGAATCAGGTTAAAGGGTCATTCTCAGCCTTGCGGCGCCCCTAGCTTTTTATTCTTCGCTTATTATAGTACACCCTGTTCATAATTACAAGTCATATTTTTATGCAGACCAGTAAATCGCCGTGGCAGCAGAGAGGCTATGCAGGACGAATATCACAGTTTCTTCACAATTTGAAACTAATTGCTCTATATATCGTTTGTCGTATTTTCAGAAGAGACATTTTACTGTATAATATTCTTATCAGAAATCCAATATGAGGATACAATAAAGTAAGGAGGTACTCTACATATGAAATATCGTTTCTTAAAAGCTCTGACCCTGACAGTCCTGCTGGCAACAGCCAGCGCTGCTGCTCCTGCCGTTACAGAAGCAGCCGAACAGGCCCCATCAGTCATTAATGTGACGGGATACGCAGAACAACAGGTCGCCCCGGATACAGCCTACATCACCATTGGCATGGAAAGCACGGCCAGCAATGCCCAGAAAGCCCGCAGTGACAATAACCTGGTCATGAACCAGGTTGCCAATGCCGTCAAGGCTCTTGGGGTCACTAAGGATGATCTGAAGACGACAAACTTCAATATGACCCCGAATTATGATACGAATGGCAGGAAGATTGTCTCTTACACCGTGACAAACAATCTGCGCATCCGCGTTTCTGATTTTGATCTTATCCCGCGCATCATCGAAAAAGCAGGCCAGGCCGGTGCCAACCGCGTCATGGGAATGACGTTTACCAATGAGCACGCCGATACCATTAAAAACAACTTGATAAAGGAAGCAGTCCATAACGGCCGCAGTGCCGCTGAAGCTGCCGCTACGGCTGCAGGCGGACAGCTTGGAAAAGTAAAAGAAATCAATATCAGCGGCCGTACGCCATCTTATTCCAGCGTTTACGCCGGAGCTATGAATGCCCGCCTGATGAAAGCCGAATCGGCCGATATGGCACCGGTCGAAGCCGGTACAAACACGCTGAGTGAAACCGTCAGCATGACCTTCTATATCCAGTAAGAGACTATATAGTCTTCCTGATAGAGGCGGATCTATGCATCCCCTGACAGGGATATCCGTAAGAGGCGGCGACGAAATGAACCCAATCGTTCATTTCGTCGCCGCCTCTTTTCGTTTATGGAAAACACGGATGTCTCCATTCCAGCGCACAGGCATTTACATAACAGTTATAAATAGTAAATAACTGTTTTTAACTCTTTATAACTCTATATTTTTATCTGCTTCTGACAATATAGAACTGCCAAAATCGGAGTAAACAGGCTCGTATCGGTGGTGTACTCCTCTGCCGACAGGAATCGCCCCTGCTGATCGTATATATGCCGGGATACGCTGATGCGGTATGTATGTTCTTCTTCTTTCTGCTTTTGTACCGTAATATATTCCTGCATGATATACGGCTTGTGCAGCCGTGCTGCGGCCCGGCACGATTCAGCCATAGACTCGCCAAAGGCCGGTGAAAAAGCCGCTCCATTGATAGAACGATACAAGGTATGATGAATGACGGCCCGCATATACGGCATATCATCCTGGATATCTTCATCAAGGGTGAACACAGGCGGCGCCACGTATATATCAGAATGGACGACAGGGTGTCGTTCAATGAAAACCGGGCTGCCGGTCTGCTGTTCATACGCCCACAAACTATCATAATAGTTACGGAGTGCTGCATCGGCATAGACGATCATGCGATGGCGGAAATGATACGAATCAGGACTGTCCTTCCAGACAATTTTCGTTCCAAACTGATCATACGGTGTATGCAGCGCCTGCAGGATATGCTGGACCGGATCTCCTTCTATGACAACGCGTTCCAGATTCATGGCCTGTCCATAGGCATCTGCAAAGGCCTGGTTTCCTACAGCAGGCGCACCAAAGGAGATAACGTGTATATCTCCCGGTGAATAACCACGATCTGCCATACGGGCACCGATGAGCGCGGCGGCAGCACCACCCAGGCTGTGACCCGTCACAAGCAGTTCAGCTTGCCTGTTGGCGATGAGGGAAGACAATGTATCTGCTACTTTTTTTCCCCCGAGATCCGCATCGAGGATTGTCCAGGCGTAGTCATCGAAGCCTTTGTGTACTGACGGGATTTCCCGTCCGGACTCCAGTCCGTCTTCCCGGTGAAAGGGAACTGAGTGGGTTCGCAAATCACTTTTGATATCTTTTTTGTCTACTGTTCCCGATATAGCCAGGATATAGCGGGCCGGGTGTTCTTCTACGGCTTTTTTGTGTAAGACGATAAATTCAACCTGTGAGGACTTATTGATACGGGTAACGCTCTCCAGCTGCCATCCTTCATCCCGGTATTCCGACTTTGCCAGTTGTCCCGGCTTATCGTCGTACGATGCCAGCGATGCCATAGCCGCTTCATACCGGACTTTAGACTGGAGATATGCGTTTTGCCCATCTGCCGCCAGCACACTGGAGCACATACCTGCAAAAAAAAGGCAGCTCGTCACTGCCTTTACGATTGGATTCATATGAGACGCCTCCTTTTATGGATGCCACGATAAGATAGAAAAGACTTCCCGGTTCGGATGATCGGACACTTCGAAGTGGAGGGTCCGCGATAATTCTTGTTCCAGTCTTTCCCGCCGTTTCCGTTCCTTCAGAAAATCCACCACGTCCTGGTGGGCACTAATCAGGAAATCTCCTTTTACGTGACGCACCTGTACCATATGGCGAAGGCGCCGGATAATCTGGATAGCTACCGTTTCAGGAGAATAGAGATATCCCGAACCGCCGCAGACGTTACACGGACTGAACTGGACCTGATGAAGTCCCTGGCGTGATTTCTTCCGCGTAATTTCTACCAGATTCAATGCGGTCATGCCCATGACATGGGTTTTGGTACAATCCTGGGCGGTTTCCCGTTCGAGGATGTCCAGGATTTCCTTTCTCCGGTTCGACTGGGCCATATCGATGAAATCAATGATGATGATGCCTCCAATATCACGGAGACGCAGCTGGCGCGCAATTTCCACGGCAGCCTCTTTATTGACGTGAAAAATCGTATCCTGAAGAGTGCTGCTCCCCGTATACCGGCTGCTGTTGACATCAATGACAGTCAATGCTTCGGTCCTGTCAAATATGAGATTGCCGCCGGAAGGAAGAGGCACTTCCCGGGCCATCAGGCAGCGGAGTTGTTCTTCCAGATGGTACAATTCAAATACGGGCTCATCACCCTGATACAGACTGACCCGTTGTCTCCAGCCATCATCGGGCAGGACCTGACATATTCTGTCATAGGCTTCTTTGTCATCGACAATGATTTTTTTTACATCATCCGTACAATAGTCACGGATTGTCCTCATGACCAGGTCGGCTTCGCGGTACAGCAATTTGGGCTTGCGTGCCAGTTCGTACCGGCGCAGTACGCTTTGCCACGTATGCAGGAGATACGTAATATCCGCCGTGAGGTCCTTTTCTGCTATATCTCTGGCGACGGTCCGGATAATGATGCCCATGCCTTCCGGTTTCAACTGGCTGGCTATGGCACGCAGGCGGTCCCGTTCCTTTTCATCGCGGATTTTCTTGGAAACGCCGATATAATCCACTGTCGGCATCAGCACGGCATAGCGGCCGGCCAGGCTGATATTGGCCGTCACTTTCGGGCCCTTGCTACCCTGTTCTTCCTTTACGACCTGGACGAGAACACTCTGACCGACAGAAATGCGGGTCTGCTGGATCTGTTCCTTCGTCGCTGCCCGCGGGAATAGGTCGCCAAGGAAGAGAAAGGCATTTTTCCTGCGTCCTATATTGACAAAGGCGGCCTGCATAGCCGGCAGGATATTCTGTATCGTCCCTCTGTATATATGATTGACAATGTGATTTTCATCATTCCGCTCTACGGAAAAGTCACGCAGCATCCCTTCTTCCAGAATGGCTATCCTCGTTTCCTCCGGCATGATATTGCCAATAATTGTCTTCATCCGTCTTCACCTGCCTTTGCAATGACGCTGCCTTCCGTCTTTTACTATATGCTATACACCATCAAACAGCGAATAATTCGTTCCATTTTTGCGGACATAGATGCCTCGCCGCCAGGCCAGAACGAGATCTGCCTGTACAGGCAGATCGAACTGTGCCATCAGCACGTCCCATAACTGCTGCGGCTTGATAGCCCCGTCTTCCGTCTCCAGAATTCCCGCACGAAGGCAGATGCCATCCTTTTCTACTATGCCAGACACCGGTTCGACGATATGGTTTTTCACGGCTATAAGGCGTACTTTGTGGCCTTTCTTGACTGATACCTTTTCATAGGTCACATCGGACGCTTCATTGAATGCCTGGAGAATACCGTCCAGTTCATCCTGACTTACCGGGCGCGCAGCGGGTCCTTTGATATCATACACGGCATAGTTGGCAACTGCCATGAGTTTGGGAGCTTTGGCATCGATGTACTTTCCGTCCCGGACGGAAAAACCGTCGGGCGAAGCAGCGTTCATCCGTTCTATGACATCGGTGACGGGTACGGGTTCTGCCAGTTCCATATCGAGGTATTCCACATCGGCACCGACGCCGACACCCAGAGCCGAAGCAAAGCTCAGTTTCATATGGGGGTTGAACCCTTCGGAATACAAAACAGGCAGTCCGGCACGGATGATGATGTAGCGCACACAGCGGGCAAAATCCAAATGAGAAAGAAATTGCAGTGCCCCTTCTTTTTTAACAGCTAAACGTAATCTTTCCATGGCTGTCTCCTTCCTTATAGTCTTTGACATGGACACCGAGCGAAGGACAGACGCCACAGCCAGTACAGCTCAGATGGCGGCAGTCATGAGTCAGGCTGCCTTCGACAGCTTTCTGCCATTCTTTCTTGAGAAAGGCTTTACCCGCCCCATCGGAGAGATGATCCCAGGGAAGTGGTTCTTCCGTAGACCGCGTACGGGCGGCATAATAATCGGGATCGATGCCGGCATTCTTAAAGGCCTGCATCCATTTATCATAGTCAAACAATTCTGTCCAGCCATCAAATTTACAGCCCAGTTTCCACGCTTCATAGAGCACGCGGCCCATGCGGCGGTCTCCCCGGGCAAAGGTGGCTTCCATACGGCCCGTTTTGGCATCATGGTAGTGATAGGATATATGTTTGTCCCGGATCAGCCCTTTGAGATATTGCTGACGGCGCTGGATTTCTTCAACCGGCAGCTGGCCATACCACTGGAAGGCCGTATGTGATTTGGGTACAAAACTGGATACGGAAACGGTCACTTTCCCATTATTTTTATGGGTAATCTGGCGGTATAGATTCAATACTTTATAGGCCAGGTCGGCAATGCCGGCCAGGTCTTCATCGGTTTCCGTAGGAAGGCCCATCATGAAATATAACTTGACTGTAGACCAGCCATTCTTAAACGCATTTTCGCAGGCCTGCATGAGGTTTTCTTCAGTGACGCCTTTATTGATGACATCGCGCAGCCGCTGCGTCCCCGCTTCCGGGGCCAGTGTCAGGCCGCTTTTACGGACCTGCTGTACCTTTTTGGCAATATCGATGGAAAAACTGTCAATACGCAAAGATGGCAGGCTGACACTGACTTTCTGGTCTTTGAAGGCATCCAGCAGTTGATCCACCAGTTCAGGAAGACAGGAATAATCCGCTGAACTCAGACTCATAAGGGATATTTCGTTGTATCCGGAATTTTTTATAATATCCTTCGCCAGTTGCACCAGCCGCTGCGGCGATTTTTCCCGCACCGGGCGATAGAGCATCCCGGCCTGGCAGAAGCGGCAGCCACGGCTGCAGCCACGGAACAATTCCAGTACGGCCCGGTTATGGACGATGTCGATATTGGGCACGATAGGTTTCGTCGGAAAATACACATGTTCCACATCCGATACGACACACTTCTCAATCTGGGCCGGAACGCCTTCTTCCACGACCGTAAGTCCCTGATACTGGCCGTCACTACCATACGTCGGTTCATAAAAGGCGGGAACATAATTTCCCTGCTGGCCGGCCAGCTGCTTCAACAGTCCCTTCTTGCCACCCGGTTTTCCTGCTTCTTTCCAGGCGATGATCGTATCGGCCAGAAGCTGTACCGATTCCTCCGATTCGCCCAGACAGAACAAGTCAATATAATCAGCCAGTGGTTCGGCATTATAGGCACAAGGGCCTCCGGCAACGACGAGAGGCATGTCTTCTCCCCGGTCCCGGGAAAACAGTGGGATTCCTGCCAGATCCATCATATTGAGGATATTAGTAAAGCTCATTTCATATTGCAGTGTAAATCCTACGAAGTCAAAATCAATGACCGGCGTCTTCGTTTCCAGTGAAAAAAGCGGATATCCTTTACTGCGCATGAGCTCTTCCATATCCGGCCAGGGGGCATAGACCCGTTCAGCCGCCACGTCCTGCCGTTCGTTGAGCAGGGCATAGAGGATGCGCAGTCCCAGATGGCTCATAGCCACTTCATACACATCGGGGAAACAATAGGCTACCGTCAGTTTGACGTCTTCATGATTTTTTACGACACTATTCCATTCTCCTCCCACGTAGCGGGCGGGTTTACTGACTTTGCTCAGCAGGACAGGATCGATTACAACAGTTCGTGACAAAGAGAAACCTCCTATCAGGTGCAGACCGGCATCAGAAAATCATCGTCTGCTGCCGCATGTAAATACTCATCAACAGGCCCATAGCCAGCATGTTCGTCGTCAGGGCACTGACACCATAACTCATGAATGGCAGCGGAATCCCCGTGACAGGCATGATACCGCAGGTCATACCTACATTGACCAGTATCTGAAAGGCCCACATGGAAACAATCCCCGTTGCCAGAAGCATGCCAAAGGGGTCTTTGCACTCTTTAGCCGTGACAAGTCCCCGGTAGACGAGCAGGAAATATAAGAATAAAATGACGATACAGCCCATAAAGCCCAGTTCTTCCCCAATGACTGAAAAGATAAAGTCCGTGTGGTTTTCCGGCAGGAAATTCAGCTGGCTCTGGGTCCCCTGAAAGAGGCCTTTGCCAAATAATTCACCGGAACCAATGGCGATTTTGGACTGGATGATATGATATCCGGCACCAAACGGATCGGCATTGGGATCGAGGAAGACGAGAATACGGGACTTCTGGTAATCTTTCATGAAATGCCATCCTATCGGCGCCAGAACGACGCCGGCGGCAAAGATATTCCGCAGCAGGGACATTTTGACATTGGAAACAAAGAGCATGCCAAAAGTAATAGCCAGAAATACCAGGCTGGTCCCCAGGTCTGGCTGTTTCAGTACCAGCAGGAAGGGAATCCCGACAAACAGACCGATAGGAAGCAGGCTTTTAAAAGAATTCAGTTTATCCACTTTATTGGATAACAAGGCTGCCGTGCAGATGATCATAATCAGCTTGGAAAATTCCGACGGCTGGATGGTAATCGGGCCGACCTGGATCCAGCGCTGCGCCCCCAGGGCCGATGTACCGACGAACATGACCGCCAGCAGGATGAGCAGATTCAGCACATAGAGAGGCTTGGCAAAAAGCTTCAGCCGTGTGTAATCAAAGCGGCTGAAAAACAGGACTATCAGGAGATTCAGCACGAATGCCCCGCCCTGCTTGGCCACGAAATCGTAATTGATGACCCCTTTGTTTATGTGAGTTGCACTGCCAATGATACACAGACTGCAGCAGACAATCAGGATTGTCGAAAATAACATGACTTTATCTAAATTTTTCCATTCTCTTTTAAACATTCTTACTGACTCCTATCGGCGGTACTGACGCCACATGCGGGACTGGCTGCGCCGCTGCTTCAATGATATGCGCATCGGGGAAGGAACAGGCTGATTCTCGTCACTGATCGTCTCTATCCCGGGACCGCCGTTTTCAGAAGCCCCATCCTCCTGTTCCTGTGGGACTGTTTCCAGTCCACCCGCCATGTTTCTGCACCCGGGGATAACGTGGGCCGCGGCCTTTGCCAGTTCTTCCACTGCGCCGGCAGGAATAGCTTCGTCCACGCCTGTGCTCTCACCGCATATTGCAATTTCTCCTGTCTTCCCTTCCCCTGCTGCAGGCATTGCCTTTTCTTCATGAGGCAGGCCGGCTATGAGCTCCGCGACAGGGACAGGTTCGTTTTCCGTAAGATAGGCTGTGGTCCGCTCCATGGCCTGGTAAAAAGGAAGGCCTTCATCCATATGGATCATATCCCCTTCCTGGGCCAGCCGGTTGATTGCACGATCATGGGGAAGGATACCGGCAACATGCTCTGCCGGCAATGATTCCAATGCTTCATCAGCAGAGACAAAACCATCGGAATGGCCGTAAAAATTATTGAGCAGCGCCGCATAATGGAACTGTTTATGCTTATTACAGAACTGCATGACCCGGGATGCATCACGGATGGAAGACCAGGACGGTTCGACGACAAAGAGGATTTTGTCGGCGATCGCTACGGCATATTTGTAAGCTTTCCCGCGCCCTGGCGGACAATCAATGAGGATATAGTCATAATCCGGAGCCAGTGACTCCAATGTATATTGAAAGGTCGGGGCATCTACTTTTTCCCATGTATGTTTCTGACTGGCCGCCAGGAAATCAAGGTGCGGCATGACCGGTATAATAGCGTCTTCTGCTTTGCAGCGCTGCTTCATGACATCGACGGCATCATACAGGACCTCATCCTGTACGCCAAAAAGCAAATCGAGGTCACGCAGACCCATATCAGCATCGGCTGCCAGCACCGTATATCCCTTTTTGGCTAATGAGACAGCCAGAGCGGCCGTGACCAGAGTCTTGCCGACGCCGCCTTTACCTGAGGCAACAGCGATTATATAGGACATGGGAAATAGCTCCTTTCTCTATCAATTCTTTTTATCTTTCCCATCATGAGCAGGGCTCTTGCCATCAGCATAAGCGCCTACCTGGAAAAATTCTTCCAGCATGCTCTTGGCGACCGGGCCGGAAGCCAGGGCACCAAAACCGCCTTGTTCCGTCAGGACGGCTATGACGATGCGGGGATGATCAAAGGGGGCATAGGCGACAAACCAGGCATGATCGGCACCGCCAAAATTTTCTGCCGTCCCGGTCTTGCCGGCTACCTGGATAGGGAATCCGGCAAACAAGGAACCGGCTGTCCCCGATTCTTCCGCAACGTTGCGCATCCCTTCCCGGACCAGGTCCAGGGTGGATTTGGAAACAGGCAGCGTTCCCACCTGTTCAGGTGCAAAAATCTTATAGGGCGTGCCATCGAGATTGTCGATGCGGCTGACCAGGAATGGTTTGTACTGGATGCCGCCATTGGCGACTTCACTGACGATCATGGCAGCCTGCAGGGGGGTAACCAGCTGGAACCCCTGTCCGATTGCCGAGTTGAATGTATCGCCGAGATACCAGTCCTGATTGAAATTCTTCTTCTTATATTCTTCACTGGCAACCAGCCCTGTCGCTTCACCGCGCAGGGCAATACCCGTTTTTTTACCCATGCCGAACATGCGGGCATATTCGGCCAGTTTATCGATGCCGACACGACGCCCTAATTCATAGAAATAGACGTTATCCGATTTGGCCAGTGCTTCCGTAAAATTCAGCCAGCCCAGCGCTTCGCCGCCGGCGTTGCGCATATCGACCAGCCAGTGACGGCCACTATCGAAAATCAATTCATCAGGCGTGACCTTCTTCAATTCCAGAGCGGCCGTACCGGTAATCAGTTTGAAGGTTGAACCGGGAGGATATTCGCCGGCGATGACACGGTTTTCCATGGGATGAGCCGGATTATTATTGATCTGGGCCCATTCCTTTTCTGTAATTCCCCGGGTAAACCAGTTCGGATTATAGGAGGGACGGCTGGCCATAGCCAGGACAGCTCCCGTATTGGGGTCGATAGCCACGGCGGCAATCCCATGCGTACCGATACCGTTGGCAACCTGCCGGTCCAGGGCATCTTCTGTTGCTTTCTGTAAATTGAGATCAATAGTCAGATGAAAATTATGCCCCGGTACAGGGTTTTTGCGTTCCATTTCTTTGACCGGCGTACCGCTGGCATCGACCTCGACCTGACGGCCGCCATCCTTGCCGCGCAGCAGGTCATCATAGTACGCTTCCAGACCGGCCCGGCCAATCTGGGTGATGCTGGAAACGCCTTCCTGTCCCTTGAGCCGTTTCATATCTTCTTCGTCGATCTGCCCGACATAGCCGAATACCTGCGCCGCCATGGAATTGTACGGATAATAGCGGATTGGCTGGACATCGACAGATACGCCCGGCAGGTCATTGCGCCGTTCTTCCACCCGGGTGACGATATCCTGTGTCAGGTCCTGGGCCAGGATTGTCGGTTCAAAGGAGTTTTTCCCCTTGGCAATCTTTTCCTGCAGCTTATCTTTGGGAACATTGAGCAGTTTGGACAGAGAATCCAGTTCAGCGTCCGATATTCCCTTTTTTGTCGGGACGTAAGTAACCATGAAACTGGGTCGGGAACCGACAAGGATCTGACCATTGCGGTCATACATGACACCACGCATGGCGGCTATGGGGATAGCCCGCAGGCGGTTGCCGTCTGCTAGTCCATGATAATAGCTGCCTTCAAACAACTGCAGGTACACTAGTCGGCAGATCAGGGCCGCAAAGATAAAAATGACAATCCAGTACAGATAGCGGAACCGCCCGTCCTGGTTCTTTTTTTTCATTAAAGCTTCTAGCATGTATTACACTCCTCGTGCTTCAGGCCTGTCAGCGGAAATCGGCAAAACTATAATACATTTCCTTACGGCGCAGCTTCCAGACCAGATGGTTCACCGGCAGCGCCAGGATTCCGTGATAGATAAGCATGGGCACACTGAATTCAACAAGATATGCGATGATATTGATATACTGCCCGGAAACGAGCAGGACAAGGCAGGTCAGGACCAGGTCCAGGAAAGTCGCTGCCAGCACAACCAGCAAGGTAAGCAGCCATTGTTCTTCTTCTATGTACTGGCCGATGTAGCTGGCTATGCAGGCGATGATCAGATACGGCAGCAAGTGGATGCCAAAGAAATTGCCAAGGACGACATCCTGGGCAAATCCGCCTAAGAGCGCCGTATAGATTGCCACTTTTTTTCCGTGATGGAGCGACATGAGCACCACAAATAGAAAAATCAGATTGGGCTGGGTCACGCCGCCGAAAAGGAAGGGAAGCACCGATCCCTGCAGTATGAATACGACGAAGGCCGTAACCAGACAGGCTAATTTTCTCATAGCGTAGCAGCTCCTTTGACTCCTTCTACTTTATCGCGTTGTGTCTGCGGCACGAGCTTCGGTGAAACATCGGGTTTTTCATAAGAGGAATTGTCTGTCGAATGAGTAATGACAAACACCTCTTCCAGTTTCGAAAAATCGACGCCGGGACGGATGACGGCATATTTGACGAAATCATTGTCATCCTGGTGAATGGACACGATGGTGCCAATATACAATCCCTTTGGATAAATGGATCCGAAACCGGACGTTACGAGCGTATCGCCTTCGAGAATGTCAGCGTCTTTGGCAATATTGACAAACTGTGGTTCTGTCGGGACGTTGCCATTCCCGCGGACTACGGATGAAACGCGGGATTCCGGGCGCTGTACAATAGCCCCGATGCTCGTTCTGGGATCAGTCAGGAGCTGTACCCGCGACGAATGGGGATACACGTCGCTGATGAATCCTACGACGCCAGCCGGGGTCACGACGGCCATATTTTCTTCAATGCCGTCTTCACTGCCGATATCGATGACCATCGTATTGCTCCACGTCCCATAATCACGGGAAATGACCGAACCGGCCCGCACATTGAACTGACGGTGGGCAGCTTTAAAATCCAGAAGCTCGCGATACCGCTTATTTTCGGCCAGAATTTCATCATAATCGACGCTGCGTTCCTTTAATTCAGCATTTTCTTTTTCCAGAGATTCCCATTCAATGCGGTTTTTCAGGCTGATATCTACGATGTGGAACGTAGAAGACAGAGTATCCATGATGCGGCTGGCACCATATTCAAACGGCGCCGCCACAATCTGCAGCGGTTTGGTAATAAAAGGCAGGGAATCCCGTTGGCGCCAGGCCCAGCCGACAACAGCTATGATAATGAATAATACGAGTACGACGATGATACTCTTTTTACCGAACGAATACAATGTTAAAATCTCCTTCTGTAAATACGTTCTGCCCCTTCGATGAGAGCACCTAATTTTTCTCTGTCATGGAGAGCCTTGCCGGTTCCGCGGGCGACGGCCAGCTCAGGTTCAGCCGCCAATACTACGGGCACCCCCAGTTCCTGGGAAAAGAGCTGATCCATGCCGAGAAGCATAGAGCCTCCCCCGGTCAGGACGATACCGCGTTCCATAATATCTGCTGCCAGTTCCGGTGGCGTTTCTCTCAGGACATCCTGGGCCAGATCCAGTATCTTGACCAGCGGTTTTCCCATGACCCGGTAGATTTCACTGGATTTGACGCCCACTTCCTGCTGCAGGCCGTCGTCTATGCCACGGCCTGTAAAGTAGTACCCCCGGTCTTCCAGTGGCAGAACGGCCGAGCCATTATGTATCTTCATTTCTTCCAGTGTCGAATCTTCTGTGACAATGGCATACTGCTGACGTATATATTCTTTAATGGCATCATCGAAATCGAGGCTGCCCAGATGAATAGAACGGGACAGGACAATGCCTCCCAGGGAAATAATGGCTATATTCGTCGTTCCTCCGCCGATATCGATGACCATATTCCCCACGGGATCATAGACAGGCAGACCGGCACCGATTGCTGCAGCAGCCGCCGTTTCAATCAGATACGCTTCTTTGGCACCGGCCTGGAAAATAGCTTCCATGACAGCTCTTTTTTCTACATTGGATGCAGCCGCCGGTACACCCACCATGATGCGCAGACGCTGCACACTGCGGACACACTTGCTGAGCAGGTACCCCAGCATGGTGCGCGTCACATTATAATCGGCTATGACGCCGTTTAAAAGGGGCCTGTGGATCTTAACCGTTTCTGGTGACTTGGCAAGCAGCTGTTCTGCTGCATGACCGACGGCAATCGTCTTGCGGTTGCGTTCGTCTGTCGCCAAAATGGACGGTTCCGACATGACAATGCCCCGTCCTTCTACGAATACCTGTGTCGTACAGGTTCCCAAATCTATCCCAATATTTTTCGTTAATGGTGAAAACATCGACCCCATGTCATTTCCTTTCGCTGCACACCTTACCGGTATGTATTATATTTCATTGCTACAGTCATCCATATATTTTATCACAAACCCTGCTTATGAACCAGTGTCATACAGAAAAAAGCGGCCGGGAATTTTCCGGGCCGCTCACTTTTCCTGTCTCCGTTGCGAAGATACATCCGATAATCCGCAACGAAGCCATATATCCTGAAACACCCTGCAGTCACAGCTGCAGAATGTCCTTTACAGTATTACAAGGAAGCAAATAGTTTAATTTTTGTCCGTTCTGCCTCGGATTTGACTTTTTCAATATCAATAGTCGTAAATTCTTTGTTCCGCAACAAAACTTTGCCATTGACCAGGACCGTATCGACATCCATGCTGTTAGCCGCATATGCCAGAAGCGACAGCATATCATGACGCGGATACCAGTGAAGGCCGCTGCGGTCTATGAGGGTAATATCAGCCTTATACCCCGTTTCCAGCCGGCCTATATCACGATAGCCCAGTGCTCTCGCTCCACCTTCGGTTAGCATCTGGACAGCTGTTTCCGCAGGAATGACCAGTGGATTCAGCGTATTGGCCTTATGTACCAGTACAGCCAGACGCATTTCTTCCATAATATCCAGATTATTATTGCTTGAGGCGCCATCGGTCCCGAGACCGACGACAATGCCTTTATCCAGCATCTTGTGAATCGGGGCAAAACCACTGGCCAGTTTCAAGTTGCTGCCCGGATTATGGGCAACACGGACGTGCTTCCTGGCCATGATATCCAAGTCATCATCGTCCACCCAGACACAATGAGCCGCCAGGCATCCCGTATCGAACAACCCCAGTTCGTCAAACCAGGCAATAGGCGATTTGCCGTACTGCTTTTTGATATTTTCCACTTCCCCTTTCGTTTCTGAAAGGTGGGTGTGGATTTCTGCTCCCAGTTCATGGGCCAGATCAACGACCCGGTGCAGATAGTCCCGCGTGTTGGTGTATGGCGCATGAGGGCCGAGCATGACCGTGATGCGGCCATCTCCTTTTTTATGCCAGTCCAGGAATAATTGTTTACTTTCTTTAAGCGCCGTTTCCGAGCTGGGCGTGATGCCCGTCATCCCCCGGGACAGGCAGGCCCGGATGCCCGATTCTTCAACGGCCCGGGCCGTATCGTCCATGAAGAAATACATATCGGCAAAACTCGTCGTGCCACAGCGGATCATTTCGGCAATCCCCAGCATGGTCTGAGCATAGACGACATCGCCGTCGAGGTGGTCTTCAGCTGGCCATATTTTATGTTGCAGCCAGTCCATGAGATCCATGTCGTCGGCATAGCTGCGGAACACCGTCATGGCAATATGATTATGAGCATTGACAAATCCTGGCAGAGCCAGCATATTGTGACCATCGATTACTTCGTCATAGGCACAGAATAATACGTCTTTATCCTTTGGGAAACCTGTGATTTTGTCATCGGTGATTTCGATGTTCTGGTGTTCGCTGACCGTATGATTCTGATATATGCCGACATTTTTAATCAGTGTCTTTTTCATCCCTGTCACAGCCCCCTTAGTCCAGATTGAGGTATTTCCGCTGTTCTTCCGACAACGTATCGATGGCATATCCCATAGAAGCTAACTTAATCTTGGCAATTTCCGTATCAATTTCATGAGGCAGGACATATACGTGATTTCCCAGTTCGCCATGATGTTCCAGGATATATTTGGCAGCCAGAGCCTGGACGGCAAAGGATAAATCCATGATTTCTGCCGGATGTCCGTCACCGGCAGCCAGGTTGACCAGACGTCCTTCAGCCAGAAGGTTGATAACATGGCCATTGGGAAGTTCATATCCTTCAATATTGTGGCGGGCTTCAAAATGACGTACCGCTAACGCTTCCAGTTCCGGCTTGTTGATTTCTACATCAAAGTGACCGGCATTGGCCAGAACGACACCGTCTTTCATGTTCTTCATATGTTCTCCGCGGATGACATCCTTATCACCCGTGAGGGTAACAAAAATATCCCCGACTTTTGCCGCTTCAGCCATAGGCATAACTTCAAACCCGTCAAAAACGGCTTCAATCGCTTTAATGGGATCGACTTCCGTAACAATGACATGGGCGCCCAGTCCCTTGGCACGCATGGCGCAGCCTTTGCCGCACCAGCCATAGCCGGCGACGACGACGCGCTTGCCGACGACGGTCAGATTGGTCGTGCGCATGATGCCGTCCCACGTAGACTGACCTGTGCCATAACGGTTGTCAAACAAATATTTGCAGTACGAATCGTTAGCCGCAATCATAGGGAATTTTAATGCCCCCGCTTTATCCAGACCGTGGAGGCGGTTGACCCCCGTCGTCGTTTCTTCCGTGCCGCCGAGAAGATGTTCCATCGCATCGGCCCGGGTCGTATGCAGGAGATGTACCTGATCGCCGCCATCATCGATGATGATGTCCGGATGGTGATCCAGAGATTTATTGAGGAAACCGAAATATTCTTCATCCGTCGCACCGTACCAGGCATAGACGGTCAGCCCGTCTTCTACGAGCGCCGCCGCTACATCATCCTGTGTAGACAGGGGATTGCTGCCCGTAACGATGACATTGGCTCCGGCCCGGTGCAATACTTCGGCCAGGTAAGCCGTCTTGGCTTCCAGATGGACACTGACGCATATTGTCTTCCCCTTAAAGGTCTGGTCTTTCTTCAATTGATTGCCAATGGCATTTAATGCCGGCATATGCCGGTCTACCCAGCTGATTTTTTCATGACCACTTTTAGCAAGTGAGATGTCGCGAATAACAGATTCCATAATCATTAACCCTCTTTTCTAAAAAATGTCGCCAGGATAGCGTCATCCGGATGGTGGATGACGCCTTTTTCTGTGATAATACCTGTAATATAGTCATGAGGCGTAACGTCAAAGGCGGGGTTGAACACGTCTACGTCAGGACGTGTCGTCACGATGCCGCCCAGGCGGCGCACTTCATCATGATTCCGTTCTTCTATAGGGATAGCCGCCCCGTCGGGTATGGTCAGATCGAAAGTAGAAGCAGGCGCTGCTACATAAAAAGGAACATTGTGGGCACGGGCCAGGACAGCGACGCCATACGTGCCGATCTTATTGGCCGTATCGCCGTTGGCGGCAATGCGGTCCGCCCCGACGACGACGGCGTCGATTCCCTTTGTCTTCATGACCCAGGCCGCCATGTTATCAGTAATCAGTGTAACCGGGATATGGTCGTCCATGAGTTCGGTCACAGTCAGGCGTGCTCCCTGCAATAATGGTCTCGTTTCATCGGCATAAACCTGGCGGACAAGCCCCTGACTGTGCAGAGTACGGATGACCCCCAGGGCCGTACCGATTCCGGCTGTAGCCAATGCCCCGGCATTGCAATGAGTCAGGATCGTCAATGGCTGCCGGGATTTTCCCAACTCGCCGGCACCGTAACGGCCTATACGACGGTCCATTTCCGCATCATCCCGTTCAATAGTACAAGCACCTTGTTCCAGTAACTCCACCGTTTCTGCCACCGTATGAGAGGACAAAGCCCTTCTCGCCAGATTCATCTGCTGTTGTACGGCCCAGTGGAGATTGACTGCCGTAGGCCTGGCCCCGTCCAGTCCCCTTCCGGCTTCAGCCAGCCGGATTTCAAATTGTGTTTTATCCGGCTCATCGGCTGCAATATCCCGGGCGGCCAGAACCATGGCATAAGCAGCTGCTACCCCGATAGCAGGAGCTCCCCGGACGGCCAGTATGCGGATGGCATCGCGTACTTCCTGCCAGCGGGTACAGCAGAGATATCGTTCTTCTCCCGGCAGCCGCGTCTGATCGAGCAGCTGCAGGGCATGATGTTCCCAGGCTAATGTTTTCATCAGACAGAAAAACCTCCATAATCTTTCAGTGTATGACGGCATGAACAATCGCGGTCATCATACAAATCCACTGCACGCATGACCAATCTGCGCAGGCGTTTTGAATTCTGCACCATTTTTTCGACCACCTCTGCATGGGTCAGCGGAACGGGTGAAATGCCGGCAGCGTAATTGGTGACCATCGAAATCGTCGCATAGCACATTTCTGCTTCCCGGGCCAGGCACACTTCCGGCACGTTGGTCATCCCCACGATATCGCCGCCCAGTTTATCAAACATCTTGATTTCTGCTGGCGTTTCAAACCGCGGTCCTTCCGTACAGACATAGGTCCCTGATGCATGGAGCGGGTAAGACAGTTCCTGGGCTGCCTGTACTACTGTTTCTCTCAGGGACGGACAATACGGCTCGGTCATATCGACGTGAACGACGCCGTTGCTGCCGCCATCAAAAAACGAACCGTGGCGGGAATGACTGGTAAAATCGATAAACTGGTCAGGAAGGACAAAATCATCTGGTTTATAGTCCCTGTTGATGGCCCCGACGGCAGTCGTGGATAAAATCGCCGTAACGCCCAGTTTCTTCAGCCCCAGGATATTGGCCCGATAATTAATGAGATGGGGCGGGATGGAATGGTATTTGCCATGGCGTGCCAGAAAAATGATTTCTTTTCCTTTATACGTTCCCCGCGTGTAACGGATGGTCCCGTAATAATTTTCCATCTGCCCCGACGTCACATGGTCCAGCATTGTCGGGTCACAAAGTCCCGTTCCTCCGATAATAGCAATATGTCCCATACAATATCACGTCTCTTTCTGTTCAAACAGCGCCACCAGTTCATCGTGGCTGATGACATATCTGGCACCGCAGTACTGACAGGTCATCTCCACCTGCGGATCGTTCAATAACTCTTCCTTATCAGCCGGCCGCAATGACATGAGTACGTTTTTTATGCGGTCCCGTGAACACGTGCAACGCCAGGATAACGGCTGGCGATATAATTCCTTATAATGCATGCCACTCAGGATGATACCGGCCAGCTCTTCTCCATCAGGATGGCCGCTGAGATACGATGTAATCGGGCCGATACAGGTAATATTCGCTTCTACCCGTGCCAAATCCTCATCTCTGGCTCCCGGCAGAGCCTGAACCAGGAATCCACCCGATGCCGCAATGGAATAATCTCTGGCTACAAGTACGCCCAGGCTGATCGTCGAAGGGACCTGTTCCGATGTGAGGAGATAATAGGCCAGATCTTCGGCAATTTCCCCCGATACGAGTTCGGCCTGACTGGTATAAGTCATCTTTTCAGGCGTAAAGCGCGTCACCGAAAGCTGCCCATGCTGGCCCACGGCTCCGCTGACATCGAGTTTGCCATTCGCTTTAAGCGGGATATCCAGCTGCGGATGATCGACGTATCCTCTGACATAATGAGAATCAAAACAATCGGCATGGACGGCTCCCAGAGGACCGTCACCATTGAATTTCAGTGATACACCTTCATGATTCTTATAATCTCCCGCAAGAAGGACCGCACCAGTCATAGCCCGCCCCAGGGCAGCAGATGCTACGGGGGACAGATTGTGGCAGGTCCGGGCTTTCTGGGTAATCGTGCGCGTCACGGCGACAGAAACGCGAATCAGTTCGTCTGACGTATAATGTATAATTTTATCTTCCATTTGCATAAGTAACGTATCCTTTCTCCGTAATAAGGTACTTTATATTATACTATTCTGGTACGGAAATTACTAGTCATCTCGTGAAGCAGGAATCGGACCGTACGTTGTCGAATAAAATATATACAGGAGATGCAGAGAGGAGGACTTTATATGACAGAAGAAACGAAAACCGCTGCCAAACCGGTGGAAACCAATCCGGTCCTGAAGCAGACCACAAAGAAAGAAGACGAAGAGACAAAGCTGGTGCTGGTCAATCCTGCCGGGGCTTCTGATGAGGAAGAAGATCCGGAAACTCCTTATCTGGCTTCAGATATGTACAAACGGGTAGTGACGTTAATCAATAAATTCGAGGAAGACCTGCCAGATGATCTGCAGGCTGGCGGCCGTCTCGTATCAGCCGGCAACATCACCTTTTCTATCCAGGATGTCGGCTATTGGGACCCGAACATGATTGTGTTCTACGGAGAACTGGAAGACGGGTCCCGCGTTGAACTGGTCCAGCACTTGTCCCAGCTGAACCTGCTGCTCGTGGCCGTCAAGCGTACCAACCCGGAAGAACCGCGCCGGGTCATCGGTTTTACGACAAGTCCGGAGCCGGATATCGAAGAAGATGACCACTGAGTCCGGCTGGCCAATCATTTCCATAAATAGTTAAAAACGCTGCACACGATGGATAGTCGTGTGCAGCGTTTTACTCTTATAATTCTTTAATAAGATTGACCATTTCAATAGCGCTGGTTGCCACGTCAAAGCCTTTATTACCAGCTTTTGTACCGGCCCGTTCGATGGCCTGTTCGATATTTTCCGTCGTAATGACGCCGAACAGGACAGGGACGCCCGTCTTGAGGCTGGCCTGGGCAATCCCTTTGGCAGCTTCGTTGCATACCAGATCATAATGGCTGGTGGCTCCGCGGATAACGGCTCCCAGGCAGATGACGGCATCGTATTTGCCCGATTCAGCCATTTTCTGGGCTATGAGGGGAATTTCAAAAGAACCGGGAACCCAGGCTGTCGTAATGTCATCATCGGATACACCATGACGTTTCAGCGCATCATAGGCCCCGCCGAGAAGACGGCTGCAGATGAATTCATTAAAACGAGCGACGACAATACCCACTTTAATACCAGAACCGATTAATTTACCTTCTTTTACTTGTACCATTTGTACCACTCTCCTAATATGTATGTAATATTCTATTTAGCGGATTAAAATCCATTTTCCAACAACATTTCCATCGTAACGCCTTTCGGGCTTTCTACGGGGCCTGTTTCCATAAAGCGATGAATGTATTTGCCGACGATATCCGTTTCCAGATTGACAATAGCACCGGGATGTTTACCCATCAGTGTCGTATGACTCATTGTATGGGGAATGATGGATACGGAAAACTGGCTGCTTCCGGCAGAAACGACAGTCAGGCTGATTCCATCAATGGTAATGGAACCTTTTTCTACGATAAAGGGCGCCATGTCCTTAGGAATGGAAATGGTGATAACCCGGGCAATCCCGTCGTTTTCTATACGCGACACATGGCCCGTTCCATCGATATGGCCGCTGACGATATGACCTCCCAGGCGGCCGCCGACCTGCATCGCCCGTTCCAGATTGACAGGAGAACCGGTACGCAGTTCACAGAAGGACGTCCGCCGCATCGTTTCGTGCATGACATCCGCCGTAAACGAAGTATCGTTCAGGGATGTCACAGTCAGGCAGACACCATTGACGGCAATGCTGTCGCCGATGCGTGTACCTTCCAGCACCGTGTGGGCTTCTATCGTAAGGACGATGGAGTCAGTGCGGCGGTCCATGGCACGGATTATCCCCAATTCCTCAATGATGCCAGTGAACATAGGCACCCTCCCTTTCTGTATTATAAGCTGTAATCAATATATTAGTATCTAACATTTTGACACTGTCATAGGAAAGAGGCATGCATTCAGCCAGATCGTCAACACCTTTCCCACCGACAGAGGGGAGCGACTGCGAACCGCCAATAACCTTATTTCCAACAAAAGCATATATCTTATCGACCAGTTTGTAATCAAAAAAACTCCCCTGTACGGTGCTGCCGCCTTCTACGAGAATACTGCGTATGCCCTCTTTCCACAACAGATTCACTGCCTGTACCAGGTCAATATGTCCTTCTCCTGTCAGCGGGGCCAGAATAACGCGGACGCCCAGTTCTTTCAGGCGGCGCATTTTATCTGTATGACACAATGTCGTCGTGACAACGATCGTATCGGTAGTCTTATCCGTTATGACCAGTGCCGTTTCCGGTATACGGCCGTGAGTATCCAGGACAATGCGCACGGGCTGGTGAGGCGCCTCCTGCTCTTTACGCTGTATGCGGCAGGTCAAAAGAGGATTGTCCGCCAGGATGGTATTAATGCCTACCAGGATTCCATCATAGATAGAGCGCAGATAATGGCCCTCCCGCCGCGCTTCTTCATTGGTAATCCACTGGGATTTACCTGTCCGCGAAGCAATACGGCCATCCAGGCTCTGGGCCAGTTTGGATGCAATAAATGGCTTTTCAACCATCATATTCTTGATAAATACTTCATTGAGCTGGGCGGCTTCGCGGGAAAGAAGTCCTACCTCCACGGGAATACCGGCCTGCCGTAAAATCGCAGCACCTTTTCCGGCGACGAGCGGATTGGGATCCAGCATGGCCATGACGACCTTTCCCACCTTTCTTTCTACCAGCGTCCGGGCGCAGGGAGGCGTCCGTCCATAATGAGCACACGGTTCCAACGTGACGTACACCGTAGCTCCTTCAGCCTGATCTCCCGCTTCCCGCAGTGCCCATACTTCTGCGTGAGGTGTACCGGCCTTGTGGTGATAGCCCCGTCCTACGATTTTACCGTCTTTGACAATCACACAGCCTACAGCCGGGTTTGGGGATGTATACCCCAGTGCCAGTCTGGCCAGAGACAGGGCTTCCTGCATATATTCTATCGGTTCCAAGATTGTCCTTCCTTTCCTGTCACAGAAACAAAAAAGGCCATCGGTACACATACATACCAATAGCCTTTTTGAGCACACTAAATAAACACGTCCGTGCTGTCTTTTCCCATCCAGACTATACTGTCGGTACCGAAATCCCATCGGTTCAGCTCCCATAAGGAGTTAGCGGACTCTACCGCCGGTCAGGAATTGAAAGCGTCGCTTTCTCACCTTGCCCCAAAGACTATTTCTATTCAGTTCTTTCATACAAAAGACATTTTACCATAATAAAATGCGAAATACAAGCACTGCCTGCGTTCAGCGCAGGGCCGCAATAGCTGCCGCCCGGTCTTTGGCACCAAAGACAGCGCTGCCGGCTACGAGGAAATCAGCCCCCGCTTCCCTGACAGCCTGAACGGTCTTGCTATTGACACCACCATCGACTTCAATGACGGCTGTCGTATTGCCGCTCTTCGTCAGGAGCGATCGGGCCGCCCGGATTTTATCCAGCGTATACGGGATAAATTTCTGCCCGCCAAAACCGGGATTGACACTCATGATAAGGATCATATCGACCATTCCGGCCACGCATTCCAGCGAAGAGACGGGGGTCGCCGGATTGAGTGCTGCACCGGCCTTCATACCGGCTTCGTGAATCTGCTGGATGACCCGGTCCAGATGGATACAGGCTTCCTGATGGACCGTAACATACGTGACGCCCGCTTTCTTCAGGCCATCAATATACGTTTCCGGATGTTCTACCATGAGATGGGCATCAAAGGGCGTCGACGTATACTTGCGCAGGCTGGAAATCACGGGGACACCGAAGGTCAGGTTGGGCACAAAATGCCCATCCATCAAATCGAGATGAATATAATCGGCGCCGCCTTTTTCAACGTCTTTGACTTCATCGGCCAGGCGGGCAAAATCGGCAGATAAAATGGACGGACAAATAGCTACCATGCAAATCGTTTCCTTTCCAGAATGGACTCTAAAATCTTGCAATACGTTTCATATCGTTCTTTTCTTATCTTTCCCTCTGCTACGGCATGTTTGACGCAGCAATCTGGTTCATGATAATGGAGGCATGAATTGAATCGGCAGGTACCGGTGTATGGCATCATATCGGGGAACAGCTGTATCAGCTCCCGGGGTTCCAGATTTTCAAATTCCAGAGAACTGAATCCCGGCGTATCGACGACATACGTATGGTCATCCATGCAGAGTATCTCTGAGTGACGTGTCGTATGGCGGCCCCGCTTGATCTTTTCACTTACCTGACCGACAGACAAATCCCGTCCCAGGATCCGCGATAACAGGCTGGATTTCCCTACACCGGACGGGCCGCCAAAAGCCGTTATCTTCTGGGGCAGGAGCCGGAGAAGCGCGTCGATACCTTCCCCTGTCCGGGCCGATACGAGGTACACGTCGTACCCGCAGTCCTGATAAAAAGACTGATACTGTTCTGCCTTTTCCCGGTCCAAATCGCACTTATTAAAGCAGAGCTTGGGATGGATGCCGGCGTACTCACACGTCATGAGCATCTTATCCACCAGGAACTGGTTCGGATCCGGTGACTGGGCTGCCATGATGATGAACATCTGGTCTATATTGGCCACAGCCGGGCGCCGGAGCGCATTAGACCGCGGCAGGACGGCTTCGATGACCCCTTTGTGGTCATCGACCATAGTCAGAGACAGCCGGTCTCCTACGAGTATCTTCGCTTTCAGCTTCCCTCTGCGCCGGCATTCCACCAATTCCTGGTCTCCTGTATCGACGTAATAAAAACCATTGTAATTTTTGATGACCCGGCCTGTTGTCATAATCCTCCTCTGCCCTGTGGCGCTTTAAATGTACTGGTCCTGAACCAGTGAATTATTGATATATACCTTAACTCTCGTCCGGCCTGTACCGCTGACGCTCTTACTGATGCTATCCCCGCCAGACTGGTTCCGGTCATAGACGACACGGGATCCGTTGTCATCACTGACGACAATCTGGACATGCTGACTGGAAGCACCGGATGGAACGCTGATATTGACCATGCCCGTATGAGTCGTTCCGGCCTGTTCCTGATTGTTGGCATTGGGATCAGCTGCCGGTGCCGCCGACGGATATTCGACAGACAAATCGACAGAATCCCCCTGCTGGGACTGACTGGTGACTTTAGCCTGGCTCTGGTCCTTCGAGCTGTCGAGATTAGAAATATTACCTACATTATAACCGGCATCCTGCAAGGCTTTGATGGCCGCATCGAGACTCATGCCAGACGTATCGGGCAGTGCCTTGGACGGTTTTGTTTCATCACTGTTCTTGCGGCAGATCACGAGGTTGATTTTCGTTCCCTTTTCTACTTTATCAGGTGATTTGGGATTCTGGCTGATGATATGGCCGTTTTCGACAGAATCACTGGATTCATACTTGACCTTGCCGATGGAAAGACCGATTTCTTTCAGAATCTTTTCTGCCTCATCCATCGTCAGCCCTTTCAGGTCCGGAATCAGGACTTCTTCTCCCTTATTGCCCTTGCTGACCGTCAGATGGATTGTCCGCTGGGCTTTGACGACAGCACCGCCTGACGGCGTCTGGCTGATGACCTCACCAATCGGCACATCTGAACTTTCGACTTCCTTGACAGACACATCGAGATTTTTCTTCTTCAATATATTCTTGGCAATTTCTACCTGTTTCCCTGTCACATCAGGAACGGTGATATTTTCTGTACTCCAGAAATTACCGAAGGAGAAAAAGGCCCAGGCGAAAGTCGCTACAAATACAATCATCATTCCAATGACGATAGATTTTTTGGAATGATTGCTGATAGAATCGACGAACCGGGCAAAAAAGCCTTTTCTTTTGGGTTCCTGCCGGTCCTTCATCGGCTGTATTTTCTGCGTATTGAAATTGTTTTTAATAATAGGCGGTGCGCCTTTGGCTTTATTCGTATTGACAAATCCCTGGGCCATGCGCAGTTCCGACATCATTTCCGTTACGGACTGAAACCGGTCGTCAGGATTTTTGGCCATGGCCTTCAGAATGCATCGTTCTACCAGCTGGGGAATCCGGCGGTTGTATTTACTTGGCAGCGGGATATCATCCTGCACATGCTGCAGAGCCACACTGATTGCCGTGTCTCCTTCAAAAGGAACGACACCGGTCATCATTTCATACATGACGACGCCAAGAGAATAAATATCCGTCCGTTCATCGATTTTTCCACCACTGGCCTGTTCAGGTGAAAAATAATGGACCGATCCCAGAACCGAGTTATCCCCTTTGTTGGTCGCACTGGAATTAATCGCTCTGGCAATGCCAAAATCGGCCACTTTGATTCGTCCCGTTTCTGTCACCAGGATATTGTGCGGTTTGATATCACAGTGGACAATTCCGTTCGCATGGGCATGCTCCAATGCTTCACCAATGTCGAAGGTAATCTGGATTGACGTATTGATTGGCAGATGGCCGTGCTTTTCAATATATTCTTTCAGTGTTTCACCGCGCACGTATTCCATGACAATATAATGCGCGTTTTCGTCGTAGCCGACGTCGTATATATTTACAATATTGGGATGGGATAATTTAGCTGCCGCCTGGGCTTCCTGACGGAAGCGCACGACGAAATCATGGTCGCTGGCATATTTGCTATGCAGGACTTTGACCGCAACAATCCGGTCCAGGAGAATATCCTGTGCCTTGTACACGCTGGCCATGCCGCCGCTACCCACTTTTTCCAATATCTTATATCGATTGTCTAAGATATGACCAATCATTTCTGATTTCCACCACTTTCATAGCAGGTATCTGTTCATTCAACGGTTTTAAGTACAGCTGTCACATTATCTTTTGCACCGTTTTCATAAACACGGTCAAATAACGTATTAATGATTTCCCGTTCACTGAGTGCTGTATTTCCCAGTGCCTCGCATAATTCTTCCTGACTGACAAAAGAGGTTAATCCGTCGGAACAAAGGAGCAGGCGGTCCCCATGATGTATCTGGAAAATACCGCTGTCAACTAACAAATTACGGTCAACGCCGACGGCACGGGTAAGGACATGCCGTTTCGGATGATTTTCAGCTTCTTCTTCGGTAATCTTTCCTTTTTCCAACAAGACCTGTACAATCGTATGGTCTTTGGAAATCTGCTGTAATTTATGATCATGGTACAGATAAATCCGGCTGTCGCCGACATGTGCCCAGAAAGCCCGTTCACCCGATAAGGTCACTAACGATACGGTCGTCCCCATTCCTTTCAGTGACGGATCAATCATGGTCTTGCTAAGAATGCAGGAATTAGCATATTGAACGGCTTTTTCCAATTGTACGGGAGCTGTAAATGTGTAATTTTCAAAATAATAGGCAATCGCTTTAACAGCCGTTTTACTGGCTATCTCACCACCTACGTACCCGCCCATGCCATCGGCAACGGCCAATACATCCTGATCAGCACTGATATAGTATGAATCTTCATTCACTTTGCGCACCAGGCCTATTTTAGATTCACCATATGTTCCCAAACTCTCACGTCCTCTCGACGGTGCGTATAGACTATGCTCCTATAATACATAGCATATCTGAAGAATACTGTCAATCGCTTCTTACGTATTCAGATGTTTTATGCGCAGCTGCCCGCAGGCCGCCTGGATTTTACTGCCCATTTCATGGCGCAGCGTAACTGACAAGCCATGATGCTGCAGCGTTTCTACAAAATCCCGCATGGCCTTCTGACCCGGCCGGTATAATCCTACATCATAATTATCATTGATAGGGATTGCATTAATCAATATATTTTTCCCGCCCAGGAGCTCAATCAGTTTCCGGGCACAGTTTGGATTACAATTGACGTCTTTGATCAGGATATATTCAAAAGTAACCTTCCGTCCTGTTTCCTGGAAATAATGATCCGCTGCCTCCAGTACCTGTTTCAAGGGGTATCTTTCTGCAATAGGCATGATTTTCCGGCGAAGTTCATCCGTCGGCGCATGGAGAGACACGGCCAGAGTAATCGGCATGTCTTCGGCTGCCAGGTCGTACATACGGGGAACGATGCCCGATGTCGAAAGAGTCATATTGCGGTATCCCAGATAGAACGTATTTTTTTCATGAATGAGGCGCATGAATTTAATGACGGCATCATAGTTGAGAAGGGGCTCACCGGTTCCCATAAGTACGATGGAATGGAGATCTGACGTTACATATTTCCGGAATGCCAGGAGCTGGGATATCATTTCCCCAGTCGTCAGATTCCGGACAAATCCGTTTTTGGCCGAGGCACAGAAAGCACAGTTTACGGCACACCCCACCTGGGATGACAGACAGATGGAATTCCCATAGGGATGACGCATGAGCACGGTTTCTACTGTATGGCCATCAAAAAGGCGCAGCAGCAGTTTGACCGTTCCATCCGGTGCTTCCAGCCGGGATACGACTTCCGGAATATAGAGCGGTGCTTTCTCCTGAAGATAGTCCCGGTCTTTTTGCGGAAGCAGGCGCATATCCTGCCACTTCCATATATTTTCCTTATACAGATAATGAAAAATCTGGCTGGCCCGGAACGGCTTCATGCCATTATCTTCCAAAAAATGACGCAATTCTTGTTCAGTCATGCTCAAAATATCAGTCACGATGTCCTTCCTTTCTCAGACGGGCAATAAAGAATCCATCGAGTTCATCCTTCTGTGGCAGGAGCTGAATAAAAGGGCCAGGCTGGCTGAGTCCGCAGAGGTTTCCCAAATTCTCGGCCTTAAACTCCTGATGAGCCTGCAGAAACTGCTGGATGACCTGACTGTTTTCCCCATCGTTCATCGTACAGGTACTGTATACGAGAACACCACCGGGGCGGACACAGGCAGCGGCACTTTCCAGAATGCGGCTCTGAAGTACAGGCAGTTTTTGTAAATCCTCTGCCCGTTTCCGCCAGCGCAAATCCAGCTTGCGGCGCAGGACACCCAGACCGGAACAGGGAGCATCTACCAGTACCCGGTCCGCTTTTTCCCTATACTTGTCTCCAATGGTACAGGCATCCTGCAGCAATGTCCGCACATTCGTAAGATGCAGTGCGCGTGCATTGCTTTCGATGAGTTTCAGCTTATGTTCGTAAATATCACAGCCATAGACGGTCGTATCGGGGCCGGCAAGAGCTGCTATATGGGTCGTCTTGCCACCGGGCGCCGCACAGACATCAAAAATGACTTCATGGGGCTGCGGATCCAGTGCGTGGGCGACGAGCTGGGACGGCTCGTCCTGTATCAAAGCCAGTCCATCGTGGATTTCCTGCAAAGACTGTATGCCCGGATTATCCTTGAGATAAATGCCTTCCGGTGAAAACGAAGCCGCCACGGCCTGCAATCCCCGCTTCGAAAGCTGCTGCAGCAGTTCATCACGACTGATACGCTGTGTATTCGTCCGCAGACACAGGTCAGGAATGGAATCGAAGTACTGACAAATACGTACCGTGTCATCTGTACCATAATCATGAATCCATTTCTTTACCAGCCATACGGGCTGATGATAGGTCAGAGACAGATGAAGCGGTGCATTTTCAGAAAGATCCGGAATCTGGAATTCTAAGCGGCGGCGTATGCTGTTCCGTAACAGGGCATTGACAAAGCCGGCCATGCCGCGGTTGCCAAAGCGCCGTGCCATCTTGACGGCTTCGTTGCAGGCCGCCGATTCGGGAATCTTTGACATACGGAAAATCTGATACAACCCCATGCGCAGGATAACCAGGCAAACCGGGTCGAGCTTATTGATCGTACGGGAACTCAGTTTTCCAATGATCCAGTCCAGATAATTCAGACAGCGGACGGTCCCATAGACCAGTTCCGTATAAAAGCGGCGGTCCCTGTCATTCATATCTCCTTTCTGAATCGTGCGGGAGACGACGATATTACTATATCCGTCATCTTTGCATATAGTGAGTAAACTGTGAAAAGCTGTTTCGCGTACGTTCATAATTCTCTCCTGTCAGTCGTTCTAAAAACCGGCACAATGCCGATACATCTACATGGGTATTAAAACATGGTCCATAAGGCCTTTCATTTAAGAGGCCTAAAACAGGTAAGGGAAGGACATCTTCCATACCGCTGATGAGGTCCCGTTCGCAGGCAATAGCCACGATGGCCTTTGGGCGCAGTGCACAGACGAGCTGTCTGGCCTGCGTACCGCCTGAGGCAACGGCCAGATGGGCGCCAGATCTGCGGGAAAGGTCAAGCAGACTCCCAATCGTACAATGGCCGCATTGCCGGCAATTATCTACACGGCGCGTTATTTTGTGGGGACATTGATCCCATTGCAGACAATGAGGCGCCAGAACCAATATACGTTCTGCCGGGATATGCAGATTTTGTTTCAACACAAGTCCGTTCAAAAACTGTATATACGAGCGGGCCAGAACATGTTTCCGCTGTTTCGTCCCGGCCAGATGGCGCATCATGGGATACAGAAATCTAATATATTGCATGACGGTCCGCCGAACCGGTGCCGGCTGTTTCCACGACGTAAAGACCAGAAGCAGCGGGAACGGCAGTAAAAATCCCCATACGAGGAGTCCAAAGACGAGATTTACTGCCATGGCCGGCAAATAATAAGCCAGTCCAGGTCTCATCACCGTCCATAGCAGCCATAAACAGAGGGCTGTCACGACGGCTGCCAATGCGGCATAGACTAGAAAAAAAGTCGTCCCCTTGTCCATATAACGCATCTCTCCTTACAACATGGTGCCAGCAGTCAGATGGCAGCCTTGCAGGAACTGGGCCGTCGCCATCCGTTTACGGCTTTCCGGCTGCACTTCCCGTATGCACAGGGCATCGCGTCCGGTCTGCACGGTAATAGATGTCTTTGTGACCTCAATGATCGTGCCCGGTTCCGCTTCCGTCCCCGGTACGACGTCGGCTGCCCATATTTTCAGGCGGTGTCCTTCGTGAAGGACATAGGCGCCAGGATGGGGATCCAGCGTCCGTATGAGCCGTTCAATGACGACGGCCGGCTGGGAAAAATCAATCTGAGTCATTTCTTTCGTAATCTTGGCGGTATAGGTCGCCTTAGATTCGTCCTGGCTCTGTGCCGCCGCTTCATAGGCGGGCAGGTCTCTTAGTACCGGAATCAGCGTTTCCGCACCGATAACAGACAGTTTATCAAACAGAGTACCGGTCGTTTCCTTGGCATCGAGGACTATTTCTGATTTTTTCAGCACCTTCCCCGTATCCATGCCTTCATCGAGCATCATGATCGTAACGCCGCTGGTCCGGACGCCATCTTTAATAGCATACTGGATAGGCGCTGCCCCTCTATATGCCGGCAGCAGAGAACCATGCACGTTCAGACAGCCATACCGGGGAATGTCGAGAATCGCCTTGGGAAGGATTTTGCCATACGCAATGACGACGATGACATCGGGCTGAAGATCTGCCAGCGCCGCAATGACATCGGGATCCTTCAGGGACTGCGGCTGAAACACGGGAATCCCCAGTTTTTCAGCGCATTCTTTGACAGGCGAAGACGATACTTTCTTACCACGTCCCCGCTGCTTGTCCGGCTGTGTGTAGACAGCCTGGATGGTAAACCCGGCAGCGTGAATCGCTTTCAGCGACGGGACGGAAAAATCGGGTGTACCCATAAAAACAATACGTAATGATTCCATTATTCTTCTACTTTCCGCAAATTCGTTGCTTTTTCAATAAACAGTGTTCCTACGAGATGATCCATTTCATGCTGGAAAATCCGGGCCAGGAATCCTTCCGGTTCATACACGATGACTTTGCCATGGCGATTCAGGGCCCTCACCTTGATGCGCTGGCTACGCTTTACATCGCCATAATACCCGGGAACGCTGAGGCAGCCTTCGGGGCCATCCTGCAATTCTTCTGATGCTTCCAGTAATTCCGGGTTGATGAGTTCGATGAGGCCGTTCCCGTCGTCGAGAACAATCATCTGCAAAGACTTGCCAATCTGTGGAGCCGCCAGCCCTACGCCTTCTGCTTCATACATGGTTTCCGCCATGTCATTAAGTAACCGTTTTGTATTTTTAGTAATAGTCTTGACCGGAGATGCCGTTTCTTTTAAAATCGGAGCACCCGCTTTGACAATTTTTAATAGTGCCATAATACCCACCTCAATAGATAATAAAAATGCAAGTATGTTGCTGATAAAAAACATTCGTATTCATTATAACAGTTTTCTTTTGAAAGGAACAGGCTTTTCAGCCCATGCTGTCTACATCGAGAATGACTCCGGGACGCCAGAATTCCCGCTGCGCGCGGATAAAGTCTTTGACGGCCGTCAGATCCGGGCCTTTCAATAAAATAACAATGCGGTATTTATTCCGTACTTTCTTGATTATATCGACGAAGGGCCCGATGACGGCCGTATCACTGCCGCTTTCCGTATGCCAGTTCTGCAACAAAAGAGCCAGCGTGTTGCCTGTATCCCATAGGGCCTTTTCATTTTCATCAGTAATGACGATTTTCAATATCTGATGAAATGGCGGATACAACAGTTCCTTCCGGTATTGTATTTCCTGTGCATAAAAGGCTGCATAATCCTGCCGCTCTGCACATTGGATAACGTAATGTTCCGGTGCATAGGTCTGCATGACGACCCGTCCGGGAATCGTACCGCGCCCGGCACGGCCGGCAGCCTGGGTCAGCAGCTGGAAGGTCCGTTCCCCAGCCCAGTAAGCCGGCAGGTTGAGCAGGCTGTCCGCAGCCAGTATCCCCACGGCGCTGACATCGGCAAAGTCATGCCCCTTGGCGACCATCTGGGTCCCCAGTAAAATATCGTATTCATGACGGCGGAATGCCTCGATGATGTGATCACCACTGTTTTTGCGTGTCGTCGTATCCTGATCCAGGCGGACGATCCGGGCATGGGGAAATTGTTCACGAAGCTGTTCTTCTACTTTTTCCGTCCCCGTCCCAAAAAATTTGATATATTTGCTGCCACATTCCGGACACCGCAGAGGAACCGGCTTTTCCGCATCACAATAATGGCATCGCAGCTGATCTTGTTGTTTGTGATACACCATAGCGACATCACAGGTGTCACATTTGACAACATAGCCGCATTTACGGCACATGACGAAAGTAGAAAAGCCACGGCGGTTCAACAAGATGATCGCCTGCTGTTTCTGCTGTAGTGTTTCCTGCAAAAGATCTGTCATGGCATCTGATAGCACATGGCGGTTTCCACGGGCCAATTCTTCCCGCATATCGACGACCTGTACAGACGGCAGAGGCCGGTTAAGCACACGCTGCGTTAATTCCAGAAGGACGTACTGACCAGTCTGTGTCCGGTAATAATCGGCAATAGACGGCGTCGCGCTGCCTAAGAGGACAGGACAGCCGTAATAGGAAGCCCGTCTGCGTGCCACTTCTACGGCATGATAACGGGGAGCCTCTTCCTGTTTGTAAGAGCTGTCGTGCTCTTCATCGACGATGACCAGTCCCAGAGAACGGACTGCCGTAAAGACAGCCGAACGGGCGCCGATACAGATATGACTTTCCCCATTTGCCATACGCAGCCAGTTATTCCGCCGCTCTCCCTTGGACAGCTGACTGTGCATAACGACGACATCATTGCCGAAGCGGCGGATGAAACGGCGTACAATCTGTCCGGTCAGGGCGATTTCCGGAACGAGGACGAGAACCTGTCCTCCTTTTTGCAGCACGTCTTCGGTCAGCTGCATGTACACTTCCGTCTTACCACTGCCTGTAACGCCGTGAAGGACATAGGTGCGGCCGCCTGCATCATTCCGTACGGCATCAACGGCCCGCTGCTGTTCTTCTGTGAGCCTGAAAGGAACATCTCCTTCGAGTGGATGCGTCAGGTCCACCGTATGGCTCAGCTTTTCTTCCATCGTAGCACAACCGCTCTGACACAGATGCAGCAGAACGTCCCGCGAATAGCCCTTCCCGATCCAGTACGAGAAAGGGGCAGACCGGATTTGTTTCAGCTGCGCCAGTAAAGCGGCCTGACGGGGACGCCGCTTCAGGATACCCGTCGTATCATCGGACTGGAAAACCAGCCATTTTTCCATTTTATCGGCAATCTGATTCTGGAGATAATCCTCCTGGTCCAGCTGATGTTGTCTGACCATCTCCTCGACGCAATCGGCGGAAAATTGACGGCACACCTGCTTTTTTTCCGCCTTTCCGCGTGCGTCCACATAGGCCGCTACGGCTCTTTCTTCTTCTGTTACAGGGAGCACAGGACCAGTTTTAAGGTATACGCGTCGGATAATTCCCTTTTTTTCTATCATGAAAAGCCGCAGCGCATCAGCCAGTCCACATAAGTAATACTGGCTGATCCATACGGCCGTCTGAATCATTTCTTCCTGGAACCCGGCCTGCGATGACAACAGGGCCAGGATGGGTTTCAGCTGATACTGCCGGTCACTGTCCCGTTCTTCCCGTACAGCCAGCACGATTCCCTCTTCCCGCCGTGGGCCGAACGGGACGAGGACACGGGAACCGATACGTACGGAAAGACCATCGGGAATCGTATAGGAAAAAGTCTGTTGTACTTGTTTGGCCGTTATATTGATAATAATATCGGCTACCATATAGGTACACTCCTTTCCATATCTGCCCATCTTTCCAGAATCAGCGGATAAACTGGCTGAACACATAATTTCCATAAGCCAGCCCCAGACTAGTGAGACGGCAGCCGCCTTCTTTCCGTTCCAACAATCCCTGTTTCACCAGTTTATCAACAACCTTGCCAAAGACGGATTCCATTGGGACACCAAACCGGCGGGCAAAGTCATCGTATGCAATGCCATCGCGCATACGCAGTGCGAGGAAACAGTAGTCTTCCTGGGCCCGATTCACATCTATAACGACGGATTCCGCCAGGACAGACTGTCTTCCGGCATAGCGGATATACTGAGGAATGTTGGATATATGGGCAGACCGCACATGTCCATCAAAGGAATGGGCCGAAACGCCGAATCCCAGGTACGGCACATACGTCCAGTACTTGACATTATGCCGGGACCGCCGTCCCGGACGGGCATAACTGGAAATCTCATAATGATCGAAGCCGTATCTTTTAAAAACCTGATGTACCACGGATGCCATTTCCTCCACCTGATCATCCGGTGGTAATGATACCATACCGGCGGTTACATCATGATAGAGACACGTCCCGGGTTCCAGAATGAGACTGTATGCGGAAGCATGGCATAGAGGAAGCCGTAAAAGCTGTGACAGATCATCGGCTGCCATCTGCACAGTCTGTCCGGGAAGGCCATACATCAAATCGGCAGACAGATTATCAAATCCCGCCCAGGCCGCATTCTCCACCGCTTCGACGGCCTGGCGGGATGAGTGGATCCGTCCCAGAGAGCGCAAAAGCTGTGGCTGAAAACTCTGGACACCGATGCTCAGCCGGTTAATGCCCAACTCATGAAGGCTTTTCAAGTACTCTCTGCCGAGACTATCCGGATTGCCCTCCAAGGTAATCTCTGCATGGGAATCGACGGCAAAATGCTGTGTCACAGCCTGCAGAATTGATGCAATCTGGGGTATTTTCAAAAGTGACGGTGTGCCACCGCCAAAATAAATCGTATCGACAGCAAGGCCCTCCCGGGGGGAAGTGCTGATTTCCCGGCAGAGGGCCTCCGTATAAGCCGGTATATACGATTCTACGCCGCCATAAGAAGGAAAATCGCAATACCGGCACTTATGACGGCAGAACGGAATATGGATATACAGACCAATCATTATTTTTCATCTACCTGTAATACGGCCATAAAGGCTTCCTGAGGGATTTCTACACTGCCAACCTGCTTCATGCGCTTCTTCCCTTCTTTCTGTTTTTCCAGAAGTTTGCGCTTACGGGAAATATCGCCGCCATAGCATTTGGCCAGTACATCTTTGCGCAGAGCCGCTACATTTTCCCGGGCAATAATCTTATTGCCGATGGCCGCCTGGATAGGAATCTGGAAGAGCTGCCGCGGTATGAGACTGCGAAGCTTTTCTACCAGAGCCCGGCCACGGCGGGCTGCAAATTCTTTATGCACGATGACACTCAGTGCATCGACTACTTCCCCGTTGATCAGGATATCCATTTTGACCATGGGCGATGCCTGATAGCCATTGAGTTCATAATCCAGCGAAGCATATCCCCGTGTCGAAGACTTCAGCGTGTCAAAATAGTCATACAATATTTCACACAACGGCAGATTGTACACAACGGAAACCCGTGTTTCATCAAGATAATCCATGGTCAGATACTGACCCCGCCGGTTCTGGGAAATTTCCATGACCGTCCCTACCATATCTTTCGGGATGATGATGGTCGTCTTGACAAAGGGTTCTTCAATATGATCGATTTTCGTCATATCCGGCATAAGGGACGGATTATCGACAGCGACCATCGTGCCATCTGTGCAGTACACATGATAGATAACAGACGGAGCTGTCGTAATCAGAGATAATCCGTATTCCCGTTCCAGCCGTTCCTTGACGACATCCATGTGGAGGAGTCCCAGGAAGCCACAGCGGAAGCCGAAGCCCAGAGCCGTCGATGTTTCCGGTTCAAATAACAGGGCCGCATCATTGAGGTGCAGCTTTTCCAATGCATCGCGCAGATTGTCATAATCATTGGTTTCCACCGGATAGAGGCCGCAATACACCATAGGTGTCGCCTTGCGGTATCCCGGCAGCGGTTCCGATGCCGGACAATCTGCCAGCGTGACCGTATCACCGACACGACAGTCGCGGACATTTTTCATGCTCGCCGCCAGATAACCGACGCTGCCACATTCAAGAGAGGCCACGGGGTGCATCTGGGGAATGAAGACACCCGTTTCTGTCACTTCAAATTCCATGCCGCTGGACATCATGCGGATCCGGTCCCCAGTCTTGAGACTGCCCTCCATAATGCGGATGTTGGCAATAGCTCCTTTATAGGAATCGAAATGAGAATCGAAAATCAGGGCCCGCAGCGGCTTGTCCGGTGCATCTTCCGGTGCGGGAATCCGCTGTACGATAGCTTCCAGCACCTTATCGACACCGAATCCAGTCTTGGCACTGACTTCGATAGCATCACTGGCGTCGAGGCCGATGACATCTTCTATTTCCTTACGTACCCGTTCGGGGTCTGCACTGGGAAGGTCGATTTTATTGATGATCGGGATGATTTCCAGGTCATGTTCCAGAGCCAGGTACACGTTAGCCAGGGTCTGCGCTTCTACGCCCTGCGTCGCATCGACGATCAGGAGAGCCCCGTCGCAGGCCGCCAGACTTCGGGATACTTCATAATTGAAATCGACATGCCCCGGTGTGTCAATGAGATTCAGGGTATACTGATGGCCATCTTGGGCATCATAAATCAGCCGGGCCGACTGGGCCTTGATGGTTATGCCCCGTTCCCGTTCCAGGTCCATCGTATCGAGGAGCTGGTCTTCCATTTCCCTTTTGGATACTGTACCGGTCATTTCCAGCAGCCGGTCTGCCAGCGTCGATTTACCATGGTCAATATGTGCAATAATAGAAAAATTACGGATATATTTAGTTGCCACGTTCATTACTCCTCTAGCATTAAATAATGACACCACCGCCAAGAACCCGTTCCCCCGATTCCCGGTCATACAATACTAGTGCCTGTCCAGCCGTTACAGCCCGCTGCGGCGTGTCAAATACGACGCGCATAGCATCCTTGCCGGGGTACACCATGCAAGGAGATTCCTTGGCCGCGTAACGTATCTTTCCTAATGCTGCAAACGGCCCTTCCGGCCGTCCTTCCACCCATGAGAGGTCCCGGGCCATCACTTCTGTACGGAATAAATCTGCTTCCGAACCGACGATGACCTGATTGCGTTTCACATCGAGAGCGACGACATAGTACGGACCACCGGGACCGCCCAGATGAAGGCCACGGCGCTGGCCGATGGTATAACAAGGAATTCCCTGATGACGGCCGACCACATGACCGCGGATATCGACAAAATTTCCGGGTTTAAAACATTTTGGGACCCGTTTTTTTAAGAAACCTTTATAATCATTATCAGGGATAAAACATATATCCTGACTTTCCGGCTTATTGAAAACGGGCAGGCCAAATTTTTTAGCCAGTTCCCGCGTCTGTACCTTTTCCAGTTCCGCCATGGGAAATAGAATATGGGGCAGTAACTCCTGTGTCAGCTGATACAGGACGTATGACTGGTCTTTCCGCCGGTCCGTCCCCCGCAGCAGTTCATAGACGCCGCGTTGTTCATTATGCCTGACACGGGCATAATGGCCCGTCGCCAGATACTGGGCGCCAAATTGCTGAGCCTGCTGCCATAACAGGCCAAATTTAATGAATTTATTACAGGCAATGCAGGGATTGGGAGTCTGCCCTTTTACATAGGACTGGACAAAATAATCAATGACATCGTCACGGAATAACTTCCTGTAATCCAAGGTATAATGGGGAATGCCAATGACAGAAGCCACTGCTTTGGCATCATCAACGGCAGATAAAGAACAGCAGGAATGGACATTTTCGACTGCCGGACAGGACGGATCCTCTTCCCATAAACGCAGCGTAATGCCAATGACATCATAGCCCTGTTCCTTTAAGAGCGCTGCCGTTACAGAACTATCTACTCCACCGCTCATAGCAACGGCGACACATTTCGTCATAATCTTTCTCCTTTTCTAAGAGATCTGGTAATATCCTGAATCGCTTGTATCACCGTATAAATCTCTTCTGTTGTATTTTCCGGACCAAAGGACATGCGGATACTGCTGCGGAGCCATTTCTCACCGACGCCCATAGCCATCAGTACATGGGAAGGTTCAACTGCCCCGGCTTCACATGCTGATCCTGCTGACACAGCAATGCCCTGCCGGTCCAGGGCAATCAGAAGAACCGGGCTTTCCATGCCGTTTACACTAAAATCTATAATATTGGGCAAAGACTGGGACAAATTGCCATTCAGGTGCAACAAGTCATTGCCTTCGATAAGGCCGTGGTAAACCAGATCTTTCACTATACGGACTTTTTGAATCCGTTCCGGCCGTTCCTTTTCCAGAAGAGCTGCCGCCATGCCAAATCCGACGATTCCGGCTACATTTTCCGTTCCTGCACGCAGACGATGTTCCTGTGGTCCTCCATAAGCCTCAGAAGCCAGCTGCAGCCCTTTGCGGATATATAGAGCTCCTATGCCTTTAGGACCGTATATTTTGTGGCTGCAGACGGTTAGCAGATCTATGCCATCTTCTATAGGATGTACGGGAAGGTAACCAAAGGCCTGGACGGCATCGACATGAAATACGATTCCGCATTCTCTGGCTATAGCTCCCAGTTCCTGTACAGGCTGAATCGTGCCAGTCTCATTATTGGCATACATGATGGAAATGAGGACCGTATCGGGACGGATTGCCTGCCGTAACGCTTCAGGAGAGACACGGCCGTCGCAATCCACTGGAAGTATCGTCAGTGCATATCCTTCACGTTCCAGCGCCCTGAACGTATTCAAAACGGCCTGGTGCTCCACAGCTGATGAAATCAGGTGCCCGCCCCTGGGATAATTGGCCCGCAGATAACCCCGTATGGCCAGATTATCCGCTTCCGTACCGCCACTGGTAAATACAATATCACCAGAGGCCACTCCCAGACAATGGGCAAGCTGCTGCCGTGCCTGTTGCACAGCCGCACGGGCCTGCTGCCCAAAATAATGCAGACTGGACGGATTCCCATATTGGTTTGTCAGATACGGCATCATGGCCTCCAGCACCCTCCGATCCAGAGGGGTAGCCGCTGCATGATCCAGATAAATACGTTCCATCATTGCGTCAACTCCATTTTAAGCCTATTTTATATAATACCATATATAGATACGTGTTGCCAGTAAAAATATAGCAAGAACCTGCGTATCCGGTCTTGAAATAATTTTTAATTCGTGATATTATATGAAAGTACGTTATATGACATGCGCCTATAGCTCAGGGGATAGAGCACCGGTCTCCGGAACCGGGTGCGAAGGTTCGAATCCTTCTAGGCGCACCACTAGTAAATAAGCGGTTCCTCACGAATGAGGAACCGCTTATTTTTATGGTTGGGTCTTATTTTTGGGTCTTATTTCTGTAAAAGTCTGTAAAAGTAGATATAACTCTATATAACTATAATATAAGTGCAAAAAAAATGAGCCCCAGCGCAATGCCGGGGCTTTTGCCGTTGAACAAATATTGGTTTTATGCCTGTGCTGCCGTGTCGGTCGCACTCTTGCTAAATACAAGCTTAATCAGCCAGATGAAACTATTGATTACAAGCGACAGAATAATCATTTAGTCTGTATCATCAATACCTAGAAGCGCCGAACTTCTACTTCTTATCTTTATTTGTTGACATTTAAATGCTATAATTTAACTACATAAATTTTATAGGAGTGAGGGTTATGCCAAATTGGATGGAAGTATCACGTGCTATTGAAAATGCACCGGATCCGCTTCTTGCGTTAAGAAAACAATATTTATCTACTATGTGTAAATATACTGGTAGAAATATCATTGCCTATTATTCTGCTTTTCTACAAAAACCAAATCTTGCTCAAACAGCCATTGATGATAATGATAAAAATGCTTTCATGCAAGCAGTATGTGATCTTGATCGGAAAAAAGGATTAGATTTAATACTTCACACTCCTGGTGGTAACATTGCCGCAACAGAATCTCTGGTGTTTTATCTTAAACAGATGTTTGGCAGAAATATTCGTGTCTTTGTCCCTCAAATAGCTATGTCTGCCGGGGCAATGATTTCTCTTTCTGCCAAAGAAATCGTTATGGGTAAACATTCAAATTTAGGACCCATAGATCCCCAATATGGTGGAATGTCATGTGCTGGAATTTTGGACGAATTTAACGAGGCACTCAAAGCAGTTAGAGAAGACCCTAATAGCGCATTAATATGGAAACTAATCATTGGTAAATATCATCCTACTTTTGTTGGAGATTGTAAAAATGCAATTGAATGGGCAGACCACATGGTAAAAGACTGGTTAATGGATAACATGTTTTATAGAACTCAAAACAAAGAAGATAAAGCAAATAATGTCGTTAAATTTTTATCTAGCCATAACAAAACATATTCGCACTCTAGGCACATACATAGCGATGATTTGTTAAAGTTAGGCTTAAAAATACAATCCTTAGAAACTTTGGATTCTCGGGCGATAGATGATTGTAAAGATTTGCAAGATTGTGTGCTAACTTTGCATCATATTTATATGCAAACTTTAGCAAATAGTAATGCATTAAAAATTGTAGAAAATCAAAATGCAAACTGTATGATGTTTACTGTAAGCAGTAATTAGGAGGTTTTATCAATGAGTGTTATTTACGAAGACTACAAAACAATTGTAGGGAGAGAATTACCAAAGAAATTTAATACCCCAGAAGAACAAGGCGCAGCAATAAAAAAATGCTCAATATTAGAAGACACCAATATTAATTATGGAAATATTAGTTACGAAAATATAAAATGTAATCAATGAACAACTTTATAGTATAAATCAAGTTTTTATGCTAAATAAAAGCTCCTTTGCACTATTATTTTTGATAGTACAAAGGAGCTTTTGTCATTAAACAACTATTTACTTCTTATGCCTGTGCTGTTGGGATTGTCTTATTCAAGATATATTTTGTCAGCCAGATAGATCCGTTGATGAGCAGTGGTAGGATGATGCCGTCACGGGCTTTATCCCATCCTGTCTCTGTTTTTGCTTGATCCTGGATGGTAGCGACAAATTTATTTGCTACATCTTCCACTGCTGGCAACACTTCTTCCAGTACTTTCTGGGTAACGATTTCTTTTAATTCTTCTGTTACTTCATCGACGTTCAAGGTATCAAGTACACCGTCTCTGATTTCTGTCCATTTACTCATGATTTTTTCCTCCTAGTTTAAATCCAAATACCATTCGTTCATGTCTACATTGGTATCGCCAATATATCCCTGGTCGCTGTACTGCCAGCCCGCCAGTACATGTACTGGGAATTCATCCGTGAAGTCACAACGGTTGCTGTACTGTGCTACCCAATAAGGCACATAGCCAGCCAGTGCCTGGACGTTGATAACATCTTCCAGTGTGGACAGGCTGGCATAGATGCCGCAAGGAATACCTTTTGCGTTGATTGCATTGATGAAGGCACTGCAAACTGCCGTCGGATCATCTGCGTTCAAGCAGGCTCGAGATTCAAAGTCGAACCACACGCCCATAGGCGGAATCCGTTTGCCTAAGAGATACAGTACTTCATTGGCTTCTTCTGCCGCTTCTTCCGGTGTGGATGCCTGGCTATAGCAATATACGCCCCACGGAAGATTTCTTGTTTCGCACTCAGATACGTGGCCCCACCAGGTATCCTCGATGCTCGTCCCTTCCGTGATTTTTACGATGACACCCGCAATTCCATGAGCTACGGCAGTATCATAATTCAAATCCTTTTGATAATAGCTTACATCAATGACCTTCATGGTATTCTCCTTTCTTATCTGTTAATTGCTCCAACGCATCTCGTAGTTTCTGTGGGATGGGTAATCCTGCTTTTGCAGCGTTTTCGACTATTGACAATCCCTCGTTCCCTAAAAAGAACCATACAACAAGCGATTGTATGGCTGGCTGCCCGGTTGCTTTATCTAACTCATGTGCCAGGGCTACGAGCATGAGTATTACAATTTTCTTGCAGATGCCTTTGAAGCCTTTCTGACTGTTTAAAGCAAGGGATGGGTTGATATATGCGGCCATTATGCCGGTTATATAGTCAATAGCCATAGCCACTAATAGAGCTTCAATCACATCATCCCATCCAATCAAATATGAAAAAGCAGTGCCAATGCACGACACAGCTGCCCACCATCCAACCTGGTTACCAGATGGGGCCATCTCGTGAAAAAAAGCGAGTAGTGTATTCATCGTTAATCACCACTCGTTTCTGTTTTTTTGCTGTCTGATGTCGTAGCATCAGCGGAAGCCTTTTCATCTGTATAGTTCACGCAATTCGGATTCTGGCAGGTGCCGTCATCACGGAGTACATGAGCACAGAATTTACAACGTTTTTTGAGTTTAAAAGCCATTAGTCAGCACTTCCTTTCTTCGCCGCTTCCAATTCTGCGGCAATAGCATCGGTCTGCTCTTTGTAGTATGCGTTCAAATCCGCAAATTCGTTTTGGATGCTTGCAGCCGTATCCGTGTCGCCATTGAGAGTGGCAACAAGCAACGACTGCCCAAGCTCCTGCTGTGCCGATGCATATTCAGCATCAAGCGCATTTTGTTTAGTTGTGGCTTGTTCTTCTGCGGTCGGTTCAGGCGCGACATATGGCGCAAAGGTGCCATCAGACTGCCGGCAATATTCCTGGCTGGCGTCGTTATTACCGAGCAAATTATTGTAGTCTTTTGAGCTGACAAAGACAAACCCCTGGTCAAGCAGGTCTTGTACTTTTACACTCCCATCCGTAACGGTCCCGTCCTGGGCAACATAATAATGAACGTTGGCAGCATACGTCGCACCGCGCCGCCCGTCGTCGCCGAATTGAATTAAATAATCTTTCATGTGGTATCCTCCTGTTATCAATAATTTATGAGGTGGTCATATGAGAAAACCTAATGGGTATGGGTCAATTAAACGTCTCTCTGGTACTCGGAGGCGGCCGTTTGTTTTTGTAGTGTCGGAGCATGGCCGGCAGAAGCCAGTTGAATACTTTGCAACACAGGTCGAAGCTGAAATTTTCGCGGCTGATTATAACAAAATCCATAGAAATCGCTCCCTTCCTGGTCACAAAATCACGTTTGCCGAACTATACCACCGCTGGATTACACGACATATAGCCGATACCAGCCCGTCAGACAGCGCCATAACCGGCTATAGGAATTCATACCGCCATTGCTCCGTACTTCACGGCATGGAATACGAGAAAATAAAATATCAGGATTATCAGACCGTCATTGACGGAATGCGCAGGTCTGGGCTGTCATACTCCAGTCTGAAGAAAGTACGGTCGCTCATATCCCTTATGGCTTTCTACGCCATCAAAATCGATATGCCCTGCCGGAACTACGCACCGCTCTTATCACTGGGGCGTAACAAGCCAGTGCATCCGCATAAAACCTTTTCCAGGCAAAAAATAAACCGCCTCTGGTCCATAGCGAACCATAACGGTGTGGATACTATATTGATATTGCTGTATACAGGCATGCGTGTTGGTGAGTTGCTGGCGCTCCAGAAGTCGGATATCAACCTGCGTCAGCAAATCATCAGGATAACACACAGTAAAACAGCCGCCGGAATCCGTATTATCCCCATCCATCACCGTATCCAACCGTTTATAACGTATCGGATGCAGTCATCCGGTACATACCTGATAACCGACAGCAACGGCCGCTCATACGATTATAGCCGCTACTGTCTCATCTGGCGCCGTATCATGCATGACATCCATGCGGACGGCCATACTACCCACGACTGCCGCCATACCGTTGCCACGCTTTTGGACAATGCTGGAGCGAACGAGACAGCAAGACGCAGGATATTAGGCCATGCCGGCGGAGACGTAACTGAGCGCGTCTACACGCATAAAAACCTGCGACAGCTCCGCAAGTGCATCGAATTACTGAAATGATTTGTTACTAATGCGATACTATATGAGCCGCATGCAGATGCATAAAATATGTCTGCTGTGCGGCTCTATTACTGTTACTATTGATACTCTAAAAATCGGTAAAATCTGCATCCATAGTTGATTTTATTTAATGCAGACTACCGATGATACGGTTGATTTCGTGTTTCTCATTTAGCAAAAAAAATATATTGATAATTATGGATTTCTCATCCGTTTTAGATGTTCACCTATTCCCTTTATACAGTGGGGAAACATAAATGTGGGTACTACAGATACTAAAGTCACACTGCCAATCAGTTTTAGCAATAATGCATATCGAGTCATAGTTACATCTACATGGAATACCGAGGCAATCGGAAGCACTTTAACAAAGGAATTCCATAACACTGGTGGAAAAACTACATCTGCATTTTACATTAAGTCAAATTATTCCAATGCCATGGATTGGTTCGCTATAGGATATTAATGTGTAAAAAATATTATTTTCCTATTGTCAGCCAATGGACAATGCCGCCACTGAAAGCTTTTTCTTTTGGCCAATATCCTCCTGTTTTGAATTGCGAATTCGTATCTTTAATGAAGCACCAGATGGCGTTTTCGCCTAGTGTGAAGTTACCGTTATCAGTACAAACTCCTTCGTAAAAGCTTGTATAGGCAATATTAAATTTTATAGTCTGTTCGTTACTACCAACGTCCGCTTTTCCCCACTGTATAATTAGGCCGTTGGCCCATTTGGCGTACCCATTCGCCGCTAAATTCGCAGCTACGATGCCGCCGCAGTTCTGTGCATTGGCGCCGATTGTATTTCGTACGTCGGCGGCGCTGGTGTCGTCAAGGATGGTGCGGGCAAAGGCGGACAATGTCGTCAGGCCGGCCGACGAGGCGCCGGTGAAATAGGGGATTTTATCGGCGGCTGGGGTCGTACCAATTAAGGCTTTTAAAGCATTGGAAAAATTACGCACCCAATCTGCAGTCGTAATTTCCGTTCCTCTGGAATCATAAGATGGAGTATTCCCACTAATGTTCGTTAAATTACCACTAGTATCAGTATTGAACATAATCCCACCACCTGGGATATTCCTCGAATTAACGTTTGTAATGCTTATGGTATGCGAGCCATCGGTTTTATGATTCAATCGCACGAATCCGTACCGATTACCATCTGAACCGGTAAACACAAAAATATCTTTTTGAGATTCCGCACTTGGTTTTGTCGCCGCCTTGACATTTATGTTTTGCATAGTCAATGTCCCGGTCATCGTATCGCCAGCTAGTTTTACGTATTTTTCAGATGCAGACCCCGTCCCGCCATTTGCGACAGGCAACACCCCGGTAACGCCTGGTGTGATATTTGCAGTCCCGTCGAAAGATGCAGCTGAAGTTGATGCTAAGTTTGTCTGAATCGTTCGTGCAGTGGCTAATTTAGTCGCACTGCCAGCATTGCCTTTGATGCCATTAGCGTGCGCTGCTGTATCTTTTTCGTGATTTTCTTCTTTTACTCCAGCTGAATCGATATCATCTTTTAAGCGCTGGTCGTTCGAAAAAAGCTGTTGAGCCATGTCATTTTCGAGCTTCGCGTGTACAGGGTCATTTGTTATACGCTGTGGGAAGCCGTCGGTATTAAATTCCAGCGTATTATCTATACCTTCTGTAGGCCGATTCTGGTTGTTGATTGCTTCCGGGAAATCTGTTTTCCATTTATCCAGGTAATTCGCCATTTTATTTATCACTCCATTCCGTCATACTGGTTCCGTATGTATACGTACCATCAAAATTAATTTTTCCATTCCAGGACCATCCCAGATAGACATAGCATCCTAAATGGGCCGGCTTGTATGTCTCTATGGTTTCCCGCATTTCCTTTAAAGATGCTTCATCCGTCCGTGTTGTGAAGACGATGAAGTAATATTTGTCGTTATGTTCTTCTACATTCCCAGTGCCATACGCGTTGACAATATCCGTAATTCGTTCTAAGGTCGTTGTCTGTGGGCCTTTCAGGGCAATTAAAATACGGTTCTTTCGTTTTTCCGGTGGATCATCTGCGTTGTATTGCAGACCTAAAAACGTCTCCCAATCCGGGATTCCCCATGTGGCAGTTTTGACAAAGAACTGTTTCGTCACATCCATGAGCTGTAACCGTTGTGTCTCGTGCTCACTGGATAACGCCGCCAGGGTATGTTGAAATACTGGATCTTTTTCCAAGAATGCCGGCAGATACCGTGCCAGGTCTACTGGATCAATACGGAGAAAATTAAAATCAGCCATTAATAGTCACCTCGGTACACTGGGCAATCTGTTCCGTTGTGACGGTCACCATGGTAGAACTGCCATTAACGGTAAGGGACTCATAATCATTGACACCACAAGACGAATCCTCCAGAATCATCTTGCCGATCATTGCACAAGTGACGCGGATATTTGCAAACTGATGAGAGCCGAAATATGCGTTGACGACGGTCTTGATGGCTGCTGCATCAGCATTCTTGCTGTCTAATGGTGTAATCGCGATTTTGACCTCAAAGATGTCCGGGGCTGCAACAGTCACCGTGGCCCCAATGGGGCGGACAGACTCAATATAATCAGCTACCGTCTTTTGCAGGGACCCAGAAGCCGGGTTCCCGTTGCTGTCTGTCAGTAATACCTTTACTGTGCCGTTCCCATTCCACAATGGCAGGACCACAACCTTTCCTACGCCTGCAATACTGGTAACCCATTGGATGTATTCATTCTTATTCCCCGATGTCGCCGGCTGCCGGACTTTAAAAATCAGCCGGTTATATAAGGACGCATCATCTTCTTCGTCAAATCCATCGTACGTTGCCTCTGCATTAGTAACACTGCTGATACCGGGGATAGACATAGGAATAACCGTAATAGTACCGGCTTCTACATTCCCTATGGTACCGCCAGTCGTACATTCGACAGGGATATCCCCGCTCCGGGTAATCGTAGCCGCTTTTGTTGTCTGGAAGGTAATGCCTGATTCTGTCTGGAACAGGCTGTTCAGGGGGACTACGCCGGTCCCGGTAATAGTGACCGCCCCTTTCGCTTTGACAGCCTGCCGCCGGAAAATGCCATGTTCCTCTGCCCGCATAGCGAGGTAATCACCCCAGGATGTTTTCGCAAACGCGGCTTTATATGCCTGCTCCCGTTCTACTTCCTGTTTAGCAAATTCGATGCTGTTCGCTGCTAGTACATCGTATGTAAATGTACCTTCATAACTGGATGCATCAGTGCTTGTATTTTCCTGCAGTTCGCTTAAAATCTCATCCTGCTCGCGTGCTTCATACATCGACACTCACCTCCCCATAAATCGTAGAAATTACAATGGATATAGAAACGCTGTCGCCTTTATGGGTAATCTCAACACTATCGATACTCTTGATATATGGATTCACCATCAGGCACTCGATGATGACACGCTTGATTTCGCTGTATCTCTGCTGTACTCCCATGACCTTGCCGATAAACGGCCTTAGCTCAATACCATACTGCCAGCTGTAAGCCAGGTACCGGAAGCGTTCGGTGCTGAGTGCCTTATAGATCCAGATTTTGATAGCTTCATCGCCTTCCACTATAACGTGCTTCCCTTGTGCATCGTAGAGGAAGCAGTCCTTGTCAAAGTCCCAGGCATATTCCTTCGGGACCGGCAGATCTGACGTGTAAGTATTGGCCGATACAGCCCCGGTAAATGGATATGATTCACTCATAATTTCACCCCGCTGTCTACTACCCAGTACAGCTGTTCGTCCTGCCCATAAATCGGGATGAGCAACACGGCTGTACCCGGTTGTAAGGTATCCGTCCATGTTTCATCATTATCGATGGGGTGCCGGTGGCTTTCATACTCGGCATCGCCACTCCCGCCTGCTTTGTCGCTGGTTTCGCCTTTAACGTGGCGGGTATAACCAGGGAGCAGGTACCGGGAACAATATAGGTCCTTATTCGTTAATGGGATATTATTGGCCCGGACCACCAGTTCAGGCGGGGACTGTTCTACAATACCAACCAGTGCCCCCCGTGGCAGCTCGTCCTTTATAACTCTATGCATGATATCTACAATAGCGGCCACCGACTGGGAAGCCGCAGGGATTCCGGCCATACTGTCACCCCCTACATATGACTTGTTTTGATAATTTTCGTTGGTGTCTGACCGATATTATAGATACCGCCAGTCCCGACAGCCCCGTTGCCATTATTGGCGCTGGAGTTGTTACCGACATAGCATCCGTCACCGCTATAGATGACTACATGGTCATTATCGCCATATACAACACAATCCCCTACTTCCAGCTGTCCCTGGTCGAAATCAATGACGCCATCGCCGGCATCTCCCACCAGCCTGTCAACACCTGCTACGCCGTCATCATATTCCTGTTTCAGGAACGGGCTGTAATAACTGCCAATGCGTGTAGCCGCTTCGACACAGCCTTCCGGCCCATCCGGCATAGTGGCACCTTCCCAGGCGGCAAAGCCTGCCTGCACGCCTTCAGTGGCCGCTAAGTTTGCCCCACCAATGGCAGACGCGGTACGGCCTGTTTTCGTTTTTATTTCTTTGGGCTTTTCTTCTTTGTTCATGATGTTCTCGAATTCGATTTCGAGCCGCATTTCATGGATACCGTTCTCAAAAGTATGCGTATCGGATTTAATCCAGAATTTTCCGCACAATTCTGTCAGGATATCCTTAATCTGGATAGAATAAGAGGATTTGGCAGCATAATTACCGAGCATATCAATAATCCCGGTCCGGTCGGGGCCATGGAACAACTTATTGATGGCTTCCTGGGTATTGTCATTCGGGTTCTTCTTATAGACATCCTGCACCATGGAATACTTCTGTATCCACTCATCTTTTGTCTGATAGCCCGTGACATTGCCCTGCTGGTCCGTAATCATGACGCTGTTGACCATGCTTTCAATAGATTCTTTATACTGGCTGTTCTCGATGTTTATATATTGATTGGCCTCCATGCCTTCGATGAGTTCGCCTTTTTTGATGACATTCAGTTCATCGCCGCGCATGACCGGATGGAAGAGAACGTCCGGATCATCCTTGTTTTCCTTCTGGGTGTTGATTTGATTGGCCGCGTCAGTATAGGCAATCATGATAATCTGATAGCCCGTCTTTTCCTGAGCAATGAAAGAGACTTTCTTCCCTGTCTCGGCCAGTTTCCCGACTTTGATACCCAGTTCACTACAGACCTCTTTTGCAATGTCCTCAGCCAGCATATCCGTGAATTTCCGCGTCGTTTTAGACCGGCAAAGGATGAACAGATTATCGTAGGCCATGACTGTGACAGTAGACTGCTGTACATTTTTTTCGACACTGTACACATTGCCCTGGAACTGCAGGTTCCCGTCTTCATCATAGCCATAGACCGTCTCACCACAGTTGATGACGTAGTTCGGAAGGTTCGGGTCCCGGGCGTCCTGGACATAAGAAAATGTCAGTTTCCGGGCCACCTGAAGCCGTGAGCCTTCCCAGGTAATCTTGCCAACAGTAAGCCGTGATATGTCATTCAGCACGTCTTTCTGAGTCGTTGTCTCCCGTCCGCTTGCGTCTTTCGTTGTCTCCGTGACGATCTGCTTATGCTTGATGATCAATTCTTGATCACCCACTTCCGGATTTGTCCGGCGTTATTGATGACCAGACTCTTCAGGTTATTGCTTTTTACGACACGGCGCCAATGGGTATAATCCCCGTAGGCCTTCTTAGCGATATCCATCACATCACAGCCTTTCTGGAATAATGCTTTGCCTTTAGAGACATTAGCCTGTTCTTCCTTGATTTTGGCATCCAGGTCAACCGGACGTACTTTAAGCCCTGTCGCGTCGTCAATCGGCTTTTCATTATTGGCCGCCGGGACATTGAGTTCTTTGTACTCCGTGAAATTGAGCGTATAGTAGATATCCCGGCTGCCATCCTGTTCCCAGTAGGAGAACTCCATGATGGCCATCTGCATGTTTACCGGAGAATCGGTAATGATGACACGCACCGGCTTTCGGGACGCTTTCCATTCTGTCAGCTTCTCAACACAGGCAGTCGGGTCTGTGTAATCACCTACGACGAACGGATAATCATGCACAGTAGACGGGAAGAAGCAGGAAAATGACAGTGTCCGGGCTTTTGGCATCCCAAACACTGTAACTTCCCCGACCTGTGTAATATCGACGACTTTATTCTTTTGGCCATCTCCGACAGTATACTTTGCCGGCGTTACCGGTATGACCAGGCGCCCTGTAGGACCTTCAATGATGATCTGCCGTCTTCCGCTTACTCCGCCACTGGAGAAGATGGCCGAAAGGACCTGTATTGTATTGCCTAACGTGCCCAGACTCATCAGTAACCACCTCCGTAATTGGCATGCCCCTGGGAAATCAGTTTAGCCAGTTTATAGGCGATGCGGTCTATATCGGCTTCTTCCCGGACATAGAAGGTATTGCCTTTGACGACGACCGGGCCGCCTGCCGGCATGCTGCCATCCAGCTCATTCTGGATGATGCGTTCCGTTGTAGCATGTGGATAAATACGGCTTCCCCGTGGCAGGTCTACGATTTCGCCACCCCGTTCATTGATTTCTGTCCAGCCACCAGAATAATAAGACGAGCCGGACGCGTTATGCCCGAGCGGGAAAATAGATGAAAACGCACTGTCTAACGGTCCCGAACCACCGAACGTAGGGACGGATGCCGCTGCAGAACCTAATTCCGTCAGTTTATCTGCAGCGGAACTGGCCAGCCCTGCCAAAGGCTGGCAAACATTGCTATCAAACCAGCTGCAGAAATCAGCCCAGGCATTTTCTGCATTGGCGCAGGCTTCGGAAAAACTATTCACGATTCCCTGCCCTGTGTATTCAGCTCCCTGCTGGATATCGTCCCAGGTATCATTGGCCCAGTCATTCAGACTGTCCAGTTTCTGTCCTGCCGATGTCTTCATATCCTCCCATGCCTGGCCCATTTTCTGCGCCATGTCCTGTACATCAGCGTCAAACCGTGGCCCCATGTTAGCAAAATCAGCTTTCATTTCAGACAGGGCACGGGAGAATGGCTGCTTCATCCGGTTCCAGTCAATCCGCGCGAACGCATCACCTAGTTTTTCGCCAAAAAGGCCGCCGCCTATCCCACCAGCTAAACCGCCTATGGCAGCGCCGACAGGCCCAGCCAAACCACCGGCCATAGCTCCTAGTTTCGCACCGCCGAGCCATCCTAGTCCGCCACCAACGGCGCCGCTTATCGCTGCACCTCGTTCTTCTTCCGGGGCATACGCAACGTTCAGCGCAGAGCCAGCCAGATACGTCAATCCACCCAATACAGGAAGACGCCTCATTACACCTCCGATACGGGACGATGACGGCGTCTTCGTTTTAGATGGCGTTTTCGTACCTGGTGTTCCCGGTGCAGGAGTGGAAGGCGTATTAGATGGTGATTCCTTCCCATTTACAATGACGGTCCTGGCTGATACCATCATATCTTTTACGCCTGTCGTACTTGATTCCGGTCCTGCAGGTGGCTTTGACGATTTCGTTATCAGCCCCTGGACGGAACTGCGTACTTTCTGTGCTAAGTCATATAGCTTCTTCAGTCCGAATGCCAGGGCGCCTCCTGCCAGTACAGACCCGATGCCGTCAAAGGCAAGGAATTTATCTTTCAGATCTTTTATTCCTTCTCCTATCAGTGACAGGACGGACCGGGCTCCCAGACCATGTTCCTCAACCACTCCGCTGAAATCGCTCAAAAGCTTGTCGGCTTCCTTCACGAAGTCACGCAGGCCATTACTGGTATTGCCTTTCATCAGCGACATGGTAAAGGCGTCCCAGTCCCCGGACAGATATTCCAGATCACCGGCCAGATTATCCAGGCGGATGTCAGCCATTTTCTTTGCTGCCCCTGCCGAATTATCAATAGAATCAGCCAGTGAATTGAACTTGTCATCCGATTCATTAACAATGCCCAAAAGCCCTGACATGGCTTCCTGCCCTGCCAGCGCTGATGCTACCTGCGCTTGTTCTGCTGGGGTTAGCTGCTTGAACCCATTCCGTATATCTATCAGGATATCCCGCAGAGGTCGCATATTACCAGCGGAATCGGTAATAGAGAGCCCCAGTGTCTGCATGGCTTCCGCCGAATCTTTAGTTGGCGATGCCAGACGGGTCAGGAGTGCTCTCAGGCTGGTACCGGCCTGTTCACCTTTGATACCGGCATCCGCCATGGCGCCGATAGCCAGGGCCGTGTCCTGGATGGTATACCCCAGGGCACCGGCCAACGGAGCGACATACTGGAACGTATAGCCCATTTTGCCGACATTGGTATTGGAACTGGTCGCCGTGGCCGCCAGGACATCAGAAAACATGGTGGCATCTGACGCTGCCAGCTTGAACGATGTCATAGCATCCGTCACGATATCCGATACACGCCCCAGGTCTTCACCGGAAGCAGCGGCCAGATTCATGACACCGGGAAGGCCGGCAATCATTTCATCTGATTTCCACCCTGCCATGCCCATATATTCCAGAGCCTGTGCCGATTCTTTGGCTGAGAATTTCGTTTCGGCGCCCATCTTCATGGCAGCATCGGTCAGACGTTGGAATTCGTCTTCTGTCGCCCCGGAAATAGCCTTTACGGCACTCATTTCCTGCTCGAAGTCCATATAACCTTTAACAGCGTCATAAATACCAAAACCGATGCCCGCAGCCCCTGCCATCTGCATACTGGTGCCCATGAGCATTCCGCCGGCCATGCCAGACATGGCGTTCTTCATATCCTGCAGGCCCTTGTCTTTCATAGCATTGGCCCGCACATTCAGGGCAACCGTATACGCTTTCCCTTTCAAGCCATTCAATTCAGCCTTGACTTTGCGTATCGGCTCCGTCGCGTTGTCTTTTGCCCGGATAGTTACTTCATACGTGCCGCGGATGCCCTGGAAGGACCGTTTGGCTTTATCCGCCTGCTGGGCCGCCCGTGACGCCGCCGTTCCTGCCTTCCCCATTCCGGCCGCAACATTGTCCGTTGCAATGCCTGCATCCTTTAATGTACCTGTCAGGTCCCTGAAACCGGACCGTGCTTTATTGACCTGCGCCGTGAACTGGTCCTTGAGTTCCAGTGTAGCGCTCAGTATGTAATTGCTCATAGCATCCGGTCTCCTCTCACTTTTAATGGCAGCAGTATCAGCCGCTCCTGCCGTTCCTGTTCATGCATCATGGCCTGATAGCAGAATATCTTTTCCACTGGATCCAGATGGAAGAACCAGTCCAGTGTATGCCCCCTGAGAACCAGAAAAGCGGCCGTAGCCGCTTCCCAGTTCTCCTCAATCAGTTTTTTATTTCTTCATGTACCTTTGCTTCGATATTTTCACCATAGCCCGACAGACTGGCGATTTTTCTTGCAATGGCCGGTACTTCTCCGGCGTCAAATAGCTTATCAACGATATCCGTCGGTTCTGCACAGCCATAGGCCTGCTGCAGTGCCGCGTCTTTCAGATTCGGAGCTACGACGCTGTTGAGGATGCAGTATTCATCCCCGCCATCCGACATATCGATAATGTCGGCCATCAGGCTCCCAGACATTTTCTTTACGGTCATTACCCCGACGCTGGTAGTGATATCAAATGTTTCCTGTTTCTTCTGCTCGATTTTTTCTTTCTGATTAATCAGATCCTGCACACTGACTGCCATGTAATACTCCTCCTATTCTACGGTTTCTACATAAGCTGCATCTTCCGGCGTGAAGCCGAAGGGATATTCTTTTTCAACTACCTTGCCTTTTTCAAAACTCATCAGATCCAATTTGTTGAACCAGACATTATCGATCGAGACGCGTTCTTTCTGGGCATCAATCATATCCGGGTCTTCCAGCAGACCTACCAGAGTTGTCCGCGGGTCGTGCCCGGCTTTCCATTCTTCGAGGAATTTATTCAGATTGCGGTTAATGACGCTCTTGATTGTAATCGTCCCGGTGCCTTTCAGTGATACGATTTTGCTATCTACGCTGTTACCGATCAGCACATCTTCACGCTGTGGCTCTACGTTTACCTCAAACTTTTCGATTTCAAAAAGCAATTCATTGTCCCACCATACCTTGCCGTGGGACCCGTTCCAGCGTCTACGACCTCGATACTGCACATCAAATGGGCTTCTTGCCATTTATAAGACCTCCTTACAGGGTAAAATCAATCGTCAGATTTTCCATAGCATCTACGAGACGGATATTGCCGACCAGCGCAACCGTATCACCGGTATTGTACTGGCGGATTTCCATGACCGACATTTCCGTCGGGTCATCACCATGGAGCTTAGCATAGTTGCTCTGATACTCTTCATTGATATCTACCGTATTATCGGCATCAGCATCCAGTACGTTCCCTTTGATTTCGGAGAAATAGACCAGAATAGCCGAAATAAACAGCATCTTATGGTCGTAATCATTGATGACCTTGCCGACATAATATTTCTTGAACGTATCACGGATATCATCGGTAATCATATCCATGCCTTCAATGATCTTAATCTTACGGAATTCTTCGCCCTTGTCCGTGGTGAAGGTCGTAAGGGAATTGCAGGCGCGGGCAATCTTAACACCATCGCCATCCTGTTCATCGATGAGAAGCAGTTCGCCTTTGTCAATCAGCGTATCGATATCTTCGTAGACCTCTACGCTTTCTACTTCTGTTAGTTTAAAATACGTGGCACTGCGGTCCAGAGACAGCCCTGCCAAAATACCAGCAATACGGGCTGTATACTGTAACGACGTATACGTTGTATAGACAGGATTGCCAGAGCTGTCGGTATCAGTCTGCACCTTGATATCGTTCGTGCAGAAGTTGACAACCCCTTCATGGTCGGCGGCCTGTTCAGACAATACGGCCTTGAAAGTTTTCCGTTTTGTCGTGCGCTGCGTCTTAATCCATGATGCCAGGTCATTCTGTTCCTGCGTCGTGGATGTCGGGGCACAGAGCCAGTTCCATTTGATGTTGGCCAGCATCTTGAGGACGTTGGCCTGTGTCTTAGTCGCGCCTTCTACGGTTGAAAGGGGCAGTGTGTACACCAGGACCCGAAGTGGTGTCCCGAGCAGACATTTCTTGATCAGGTCTACGTTTTCATCGGTAAGACCCGTTTCCGGGATATCTGATACATCCCGGATCGTATAGTTATGGATTTCATCTTTCGATTCATTGTGGAGGATCATCGCAACGATCCCCATGGCACTCCGTTTAATAGCTGTCGTGCCTTTCGTACGGAAATTAATCAGTACCTGCGGCAGACCGAATAATTCCTGTTCCTGTGCTGGCATAGTCTATTCCTCCTCTGTCAGATCAGTCCCGTTCACCTGCAACTGCATCGACTGCATCAGTTCATACTGGACGCGGCCGGCTTCTTCATCGGTCCAGGCGTCACGGAAATCAAGATTAAAAATATAATGCAGGATGTCATCCACGACGGTCATCTCTGCATCCAAAATAGTGATGTGCCGGTCCATAATGGCCAGCACCGGCCGGATTGTCCTGTCAAGGGTATCCGCTACATCATAGACAGCTGTGCGGTTAACCCGGCCCATGGCGTCTTTCGGATGGATGTAGGTAACATCCACCTGGATCAGACGGTCACTATATACATCATCGACTGTTGTCGCTGTCGGCATCAGTTCGACATAAAAATAAGGCGCATCCGATTTTTCTACATTATCGAAGTGCACCCTGCATTCCGGGTATTTTGTTTTCAGTACGTTTACGATGGCCGCTTTGATTTCACGCAGTGTAATCATTCATCAAGCACCGCCTTCATGATGGTATCAGCATCATCCCGGAACGTCTTTTCCGCCTGCAGCATCCCACGATGGAGCATTTTGCTCCCCTTTACGAATCCTTTCCCGCCACGGGTCCGGTGTCCGTATTCGACATGAGCGGCATATTCGACGTTATTATAGATTTCCACCTTGCCCTGTACCGCCCTGGACCGTTTCCAGCCACCTTTCAGCCGGCCTGTATCAACAGGAGTATTGTCCTGAACTTTCCCCCGGATTACTTCTGCTTCCTGGGCGACGAACGTGTTCATCTTTCTAGCTCCCTGTTCCTCGATTTTGGCTAATCGCTCATCGAAGGCGTCGAAGCCACCAAAATGCATTCCCATCAGGCTTCCTCCTCTCTTCGGACGCTGATTTCCTGATGCGTCGGATACTTGAAGGCCTTTGCGGCATTGAGCTGGAACGTCTGCCCATCATGGGTAATCGTCAGTATGTCGTTCGGCAGGATATCGTACTTAGGATCCAGACAGATGCGCAGGTCCGTCCTTGTGAAAAATTCCCGTGCCAGCTGCCCGCTCTGCAGTTCTTTCCCGTATTGCGTCAGATGACACGGGGTATCCGTATACACGGCCACAAGGTCATAATCATCGGCCCCCTCCGCATCCTCTACGGACTGCTGGCGGTATACTGTCACTGTATCAGTGTACATATACTGCGATAACAGGGCCTTGCATCGGTTCCAGGGCATAGTCATACCTATCACCTCTTACAAGCTCATAGGACGGCGATACAGATTCAGTTTCGGCTTGATGCTGTTAAAATCATCCTCTATTGGGCTACCTGTAGCCGTCGTATCCGATACTGCGAATTCATATTTGGTGTCATTCTGTTCGATGCTCTTTACCGGTGTCCGGCCGCCGGTCTCCTTATCCTCCAGCCAGCGTGTCACCATTTCCTCTGCTACATATACCAGCGCTTCCGGGAAATCCCCCCGGTTGCAATAATCCAGCACATCGTACACGAATTTCCGGGCCAGTCGTTCAGCTGGAGCTGCCGTTGCAGAGGTCACTGCAACGGCTTCCGTAATCTGGGAGACGGCCTCATCTGCAGTAATCACACGCATAGGCTATCTCTCCTTCTTAACCGGCTGTAGACGTGGTTGTTTTTGGTGCCAGTACGGCAAATGCTGTTTCCTTTACAGGCAGGAAGCCCAGACGCATAGTGGCTTTAATGGCCACCATGTCATTCTCTGCCAGGGATAACGGCTTGCTGTCCTCCATGGTAATCGTAGTCAGTGTCGCTTCCCGGAGTGTTTCATACTGAATCTGGTCACGGATGCCGATGATGGAATACTTCCAGTTGCCGGCGATTGCACGGGCTTTCGTAGCATCCCAGGCACCATTACGGCAGAATTCAATCGGCTGAGCATAGAGTGTATTCTGGTCTACGTCCTGTACATACAGCTGATTGCCGTTAGCGTCACGGAGTTTACGCAGGGAATTCTTCATATCATACCCAGCAACGAAACCGTCTACATCCAGGCCGTTGTCTTCTACTTTTGCCATGACATCCGAGATGTCCAAATCCAGCTGTTTGTTCGTACCTTCCGTGACTGTATATTTCCCGGCTGTAGCCACACCTACGATGTTCTTTGCAAACGGGCTGTTTGTGCCGAATAAGCAGGCAGCATCAATAGCTTTGTAAAAGGCTTCCGCAATGTACGGCTTAACAGTAGAAAATACGTCGATTGTCGTATCTTCCAGTTTTTCCTTGCTAACCGGAATAATAACGCCGATTTTCTTAGCCACCAGTTCCGGAAAAATCCACTGAGCAACAGATGTCTGGATGCGTTCCGTTTCACCGACCCAGTACGCCCCAGGACCGGATACCATGACCGGGAATTTCTTCGTTTCCGATTCCATCGGCTGCACTGTGGATAAGCGCATCACGCTGGAGCCCCGGACAACATCCGCAATGATTTCAGCCGCAATCGGAGTGGGGACAAACCCTGTTAAATTGTCTTTTAAATACGTAGTATCTGCCATAATAAATTCCTCCTCTTATCGTTTAGCCTGATTCTTATAAATTGCTTCAAAGAAGCCGTTTTTCACGCCTGCACCTGCATTGTTACCGCTCCCAGTACTCCCGGCTTTTGGGGCCTTGCCTTTGAGTTTTTCATTTACAGCTGTTTCTACGGCTTTCTTGAACTGCTTATCAAATGTTTTGATACGTTCCATAGTAGACTCATTGTCATCGGCGATAAGGTAATCCATGAACTCCACAGGCAGATTACGGTCAGCCAGTACCTTGACCATTTCGAGCTTCAGTTCTTTACGGTTCAGCTCTTTTTCTTTGGTCTCCAGTTCCTTTTTCATGGCCTCCTGTTCTTCCTTAGCCCGTTCTTCTTCAGACAGTTTGGACAGGCGTTCAGCTTCTTTCTTAGCCTTTTCTGCCTTTAGCTGGTATTCCCTTTCCCATCGTGCTTTGGCTTTAGCCAGCGCCTCGTCAATCCGTTTCTGGACATCCGTTTCCTGTGCGGGGCCAGTCGTGCCGGATTTCTGCTCGTCGTCATTAGTGCCTGCGGAGTTGCCCTCATCTGACCCGGTAGTACCTGGCGTTGTGGTACCTGTTGTACTGCCGTTACTACCTCCATCGCTATTGCCGAAGCGCTGCAGGTCAAAAATAAAATCGTCCATGCTCTCCCTCCTTAAAAATATACATCAAAAAAGCGCCTGATTTCTCAGACGCTGGATCACTATGTACTTGTTATTGGCGGCCCCTTCTTCCGGGGAGCCTTATTGTACCAGTCTAACTGCATAACTGCCTCCTGTTCCGGATACGAAAAAAGCACCAAGCTCAGAAAAGGCTGGGTGCTTTTATGTTATTTTAGTTTAACCTGTGAATGATGCTAACTCTTCGTGTTTTTTTATCATGGAATTCATCTTTCTATCCCATTCTTCTTTTGCTTCTTTTACCTTATCAGGGGTACCTGGCTTAAAGGGGCAATTTATTTTTGAGAAATCCAGATAGGGCATAAATATTTTTTCTAATTTTTTCATATCATCAGAGGTATTAAATCTCATAATGTTCACCTATTTTCTAAAAGTTTCAGGGTTCGAATTTCCGTATAAACCTCATCAAAGCGTTGTTGAATAAGCATTTCCTGCGCATAATTGCTCACACTTATATTATATCCTCTCTTTTGAAGTTCTACAAGCTTTTCCCTACACTTACGAATTACCCAGTCCATGTATCCATCCATAGTATGATGTGAATTCCTATACCTTTCTGCATCTTTCCAATGTATAAGCTCATGAACTATGGTGCTTAGTGGGTTATCAGGCAGTACCCCATCTTTTTGCAGTGTCATCATCTTTGACTCATCGAGTAATGCAAGCGTAATAAATACCCTGTTCTGTTTCCAGTTATACATGGCCAGTGAGTTCGTATCAAGTTGCAACTCAGTTGCTATGTAGAAATCAGGTAAACTATAATTAGCAACACCTATAACTTTAGCAGCGCTTGCAACCCGTTGTTGCAAGACATGCATCTGTTTTGGCTTTAATGTTATGCCATTAGCAATATGTAAATTGGGTTGAGTGGCAATCTGCCTAAAAGCCAAATTTTTTCCCGACCTTTTAACAATCTCTTCTTCATTTGATAAAACCACTTTTTTAAAATTTTGAACGGAAGCAGCGCTTACATATTGCTGATACCATTCCCGGTACGTCATGTCAGCCGGTACATAGTATGCCTTGTCATTATTGTCTCTGGCAATCCGTGTCCCGGTTTTCTTCTTCCCTGGTCCGTACAGGCTGCCACTGATAGTAGAACGGCAGTTTGGATGCAGTGGCGGAGCAGTACTGCCGGGGCTGTATTCGTCCAGTTCGTAGACATGGCCATCGTGTTCCCGGCAGGTCGCTGACGTACGACGGTCCAGCGTTGCAATGAACCGATAGTATTTCATACCTGCATCTTTGATGCTGTCATAAGCGGCTCTGTTCTCGCTGAAATTCAACTCCGTCCGGACCAGACGTCGGGCATCACTGACACCTACATCCATTCGCCGGGAGACCAGCCGGGACAGTGTATCTATACTGGTGCCTCTGTGCGTAGCCTGGACTATGGTTTGCTGGATAGTCTGGGCCAGTTTTGCATTATTCTTCCAGATCCGCTGACTATAGTTTTTGTCGCTCCATGGTGTTTTCAGGATATCCAGCACCTGTTTATCGTCAACAGCCGTTACCGCAGATTGTAACCCGGCTTTTTGACCGATATTGTACAGATTATGATAATAGAAGTCCTTATAGGCTGTCGGCAGGAACCGGTCTACTCTGTCTTCCGTTTTCTTTGTCAGGTCTGCAAGGTGTACCAGTGTTTCAGAGTACAGCTTATCCAGCCGGGTAATCCGGCTGCGCATGGCCAGCGTATTCAGCTCCCGGAGAATTTCCGCGCTGCCTGTATCCCGGTACTGTTTCAAATAGTCCTGTATATCCATACGCCATACACGGTACTCACTGCCTTGCAGGAGCTGGGATGCTTCTACATATGTCAACTCGTTATCCCTGGCAAATCTGGCATACAGGTCGTTAACGTCCTTACGGATATGCTCCAATGCCTGTCGGTAGTAAGCAATCAGCTCGACTTCCAGTTCCTGTCGGCACTTCTTATTCCATTTCTCCTCCAGCTCCGCCATCCGCTGGGCCCAGTACTGTTCGTCCGTCATTTATATCACTCCCGAAAGCGTCCTGGCGTTCCGTTTCTTCCCTCTTAAGTTCATCCATTTCAGTCGCCGGGTCGGCAATAAACGGCAGCAGGGACAACAGCCGCTTCTGGGAAACCAGACCATACAGCTCTTTAACGATATCTGCCTGCTCTTTGATATCCGCCGGGATGTTCGCCGTGAAGGCGATTTCAATATCCCGGAAATCAATCGTTGCCGCACTTTTCGTCTTCAACATACCTGCAATCAGCTCTATCCGGCGTTGCAGGCCCTTCTTGAATCCGACTTCCTTACGGCTGCGGATCTGCTCCATGCCGATGAGCTTATACTTGATAGCGACACCGGAAGCATTCCCGGAAAACGCCTCATCGCTCATATCCGGCACGCTGGAAAATTTATGGATATCTTTCTCCAGCCGGGTCTTCATGTTCTCGATATACGTGTCATTGAGGTTCTTAATCAACCATTTCGCATCTGAGGATTCATCCGGAAGCATCAGCACTTTATTCCGGCGCATTTCCTGTATATCCTCGGCTGTCGTTCCACCCAAACCACACAGACACAGATACGCATCCGTGAAGTCCTCCATGTCATCCATTGTACAGCTCTGGGCCAGGTTATAGGCGTCAACCTGAGTAATCACACCTTCAAAATCGCCGGTATGGAGCTGATTGTTGGCGTATTCGACGATAGGTACACCGTCAAAAAAATGAGGCTGCGGGCCGCTTATCTGACGTAGTGTACCGGAATTGTATGCGTAGTTGGTTACGGTATGTTCGTCATACACATCTACGAATTCCTGATACGTCACGCCGTCCAGATCATAAACCCGGTAATGGCGAAGACCATATAGAATATTTTCTTCCAGGGATGCATCACAAATAAGGATGACTTCCTCTGAAGGAATCGTCTGAAAACGGATATTGGCGTCATCATCCATGTACAGCAGTTCATAACCGTCCCCTGTAATGCTGGCTTCCTCTGCCAGACCCATGTTATGGGCGGCTTCATCGTTATACTTGAATACTTCCTGCAGGGCTTGCACTTCGTCACCATTGCCTGTAAAGGACGCATAGGCTACTGGTTTGCCGATAAAAAAGCCGGTGTTCATATCGGAAATATACTTACAGAAATTGGCTATGACCTTGTTATTCGGTGCGCCGTTCGCCCGGGCTTCCTTATGCAGGATATCGTGATGCCCAAGGTAATAGTCTTTCAAGTGCAGGATACGCTGATAAAACGTGTCATGCCGCAAACAGACCTGGGCAATATCCTGCATAGATAATTCGGTTTTGGTTGTCTGTATCTTCATAACCCAAGGTCCTCCTTACGTAATGCAAATTTCAGGTTGGCTACATCGTAGTCATCCAGCCCGTACCACATAGCACTGAATGTATGAGGGTCCCGGTTGAACTCATCCGGGATGATTTCGTTGTCCCGTGTCGTAGCATACGTCAGCTCCTGCAGCTCCTCGATACAGTGCGGGCACTGGTCGGAACAGATGATCCGGTGAAACCGTTTCATCTTGCGCGTGTTATCCAGCCGGGAATGTCGGGTACCGCCGTTGCTCTTATGCGTGGCTACCATGTTAAAGCCCCGCTTTTGGTAATATCGGATGGCTTTCGGTTCCGCACAATCCGCTTTAATGCGTTCCCGGGTATGGACGAATTCCTGCAGGTCATCCGCCGTCTCATCATCGGTCATATGGTTCTTGTAATATTCCCAATAGATGTACAGCCATTTATGTTCATCATCTATGGCCATCCGCAGAACTGCGTTATAGGATTCTTCGAACCCAAAGTCCATGCCTACCCGGCGGAACCGTTGTGGGATATGGTCAACTGCTGCCATGACCTGATCATGCGGCTGTACCTCAAACTGGGGCAGGACCAGCAGGCCGTTGACACCAAACTGCCCTAACCTGGCAATACGATACAAGTCCTCGTCATACGTCTTCATTTCGTCCAGCTGTTCGATGTACTCTGCCGGCAGAAACAAATTATCGTCGGCCACGGAATGGTGGTAATAGACATTTCCTACCTTCAGGACGCGTTTTTCATACAGCTCCTGGTCATCTATCCTCTTATTTTTGAAGAAGAACTTATAGGTCCAATTCGACCGGGAAACCGGATTCGTAGACAGCAGCATATGCAGCTTTAGATTAGGATGCCGGAGACGGCCCAGCAGTTCCTTGAAGCCGGCGTACTTGATTTCAGAGCATTCCTCAATCCATATCAGGCTGACATTATTGATGGATTTTAGTTTGCTGGGCTTGTCAAGGCCCCGGAACAGGACCCGGCTTCCGTTGACAAATCTCATCTGCATAGGAGAGGCCGTGAACCGGATAACCTGCGTCAGCTCCATATCTTCACAAATTTCGTTGAACAGGGAAAAGCAGGAATCCCGGATGGTGTCATAAACATCCCGGACAACCAGACACGTCCGTTTTTCCGCTAACAGCTTCAGAATGATTTTTAACGCCACATGATAGGATTTGGAAGAACCGTACCCGCCTACAAGAAAATAGAATTTATAATCCCAGTTAAATAAAAAATCCTCAAAATGAGGATTCACTTCTTTCACAATATTCATTCAGCAGCCTTCTCTTTTCGCATAATGGTGATATGGATGTCCTGTACATCCTGGGAAGCAGCTCTGTCCTTAAGGATCCGCTGCTTAGCTTCAATAGCCCGTATTTTCTTCTCCTGTACACGCGTGAGGGCTTCCTCGATGGCTAATATTTTTTCAGATAACCGCTGCTCCGTCGTAACCATGATATGATCTTTTTCTTTTCTGGACTCTTTTAGCAGGGTAGTATCTTGTACCAGGTCAAAAGTATTGGCGGAGTTCTTCTGCCGCAATTCCTCCCGTTGCCGTAACAGGGCCTCCCGTAATTTCAGCATACGAAACTCCCGGACAGCCAGGAACTGAATAGTCCGGTCAATCTGGTCCAGCGGGTCCGTCGCCGCTGCGTTAAAGATACCGACTTCTTCCGCTGTAAATGTTGATGTCAGTATCTTAGCGTACTCCCCTGTTATCAAGCCGTTCTGGTTTCCGACCGGGGCGCCGCCTCCCGGACGGTGTTTTCCTTTGGCATTCTGGTTGCCTTTCGGTGCACCGTGCCCTTTAGCATTCTGACTGCCAAAAGGGGCACCGCGCTTCTTCTTTTTTGCAACTTTTTCCGGTTGCAAATGGGGCGGGTCGCAACTTTTTTTGCAACCCTTTTCTGGGTGTTTCCAGTAACGCACAGCCCAGGATTTTACAGTGGACAGAGCCACGCCATGCTTTTCTGCAATATCCGCGTACTTCATTCCCTGTAAATAATCGTTGTATGCAAGTTCCCACAATTTCAATTTCACATACCCACCACCACTCTTTTCAGTTGTAATGAATAACCCGGTTACCGAAGCATTTCAAGGAACTCAGAAAATACATCCGGGTCATTGAATGCGCCATGCTTTGCTACGGTCACAGTCTTGCTCCCCGGTTTCTTAATTCCCCGGGCCGTCATACAGGAATGGTTTGCTTCGATACGAACGCAGACATGAGGCCCGACAATCCGGGACAGTACATCCGTGATATCCTGCCCGATACGCTCCTGCAACTGCAGCCGTTTACAGCACATATCCACGATACGGGCAATCTTTGACAAACCGATGACTTTTCCTTCCGGCAGATACGCTACACTGATTTTCATATTGTAAATCAACGCCAAATGATGCTCGCAATAGGAAAAGGCCTCAATGTCCTTTACTATTACCATATCCGCATTAGTACAAGGGAACGTCTTGCCATACATTTTTGCCAAATCCTGATTGGTATACTGTTCCCCTGCCCAGACTTCCTCCAGCATCCGGATGACACGGGCCGGCGTTTCTTCCATGCCTTGCTTTATCTGAATGTTCAGCGCAGACAGGAGGTCACGAACGGCCTGTTCAGCCTTTCTACGGTTTTCTGTCTCCATATACTTCATACTCCTCTCATACGCGGGTCCCAGATGAATTTATGCAGCTGTAACTGGACCCGCCAATGCACCAGCCGTCGTTCTTTCATAAACGCCACAATATCTTTTGGCTCTATCTTCCCAAAGACCGGGCTTACATAGATTGGCACATCTGCCAATCTGCTTTTAAATGCATCGTAGAAGTCAGCGGCCTCAACAAGGTCCGAAACAGATCCGACAACAAACTTCAGCACATCCAGGGGCCGCAGGTGCTCAAAGTTCGGCAGGAACATAGCCTTACCCATGCCGGAAGAGCCACACTTATAGTCTATGGTAAAGAATGTGTTGTAATATGCCTGATAAGGCCGTATGTCTATACTGCCATTTGTTTCCACATTGACTTCATGCCCAGATAAAGCCTCTAGTAAAGGGCCTATCGGCTGCTGTAACGGTTCTCCGCCTGTCAATGTAACATTGGTATAATGGACACTGCTCAGGATGTCCGATATAGCCATTGTCTTCCCCTGTTCAAAGGCATAAGCCGTATCACAGTACGAACAACGCAGGTTGCATCCACTTAGCCGGATGAATGTTGCCAGCTGTCCGGCCCGGATTCCTTCACCTTCGATACTGTCAAAAATCTCGTTGACAAGAAACGTATTCCTAAATTCTGGAGTCATAGATTGCCACGTTCCCTTCTGTTTCTTGTACCGCTGCCCTTACGCAATACGGAACGACCTCTGTAATCCATTTCGCAATATTTTCCGCTGTCGGGTTCATACCTGGGAGCTCCTGATTCAGTACATGATGATCCAGCCGCTTTTCTATCAGCCGTTTGATTGTTTTGAAGTCGATGACCATTCCATTAACATCCAGCTTAGGGGATTCACAGGTAATCGTGATTTTCCAGTTATGCCCGTGCAGATTTTGACAGGGGCTTTCGTAATCCAGCCTTAACTTATGTGCCGCGGAGACGGTAAACGTTTTTTCTACAATATACATAGTCTCATGCCTCCCTTGCCGGATCCGGCACTCCGTTAGCTGCAAAGGCCGCCGCCCGATCACGGCAAGTCCCACATACACCGCAGGGAATATCTCCGCCCTCATAGCAGCTCCAAGTCAAAGCGTACGGTGCCCCCAGCTGAAGGCCTTCCTTAACCACACCTGCTTTATTCAGGTCTAAAAGTGGTGCGTATAAATGACAAATAAGACCACTTCCTTCGTAGATGGCAGTATCCATAGCTTTAACAAATTCAGGTGTACAATCCGGGTAAGCCCTCCCAGCGGCATCATCCGCATGTGCTCCATAATAAATAGCGGAGGCTCCTACACTGATAGCTATCGCCGCTGAATAGGACAGCAGAAGGCCGTTTCTAAAAGGAACATAAGTAGTGACGGTACCCGTTCCGCCTAATTCCTTTAACTGTTCCGCATATGTCTCATGTTTAATCGGCTTGTCAGAATGTGCCAATAATGGGCAGTCACTCCAGTGGTAAACACCCGCCAGATTAATTTCCTGACGTAATACCCCATAATACCGGGCTACTTTTTCCGCAGCCTGCATTTCTTTAACATGCTTTTGGCCATAGTAAACGGATAAGGCAAATACTTTTTCTGCTCCGTATTTTTCTACCGCTAAAGCCAGGCATGTCGTAGAATCAATGCCCCCAGACAATAGCACAATGGCTTCTTTTTTCATATTCGTAATAACTCCTTTCTGTAACCGACTCCCGGCGCCTTATTTTTACAGATTTCGTTCTGCGTACTGGGAAAATTTCACCCATTCTGTAAAATTCTGAATGGCTGTTTCACGCGTCCGGACGCGGAAACCTTCCGGTTTGTTGATCTTTTCCAATGTCCGGCCGTTAAATCGGTAAACGTGACCAAACCTGTTGCCTGATGTCCAGGATGAGGAGTCCACACTATCAAAATGGTATTTACGCAGCCCTTTAAGATGGGTATACCCTAATCCATGGATTTTCGCGTCACGTTTGTGGGCCTCCCGGATGAACCAGGGAAAGAAACGGTGCTCTGTAAGCCGAATCTCTTTGCTAACAATCCCACCTAACGCTACATAGGAATACTCATCACATAACCGTAAGAATTCGTCCTTCCCCCGGTTCCGATGCCATACAGGAATGCACTGCTTCCCTGTCCGCTTTTCCAGAATCCGTCGATACTGTTTCACTTTCTCATAGCCAACCAGGTTATCAATATCCAATTCGAAAAACTGGTCTATATGGTATGTGTTGATAAACGCGATATACTTGTCCAGATACGCGTCAAAATCAACGGCCACGCTTTTCTGTTTCTGTTGTTGCATAAACGTAAACGCTCCGCTATCCAGCATGAAGCCTTTGAAATAGGGAATCAGCGGAATCAGTATGTCATCCGTCTGAATATAAGCAAAAGATTCCAGTACATAAAAACTGTGCAGACCTGGTAACGTCAGATGACGGGTACCGTCCAGCGCATACCGCCAGAGCCCGGTACCAGATAGATACATATTCAGTGCTTCATCCCCCCCCTGCCAGCTGACGGGTTAAGCACCAGCACCTGCCGTTTGAACCTGTCAGATAAATTTTCATAGATGCAGCCTTACGACTTAACTCCTTCCAACACCCCCCCATAGGGGCTATATTGACACTGTTAAGGGCCAGGAACAGCTTCATATTTCAAACGTCTGGCCACAGTGCGGACAGGTAACTGTCCTAGCCGACTCTTTCGGTCTGGCTTCCGACTCCGGCGTATCCGGGGCCGCTTCAAAGAAATCATTGATTGTACCATCGGATCCTTCTCCTGTATCATCAAGAACGGTATCCACATCGAAACCGAAAGCACCCATATCAAAGTCCGTTAGATCGTCCAATTCCTGTTCTAACTTGTCCCAGTCCCACCCGCTCGCTTCAGTGACCTTGTTGTCCGCCAAGCGGAACGCCTTCATCTGTTCTTCCGTCAAATCATCTGCAATCACACATGGAACGGTATCCATACCGAGCTCCTTTGCTGCCATGACACGAGTATGCCCGGCGATGATGACGTTGTCCGGGCTGATGACAATCGGCACTTTGAAACCGAACTGCTGGATGCTGGAGGCCACGAACTTCACAGCGTCCTCATTATGTCTGGGATTGTTTTCATAAGGGATTAGCTCTGCTACCTGTTTTTCTATAACCTGCACGTTAACACCTTCCTTATTCCTGCGTACAAAAAAACCGCCCCTGCATCAGAGACGGTTTCCTATTCTGTTGTTTTTGGGATTTCCTTGTTCCCTTCTATCGACAGTTTACAGTATATCACACCTTGACACGAAAATCCGGCCAAAAAACGGCCAACTTTTCATTTTTAGCTGACAAACATGACTTGTTCCTTGGCAAAGGGGCCGAACAGCATACTAGCTACCTGCGTCGTGACCTGCTGCACCTGGCGTCGGCAGGAGCGTTCACTGCTATGCATGATCCGGGAGATTTCGGTGTATCCGACTCGGTCAAAATAATATAACTGTATCAACTGCCGTTCTTCAGGAGGCAATGATGTCAAAGCCGTATCAATCCGCTTGCAGAGGCTGGAGACACGACGCCAGTATTGTATAAGTTCCCACCGGCGATGGGCCAGGTACAATCGCTTTTCCGCGGCTTGCTCCGTATCAGTTAATTCTTTGACGCCACCTGCCTGTTCTGCGCCATAGGCAGCTGCCTTCACGGATACATCCTGTAATTCCAGGTCGATGCCATCAATCAGCTCCAGCAAGTTACATTCTGCGGACTTTAGAGGCGTATACTCCCGTAAATAGCTCTTAGTCAATGTGATATAGTCGTTATGCTTATATATCTTATCTGCGTCCATGAATATGCTCCTTTCCGTTAGCTGTCACCTGAAACCCGGTCTTTCGATGCCTTAGCTGAACATACTTCATATCGAAGCCGGCCATAGCCGCCATGGCAGATAGCAGGGCGGCTAATTTAAAGCTATGCTTCCGCACGTCTGCTTCCAGGCCGGTGATTGCCTGATAGGCTGTCAGGTCCTTCTTATGACTAGCGTTGTACTTGTCCATACCCAGCCTCCAGTCTATGGAATACGGTAGACAGGATAAGCCCGGCCTACCCTGTCCGCCAATACTACTGTCTGATTTTACCTGAATTTACTTTTCCTGCTGTTTTTTCACGGCCATCCGGCTGGATTCCGTGACCGGGATGGAGGCTTCCGTCGGCAGATAAATCACCTGGTTGGATGTTTTTTCGATAGCTTCCACCCATTTCTGTTCCATCGCTTCCGGGTAATCACGGACGCTCTGGCCAAGGATACGGTTTGCTTCGGCCTGTTTGCTGGCTGCTTCCATTTCTGCTTCGGCTTCCTGGACTTTGACTTGACGGTCCTGGGTTGCTTTAGCCAATGCTGCTTCTCCGGCCTTGCTCTGTTCCCATACTTTATATACCGGATATCCAAAGACAATGCCGGCTGCCATGGCAACAAAAATGCCGAATGTTACCAGTGCTGCTGCACATGTCGCCAGTGTGATCGTTCCGTTATTTTTAAATAAGATTCCTATCCCGAACGAAATCCCTAAAATAATAATCACGCCTGCAATAATAATCGTCATGTTAGTTCCTCCTTATCGCTTCGGCGTCGAGGCTATCGGCGCCCAATAATCTACTTCACACATCGGGATGAGACGGGCCTCCCCGTCTACAATCCAATGGTCATGGCAAAACACCCCGACGGCTTTAAATTCCCACTCTGTACCGGCGTGCATCGCTACGAGTACACGCCGCTGCGGAATCGGAAGCTGTTCATTTGCATCTACCCATTTCATACACATACCTCCTCCTAAAGTCGTACTTCTCCATACTGTTTTTCATAAAGATCCAGCGCTCTATACTTCTGTCCGCATTCCAGTTTCAGGCATTTCATGTATTGGAGTACATGGGTCGTTCCTTCGCGGATAAACCAGGCGTAACTTTTGATGCGCCGCTGGATACGCTTCAGCCTCTGCGGCCCCAGGCCATACAGCTCGTGCAGGGCCAGGAAAATAATCGTATACGTGGTCTCAGCGCCTTCCCATGCGCCTGTATATTCCAGTTTTCCCGTAAATTTCAATCCTTTCAGCAATACATGGATGAAATCCCTCTGCAGCTGATAATCCAGTCCGTGCCCAGCAATCTGTTTCCGGCAGTCATGGAGCCGGTCCGGGCTGTGATTGATCTGTGAGCTCTTCCTGACGGCCCATGCCGTTATGCGGTTCAACCGTTTGCTGCCAAACCGCAGCGCGTCGTCGTCATGCAGTGCCATATAAATCAGGACGGATGTCGATATACTGCCGCCATTTGCGGCTATCCTTTTACGGTTATCCTTATCCATATTTCTCACTCCTTATATTCTCGTATACGGGCCTTGACGGCCTCCAGCATGCTGTCCTGCCCTTGTCTCTTTTCCTGCAAGGCCTTCATCACATCCTCGTCTATCGTGCCTTCCGCTACTAGATGGTGGATGACCACGGTACGGGTCTGTCCGCTCCGATGCAGACGCTTGTTCGCCTGCTGATACAGTTCCAGACTCCAGGTCATGCTGAACCAGACGATGAGACTGCCGCCTTTCTGCAGGTTCAGTCCATGCCCCGCCGATGCCGGATGGACCAGCAGCATTGGTATCTTCCCGTCGTTCCAGTCCCGGATATCCTGTGCCCCTTTCAGCTGACGGGCCTTCGGAAAGGCTTTCTGCAGCCGTTCCAGGTCGTGCCGGAACCAGTAGAATACCAGCATCGGTTTATTTGTATTTACCTCGGCTATCTCTGCCAATACCTCGATTTTTGCCCGGTGCAGTTCGGTTACTTCCCCATTCTCATCATAGACGGCCCCACTGGCCATCTGCAGAAGCTTGCTGCTCAATACAGCTGCCGTACTGGCAACAATCGTATCATCATTCCCCAATGACAGCACCAGGTCTTTTTCCAGCTTTTTGTACTGGGCTTTCGCCGTATCCGGCAAACGGACGGAAATCGTATTGTACAGCACTGACGGCAAATGGATATAATCGTCGGCTTTCATGCTGACACAGATATCCGAGATAGCCTGATAAATCTCGTCACGGGCGCCGGGCTTCGGCTCATAGTTGTACACGACATGGCCATACCCGCCAGCCGGATAGAACCAGCGATGGCGATAAGCGGTAATCGTCTTTCCCAACCGCCTGCCACCGTCAAGCAGGAATATCTGACTCCACAGGTCCATCAGCCCGTTCGGGGCCGGCGTCCCGGTCAGCTCCACCAGACGGCGGATCCGGGGCCGGACACGCTTCAGCGCCCGGAACCGCTGGGACTGATGGTTCTTGAATGATGATGATTCATCAAGCACTACCATATCAAAGGGCCAGTCCTTGCCGTAATAGCCGACCAGCCAGGGAACGTTTTCCCGATTGACGGTATGGATGTCCGCCGGCATCCGCAACGCTTTTTCCCGCTGTTTCATACTGCCGATGACGGGGACAACAGACAAATCCTGAAGCTGTTCCCATTCCCGGCACTCGTCGGCCCATGTCGTTTCAGCTACCCGAAGCGGGGCGATGACAAGAACATGCTGGACATCGAAATAGTCATACAGCAGTTCTTTCACAGCGTATAACGTGGTCGCCGTCTTGCCCATGCCCATATCCAGAAACAAACCGACCGCCGGTTTTTCCATAATCAGATTGGCAGCGTACTGCTGATACGGTCGTAGTATCAACGGTTCAGGTTTCCGGTCTTCGTGCATCCAGATCACGCCTTCCCAACAGGTACCGGATTTCTCCGGCTAACAAATCTACATTCATCCGGGAGTCCAGAACACGGACAGGGAAGCCCATCAGGAAAAACTCCCGGGCTACATACTGCTGCAACGGCCGCAGGTCCTCACCGGGGCGTTTCAGTTCGGCGAACAGGACATGGCCGCCAGGGATCAGAACGATCCGGTCCGGGACACCGGCTTTACCTGGTGACACAAATTTCAGCGGCAGCGCCCCCAGGTAAAGCATCTGTTTCCGGAAATACTGCTCCAGCTCCTTTTCTAACATGCCCCTTTTTCCTCCAGTAACATCTCTTTTTCTTTCTGCAGGTATGCCTGGCATTCTAACAGCTCGGCTACGACTGCTTTTCTGACATACGTGCTCGTTGCAAAAGATACCCCATAGGCTGCCAATGCCACGCCGTTGATTTGAAGCATCCCGCCGGTGTTCAGTGTATCCAGTAATATCCGAATAGCTTCCAGTTCATCTGATACTAATTGAAGACTGTACTGTTTTCGTTCGGTCTCCATAGTCATGTCAAACACTCCTTTCCGTAAAAAAGCTAATTGAGAAGCAGTGAAAATAAACTTTGCGGTGAGTTCTGCGGTGAGTTCTGCGGTGAGTTAAACCTGCAGTAATATCACATTTATAGAAACTCACCGCAAATAATATATAAAATAAGGGTAAATATGTGTGTATGTATACGTATGCCTATACGTATGTATGTATTAACTAGCAAGCAGGTCTCCATCTCTATATGATTTTTGGGTCACTTTTTTATCAATATCTGCGGTATGTTTCTACAAACGGCTTAACCATGCGGCTTTTACCTACCGCAAGACTTACCGCAAAACTTACCGCATAGCTAAATGACTTTTTATTTTTCGTGTTGTACATCCCAACGGGTGCCATGTCTTATACTTTCATCCTCAGAACCCTTTTTGACGTAACTCCGTTGCTGTCCGTAGAATTTACCGAATGACAGGTTGACCCGCCCTTCCTTGTACAGCTCCCAGCCCGGCAGCTGACCCAGGGCATCACGGATTTCCTTCCGGTCGTAATTACTGAACCGTTTCATGTCCCCGCCTAACATTTCGCACCAAACTTCCATCGGGCATATCCGTGTCCGTTTGAAGCTGTGGCCCATATCGATTTCAAAGCCTTCCCCACGGATGAAATTCCGCCGTGTCTGGATATCCAGCTTGTACCAGTTTTCCGGCAGGTCCGTATTCAGGAACTCCTGTATCATGCCAACATAGGGATTTTCCTCTGTATGCGCCGCCTGGACGTCTTTTGCGGTCTGCTCCATATCTTTACCTATCCAGACATCTTCCCCGGCCTTCCAGGCGGTTTCTGCCTCGGCCCAGACCTGGTCTATTTCCGTATCGATACCTGGGGCCCATAACGATTTCCGTATTGGCTCCAGTCCGACTTTGATAGGCCAGAACCGGCGGTTGCCTGTGTGGTCCCGGAGGAATGTCGATTCATTCGTCGTTCCAACAAAGATGCACTGCCGGGGGAATTCCGAAATGCGCCGCCCGTAGGCGACACGGTAGCTGTCCACTTGTTTGCTGATGAACTGCTTGATGGGTTCGACTTCGCTTTTTTTAAGGGCCGCTAATTCGCCCATTTCGATGATCCAGAAGCCCCGGAGCTGTTCGTACGCCTCTTTCCCTTGTACGGTTGTCAGCGAGTCAGAAAACCACTTTTTTCCCAGTTTTTTGAAAATGTAGCTCTTGCCGATCCCCTGCGGTCCTTCCAGTACGACCATGTTGTCGAATTTCAGCCCCGGGTGTTCGACACGGCCGACGGCGGCGATGAGCATCTTCCGTGTCACCGTCCGGACGTAAGACGTGTCCTGTGCGCCCAGGTAGTCGATGAACAACGTTTCCATCCGTGACGTGCCGTCCCAGGTGAGGCCGTGCAGGTAGTTGCGGACATCGTGGAAGCTGTGGCGCATGGCTGCGTTCAGTGTCTCGTCCTCGATTTTCTGCCGGCTGTCGATACCGTACAGCGTCTCCAGCAGGTAGCGGAGCTCGCTGTCATCGGCATCCCCCCAGTACGGCTTCACGTTGTCTTCCTGCCGCCAGCTCGGTGGCTTTAAAATGGCGATGCGCTGGGCGAAATCGTCCCAGCCGAACGTCCCCTTGATATGGCTGTCGTTGTTGAGGATGATCCGGATATTGGCCCGGGTCGGCAGGATGGCCCCGGACTTGTCCGAAGTCTTGAGTTTGGTCATCCAGTCGTAGTTCTCTTCTTCGTCTTCGCCCAGGTCGCCGAACTCGTCCTGTACGGACTGCATCCGTTCCTTTATCTGCTGTTCCCGGAGCGTGGCGTCTGCCGCGCAGAGCTTCAGCATCTTCTTCCAGCTTGGCAGCTTTGTCGGGTCTTCTGTTGTATGCCCTTCATCCAGGTCGCCGTATTTATGGATGCGTACCAGGTCGAAAGCGTTGCAGAGCTTCATCGAGGACGGGTCCGTGGCATGGTGGCTGTACAGCCATTTGTTTTCATACACGACGGCCCCGCCTGTACTGGAACCTGCGGTATAAGTGAAACGGTCATCATGGCCAGCACATGGAGTATATACATCCGGCAGGAACGTTTCGATGGCTTCCGTGATGGAGTAGGCCCGGCAGAACGTGCCGACGATGCCTTCTTTCGTTACCGGGTCTTCCTGTTTTTTCATGGCCCGTTTGACGATATCCGTCTGCCGGCCGGATACGGGCCAGGACGCCTGGTCCTGCCAGTCCTCGTACTCATCCAGTATGGCGTCGGCGTCCAGCCAGTCGCCGTCCTGCCAGCGGAAGAAAAACTCCCCGTCAGCAGACGTGCTGGGCCAGTACATCAGCCGCTGTGGCTGATAGGTCGTGTCATCGAACATATCGATACCGAAATTCTCGGCAATCTTCCGGGCAACGGCCTGGTATTCATCCGGCGTTACCTGGCGGTTCAGTGGTATCACCAGCCGCAGCCGGGGCTTCTGGGGTGTATGCTTATGTGTTGAATAACAGCACATGGCATAATCGCTGTATAATAACTCAACAAGGTCCCACAAGGACGAGTCCGCGTAATCAGCGTCCAGCGTGACGAGCTGTCGTTTGCCGGCGCAGGCGGCAGTCCGCCGCCCGTTCTTCAGCATACCGCCTACGAAACCACCGACATCCTTGATGGTGTCCTGTTTGGCCTTGTCCATCTGCTGGTATTGTGCCTGTGTCTCCATTGTCCGTTTCGTCCGGCTCAGCCGCTTGATCAGCGCCGACCAGGATACCTGCTTCTGCTTCCAGATTTTGGCCCGGCGGCTGCTGCCTGTTGAAATCGTCAGTGCACCGTCGTGGCTGAGGATGATGTCCCTGATGGGTGTGTCCATTTATACCGCCCTCCTTTCTATCGGCACAAGATATTGGATCTGCCGGACGTCAGCAGTCTTTATGGCAAGGCCTGTCATCCGGCACCAATCCCGGATAGCGCTGTTGATAGCAGCGTCTTCTGAGACAGGTTTGTTGAATTTTAGTTTAGCCTGCACAAGCGCGTTATCCCGTACTTCCAGGCAGGCCCGCATCAGCCCGTTGTCATCCGTCATCAATACGATTTGGCAATCCCGGCTCGCAACTCGTGCGCTGTAGGTCCGGACGCAGTTGTGAAAGATTTTGGATGCGCTGTCCAGGTCGTGCGAATGCCGGGGTAAGAAGAATTGTAGGTACCCGTTATCCAGCTGCATGGTCAGGCGGCGCCGGATGGCATCCGGTACACGTAACGGGAACCCAGCCTCTTTGATTTCCTGTATCTTGTTTATCAGCCAATCATGTGCTTTGCGGATAGGTATCCGTTTCGCCTGTTTCAGTGCATCATCAGGCATCTGAGCCATCATAGATACTGTATCCCGTAATTCATACAGGGGAACGGTCTTCTTCCGCAATACTGGGAATACTGCTTCGGCAGGCCAGTAACGCAGGGCCTTCCGTATAGTGTCAAGTTCCCAGGCCGCGATATAACGGGCTGCAGGTGTTCCGGCGTCCTTCGGTTCGTTCTTCCATCCGAGGCACGCAAGTAGCTGACGGGCGTAATCTGGGCTCTTAACAATCGAAAACACCTGCTGCAGGACTGGACCGGCCAGCAGGTCCCTGGATAGCTGCTGCCGGACGAACGGGATATCCGGGAGCCCTAGTTGACGGATGACAGCCTGCACGCTGCTGATCCTCTTTTTCGTGTACGGATTCTGCCAGTAGGCTTGTACCAGGTCTTCTGTGAAGAACATGGCCTTTAGATAGCTCTGCGCCATGTAGGATGCACCACTGAACGTCCGCGGCAGGTTGTTGGCGTCCGGGTACTGAAGCCGCCACGCGATATTGAACAGCGGAAACAGGAGCAGCCCCTGATGGGAGCCGGATGGGACGAACAGGGATTTTAACGGGTACCCATAAATGGCCTTCCATTTCCGCTGTACGGCCTCCCGTAGCGTCTTTAGGAGTAAATATATGTCCGTCCGCCGTTGCTTGTCCTGCGCCTCGAAAATCGGTTCTGTATGGTAGAGATGTGTCTTGAATACCAGATTGCGGCTGTTGATATGGCGCAGCAGGGAGTGAGTGAACAGATCATCGTCCAGGAGCTTCCCGATTTTTGTGTGTACCTGGTGTGTATGCAGACCGTGGTCCCGTACGGTGTAGGTAAATACTGTCTGGCGGTGCCGGATATCGAACTGGATGCGTTCCTGCTTATTGTAGATATATGTCCGTCTGTCTGCGTCCATATGTACAACCCTGGCCTGGACATGGAGCGTAACGGCGTCTTTCGTTTCCTTCAGACGGAGTGTCATTCGTATAGGCGCGCTGTCCTGTTCGTCATGTGCACTTAGTACGGCTATTTCCTGCCTGTGGCCCAGATTGTACAGCCATTGCCCGCATACCGGACAGCTGACGACGGCATCATTGAAGCGGTAGGACATAGGCACTGGGCGATGTTCAACTTTGAAATTTGTACCGCAGTTCAGGCAGTAGTACCGCTCATCAATGACGTAAGCAGGGCCCAGCCGCCCTTTGTGGGTACCTGCTGCCCCGGAATACACTTCCCGGGCGTAGGCATGGTAGAATGTCGGGATTTCCAAATAGAATAGCGTTTCCATATGTCGTCACATCCTAATCCAGGAAATCCATGTCGTCCTCATCGGGCGGATCCGGAACCAGTTCTTCTTTAGCCGGAAGCTCTGCAGGTTCTTTTTCCACCTTAGTAGGTTCTGCCTTTTTAGACTTTGTCTGCTTTTTAGTCTTGGTCTTTTCCCCTGTTTCCAGTACGGGCTTCAGCGCTTCCACCAGTTTCTTGGAAGTCGTGCAGGCCAGCATCATGTCCGCCGTGGCGTCCTTCAGCTGCTGTAATTCTGTATCATCTACGGCGTTTGTCAGTTTCTTTTCTTCACAGGTATCCACGAGGTCTAATAACATCTTCAGTGCATTGAGCTGTTGATCCATGAATGAATCAATCCGTTTCAGTGTGTTCGTGTCCATAATGTAGTCTCCTTAATCTAAAAAATCCAAATCTGTATCCGCTTGCTTGTCATCCTGGGCAGGCTTGTCCAGCTGTTTTACGAAATCTTGTACTGGATTGATAGTTACTCGTTCCATACCGACTGGGCCGCCTAGTACCAACGCACGAGGTGTTTCCAACGTTAGCAAAGGACCTGCCTTCGGTACGCCTCTTTTTGGAACGTATAATCTTACCTTTCCGCCTCCAGCGGCTCCCAGGAAATCAAAGGCTTTAATCAAATAGGACAGGAAATAATAACCTTCAAAAGTGAATGGATCTGTCAGTCCGGACAGGAGCTGTGTATGGATCTGGAGTTCTTTGCAGGCGCTGAACAATTCCAGGTTTTCCGATTTATGTATCAGGACGGACGGCCGTTTATTGAAAGATGTGTCCTTAACTGCACTGGCCATTCCCGTGAACAGGTGTTTGAGCCGTTGCAGGATGTCTGCTTCTTCGGGAAATACATATTCCCAGCCAATCTGATCTCTTGGTATGAGGATCCGTCTGTAATCTGGATACGGATTTGGCAGGTTCACTTTGCTCCCGTTAGCATCTTCATAATGTGGGTTCTCTGTCAGTTCATCTTTAAGGATAGCCAGCCAGTGTGCGTCTGTGGCCACGACTTCATGCCCAGTGAAATACAGGTACCGGAATACCTCCCGGTTTGTGCCGGTGGGTGCGTCTTTGGCGTTAGCTGTAAACGCTGCCAGCTTCTTCAGTATCGTTTGTCTGTTCATAACATCAGTCCTTCTTGTAATAAGGTGTCTCGTAGCCGTCAGCCCGGAGCAGAAGGCCGGGTGCCCAGGGTATGGGCTGGCCCATGATGCCCGCGGCTTCCTCCAGGCTTCCTGTACCATACGGCATTTCCAAAATAACTTCATCATGTACATGCATGACGATTTTATAACCGGCTTCATCCAGTCGGAACATAGCCATAGCCAGACAATCACGGGCCGTGGCCTGTACAATGTTTTCCACCAGTTTTCCACCCCAGGTGTAATTCCGTCCCCAACCGCCATTGAGAACGGTGCCTTCGTAAGTCAGGGTTTCCCTGTTAAACTCGTCTTCCTGTTCAATCCGGGGCTTGACATAGGCGATAGCCCGTCCACTGGGAAGCTGGATAAACAGGAGTCCGGCTTGTGTATAGAACTCCAGACCGTGACGGTATCTAACGCGGGCCCCTTTATGGCGTATGGCTGTCTTTGCCGCGTTTTCTACCTCACTCCACATCTTGACGATATGCGGGGAGGACTGCCGCCATTTACGGATGATGTCCTGCATGTGTTCTTCTGTCAGTCCCATTTTGTCCGCTCCGAACGCTTTCAGGGCGTTCACACCGCCGCCGTATCCACAGGCCAGTTCCGCCACTTTGCCTTTCTGTCGGAGTTCGCCGTTAATGCCGTGCTTGACGACCGGCACCCCGAACATTCGGGATGCAGAGGCGCAATAGATGTCCTTGCCATCGGCAAAGGCCTGCAGGCGCCATGCTTCATCTGCGTACCAGGCAATGACCCGGGCTTCAATAGCGGAAAAGTCCGCTACGATAAAGCGTTTCCCATTTCCGGCTATGAACGCCGTGCGGATAAGCTGGGATAGGACATCGGAGGGGTTATCATAGAAGATATCCAGACTGTCCAGATCCCCAGCTTTAACCATTTCCCGGGCGTCGTCCAGATCATCCAGATGATTCTGGGGCAGGTTGTGCAACTGTACCAGCCGTCCGGCCCAGCGGCCGGTCCGGGCGGCCCCGTAAAACTGGAGCATCCCGTGAACCCGGCCGTCTGCGCATTCCGCCGTCTCCATGGCCACGTACTTCTTGACTGAGGTCTTGGATAGCAGCTGCTTATACTGGAGCATTGTCCGTGTCTTTGTGGAAAGGCTGTCATCCTGTAACAGCTCTGCCCGGGCTTTCTTATCCAGCGTCTCAGGCCGCCAGCCTTCCTGTTGTTCAAACCAGTCAAGCAGTTGTGCATTGCTGTTCGGATTACTCATTCCTGTTAAGCGGACGGCTTTCTGCAGGACGTCCTCTTTGATTCGGGCATCTAAGGTAATGGCTTGCCGGACCAGTGTTTCGTCAATCCTGACTCCGGCATCGTTAATTTTCTGATCCAGGCACCAGAGTTTCCGTTCCGTGGTGTTCGGGTAAAATCTGTCAATCTTTTTTCGGATAGCTCGTTCTGCCTCCACGTCCTGCCCGTTGTATGTTTTAAACAGCTCCCATTTTTCCGGGGCGTCTGCGGGCCGGTTTCGTGTCCGCCCGCCGTTGGCTTTGGTTGGGCGGCAGGGCTTGCAGAAGTACTGGATAAGACGGCTGCCAGTAGCCAATTTCTGCTTGTCTTCGGCCAGGTTCAGGACTTTGCCTACATCCTTCAGGCTTCCCGGCAATCCCAGGGTATAACTCTGTACCATCGTGCAAAACCATTGTGCCGGGTCCAGTCGTCTTCCCAGCCAGTGCCCCAGCACATGCATTTCAAAAGCTGCGTTAAAAGCGGTTTTTAGGACATCCGGATTATCTAGGTCAGCCAGTACATTTTCCGGCACGGTTTCACCACAAGCCATGTCAACAACACGGACGGGTTCATCATCGTAAGTATAGGCGAACAATAGGATTTCACTATTCTCCACGTATTTGTATAGCCCGGCTTTCCGAATGTCTATGGAACTGTAGGTTTCCAGGTCGATGGCTAGTATTTTCATTCCAGCATCGCCTCGACAATCTCTCCGTCCATACGGTTCACAAACGCCGTCATGTCTACTTTCTGTATGACCCAGGCAAAGGCTTTGGCGGAGGCGGTCCGCCGCCGGACCACCCGGGCCACGGTTACGAACCGCTCCGAAATATCCGCTGTATCGCCTTTGGCAAGAGGGCCGGTAGGTACTACGACTAAATCACCTTTGCAGAGCGGCAAATCCGTCAAATAGTCGTAAATTTTATAGGGTGTACCCCGAAAGACTACACCTACCACCATAGGGATCACTCCTAATCAAATATATCGTCATCCGAGTCATCATCTAATACTTCAAAATCCTCTTCCGCTGTAGATCCACCGGCAAGCCGTTCGCCGTCCCGGACTTTCTGAATGTTGTTCAGGCCTGCGGCAATACCTTTATTGCCTTCCTTCGCAAAGGCGAAGAAATTCACGGATACATTGCAGTAGCATCCGCTGTACACTTCTTCTGGATCCAAGATAGGCTGTACATGCCTGTCCACGACCTGAGGTTTACGGGTGCTGCTGGCATTGAAGAACATCATCCCTGCATAATTAGGATCATCAATATCTTCTTCGTCGGCATCACGCAGTGGGAGCTTGATATTCCTAGGGACGACGCCTTTTGTATTGGCGAGCTTGCTTTTCCCTTCCTCGATGGCCGCTTTGACTGCACTTTCCACTTTAGCGATTGTCTTGGTGTCGTCCTTCGGGATCAGAATGGCTGCAGAATATTTGATCTTACCGTTATCATCTGGTTCCCCCTCCCAGATGTGGGCATAAGAGATACGGCAAGGGATAATTACTTTCGTCTTTTTTTCTTTCATGATGTTTCCTCCTTAAATGGCTTTAAAATCGTTTTGCGCCGAGTTCCATTCCGGGCGCTTGTCGCTTTCCGGTACTAGCGTAGGTTTGCCCGGCGGTTTAATGAGCAGCCCGGCCAGCTCGTCGGCCAGCGTCTTCTTGCCGATGATCTTTTCCAGCTGGGTAATCGTCTTGAGCTCCCGGGGCTTGTAAATCTCGTCCTCTGTATGGCCATACTGGACAGATAAGACTTCCGCCGCCTGGTCCGGCTCACTGATTTTACGGACGGCCCGTCCCTCCACCAGTTTCCAGCCAGGCCAGTGCACGTCATGTTCCACGGCTTCCGTAAGGGCGTAGGACTTGACTTTATTGGCCCAGGTCACCAGTTCGTCCGTCCGGGCCAGTACATCGGCCACCTCCGTATCCGTCAGCTGGTCTGCGTCTTTGAAATCATATTTGGCCATGTCCAGCTGATAGGCCGCCAGCGCCCGGCACCGGACCGCAGCCCGGCAGAACTGGCAGTGTGGACCCGGCGTTAAATCGCCTTTCCCTTCATACGCCTTTTGTGCGGACGGTTGAATAGATACTGCCCAATCCAGTAAATCGCCAACACTGAGGACCTCAGAGCTTTCGCCCCCGTTGCGGGGCTGCATGATAGTCAGGCAGACCGTTTCGATGTCATATATGGCACCGAACGTGTTGTAGGCTCCTAACCCGTATAAACGAATCTGCGGATTGTTGACTGCCGTCACAGGGGTATTCCGGCCATATTTCAGGTCGATGATTTCCAGCGTCCCGTCTGCAATGACGATGGCATCGCCACGGCCAAACCCTTCCGGCACCCAGTCAGAGAAGTCGAGGGACTGTTCCAGAAGTAATGCCGCTTCCGTGTCCTTCTCTTTAGCATCCTCAAATTTCTGGATCACCAGGTCAACGTATTCGCCGACATACTCATCCATGTCCCGGGTGTAGTAGTCACCAAACCTGGATTTTCCGCTTTTAAGCGCTTTGACTTCCTGCTGGTATTTCATATCGCCGATGGTCTTTACATACCGTTGCAGTGCCAATTCTGCCAGTTTATGGGCGAACGTGCCTTCCTTTGCACTTTCCCCGGCAGAATCCGGGTACTGTGCTTCCAGCCGGGCCGAGGGCGTGCACACCAGCCAGCGGTGTGCACTGCTCGGACTCAATAATGCGTGCTTACTCATAACGCTTCGGCCTCCTTCAGTACGTCCGCCAGATCTTCATCAGGCAGTTCCGAGAATTTGCGGACATTCCGTTTTGTGAGGATCTCCTTGATTCCCTTCGCTTTGCCGGCTTTTGCGATTTCTTTCAGCCGGTTCTGGACAGCCTGGCGATCCACAGCAGCTTCCTGTACAGGTTCTTCTGGGGTTGCCGGTTCTTCCTGCGTTACCGGTTTTTCCGAAGTATCCGTTTTTTCCTGAGTGGCTGGTTCTTCCTGCGCTACCGTTTTTTCCTGAGTGGCTGGTTCCAGTTCGATATCTTTGTCCTGTTCTTTCTTAGGTCTGGACGCCTTTTTGACGGTTTTCGGCTGTTGTCCGTGTGCTTTGGGTTCATCTGTAGTCATTACTGTAACTGGAGCGGAAGTATTGATTACGGAAGTAACTTCATCCGCCTGGGCGATGGCCTGTAAAGCTGCCGTGATCGTATTGATGCTTTCCTGTTTTGCGTTTGCGATGTCTTTCGTGTTCAGTTCGATGTTGATTTTCATTTGAAGGTCTCCTTTTCTTGTGGTATACTGAATGTGTGTCTAGTGTTCAGAAGCTCCTTGGCTTCTATAGCGTCCGGTTCCCCGGGCGCTATATTTTTTTGTCTCTGCGCAGCCGTTCCCATCCATACAGATTGGCAGGCATATCCTTTTCTGCGTCGATTTCCATCTGTTCCAGATAATCCGGGAGAGCGTTGAAATCCAGAATATTCATGACGTTCTCTTCATGCGTACCTATATGTAATACGTGGCACATGCTGAGTTCATCTCTTGAAAAACGGAACAGTGTCCTACCACAGACCCTGCAGGCAACACGTACAAATCCCGCCCATCGGAACTCTTGCCCGTCATCCGGTTTTTCTGCTGACTCGAGTTGGACCCGGACGCCTACTGCTTCAATGCCCAGCGTGTGGCCGTGGAATCCGTTATATACAACTCCTGTTGGCGGTTCCTTTAATATATGCCCGTGATTGCATGGTATCCGGTAGTGGATGCCTGAGTCCCCGGCCTCCCCGCTGATCATACCTAGTGCTGTTTCATCTTCCAGCAGTTCATCTACATCCGCCTCCAACTGAGAGTTGTGATCGATGAAGATAGGAATCGGTCTTGCCCCACAATATCCGTTAAAGTCAAAATCCCCTGGGCTCTGTAAGGATTCCAGTATCCGTGGAAGCCGGAACCAAATGCTGTTGATTTCCTTGACCGGATTGACGTTCCCTGGTTCCGCTTCTACCAGATGTCTCTGGTCCCAGCGGAGATAATACATCGATTCGCAGGTGCCTATTTTGATTTCTTCCCCATTGTATTTCGCATATTCGCCCATGTGTCTCGTCTCCTTTAATGAATAAATATAATCAGGTTATTGGCCCACATGATGTATATGATGGCCATGGCCGTCAGGATGATACCACTCAGTAAGATGACAAGACACATAGCGTCATCTGCCTGATCCTGCAGCCGGATGATTTCATCAATGACGTCTTCACTGAATTCTGGTTCCTCTGGCTCCGGGGCCTCCGGATGATATCTTGAGTTGATCCAGGCTGCTGGGGATTGTAGTTTTTTATCCATCTCGTTCACCTCCTTCTATTCAGTAATCGGCAGTTCGTTTTGTTCTTTCACCCATTTGTCCAGTGCCTTGTCGCTGAACAGGACACGGCGCCCGACTTTCATAGACGGGATTTCTTTCCGCCGGGCCATGCGGTACACCATGTCCCTGGAAAACATTGGCCTGCCATCCGCTGTCGTAAAGTACCGCCGGATGACATCGTCTACGCATAACATCATAAGAATCAGCTCCTTTTACATCACCTCCCAATGTTATAATGACCATGAAAGGAGGTGAGTATTATGACTGAAAAAGAATTACAGGAAATTTTTGCTGAAGCACAATCAGAGATTATGGCTTCGTATGATGAATCCAAGATTAAAACGATATTGTCGAACGCATCCGGGGAAACTTCTCTCGAATCCGCTATCCTCGGAGCGTTTCAATTAAGTACTAAGCTAAATCAGGAATTGCTCTTCAAGGTTCTTTCTAAGGCTTTATGCAAATGATTAGCTAATTGTTCAATGGATTCACAGGAAAGGTCATCAAGTGCCAGCTTGGTGGCCTTTTCTTCATATTGACGGTCAATAATGATTTGGATGCGTCGCCATTCGTTCGCTTTTAACCCATTCATTAATTGCAATACAATGGCTAGCTTTTCTTCGTTCGTCATGTGCTCGCCTCCTTAATCGATCAGATCCGACGCGTTGCAGCCCAATGCGTCGGCGATTTTCTTTAGTGTAGAAACACGCGTATCAGCATCATGCTCGATGAGCCATAGATTCTTATATGCGATGCCTGTTTCCTTTGATAGCCGATATAATGAGATGTTCTTTTTTTGTCGTACTTCTTTAATCCGGTTCATAGGTATTGACCGCCCTTTCTATGTCATGTATACTATATGTTGTATAAGCTATATAGCAGGATGATGATATATGCTGAACTGCAGGGTAACCTGCAGAAGCATTGGATAAAAAGCCGATGCGATAACATGAATGGTGGCTGTAACGGAAAGTGATGCATTAAAAGGTATGATTGAATCTACTAATAAAATAGTTTCTACATTCCAAGACGGCGGGATGTTAGCGGATGCGATTAAATCGTTAAACGCTGCGCCCCGAGTCGCTGATGCGTTTAAATCCTTTGAGGCTGTGTCCACGGCTCAAGCTCTCCATGATAGAAACTTGAGCTCTTTAGCTCGAAAGGCTTATGAAAGAAAGGGTATAACCATGCCCCATTAATCGGTAACGGTTAATGCAAACCGGGTTAATTCATGGAAACTCCTGTAAGGGACAACCATGAGCCAAGCTGATGAAACGGATGTGTAATCAGAAGGTGCAACGCATAGGTGGTGCCGACCGTAGCGAATAACCCGCCCAAGAAATCCCGGCATCCTGCTATTTACTAGAGCCCTGTCCCCACAGGGTTCTTTTTTGTTATGCCCAACTGTATCATCTCCTCGAGGCCTGCCATACTTTTCTTCGTTCCTCCTTCTTTTAAGTTCTATTTTATAACTTTAAAAGGTAAAAAATATTATGTATATAGCTTTTCCATTGGGCATTGTAAAATCTTTGCCATAATCGGCATTAATGCTGCCGTGAATTTTCTGTTTCCGTTTTCATAATGGTTATAACCAGAAGGGTTGCTAAGCCCCAGTTCTTTAGCCATTTGTGCTTGTGTAATACCTAATTCCTCACGGCGTTTCTTGATATAATCCAAATCCACTGTTGTCATGCTTATCACTTCCTTTCTTATTAGTTACATTATGTAACTTTTATGAGTATATTATAATTTACATTTTGTAACTTGTCAAGGTCTATATTAAAATAAAGTTACAGTTTGTAACTTTATTTGATTTTACGATTTGTAACAATTATAATTGAATAAAGTTACAAATCGTAAATAATTAGAGGTGATAAAAAATGACATCTGGACAGAGAATTACAAAATTAAGAAAAGAACGAGATTTACAACAAAAAGAAGTAGCCGCTGCTATAGGAATGAATCGTATTGTCCTCAATAGAATTGAATTGGGGAAGCGCCCTTTAAGGGATGATGAAGCAATAGCACTAGCCGACTTCTTTCATGTTACAACGGATTACTTGTTGAAAGGTATACCTCCTCTGTCTGGTAATAAAAAAGGTGTCCGTATTCCTGTCCTGGGCCGTGTCGTTGCCGGTATTCCACTGGAGGCTATACAAGAAATACTGGATTATGAGGAAATTACACCAGAACTGGCAAAAACCGGTGAGTTCTTCGCTTTACAAGTACACGGGGCCTCTATGGAACCGACGCTGAAGGAAGGCGACGTGGTTATCGTCCGGAAGCAATCCAACGTGGATTCCGGGGATATCGCTATCGTTCTGATTAATGGCAATGACGCCACCGTCAAAGAAGTCAAAGAGTCCCCTGCCGGCATCACCCTTATCGGACATAACGTCGCTGCATACTCCCCACAATTCTATTCAAATAAGGATATAGAGCAGCTACCTATTCAGATCATTGGAAAAGTTGTGGAGATGAGACGGAAATTTTAGAAAGGAATACGTATGGAACGTCAAACACCTAGCGAAATTTTAAAATCTTATCGAAGATACGCTTCTTCCTTAAGGAGCAACAGTTTGAAAAACTTTAATAGATTTCTTGCATGGTTACAGCGATATATTCAGTTGAAACAGAGCGAATATACTTTCAGGCCCTCGTATCTTCCCCGGTATGAAGAAGGACAGATTATATTTGTTGATTTTGGCTGCGGCATCGACCATGAATTCAGCTATCCCCATTACGCTATTGTTTTAGATACCCATGATATGAAAAAGTCTCAATTCCTTACGGTGGTGCCGATGACATCGAAAAAACCTAAACATAAACATCCGAAGCCATGGGAGCACGAACTGCAGGTCCCTATACCCAAGCTTCTTGCGATGAAGGTATTAAATAACTTTGATCTGCAAATGCCTGAATATACAGCGCTACGACAAGACATCGTGAGCTTAATGACAAACAAAATAACAGATAATGAATTTCATATAAAATATGAGGTTATACTTAATAAAGGACTACAGAGCCTTCTTGAGAACAATAAAGCTATTATGCAGCTTAGAGAAAAGATGAAGGATGGCAGCATCGTGGAGACGAATCAGCTTAGAACACTTAGTAAAGCCAGAATCAATTTTCCCAGGCGAAAGACTCATCCGCTTTATGGCATAAAAATCAGCAAAGCAGATTTAAATACGGTTAAGGTTAAAATAGCAAAAAATATCATAGTTGATACTATTGACAGAACAGAACAAGAGCGCATATAATAAAATTACAAATTGGGCTTGAATCCCAAAACCTATTTTTCACCATTGTCTTGTAAAAGGCAAAACAAAAAGCGTCTCTCGTTCTGAGGGGCGCTTTTTTTTTAGTATAGTGATAAGATTGACACACCCACCAAGTCATTATATAATATAGCCATAAGCGGTTCGCCCGCACATACTAATGATGCGAAAAGAGTTACTATGGCTAATAGCCTGGTAGCTCTTTTTTTATAATAAAAAAGCACCCCCAAAGAGTGCTAACGGAAAAGATTAACTATGAATCCAGGACCTGTATTATACCAGACATTATAATAAAGCTCCATTGAATCTGAATTCGGATTTAAAAGAAAGGGAGTGTCTCAAATATGGCTACTATCGTACGTCGTGGAAAAAACTGGAGAATCATCGCATACCTGGGCTATGATGACCTGGGGTATCAGCGAAAACGAACAAAAACAATTGACGGGGCCTTATCGAAGACGGCTGCTATGCGAGAGGCCGTTGCGTTTGAACGGAAATTATTAAAGTCCGGAGTCAGAACAAAGAATGACCAGACAGTAGCTGACATCATCCAATACTGGTGGGACAACTACGGATGCAAGCAGTCGCCGACGACACAGGAACGGAACCTCCAGCTTATCGCTCGGATCAATAAATTGCTGGGCCATATCCGGGTCAACAAGCTTCGCCCGAAACATATTCATCTGTTCATCCGGAAATTGCAGGAACCGAACGCGCGAGCAGACGGCAAAGGCCCACTGTCCAGTAGGACTGTCGCAATGCACTTCAAGCTTCTGTCCGCTATCCTGAATAAAGCCGTCAAATGGGAACTGATAGACGAAAACCCCTGCTGTCGTGTCGATGCACCGAAACAGCGGACAAAGCCGCAGCCCATTATGCAGGAAGAGGACCTGTCCCGGTTTCTGTATCTCCTGCTGGCTAAAGCCCCGTTAAAATATCAGGCGTTTTTCATGTTAGCTTTTACAGACGGACTGCGCCGGTCTGAAATATGTGGGCTGGATGAAGCGAACGTAGATTTTGAAAAGGGAACGCTACGCGTCGCTGTGACTGGTGTTTTCGTTGGCGGTAAGGTTATCTATAAAGAAGAGACCAAAACGGCCTCCAGCGCCCAAACCATGTACATAGCACCCATAACTTTGAATATCCTGAAGCGGTATAATACAGAGCGAATACAGAAAGAACAATATTTTGATATGCCGCACAGCACGAAATTCTTCACCAATGTAGACGGTTCCCCTATCCTGCCTTCTACCTTCACTCACTGGCTTCATAGCTTCTTGAAAAAATATGACCTGCCGAAAGTTAACGCCCAGGGCTTCCGGAAAATGGCTGTCACTTATGCCATGCAAAAAGTCAATTTGAAAGAGGCCAGCCAGTTTGCCCGACACACTAATATCGATACGACTGCAAAATATTATGCAGAAGTACTGCAGTCCCGGATTGCCACACCGACAATGTACCTCAATTCCCTGGTGGAGGATGCTGTAAAAGAACATCAATAATCTGGGTCTTATTTTGGGTCTTATTTAGATGCAACTCTATATATCTGGCTATAACTGGAATTTGCCTGTAAAGGGCATTCATACTACTGTATACAAGTAGATACAACTCCGTCAATACCAGGCTCCGTGGACTCCGGAACCGGGTGCGAAGGTTCGAATCCTTCTAGGCGCACCACTAACAAGTAAGCGGTTTCTCAATGATGAGGAACCGCTTACTTGTTACTTTGCCGCTTATTATTTTCCATAATATATACTGTGAGTCTAAAAGTAACTCCGTCCTGCCCGGCGTACACCTATACCGGGCGCACAAAAAAACCGCTGTCCCGTCAGGCAACAGCGGTTTTTTACTTTATACAATCAGATCAGATTGGCAATGAAGCTGAAAGACATCAATGCAGCTACGGCAATCAGCAGTTTTACGTTCGTATTCATCTGTTTCACCATCCTAAAGAACACGACAATCAAGGCAATTATATATTAAAGAAGATTAGCAACAAAACTAAAAGACATCAGTGCTCCAACAGCAATCAGCAATTTTACATTTGCACTCATGATGGTCATCCTCCTGAATAATCTTGAATAAATTATCATTATATATAAATAATAACATATCTCGATAAGGTGTTCCATTCCCTATCTGCCATTATAATACTGCTTTCATTTTTTAAAATCAAGAGGGAAATACCGGTCTTACAGCTTCTCTTTTCTAGTAGAAATTTACCATAAATCTCCTTATTTATCTGCTTTATCACCTATTTTTACTTTGTCTTTATTTTTTTAAGTATAAGCCTAATCCGTGAACATAACCGTAATTTTATAAAATAAGTATAAACTTATAAATATAACCTAACAGGATTTCCCAACGATAAACAGAACACGTTGCTGAAACGTAAAGAGATTTAGCAGTTGTAAAACAGCCGCAAAAAACGTAAAATAAAAGATGTAGAAAAACGTTTATCGTAAAGGAGGTGCCTGAAGCCGTGTACAATACTAACGTATCGGTTCCACCGCCAAATACAAAAAGTGCAGAAGACTACATGCGAATGATCAAGATCAATCCATTTTCCCTGCAGCACATTCCCAATCCTACAGAAGAAATGAAATTGACCGCTCTGCGCGAAAACGGACTGGTTCTGGAGTTTATTGACAATCCGACAAAAGAAATGCAACTGACTGCTTTAAAAAACACAGCAAAAGCCATCCAGTTCATTCCCAATGCCCCTAAAGAATTATTGAAACAAGCCGTGCACAAAAGCTGGACAAACCTGGCATACATCAAACATCCGCCGGAATGGCTCATCATGGAAGCCATCCAGCAGTCAGGATGGGCTATCCAGTATGCAGAAAACCCCAGTGAAGAATTGCAACTCGCTGCCATACGGCAAAATTACGATGCCATCCGCTACATCAAACATCCGACGCCTCACGTCCAGGCAGCGGCGGCCGCCATTAACTACACCGCCCTGCGTTATATAGACAAACCTTCCTTCGAAGCGCAGTGCATTGCCATTGCCAATAATGAACAGGCAATCCGTTTATTTGTCGATACGGATAAAGAAACACTGCTTACATTTTTAAAAATCAATATTCTGGTCATCCGCTATCTGCCCCGCAACCGGCTCATCAGCAATGACGACCTGAAAAGTGTCCTGAAAGAAACATTATCCCAGGAAGATGTGCCGGAAAAATATGTACGGGATTTCATTGGCTGCCGGCGCATCGAAACAGACTATGGCTGGAGTCCGATCGATAAATTATTATTCGTCTACCAATATGGGAGCCGGAAAGCCAAACAGGTTACGGTCGATGAAAAATTAAAGATTCAATAAAAGATTCCCCACGTGCCACAGGAAAATCAGCTATTTCTTCTTTACCATTTGCTGGTCATCATTTATTATTGTATTATTATATAGTAGTATTAAGATATAATTTTTATATCGTATAATATTGTTTTATTAGATTTTTATTAGATTTTACAGAGATAGGATGGAATATTCATGAATTATAATGACACACTGCAAAGTGTAAAACTCGTTTTAGCCGCTCAGGCGGTTCCACTTCTCATCGGGGAAACAGGGATTGGCAAGACAGCCCTGGCTACGGATCTGGCGGCAGAAAACGGATGGACACTCATCGATATTGATGGCAATATTTTAAAGGAAGGCGAAATCGGCGGCCTGCCTACCGTCGAAAACCGTACGACCGTCTATGCCATTCATCACAAACTGAAAGAAATCGATGAAGCTCTGGCTGAAGGAAAAACAGTTCTCCTCTTCATCGACGAAATCAACCGCTGCGAACACGCCGTACAACAGGAACTGATGAACCTCATACTCAATCATGAAATCAATGGATACCACCTTGACGAAAGCGTACGTATCATCGCCGCCATGAACCCCACGGATACCTATGATTATCAGACTGTAGAAATGGATGATGCCCAGAAAAACCGTTTTGTCTGGCTGTATATGGAACCGGATTACATGCAGTGGCTGGACTGGGCTGCCACTAAGGGAATCGAACCGCGGGTCATGGAATTTATTTCTACCTTCCCCGACTATCTGTCACAGCGCAATGAAGACGATATCAATGCGACACCGCGCAGTTACGAACGGATTTCCGATATTTACCGTATTTATGCCAAACATCCTGAATCCTATACAAGGAACGTATTTTTCAATGTAATCCGCGGTAATGTAGGAAAGGTCATTGCCGAAGAATTCGTCAACTTCATCGAATCCGACGCCCAGCCGCTCGTGTCATACGCCGATGTATTTTCCAGTCCGTCCATGACCGCAGAAACAATCAAAAAGATCGAGAACGAATCCCACACCCGGCTGTATCTGGCAGCCAAAAATATCCTGCGCCAGCTTGACAGCAAGCTCATAGAAGGTGCCATCGATCCCAATCAGGCAATCGAACGTCTGGTGACATTCCTGCACTATTATCCGGTCGATCTCATGATAGGCGTAATGAAAGATATCCGCAATAACACGAAAGAAGTCGGAAAATATGCCCTGAAGAATGACCATTTTATTGATGCTTATTTTAAAACCTATGAAGCAATCGGGTGATTGTATTGGATAAACAACTCCGTACCGAGGCCATACTCCTCGACCAAAAACTGAACCAATGGGCCGATAATGAAATGCGCCTTTCCGATAAGGCCTGCCGGGCAAAAGACTTACCGGCAGACTTTGTGCGGGAATTCTTCGAATTTGTCAGCAAAATCAGTTTGAAACTGCTCGATGACAAAGATAATTTCTATGGATATTTCTTTTTCCAGATGGGAAAAGAAATCCGCCTCAATATCGGTTCGGCCACGGCGACGAATTTCAAGGGAGCAAAGTATGTCATGTATTTCAATCCCTTCATCTTCCTTCCCCTGACGATTGACCAGATGGGAAACTGCATCCGCCATGAAATCCTGCACATCGTCTTCCAACACCTGCAACGTGCCAAAGACCTTCAGGATCATTACAGCAAGCTGGCCCTGAATCTGGCCATGGATATCGTCGTCAACACTTACCTGCGTCCCCTTCCCGATGATGCGGCAACACTCGACTGGGTCAATCTGCAGTACCATCTCTATCTTACGCCATTTGGTACACTGGAAGATTATGTACAGGAAATACAGGAAGCCATTGATAAACGGGAAAAGACGACGACTATCACCGATGAGGATAATACGGCTGATACAGATATCCTGACCAAATTCGACCCTCTGCGCACTCATGATGTCTGGAATGAATCAGACACGATCGATGCCCAGCTTCTGGGACGATTCACAGAAAAATATGTCGATGCCGCAAGCCGGGGCAAATTGTCGGATCATATTGCCAATGCCATAGCCCAGATCAAGGACAGCAATCATACTCTTCCCTGGCATTTCTATCTGAAAAAGCTGGCCGGTACTGTAGCCAGCGGCAACAAAAAAACGACGGCCCGCCGCAACCGCCGCCAGCCGGAACGGCTGGACCTGCGGGGACAGCTGCGCAATTACAAGGCCAAAATATATATTGCTCTCGATATCAGCGGCAGCATCAGTGATGACGAGTTCAAACAGGCTATGGAAGAAGTCTTCCAGATTGTACGGGAATATAAAACGGAAATCACTATCATACAATGTGACGACCACATCCGCAAAGTATATACCGTCCGGACAATCAAAGACCTGCAGGCCCGTCCTGCCGGGCGGGGTGGCACCTGTTATGCACCGGTCATCGAATACGCTAATAAACATAAAATAGACCTTCTTCTCTATTTCACCGATGGAAAAGGAGAAGACAAGCTGCGTACCATTCCATCAGGCTACAAGATACTCTGGCTCATTGGCGGCAACGGGGATGAATTGTCTCTCGACACCCCCTATGGCATTGTCAAACGGCTTCATCCGCTGGAAGAAGAAAACTCGGCTGCAGAATTTTTCTTCGTCGAAAAAGGCGGATATTCCATGAATAATCAGGAAGGAATCAGCCTGAATTTCTAAATGCAGACCTTTGCAGAGTTTGTGAAATTTATCTCAATTAGTACATATTGACATATATCGTTTATTATACAATGTATTCTCGAACGCGTTCGTAAATACATATTTTAAATATGATAGGTAATTGTGTATTCTGTTTAGGAAATATTGGAGAATAAATATGAGTATTTGGTATAGAATTCCTTCAATTTTTACTTGCAAATCCATGTGAAAAAATGTACTATATACACATAGAGATTGTGAAATTTAGAACTCAGCTTTTTCATTCAGAAAGAGAGCTCCATCACAATCCCCAAGCACCAGGATATAAATAGTGTCTATGTGGCAGATATTACATCTACTAACAGATATACTATTTTATTTGTACTCAGAAAGGGTGGTTTTTCAATGAAAAATGTAGTCATCGTAAGTGCAGCTCGTACTCCTATCGGCAGCTTCAACGGCCAGTTCAAAGACGTAACAGCTGTCCAGCTCGGTATCGTTGCTGTTAAAGCTGCTATCGAACGTGCAAAAGTTCCTGTAGATCAGATTGATGAAGTTATCATGGGTCATGTTCTGACAGCTGGCTGCGGCGAAAACACAGCCCGCCAGGTAGCTCTCCATTCCGGTATTCCTCAGGAAGTTCCTGCATTTACTATCAATAAACTGTGCGGGTCCGGCCTTCGTGCTGTATCCCTCGGCGCTCAGCAGATTGAACTCGGCGACGCTGACTGCGTAATCGTCGGCGGTATGGAATCCATGTCCAACGCTCCGTATGTTATCGCAAAAGCACGCCGTGGCTATCGTATGGGCAATGGTGTCCTCGAAGATACGATGCTCCGTGATGGCCTGGTTTGCACAGAAAATGGCTATCACATGGGCGTAACGGCAGAAAACATCGCATCCCGCTTTGGCGTAACCCGTCAGCAGCAGGATGAATGCGCTTACAATTCCCAGATGCGTGCTGCCAAAGCCCAGGCTGAAGGCAAATTCGATGCTCAGATTGCTCCTGTAACGATCCACAACCGCAAAAAAGGCGATATCGTCATTACGAAGGATGAACATATCCGTCCGGAAACCACACTGGAAGGCCTCGCTAAATTAAAACCGGCTTTCACAAAAGACGGCACAGTTACAGCTGGTAACGCTTCCGGTATCAACGATGCTGCTTGCGCACTAGTTCTCATGAGCAAGAAAAAAGCCGAAGAACTCGGTATCAAACCGATTGCTGAAATCCTCGACTGGGCTTCAGCAGGTGTTGAACCGGCTATCATGGGTACTGGTCCTATCCCGGCCTGCCATAAACTGTTCAAGAAAACCGGCCTCAAAATGGAAGACTTCGAACTGGTTGAATTGAACGAAGCTTTCGCAGCTCAGGCTGTATATTGCTGCCAGCAGCTCGGCGCTGACATGAGCAAAACAAACATCTATGGTTCCGGTATCTCCCTCGGTCACCCCGTAGGCTGCTCCGGTGCCCGTATCCTCACGACTCTGCTCTATGCATTGGCAGAACCGGGCCGCAATGGTTCCCGTTATGGCCTCGCTTCCCTGTGCATCGGCGGTGGCCAGGGTACAGCCGTAGCAATTAAAATGTGCGACTAATTCCGACTAGATGGTCTTAAAAAAGACAGTCACTTTATAGTGGCTGTCTTTTTTTTGAAATTTTTTCAATAACACTGCCAAAAATACCCAGGCTATCGATTTTAAAAAATTATCATACTATTTTATTTTTTTATCGAAAAACCATTTAATTTTCATAGTAAACATGCTACAATGTACTAGCTATAAAAACGGGCTATATTTTTACCATACTATGACAAGGGAGACGGCCTGATACGACACGTCTCCGGCCCTAAGAAAGAAGGACTGATAATGAAAACTTCACGTCGTAAAATGTCTTTGGTTCAGCTGACCTTTGTAGCAGCGGCCAACATGCTCGGTGCCGGCATCATCATGCTGCCGACGAAACTTGCCGAAGTAGGCACGATTTCGATTATTTCCTGGATTATTACTTCTCTCGGCTCTTTAGCCCTGGCACTGACGTTCGCCCGATGTGGTATGTTCTCTACCAAGCCGGGTGGCATGGGAGGTTATGCTGAGTATCGGTTCGGATGTCTTGGACATTTCATGACAAGTTATTCCTATTCCGTCTCTATTGTCATTGCAAACGTAGCTATTGCTATTTCAGCCGTCGGTTATGGTGCTGGCTTCTTTGGCACTGAACTGACGCCGTTGCAGACATGTCTATATACTATAGCACTTCTTTGGATTGCTGCTGCACTTAACTTCAGCGGTTCACGTTACTCCGGCAAACTAAGCACGATAACTATCTGGGGAGCCATTATCCCTGTTCTGGGTATTTCCCTCATCGGCTGGTACTGGTTCGATCCCCAGCTGTGGGTCAGCTCATGGAATCCGAACCATTTTGGTCTGGGGGACGCTATTGGCAATTCTATCGCCCTCACGCTCTGGTCCTTCCTGGGATTTGAATCGGCAGCTGTCAATATGGATGCCGTAGAAAACCCGCAGCGTGCCGTCCCCATTGCGACCTTCGTCAGCACCGTTGCCGTTGCCGTCATCTACGTAGCATCGACCAACGTCATTGCCGGTGTCGTTCCCAACAACGATATCCTCAATTCAAGTGCTCCGTTCGGCCTGGCTTTCGCCACCATGCTCGGTTCTACAGCAGGCAAAGCGGTCATGGGACTCATGGTCTTCTCCTGTGCCGGCTCTCTTCTTTCCTGGCAGTTTACGCTGGCCCGGGTCTTTAAAACAAGTGCTCAGCGCGGTCTGTTCCCGAAGGTATTTGCCAAAGTTACCGATGCCGATGTTCCTCTTAAAGGCATGATGCTCATCCTGGTCATGCAGAGCTTTTTATCCCTCATGACCATCAGCCCGACTCTGGCCGAACAATTTGAAAACCTCGCAAACCTGGCTGTCGTTACTAACGTAATTCCTTATATTCTCTGTTCAGCAGCCCTCAAATCCATTCTCGATACGGAAGGGATTTCCAATACCCAGTGCAACCGGAATACGGCTTATTTCTTTGCCGGTGTTTCCATCATCTATTGTTTCTATGCTATGACGACACTGGATCTGCCCACCTTCCTCGGTGGCTGTACCGCTGTCTTCATTGGCTGGATGACTTATGTAGTGCGTTTCGTCATCATGAAACAGCCATTTATGCAGGAACAGCGTGCAAAAAGCTGAATATCTGTATGTACACAAAAAAGCTGTCCTGCAAAGGACAGCTTTTTTGTATCTGTCTGTAATATATGATTGGCAATGAAATCAGTCCCTATGCCTGACTCCGGTGCAGCCTGTTCCAGATAAGTGGAATGAGATTGCTGCCAGCTACGGCAGCTATGATAGAAATAGTCTCTCCAGCAAGAGGAACAAGCAGCGTCAGAATACTATTTTCCGATAGCGGCGTATGACCTACGACGAACCGGATATACGGAGATGCCGGCATATTGAGGGCCAGCCAGGCCAGACTCATGCAAAGAATCCGTATGAGCTGAACGATACGGTCGCCCGTTTTGGGAAACCGTTCTTTTGCAGGGTAAAAGTATAGCGCGAACGAAGCCAGAACAAAAGCGATGAGCAGAAAAACGCAAAGCCCCAGGAGAATAAAGACGCCAATGAGCGGCCCATCCAGACCCGTCGTGTCCAGTACGGGAAAGAAGCACATCGTCATAAACGAAAGGGGGATAGGCAACGCATACAGCACCGGGTCGAAAAATTCCGACCAGGCATATTTCCTGCGCCGTTTTTTCCAGAAATCAAAGCCCCATGCCAGCAGATTTTGTACAAGGATCGTTACGATCATCCAGCACGCATACAGAATGACCCGGCTATAATAATTCTGCCATAGACTCGTACCTATCAGGCTGTCAAAAAAGCCCGTCACCAGCATAAGACCAGTCAAGGCGCCATAGAAATACATTCCCGGTGAAGCATACAAGGTATATCCTTGATTTCTCACTTGCCGATGACGCTGCAGCAATGGCACCGTCAAAGAACCCAGGGAAAATACAAGAAAAGACAAAACGGTAAGAAATCCTTTATCAGAAACAAACGCCCCAAAAGGAACAGGGATCAGCCAGACGCACTGCCAGGCCAGATGAAGCCCATAGGGACGCCACGATGGGTTATTCATTTACACACGCTCTTTTCTGCAGGTATCATGAAACCGGCTCAGGACATAGGCTCCCAACATAGTCGCACATAGTTCGCCATACATAATACCGATAAAAACAATATCACGACCGATGGTAGGCCATTCCCAGAAGGAAGATGTCTTCCATATCTGCCCCATAAAGGCGCTGAATGCACCGCCAATAGCTGCCAGTACCAGCCAGGCAATGACAAAGCTTATACGGCTGATACGGGCATGTTTCGGGCCAAACGCCGCTTCCTTCGTGCCCACATAGGCCAGAGGGATCAGAAAAGACAGAGCCAGATGGGATATGAGCGCCACAGCCGCACTGGAGCCACTATGAATCGTATAGGATCCAATGGGAATGGGAATAATGAAAAAGCTCATAAATACGCATTGACGGAAAATATCACGCCACCAGCTCATGCTATCTGCCTCCTGAAAGAAAAGTCATTTACAGTTTAGTATACCAAATTTCAAAAAGAATGCCTAGAGTTGAATCTTATGGTATAATAAATAAACACATGTAAAAGAGACATATATTATTTTTTTTGAATAGAGAAAGGTATACCCATGAAAACATTCCAGACACTCGGCGTTACGCCGGAATTAACCAATCTATTGCATACACAGGGCATCAATGAACCGACTGCCGTTCAGGCCCAGTCTATTCCCGCCATATTCAAAGGACGGGATGTCCTGGCCCAGGCACAGACCGGTACAGGCAAAACGCTGGCTTTTCTACTGCCAGCCCTGCAGCAGATCCGTACCGATTTATCGCGTGAACAGGTCCTGATCGTTGCTCCGACCCGCGAACTGGCCAAACAGATTGCCGACGTGGCATTGACTCTGGCGCCATCGCTTTCTGTCGATGTGCTCAGCCTGATTGGCGGCAAAACCATCGAAAATCAGCTCCAGAAGCTCCATCGCCACCCCCACGTCATCATTGGTACCCCCGGCCGGCTTCTCGACCACTGTGGCCGTAATTCCCTCGATTTATCCCATGTACGGCGGATCATCGTCGATGAAGCCGACCAGATGCTGCAGTCGGGATTCCTGGAAGACATTGACACCCTCATTGCCATGACGCCGTCCAACAGACAGCTGCTTTTCTTCTCTGCCACCATCCCCGATAAAATCCGCAGTCTGGCTAAAAAGCATATGACTCATCCGTTAGTCCTCAATATCCTTGAAGGCGATACCATTGCTCTGGATACGATTGAACAGCGGATTTACATGGTCCAGGAAGAAAAAAAACTGGATCTTCTCTGCCAGATGCTGGCCGATATGAATCCCTATCTGGCTATTGTGTTCTGCAACACGAAAGAGCGCACGTCCTGGCTGGCGGGAGAACTCATTGCCCGCGGGTTCAACATCGGTGAACTCCACGGCGATATGAGTCAGGGTCGCCGCAGCCAGGTATTGCGTGATTTTTCCAGAGCCCGTACCCAGATTCTGGTCGCAACCGATATTGCAGCCCGGGGCATCGATATCGAAGGCATTACTCACGTTTTCAGCTATGATGTCCCCCACGACGTCGATTACTATATCCATCGCATAGGCCGCACGGGCCGTGCCGGCAGTGAAGGACTGGCCATCATGTTTGCTACCGCTGCCGATGAAAACTGGGTACGCCGTATCGAACACACGATTGAAGCGACAATTACCAAATATGCCGCCAATGGTCAGATACGGGTCAAAGCAAAAAACGCGGCACCAAAGAAAAAGAAAGTATACAAAGACAAGCTTCCGGCCAGCACCTATCAGACCACGAAAGAAAAACGCCATAAAACATTGCATAAAGGCGGAGATAACCGGCGCCGTCGGAAGAAACAATAAGAAAAACAGTAAAAGGGAAGCATTTCTGCATCATATCAAACCTGCAGAAATGCTTCCCTTTTTGCAATCCTCTTCTTTGTAAATGCCCTGTTTAATGATGACAGCCGGCGGCACAATTTGTTCCACACGTTCTGGCACTCTCATCATTCGTGAGCCCCAGTCGTCTGAGCATAACCATATCCCCGGCAATCGTCGTTCCTGATGTGGTAAGCATATTTCCCGTGATAGATGCAGAAGCACCGCTCAAAAGGGCTGTAGCACCGTTTTCAGGCAATAATTTTCTTCCTGCCGCCAGACGGATATTGGCTTCCGGATTGATAAACCGGAAAAATGCAATCGTGCGCAACACATCTTTCCCATCCAGCTGGGGCCGGTTTTCCAGTGGCGTTCCCGGAATCGGCATCAATGCATTAATCGGAATAGACTGGATTCCTAATTCAGCCAGACTGATGGCCATATCAAGACGGTCTTCCCACGTTTCTCCCATACCGATGATTCCGCCGGAACAGACGCATAAGCCTTCCTTCTGGGCCAGGCGGATTGTCCGGATACGGTCATCATACGTATGGGTCGTGCAAATCTGAGGGAAAAACCGCCGTGACGTCTCGATATTATGGTGATAACTGGTAACACCAGTTTCATGAAGCCGGTGCAACTGCTTAGCCGAAAGCAGGCCATGAGACGCGCACAAACCAATATGAAGTGTCTTCTTCATCGTGCGGTACACATCAAGGGCCCGTTCAAAATCATCACCTGCCAGTGCCCGGCCTGATGTCACAATAGCAAACCGGTTAGCACCGGCATCCTGATTGGCTTTGGCATTCGCAATGATTTCTTCTTTAGGCAGAAACCCATATTCCTCACAATCGGTATGATGACAAGCCGACTGGGCACAATACTTGCAATCTTCTCCACAACGACCGCTGCGGCCGTTGATAATCGTACAGAAATCGATATGATTCCCACAAAAATACTTCTGCAATACACCGGCCCCGTGCTGCAATTCTTCAAGAGGTGCCTGAAGAAATACTTGTAAATCATCGCCCCGCTTGAACCGATAACCAGCTAATACCTTTTCTGTTATCTCTGCAATACTATACTCCATACACTGACGTCCCTCCATATTTCTATCAGACTGATATGATATTTTCTATTATACCCCCTCGCCTTACATACGTCAACTTTAATGTGTCATTTTATAGTTGACAATGTAATTTCCCGCCACTTCTCATTATCCAATCTCATTTATACGGAAAGTCGTCCATTTCTACAACCAAACATCAACCATTGCTGCATCCTGCGTGATACATGCAATAAAGCTCCATCCAATATGATAGATACACTTACATTGGATGGAGCTTTGCTAATGACAAATGAACACATAGGAGAGGAGACTGCCAAGCTGCCTTTCTATTGCTGAAGAATGTCTTCTTTTTTCTGCAACAGTTCCGGATGGCGTACCATATATCCTGTCAAATTTTTCCACGCCATACATTCATCTACATAGGGAATCGGTCCTTCACAGAGTTCATCTTCTTTATGATGCTTCCCCAATGGCTGATAAAATTCATTTTCAAAAGTTCCATATGCATCCGGTCTGAGCCAATGATATGGCGTAACTAAATGGTCGATAGGTTCAGTAAGCGAAGAAAATAAAGAATAATATGTAAAGCCTTTTGGTGCAATCAGTTCAATAACCGTAGGCATGATATTCATATGACCACCAATAGTGTTTCCGGCAAAAATATGCTGATCCAAGTCTTTATGATACACCATGAAAACCGGACAATGCTGCTCCCGTATGGAACAATCCCGATTCATAATAGAGGTATGTTGCAGTGGCGTCATATTAATAGCATGATCGGCTGTAACAATAAAAAGACTATCCGGATAGGCAGCACGCATACGATCAATAAAAGTACCGATGGCCTGATCAGAAAGCCAGAACGTACCTAAATTTTCCTGCAAACTCTTATTATGTTTGATATCGTCAGGAGCATCAGGCATAACACTTTCTGTATTATATCCATACTTTTTCAGATTGATTTTAAACGGTCCATGATACGATGTCGTATATACAAAATGAAATTCAGGCTTCCCGGAATTGGTCTGCTGAATCAGTTCAGCTGCTTTATCTAAAAATACATTATCATAGACTCCTACCCACGTTTTAGGAGCCTTCGGACCACAAAAATCAGTAGCTGTCATTACCCTGTCAAAACCACAAGCTGGTGCAAACTGATTAAAATTACCATACGTCACATTTCCACCATACCAATAGGTAGAAGTATACCCTAATTTCTTTAACTGCAAAGGAAATGCTGTAGGAACTGTTCCCTTCCAAAATGTTTCTTTTTCGTTGAGTTCCAAACCTGCGTCAAAAATCCCCGACATAAGACTTACAATAGAAGGTCTGGAAATAATCCCTGATGAAAGAGAATTAGACAAAACAGCCGTATGGACATCATTCATTAATCTTTTGCCGCCTGATGTCAGGTTCAAAGAATCATATGCCGGATCAAATAACTGTTGTAAATAACTTTCGCCAACGATTAAAAAAATATGGGATGGTTTTTTAATTCTCGGGCCCTTTGCAATATGTCTGAATGCATACACAGGATTAGGATATGAGGCAATATCATTTGCTTCTACAGGCAATACAGCTTTTAATGATTCTAAATCTTCTTCATCACTATGGGTATATGCATCATTCAGTTTATGTTTCTTGACTTGTTCCAAAGCAACTAAATCATCGACAGTTGCTTTAGCAAAAAAAATATCTTTTTTTACAATACTCGGTATAGTATCCCATTCTGGCTTGTTATCATGCCAAAACGTACCGCCATATCGAAACCAGTAAAATCCAAGGATAATACCCACACATATCAGTATATTAAATATATACATACCTATAGAAGATGTAAAAGCAGGATATGGAATACTTGGCAAGGCTAAAAAACTCATTATCCAGTACTTAACAATCCACCCGTACGGAATCCCTGCCAGTATAAACAGGAGTCCATGATCCTGATGAAAGAAAACATCCACAAGATTATGCTTTTCCGCTTTAGCACCTAAACGGACTATCTGATTATATGTATCATGAAAATGATTATAAAATATCATTTTCCCCACAAAGGCAGCATACAATACCAGTGCATACACTAATCCTGCATATAATAAGATATCATTCTCTAACGCATGGTAAGAAGTGATGAACAATCCTGGAATAGAAACCAGAACCAGGGGCAGCAAAAAAACGTAGGCATTAAAATCCATACCCCACCAGAATCCATACCGGAAACAATGCCATACTACCTTCCAACGACCTTTTAAGCTGGGATAGGGAGAATATACCTTTATAAAAATGGCTCGGAATATGGCACATAAAATAGGAAAAACTAAAAATAATTTGATATCCTGTTGCATCGATAGAAAGAATTGTTCAAACACAATGACACCTCATATATTGTGAAACATAGAGTTAGTGTATACAAAAAAGATAAATTTTATTTATCAGTTTATATCATAATACTTTTTATACCAAACAGCAAATTTTCCCAATCCTTCTTCAATTGTCGTTTCTGGTTTAAAATCAAAGTCTTTCTGCAGGTCTGTGACATCTGCATAGGTCTGGTATACATCACCTGGCTGCATGGGGAGATATTCTTTTTCTGCCGTTTGCCCCAGTGCTTGTTCCAGTACTTCGATAAAATGCATGAGTTGTTCCGGTTTATGGTTACCAATATTATATACTTTGTACAAATCGCCCAGTTCATTGGCCTTAGGCGGATTACAAAGCATGTGTTCAATACCTGTTACGATATCATCAACATAGGTAAAGTCCCGGTACATATCGCCATGATTGTAAATCTGAATGGGTTCGCCTTTCCGGATTTTATTGGCAAATTTGAAATAGGCCATGTCCGGCCGTCCATAGGGACCATATACAGTGAAGAAACGGAGTCCCGTCGCTGGAATGCCATAGAGGTGGCTGTACGTATAGGCCATGAGTTCATCCGATTTCTTAGTTGCTGCATAGAGGCTGATAGGATGGTCTACATTGTCGCTTGTAGAAAAGGGCGTTTTCTGCTGATTACCATAAACAGAAGAACTGGAAGCGAATAACAAATGCTCGACCTGGTGATGACGGCAGGCTTCAAGAACATTAAAAAATCCGATGATATTGGAATCAATATAGGAACGGGGATGGTCGATACTGTAACGTACTCCGGCCTGGGCAGCCAGATTGACGACAATATCTGGCTGGAACGTTTCAAACTGTTCGTTCACCGTATTCGCATCAGACAGGTCTCCTTTTATAAAGGTAAAAGATGGATAGTCTTTTAATATATGCAAACGGCTTTCTTTCAGACTGACATCGTAATAATCGTTGAGATTATCTAATCCCAATACAGTCGTCCCCAAATCGAGCAGGCGCTTTGCCAGATGAAATCCGATAAAACCGGCAGCACCTGTAATCAATATTTTCTTCGATGTATCAAATGGTTTATATGTTGCCATGGTAATAAACTCCTTGACTAAATTAATCCCTAGCAAATAAGTCCCTTGTATATACTTTATCTTTTACATCATCCAATTCATCCGACCAGCGGTTTGTAAGGATGATGTCACTTACCTTCTTGAATTCATTCAAATCGCGTATGACACGGGAATGGAAAAATTCGTTCTCTTTCAATGTCGGTTCATAGACGACAACCTCGATGCCTTTCGCCTTAATACGCTTCATGACCCCCTGGATGGCGGAAGCCCTAAAATTATCAGAATGACTCTTCATGGTCAGTCGATAGACGCCGACGATGCGGGGATTTTTTGCAATAATCATATCGGCAATATGGTCTTTCCGCGTCCTATTTGCCGCTACGATAGCAGAAATCAGATTCTGTGGTACATCCTGATAATTGGCCAGGAGCTGCTTTGTATCTTTTGGCAGGCAATACCCTCCATAACCAAAAGACGGATTATTATAAAAATCTCCGATGCGCGGATCGAGGCAGACTCCATCAATGATATCTTTCGTACTGAGTCCCCTCATTTCAGCATACGAATCGAGTTCATTGAAATAAGCCACACGTAATGCCAGATAGGTATTGGCAAAGAGCTTGATAGCTTCAGCTTCCGTGGAGCCAGTAAACAACATGGGTATATCCTTCTTTACTGCCCCTTCAGCCAGCAAATTGGCAAATACTTTAGCTCGCTCTGACCGTTCGCCTACGACGATACGGGATGGATGGAGATTGTCATACAGGGCCTTGCCTTCCCGCAAAAATTCCGGAGAAAACATGATATTATCCGTATGGTAAACTTCCTTGATGTGCTGCGTATATCCGACAGGAACTGTCGATTTAATGACCATGACCGCTTCCGGATTGATATCCAATACTTCTTCAATGACGGCTTCAACCGATGAAGTATCAAAGAAATTTTTATCCGGATCATAGTTGGTTGGCGTCGAAATAATGACAAAACTAGCTCCGGAAAAAGCCTCTTCAGGGCGTAGTGTCGCCTTGAAATGAATATCACTGCGCTGTAAAAACCGTGAAATATCATCATCGATGATAGGCGATATTCCCTGGTTCAACATATCTACTTTTTCAGGAACAATATCCAGTGCTACTACTTCATTATGCTGTGCCAAAAGCATACTATTGGAAAGCCCCACATATCCCGTCCCGGCAATCGCTATTTTCATTAGTCTCCCTGCTCTCTTCATTGCAACACCTTCAGTCGCATAATATTAAGCATATTATACAGTTTAAAAAACAATTGACATATTCACTATTGGATTCCAATTTTATAACGAATTCTTAGCCACGAATACCAGAACATTCCCTTGATATATCCCGATATATTACCACGAGCTTTCTGATACCTGCCCCATTGCTGGAAATCATGATAATTCTCAGGCTTTTTGACAGGCAATATATTAGTAATCGTTTTCCAAGGGGATAGTGCATTATATGTACGCCACTGAGCATCGAAATCCGTCAATACCATCTGCCATGGTTTCCGGCGCCCCGTCCAATGAATAATCACACTATTACCTTCATCATATGCACCACCATCGTATACATTATAGCAGGCAGGTAATTGATAATTTTTACCATCAAAAACGAGATTTAAAACATCCTGGCTTTGCCCTAAAAAACGTTCACGTGGTTCTTTCTGATATGAAAAAGCCTTTTCTGTTATAGAAGCATTTTCCCATGAATTTACGTCTATAAGCATAACACCATCATTAAAATACTTTTCACTTTTTAATTTTAAAAAATCAGCCCGATATTTAATTGCCGAAGCTCGTTCTGATACTGCCCCCATTGGCGCCCCATTCATATTTAATGAAGATAAAGCTCGGATAGATTTAATGCACATCGTATCTGCATCAAGATAAATATACCGCTTTACTTTTTTCTTTAATACTTTGGGCATATACAGGCGTGCATACGTAATTCTTGAAAAGCGAGAAACCTTAATATGAAAATCTTGAAATGGTTTCATGTTCAAAATATATATAATACATCTACATTTCCATTTTTGAGCTAAAATTTTAACCTTATTGCGATTTTCCTCATCACAACCATCAGTAAAAATATGGAATGTAAAATGCATCTCTTTATTGTTCTCTAAGACAGACACAATAGAAACACCCATAATATGTATATATTGATTATTAACATTATAACAAATATGGTAACTTGGCTGAGAGTTTTCCAAATAATTGTAATCGTATTGAGTAACGAGAAAATTTTCTTTATTGAAAAATTCATCGATAAAAGTTTTCACTCATACCATCTCCATTATACGAGATATTTCTTTTTGAACCATAGACACAGATACCGCTTCTACACAATCATTTTTTTTACATTTGCCTGGGCCAATACATATATGTTTTCCAGAACATGGCAGATTGGCACTGACAGCTCCCGTATATTTACCAGCTGCTCTGTATATTTCCGGAGTATTATGGGTAAAAATAGTAACAACGGGACAACCGGCTGCACCCGCAATATGAGAAGTTCCTGTATCTAAAGTCAGAACTAAATCAACATGGCGAAACAGAGCAATTAGCTCTGAAAAAGACGTTTTTCCTACAGCATCAATACATGAATCTTTATGAACCATACGAGTAATAACCTCAGATACTTTTTTAGAATGCTTCGGAACTCCTGTCATGATAATAACACTATTATATTTTTCTATTAACCAATCGGCAATAATAGAAAATCGATCTGCTGGCCAATCTTTAAATTCATCGGTTGTTGATACACAAAAAGCGATTTTTTTCTTGCCTATACCAGCTGGTTTTAATAATTCAATTGCTTTTTTTATATCGGAATCATCGGAAGGACAAAAAGCAGGGGGAATAAACTTTATTTCCGAGTCATTCATATATAAACGCATCAAATGTTGAAAACTTTCAGACATTCTATGTTCTCGATAATTCCAACCATCCGAGAATGATAAATCATAAGTATAAAACCATTTTTCCCAGCCAAGCTTCCAACCTAAAGCTTGCTCCATACTAATCCGGATGGGGATATGCGCAAACCATTTCATTAAGGTAACTCTTTCACGGGGATCTAGAGAAATCCCTATATCGAAATTATATTTACGAAGCATTTTACCCATACGGTATACATCCATATACCCACCTTTGCTTTGATAAGTATAGGGAATCACCTGATCTATTCCTTTAAAAAAAGAGACTACATAAGCTAAATTAGCTGTCGCCAAATATACAATTTCCGAATCTGGATATGCTTTTTTTAGTACAGGTATAACAGAAGAAGACATAATCATATCTCCTAAATGCATAATACCGTCAATAAATATTTTTTTATGTGTCATAACAACAGCCCCTCAGTATATCTCTTCAAGCAGTTAAACTCATTAAGATGATATTCTACTCCCAATTGTAGTAAACACCACATTTAAAATAATTTCATTTATGCAAAAATAAATAAGCAGAATAATAAATACCTCATCAAACATTTTATAGGAGATACATTGACAACGCATCAGGCATCATCATATAGACGTAAACTGCAACCTGTAACAAACCAAAGAGTTTTTACTGCTGCGGACATTCCCCATGTATAATCAAAAAAACCTACAATAATAAAACCAATCCAGGCACAAAATCCTATTAAGATATACGGGTAATTCCACCTCCTAAACATCCATAGTGAATAAACTATGAATGTCATTAAACCAATAAAACCCAAAAGGCCGCTGTCTACAGCCGTCTGGACATAGATATTATGGAAATGCCCGAGTCCCTGCGTATCCGCTGCAGTTCGATAGTTCTGGAGATAGACCTTTCCGCCTTGTAATATTCCATAACCGATAACAGGTTTATCCTGTACCATGACTGCCGCGCTCTTCCAAGCCTCAACACGGTCGCCATTTGATCGGTCTGTTGTTATATTCACTATGGAAACTGCACGTTGGTGCAATGGAGGAGTCATTACTATTACACCAGCAATACAAATAAGAATCGCCAGTAAGGCAAAACATTTTTTAGGGCTCCATTTCGCACCTTGATAGAGCACAAAAGGCATGACAGATAAAATTCCCACCCAGGAACTTCTCGTCCCACTGGCAATTGCCCCTAGGACAATACAGACAGAACAAAGTAACATCCAGTTTTTAGACAGGAAATATTTTCTCTGTGAAATCCATAAAATAATACTAGCTGGGAAAATGGTGGCAACTATGCTGGCATGGCGAAGCCAACCATCTCCAAGTCCTTGTGCCCGGGGCGCCTGTGTAATGAACCGTTCAGCAAGTGTTACAAGTCCATCAATAGCCATAAAAGCAATAAAGAAAAACAATGCCTTCTTGATAGCCTCGTTATCAATTTTCAAAAAGATTAACATGATTAATACAATGAACCGTAGCACAAAATAATCAATATATTTAAAAAATGAATATCCAGAATTTAAGCTAAAAATTGCTGATGGCAATATCATCAGTGCAAAAAATATATAAACTAAAAAATATCTTTTAATCTGTTTCGATAAAACCAAATGTTCACCAGAACGATATCTCCGATAAGTGTCAATAGTAAAAAATATGATAGCAAATGCATAAAACATATTTCCAACAGCAATAGTAAGACGCTGTACGCATATTGCCAATGTCAACATGATAAGGCATAAGTGGTTGAATTTTATTTTATTTATAGGGCCGACTACCTTCTTCATCCAAATTACAAATGCTAAATTATTTAATTCCATTAATCCTCACTCTTTCACCCTAATATATTTTGCCAAAGAGCCGCCCATTCCATGCGCAAATTCTGTCTCATAATGGACTTTCCTTGCATATCTGCACTTGGCTTTGGCATTGGACTATTTTTAAAAGAGGTCCAATGCAAATAATCATAATAGAGCTGATTAAAAGGTCCATTCAAAGAAAATTCCCAAGGTTTATATCTTCCAGCCCAGTGAAAAACAGCCGGACTCTTTATTGCCTCCAAAGCCTTTATTCTTAATGAGGTGCGACATAATACTTTTAAAGACATCATAAATACAGGTGGAATAACGTTCCATCTAAGTGGAATATTTTTCCAATTGTTCATAAACACTTTATTCAATCCATCTTGATCGTGATGACGAAAAGCATGCTTAGTTACATTATCAATAACTAAATTCCCATATTTTTTTTGCCGCCACTGATGCAAATCCATGACAAGAACCCCCGAATTAAAATAAGGGGTTCCTTCTGGCAATCCTAAAGACTCAAATTTTTGTTGTCTCATCCGTTTAGATTTCATAATACCAAAATCACAGGCTGCACCAAGTGGTTTTCCATCTAAGGATAGATTCCATAGCTTTTCCACATCATCCAGAACAACTAAATCTGTATCAAAATAAATAACTTTTGTGATCGTTTCCGGAAGCACTTGATCAATAGTAAGCCGCAAATATGCAGCTTTACTAATATGATCACTCGTAAAGCCTTTAATATCATCACTATTTACAGAGATAAACTGTACTCCTCCCTTTAAATCATGAACAGTCTGTACAATTCTATTTTGATTTTCCGGGAAAATATTATCGCTCAAAATATAAAAACAGATTTTTTCTGGATGTGCTGCATTTTTTAAAATTGATGCACAGGCTACCGCCAAATGTTGTGCATAATTATCATCTGATGCAAATACAATAGAAATTCTATTCATTTTTTCTTTCCTTTATTTTGCATTTGTAATTCGTATAATTTGACGTATTTCAGCATAGTATAAAATCCATGTTGTACACATGAAATAATCCCCATCCAGCCATCTAAAAAAGCACATTTGATAAGTAAAGCACGCAAAGTCCCTAAACTTGCATGTAAAAAAGCAGTTCCCAAAGTCACTCTCTTTCCTTGTTTATACTTTTCTTCAGCCCAAATGGTTGTATAATAATCGGCCTTCATTAACCATTGATGCCAACTATTATATGTATAATGTTCAATATTTCCCTGTAAAGTTTTTCTACTTAACGAGCATTCGGGATGTTCATGTACTTTACTTATCCATTTTACCTTAGTACGTGGAAACATTCGATATACAGTATCCGGTGCAAAAATACCATGATGAAAATGGTATCCATTAAATACCATATTTCTCTTTATTCCGAATTGTGCCCCCATATCACTATCCTCCAGGACCTGATGGATAGCGGCAATGAGGTCATTGTTAAGCCGTTCATCTGCATCAAGATAGAGAACCCAGTCCGCTGTTGTCTGTTCCAGTGCAAAATTGCGCTGTGCGGCAAAATCGTCATCCCAGGCACGGAAGGCGACATGTGCTCCTTCTGCTTTAGCAAGTTCTACCGTACGGTCCGTACTGCCTGAATCAATGACGACCACCTCGTCTGTACACTTTTTAGCATTGCGGACGACATCGACAATATTTATTTCTTCGTTTTTAGTCAGGATTAATATAGCTAATGAATTCACAATGAATTCCTTTCTGCAACATGTATAAACGGGCATATAATCACATAATATTGTACCATATTGCGCTCTTAAAGTCATGGCCTGACAGAAAAAAGAGAGACTGCCATGGATGTACTGATCCCCAATCGTTAGATGTTAGGTCTAACAATTGGTGGTCAGCTCAAGAGACAGTCTCTCTTTCATTTGTATGGAAGTTTACATTTTACCAATGTCTTTCAACAGTTGTTCGCATTTTGCCCGTACTTCCGGTGTGGCATCGACGAGGGGCAGGCGGAACGGACCGGCCGGATAGCCGAGCATGTTCATCATCGTCTTGATGGGAACGGGGCTTACGGTGCAGAAAATTCCTTTCATGAACGGCAGGTATTTCTGATGCAGTTTTGCTGCTTTCTGGACATCACCATCTTTATGGGCCTGAATCATTTCATCCATTTCCTTGCCGATGACATGGGCGGCGACGGATACGACGCCTTCGCCGCCGACAGCAACGATAGGCAGTGTCAGGTTGTCATCGCCACTATAGAGATGGAACCCTTCCGGTGCATTGGCTGCTACATACCCGGCATAATCAAGGTCACCGCTGGCATCTTTCAGGCCAATGATATTGGGGAAATCGTGGGCTAGTTTGCACACTGTCGGCGGTTCGATTTTGCCACCCGTACGGCCAGGTACGTTGTAGATGAAAATAGGCAGCTTCGTCGCTTTAGCAATGGCCGCAAAATGGGCATAACAGCCTTCCTGATTTGGCTTGTTATAATATGGTACGATACAGAGAATGGCATCAACGCCCGTTTCTTCTGCTTTTTTAGCAAGAGCAATAGACTGGGCCGTATTATTCGTTCCTACATTGCCCATGACCAGTGTCTTATCTTTCAGGGCATCAGCCGTCATTTTGAAGAGTTTCAGTTTTTCGTCTTCTGTCATGACGGCCCCTTCGCCAGTTGTCGCAGCTACGAGGATACCGGCGCCTTCATCAGCATATTTTTTTGCCAGATTGACAAAGGCTTCATAATTGACAGAACCATCTTCATGAAATGGCGTAATCATCGCCGTTATAATATTAGGAAAAGTTAACATATACATTCATCTCCTAGTTAGTCAGTTACTTAATCATATCATGGGCCAGCATGTATTCGGCAATTTGTAAGGCATTGAGTGCGGCCCCTTTACGGATCTGGTCACCGGAAACCCAGAGATTGATTGCTTTCGGATTGTACAGGTCTTTGCGGATACGACCGACATAGCAGTCATATTTTTCCGACGTATAGAGAGGCATGGGATATTCCATTTCCGCCGGATTATCCTGTACCTGTGCACCGGGGAAAGCGTCGATGGCTTTACGCACGGCTTCTACATCCAGTTCGTCTGCCGTTTCGACCATGATGGATTCGGCATGGCTGCGGAATACAGGCACGCGGACAGTCGTCGCCGTAATGGCAATGCTGTCATCGTGGAGCATCTTATGGGTTTCGTTGACCATTTTCATTTCTTCTTTGGTGTAATCGTTGTCCATGAATTTGTCAATCTGCGGAATCAGATTGAATGCGATAGGATAGTGCTTGGGAAGGCTCTTGCTCGGCAGAATCTTCGGCTGCATTTCTTCCCCTTTAAGATATGCTTCCGTTTCTTCTTTGAGTTCATCAATACCTTCCTTGCCAGCTCCGGATACAGCCTGATAGGTGCTGACCACGATTTTTTTAATCGGCGAAAGGTCATGGATTGGTTTCAATGCCATGAGCATGATGATCGTCGAGCAGTTCGGGTTGGCAATAATGTTTTTATGCCAGGCAATGTCTTCCGGATTGACTTCCGGCACGACAAGAGGTACTTCGGGATCCATACGGAAGGTGCTGGAGTTGTCAATAACGACACATCCCCGTTTTGCCGCTTCCGGTCCCAGTTCTTTACTAATGGAACCACCAGCAAACAAGCCGATATCAACACCGTCAAAAGATTCCGGCCTGGCTTCTTCTATCGTATATTCCTGACCATTTACGGTCATTTTTTTACCTGCTGAACGGTACGAAGCCAGCAATTTCAGCTGACTGTATGGAAAGTTCCGTTCTTCAATGAGACGGATAAATTCCTGTCCTACGGCACCTGTGGCACCCAAAATAGCTACTACCGGTTTCTTTGTCATTCTGAATTCCCCCTATTATGCCGGTTCCCGCATGTTTTATAAGAAATTTTCCAGACCGAATGTCAGGCCCGGATGAGAACCGACTTTCTTTACAGCCAGGATAACGCCCGGCATAAACGATTTGCGGTCGATTGAGTCATGACGGATGGTCAGATATTCACCATATCCGCCAAAGAGTACCTGCTGATGAGCCACATATCCGGGCAGGCGTACGCTGTGGATGGGAATGCCATCTACTTTAGTACCACGGGCACCTTCAAGGCTTTCATGGGTCTTGTCCGGAGCCGGTTCGATACCAGCTTCTTTGCGGGCTGCGGCAATCATATTGGCCGTCATGATAGATGTGCCAGATGGTGCATCCAGTTTATTGTTATGGTGCATTTCAATGATTTCTACGTCAGGCAGATATTTGGCTACTTCCGTAGAAATCTTCATCATGAGAACGGCGCCGAGACCAAAATTAGGGGCAATAAAAATGCATGTCCCTTCAGCCAGGGCCATTTTTCCCAGTTCATCCCGCTGTTCAGCCGTAAGACCGGTCGTTCCGACAACCATATTAACACCATGTTCAATGACCGTTTTAGCATTATCAAATATAGCCCGCGGCGATGTAAAATCAACGACAACATCGGGCTTTACGTCATCAATCGTCTTTCCCAGATTGTCACGGACAGGCATATGCAGCGTGCCAATGCCAGCAATCTCACCCAGGTCTTCCCCGATATGTGTAATGCTGACACCGCCTGCCAGTTCCAGATCTTTATCTTCATACACGGCTTTTACTACCTGGCTACCCATGCGGCCATCTGCACCGTTTACGAGTACCTTCAGCATACTATCACACTCCCTACTGCAGTTCCGGCAAGAAATTGTTTACTCCCTCACCCTGCTAATATATAAAAATAATATACCTTATATTCTTCTTAGTCAAGGCAAACGCCTGTATACATAACATCTTATTTATACGTAAGTCATCCCATTTACTATAGTATGATCCTATATCTAAAAGGGCTGCTTTTTACAATCCGATATGTTTCCCCGTACCTGACAGATGAGCTGCCGGGCCGCCGTGATACTGGCAGGACTCGTATCGTCACCGGCAAACATGCGGGCGATTTCCCGGATATGGTCTTCTTCACTCAGTTTCCGTACCTGGGTAACGGTCCGCCCATCTTTTTCTTTTTTGTAGATGAAGTAATGGTGGTCTGCACTGGCCGCCGTCTGTGGCAGATGAGTAATACAGAGTACCTGCCCCCGGCGGCTGAGTTTATGTATTTCTGCTGCTACCTGAAGGCCCGTCTGGCCGCTGATCCCGACGTCGATTTCATCGAAAATCATCGTCCGTCCTTCGACAGAATCAGGGCCATTGGCTTTTAATGCCAGAGCAATACGGGATACTTCCCCACCAGAGGCAATTTTGGCCAGCGGCTGCATGGCTTCTCCTTTATTGGCAGAAAAATACAGCTCAATTGCGGCTGCCCCTTCCGCTGTAATATCCTGCATAGGTTCCAGATGAAAGGCAATACGGCTGTTGATGAGGCCCAGGCGGAACAAGGTGTCTTCCATTTTCTTCCGGAACACCTTGTCTGCTGCCGTACGAAGTTCCATGAGTTCTCCTGCTTTCTGACGGAGAGCACGGCTTTCCTGCTGTATCTGCTTTTCCAGTTCAGCCAGCGTACTTTCCGACTGGTCCAGACGGCTGAAATCGGCTTTGGCTTTTTTCAGGAATTCCATGATGTCGGATATAGTAAACCCATACTTGCGTTTCAATTTTTCAATAGAAGCCAGACGGGACTGCATCCGGTCCAGTGCATTTTCATCAAAGGTGAAACTATCGGCATAACGGACTACACTATCATGGATATCTTCCAGTTCATACGAAAGTGTTTCGACACGCGCAGCCAGTCCGGCAAAGGACGGTTCATACGCAGAAGCCTTTTCCAGACTCCGGTGGACTTCATCGAGTTGTTCTGTCATACCTTTCTGCCGCTCTCCGCCCTCAAAGGCATAGAGAGCCGTCCGGAGAGTTTCCTTGATATGCTCCGAATGCGAGGCTTTGTTGATAGCTTCTTCCAGCTCTTCATCTTCCTTTTCCTTGAGCTGGGTCCCTTCGATTTCCTTAATCTGGAAATCGAGGATACTCAGGAGACGTGCTTTTTCCCCCTCGTCTTTCTGCAGCTTCTGCGCTTCCCGGCACAAATCGCGCCAGTTTGAATACATATTGTCATATTCCCGGCGCACTTTTTTCAATTCCGGTGTCAAAGAATCGAGAATCGTCACATGATAGGCCGGATCAAAAATGAGCTGATTGTCAAACTGGCCGTGGATATCGAGGAGAAAAGCCGAAATCGCCCGTACGACACTGGTAGGCGCCAGTGTGCCATTGACCAGGATAGACCCGCGGCCGCTTTTGTGGAATTTACGGGAAATAATGAGCTGCCCGTCTTCCCATTCAATATGATTCGCCTCTAACACCTTACCCAGGGCACCTGTTTTATCTAAAAAAAAGAACGCACCCTCGACGAGGAATGCGTCTGTCCCCTGGCGGACAAAGGACGCAGAAGCCCGTTTGCCACAGAGCATGCCGATGGCATCGAGAAGAATAGACTTCCCGGCCCCTGTCTCCCCTGTCAGGATGGTCACACCATCGGCAAAACTGATGTGCAGGTCTTCAATCAAGGCGAAATTATGGATATGCAGTGATTGGAGCATCATCCATCATTCCTTCATAAGCGTCACGATGACTTTCGTAATCTTGGGAACGCTTTCTGTACTATTGGTTATAATCAATATGGTATCGTCGCCAGCAATCGTGCCGATGACATTTTCCCACTTTGCCAGGTCAATGGCTGCTGCTACCATATTAGCCGAACCCGGCATGGTATGGATGACAATCTGGTTCAGTGCCGAATCGACACGGACGATAGAATCCTGAAACAGGCGGGCCATGCGGTTTTTGGACATGAGCATGTTCTGTTCCTGGCTCAGGGCATAGCGGTAATGGCCGTCACTGGTCGGAACCTTGATGAGCATCAGCTCTTTGATATCCCGGGATACCGTGGCCTGCGTTACTTCAATGCCTTCTTCCTGAAGGGCTTTGGCCAGTTCCTCCTGTGTTTCAATCGGACGGGACTGCACAATTTCTTTTATCTTCGTATAACGGAATCTCTTCATAATTACCCTCTTTTCTGTACAATATATAGTTGCGGTGGACAATGTATCTGGTTCAGCGGCTGCCACATAGAGACATCATAGTCTTTCTGGGGCACCGTCTGCAAATAGGCGCGGACGGCATTTGCTTCTACGGCTCCCGCATCAGTTCCGGGATACGCTGCTAACATAATTATCCCATTTTTCGCAATTTTATGCAAGCCTATTTTTATAGCTTTTACAGTTATTTCACTGGTCGTATGAAGAGAATGGTCACCAGAAGGCAGATAGCCTAAATTAAACACAATCAGATCCACTACACCTGGTATCTGTTCCAGGAGCTGGTCATGCGATCCCTGCAGCAAATGTACCCGGTCTGAAAAAAGCCGTTCATCACAGAGACGCTTCCGTGTCGACGCAATGGCCTTATCCTGGATGTCAAATGCATATAGAGATGCATCCTGGGCCATACGGGCTGCCAGAAACGCCGTATCGTGCCCGTTGCCACAGGTCATATCGACGAGTACTCTGGCTCGTGGTATAAACGGATCCAGCAACATATGCGACACATTGACAGCGTTTTTTAACAGATACTCTTCCATTTCAATCATTTCCCATCATTTTTGTAAACAGATTTTTATAAAAATAGTTTTTGCTGAATCGCACCATCTTCAGCGTTTTATCCGATTCGTAAATCTGCAGGGTCATATGCCTGGTGAATTCCTGGTCCATCATGCCATCGACGGATATGCGGATGCCGTTGCGGCTATTGGCAACAGACAGGGAAATCCGGTCCTCATGATGCAGCACCAGCGGTACTTTGAGGAGCAGATGCGGGCATATAGGCGTCACCATGAGACAGCGTACTTCCGGCGATACGATAGGGCCGCCGGCTGAAAATGTATACCCCGTCGATCCCGTCGGTGTCGATACGATGAGTCCGTCACCGGGGAACTGCTGTACGAAATGGTCGTTGATGCTCATATCGACGCGGATGAGCTTTCCTACATTGCCATGGCCGATGACGATATCGTTGAGGGCATCGGGCAATACCTGGACCGTCCCGTCTTCATAATCCAGTTCGGAATGGAGCATCATCCGTTCTTCCAGAAAATAATGTCCTTCCAGTATGTCATGGAAGCGCTGTTCCAGATTCCGCGTTTCTACTTCATAGAGAAACCCCAGCGACCCCAGATTGACACCACAGATAGGGATTCCCCTGTCTGCAAATTGATTGGCCAGTTTGAGAATCGTGCCATCGCCGCCCAGCACCATAGCGATGTCAATATTATCAAAGAGGGTCATACGGGGGCGCAAGTGGCCGGCATCGATATGATGATAAAAATCCTGTGTACTCTGTGCTACATAAGCCGGCAGAAAATAGGGCAGTTCATGATGTTCACATAATCCGATGAGTTTGCGCACCACATGGGTGCTCTCTTTTTTGACCAGATTCGGAAAAATACCGATGCGCATAGTATCACCTACATTTCATGAGACTGGCGGACGACATCATCAATGATGTCGTCAGTAATATCATCGTGGCATGGTTCGTCCTTACGGCTGTATAACAAGTATTCAATATTACCGTCGGCACCCTTGATAGGAGAAAAGGTCAGCATGAGCGGCGATATGCCAAAACCGGCAATGCCACTGATGACCTGGCGGAGCACCGCGCGATGCACGGTGACGTCGCGGACGATTCCACCTTTTCCGACATTCTCCCGTCCGGCTTCAAACTGCGGTTTGATCAGTGTAACCATGCTGCCGCCCATACGCAGCAGCTGAGAAGCCGCCGGCATGATTTTAAGCAGGGAAATGAATGATACATCGACAGAAATAAAATCGACGGGAGCTCCGATATCGGCAACGGTCACATTGCGGATATTGGTCCGTTCCATATTGATGACCCGGTCATCGGTACGCAGCTTCCACGCCAGCTGGCCATAGCCCACATCGACGGCGTAGACGCGGGCAGCGCCATTCTGGAGAGCACAATCGGTAAAACCGCCTGTCGAGGCACCGATATCCATCATCGTCACGCCGGCAAGGTCAATCGGGAACACAGCCATGGCTTTTTCCAATTTCAATCCGCCCCGGCCGACATAGGGGATGGGATTTCCTTTGACCACTATGTCTACATCGGGAGACAGTTTGGTCCCGGCCTTATCCAGACGCTGACCATCGACGAATACCAGGCCGGCCATTATGGTCGCTTTCGCTTTTTCTCTGCTTTCCGACAAGCCCCGTTCTACGAGCAGGACATCCAGTCGTTCCTTATGCTGCATGCTCCCGCCTCCTCAGCTGACCCGTGTCAGCATATACGTTACCAGATCGCGCAGGAACCAGGCGCCATCCCCCAGCGGCTGTATGGCTCCGACGGCTTTGGCAGCAGCCTGTTCTGCCATGCGCCGGGCTTCCGGCAGAGAGAAAATCGTAACATACGTTGCCTTATTGTTTCTGACATCACTGCCGACCGGCTTGCCCAGTGTTTTTTCATCACCTGTGAAATCCAGTATATCATCGGTAATCTGGAATGTCAGTCCCATATGAAGGGCATAGGCATCGAAAATGCGCCGTTGTTCTTCCGTCGCGTCACCCAGAATGGCCGCCAGATCAATGGCGGCTTCAAAAATAACGCCCGTTTTCATCCGGTGCAGAAGCTGCAGTCCTTTAAGGCCAATAGACTTATTTCCTTCGCTTTCCAGGTCAAAGGCCTGACCGCCGACCATCCCGGCCGGTCCGGCTGCTCTGGCAAAGACAGCGATGCACTGGCGCAGCTTATCTGCATCAAGCCGGGTCTGGCGTGCCATGAGTTCAAAGGCAAAAGTCAGAAGCCCGTCCCCGGCCAGAGTTGCCAGGCCCGCCCCATATACGACGTGATTCGTCGGTTTGCCCCGTCGCAGGTCGTCATTATCCATGCAGGGCAGGTCGTCGTGGATTAGAGAATACGTATGGACGCATTCGAGAGCACAGGCCACATCGAGATACTCTGCCGGATTCTTTCCCAATGCTTCCAGCGTCGCCAGGAATAAAACGGGACGCAGCCGTTTGCCCCCGGCAAGGAGGCTGTAATTCATGGATTCATATAAACGGGAAAACTGGGGTACATCCGTCTGAAGCAGTGTTGCCAGACGCTGATCGACCATTTGTTTTTTATCCTGTAAATACTCCTGTATCGTCATAAATCGAGCGTTCCCTCCTCTGTCAGCGTATCTGTATCCGGCCCTTTCTGCATATCTGCCAGGACTTGGGCCCGCTGCCGGGCATATTCCAGCGCGCTTTCGCAGGACTGGGATACTTTGATAGCTTTTTCAAACAAGTCCAGTGACTGGGCCAGCGTCAGATCCGGTGATTCCAAATCCTGCACCAGTTTTTCCAGTGTCGCATAATTCGATTCAAAGTTTTTTAGTTTTGCGTTTGTCGCTGCCATGGATTGTTACCTCTTTTATTTCCGTTAAAATTGTTCCTTCCAGGAGTTGTATCGTCAAGAGCTGATTCTGCTCAAGTGAGCGGATATCCTTGAGGACATGACCGCCCTGCTCCAGCTGCCCATACCCTTTTCGTACCAGAAGGGCCGGATTCATAGCGCTGAGCGATGCTTTCAGAGCCTGCAGGCGCCCCGCTTCCCGTGTCAGTTTCAGGTCCAGATGCTGCCGGGCCAGACGGACCAGCTGGGATACAGATTCATCCTTCATAGAAAGGAATGCATCATAGCGGCGGGTCTGCAGCGCTGCTACGGTCCGCCCCAATTCCCGTTCCAGACGATCGAGGCGCAGAATGACAGACTGATACGCCTGGTCTGCCATAGCTGCCAAGTCCATCTGGATTTCTTCAAAGTCGGGAAATGCCAGTTCGGCCGCATGGGTCGGTGTCGCAGCCCGCACATCCGCAGCGTAGTCGGCCAGTGTCGTATCGGTCTCATGACCGATAGCCGTAATGACCGGTACCTGAGCGTCATAGATGGCCTGTACGACCTGCGGGCTATTAAAGCACCACAAGTCTTCCATGGAACCGCCGCCGCGGGCCAGAATGAGCACGTCGAGGTTCCGATCCTTACCGGCCTTTTCCAGAGTCCTGGCAATGACCGTTTCGGCACCTGCCCCCTGCACGGGAACAGGAAACAAGCGAATCTCCACGTAGGGATTGCGTTCAGCTGCTATTTTATGGATATCGTGCAGGACGGCCCCCGTCGCCGACGTAAGGACACCGACAGTCCAGGGAAACCGGGGGATATTTTTTTTGTGCTCTGGTGCAAAATATCCTTTCTCATATAACTCTTTCTTGATCTTTTCATATTGTTGTTGCAACGTACCTACGCCACGGGCAAAGAGTTTTTCAATAATAAAGGACACAGTGCCGCCTTTTTCATAGACATTGATAGACCCTATAACTACGACCTGGTCCCCTTCACGCACGCCATCCATAGAATGGCCTACGCGACTGCGGAACAAAATGGCCCGGATAGAACACGTTTCGTCATGGAGATTCATATAATAATGGCCGTTCGACGCCCGCTTCAGGCCGATGATACTGCCTTCCATGGCAATGTTCTGCAGGCGGTAATCGCTCTGCAGATCATCTTTAATGCGCCGTACGACCTCTGTTACCGATGCATATTTCATAAATGGCCCCTCTCCTTCCAAAGTGACCAGAATGCGGCACCAGAGGCATTGTCGGCGCTGTATCCGTCGGGGGCCAGGATGACCTGGACATGGTGCCGGCCGGCATAACGCAGCAGCTGGCTGCGGAGGAATCCATTGCTCATGACGCCGCCTACGGCAACCAGTTTATCCATGCCACCGGCAAGTCCTGCATCGAGCAGTTCCTGAAGGCCGTTCCAAACGGTCTTCAGCGTCCAGCAGCTCATGGCACAGCTATCGGCCGTGCCACCGGCTATCTGGCGCTGGGCTTGCGATTCCGGGCCGGAATAGCTGATTTCCCCATCGCGGCAAAAGACGCGGCTCCCTTTGATGTCCATATCTCCCTTCCGGGCCATGGCATCGAGATGCACGCCTGCGGGGAAAGGAAATCCCAGGGCGACACCAACGCGGTCGATAAACTGTCCGGCACTGATGTCGCTCGTTCCGCCAATGCGGGAAATGGACAGTCCCTCCTCATCGGCAACGGCATGCAGAAGGTCCGTCGTCCCGCCAGATAAATGAAGGCCCGTAAACGGATCCGCCGGTACCGTTCCCAATGGTCTCAGGGCTGCCAGGAGGTGATTTTCCTGATGACTGATGCAGTATAACGGCACCTGAAGCATAGCTGACAGACTGCGTGCACAGCCCCATCCGGCCAGAAATGCCGGCATATAGCTGTCTTCTCTGCGCCGTGGCTGATGAGTCACCCCGATGGCCCCGATCCGCCTGCCTTTCAGTGCCGGACGGAGCCGTTCCATAAGTTCCGGCAAATTCCGCGTATGCTGATAGACCATTTGAGACTGGGAGATTCCGCGGCCACCGCTGGGTACAGTCAGGATACGCCGTTCATCCTGTACGACACGGCCATCTTCTCCGAGAAGGCATACCGATGTAGTGTAGCAGCTTGTGTCGATTCCCAGATAGAGATTCATATCCTCTTACTTCCTTTGACGCACGTACGTCCCTAAAATGCCATTGACGAACCGGGACGACTTATGGCCACTGAATTCTTTGGCCAGCTCAATGGCTTCGTTGAGGATGACCGCATCGGCCATATCCACATCTTTCGGGTACAGCAGTTCACATAACGCCATACGCATGACGTTCTTATCCGCCCGGTTCATCTGGGATACATCCCACCCTTTTGCCAGAGACTGGATAATCTGGTCAAATTCATTCATATGCTCGGTCGTCGTCGTAACCAGGTAATCACAATAATTTTCTTCATCCTGTACGACCGGCGTATCTTCATCATCTGTTCCATTTACAGAATTCAGGATTTCATCTTCTTGATACTGAATGTCATCTTTTCCATGGAATTCTCTGGAAAATAATATTTCTAACGCCTTCTGGCGTGCTCTATGTCTGCTCACGCGGACCTCCTATCAGGACTGTTCCTTCAATACAACATCATCGACTGTCACATGGACTTCCAGAGTCTGCGGGTCTGCCATTTCCTGCAGCGCTGCCGCCACATGCTCCTGGACAGTCCTGGCCAGTACACACAAATTATCGCCGTAGTATCCATAGACGTGGATATCAGCAATCAGCGTTCCTTCCTGCTGGTGCACATTCACATTTCGGCCTTTGGCAGGAATCAGGTCAGAAAATTCTTGCAGTGCCAATGACACGACCTGGACATATACGGAATCGTTGACGAAAAATTCAATGTCTTTTGTTTCGCCAGTCATTGCCCTGCCTCCTTATCTTCCGGGAAGACGATACCTGCAACCAGAATATGGACGGCGTCGACCTGGCAGCCCGTATCGCGTTCTACCGCATCTTTGACCGCTTTTTGCACCTTGAGGGCTATATCGGGGATACGGTATCCGCTTTCCACGATCAGCCGCAGTGTGATTTCTGCCACATTGCCGCTGATACGGGTTACGGCTCCCTGGGACAGACTGCCCCTCCCAAGGCGGCGGGCCGCCGATTCAGCCAGCGTCGCATCCAGGGCATGGACGTGGGGCACGAGGGCCGCCGTCCTGGCAGCAATGGATGAGATAGCTTTATCATTGATATGAATACTGCCCAGGTCATTTTGATTCGTCGTTTCCATACGCGTCACCTGACTACAAAAAAGAGGCTGGCGCAAGAAGCCTTTCACTTCTCACGACAGCCCCTTGCCATGACAACTTATGCTCTGCCGATATAGTTCCCTGTACGGGTATCGATCTGGAGAACTTCGCCTTCGTTGATGAAGAGAGGTACTTTGACGACATAGCCGGTTTCAAGGGTAGCCGGTTTGCTGCCACCTGTAGCTGTATCACCACGCAGGCCCGGATCTGTCTGGATGACCTTCAGTTCGACGGCAGCCGGAAGATCAATACCAATGACTTTTCCTTTGAACATCATGACAGAAACGTTCATTTCTTCTTTCAGGAAATTAACAGCATCACCGAGGCTATCTTTATTCAGTTCAAGCTGTTCGTATGTTTCATTATCCATGAAACAGTACATGCCTTCGTTTTCATAAAGGTACTGCATCTGACGGCGGTCTACATGGCCTTCCTGTACTTTTTCACCGGCATTCCACGTACGTTCAACGACAGAACCGGTTTCCAGGTTTTTGATTTTAGCACGGACAAAAGCAGCGCCCTTGCCGGGTTTTACATGCTGGAATTCAACAACCTGCCATACCTGGCCATCAATTTCAATCGTTACACCTGGTCTGAAATCATTACTTGTAATCATCTGTTAACTCCTCCTACTATAACTCCATCAAATCTTTTGGCGTTTTGGTTAAGATTTCACAGCCATTGGCTGTCACGGCAACGGAATCTTCGATGCGGACCCCGTATTTGCCTTCTATGTACAGCCCCGGTTCTACCGTGACTATCATATTTTCTTTCAGGACACCCGTACTGCGCGGTGACAAGACCGGTTCTTCATGAATTTCCAGCCCTGTCCCATGCCCCAGGGAGTGGGTGAAATACTGTGATACATGACGGGCAGCAAAATAATTGCGGACGATGAAATCGACATCTTTCCGGCTGACACCGGCCCGGACAGCGGCAACGCCTTCTTTCTGTGCTTCCAGGATCATATTGTAGAAATCACGCTGTTCCCGGCTTGCGTTACCGACAACGACGGTCCTCGTAATATCGGAATGATACCCTTCCCAGACTGCTCCAAAGTCGAAAGTGACAAAATCTCCTTTTTCGATGACCTTGGGACTAGCCGTGCCATGGGGCATAGACGAGCGGACACCGGATGCGACTATGGTCGTAAACGATTTTTCTTCTGACCCGGAAAGGAGCATATTGCTTTCCAGCCGGGCTGCCAGTTCTTTTTCTGTCACTCCCGGTTTGATGTACGGCAGAAGATCGGCAAACGCCTGATCGGCAATGGCACTGGCTTTCCGCGTAGCCGTCAGTTCGAACGGTTCCTTGACAGCGCGCAGGACGTTGAGGTTATACCCCTCAAAACCACATTCTGTCTGGTCTGCAATCTGTTCAAACATCATATGAGTCAGGAAATTGCTTTCATATACAACAGCCTGGGCACCGCCTTCGCGCAAGCTCCGGGCTATGCATTCTGCCAGCCGGCCCTGATGGTTGCCAATGGTATACCAGGTACCAGACTGACCAGCAGCCTGTTCCGTATAACGCGAGTCAGTCCAGAGAACGGCTGTCGCGCCAGTCACGACAAGTGCTCCCTCCCCGCCGGTAAAGCCGCTGAAGTAGCGAAGATTTTCTGGCTGCATAATAATGACGCCGTCTGCCACGTGTTCACGGAGGAACTGGCGCAGCCGGTCTATTCTTTCTCCAATCATGCTATCACCTGATTTTTTCAGTCTACACCTTATCATATCATATAACAGAGACGTTGAAAAGGAAAAATTCTCACTCAATCCGTTCCGGACGATGCGAATACAGCTTCCCGCTCTGTTTCCGTTAGAGGACGCCATGCACCGGGCGTCAATGCCCTGTCGAGAATGACTTTACCGATGCGCATACGATGCAATGCTTCTACTGTAAGTCCTACAGCAGCACACATACGTTTGACCTGATGAAATTTTCCCTCCTGCACAGTGATGGTCAACTCCTGTTCTCCCGACCGGACCGCTTTTGCCGGCAGACAGACTAATCCATCGTCCAGGACCAGTCCTGCGGCGAAGCGTTCCCCTATATCTTCAGGGATACATCCGGCTACGCGGGCTATATATACTTTAGGAACATGCTTTTTGGGAGATGTGATGCGATGAGCCCACTGTCCATCATTGGTAAGAAGCAGCAGCCCCGTCGTGTCTTTGTCCAGACGCCCGACGGGAAACAGGCCGGCACCAGAAAACTGCTGGGGCAGCAGGTCGATGACCGTCTGTGCACGGGGATCTTCTGTCGCCGACAGGACACCTTCTGGCTTATAGAGCATGAGATAGTAAAATTCTTCGTAAGATACAGCCTGTCCCTTGACCGTTACCGCATCACGGCCCGGCTGGACCTTCTGGCTGCTGTCTCTGCAGGACATACCATTTACGGCTACGGCGCCAGACCGGCACAGTTCCTTTATTTCTTTTCTGGTTCCCCATCCCGTATGGCCCAGTAATTTATCAAGACGTATCGTATTTGCCATGACCTTCTCCTACATGACATTATGCTGCCGCCCATACCATTGTGGTTCATACCCTTTCATCCCTTCCAGATGCTGGGTACAATTCATGAGAGTCATGACACTGCGGCTGCCATAATATTCAATAATCGTAAAAGCCGTATTATACTGCTGAAAACACCAGAGCTTGCGGAAATCCAGTTCCAGCAGGCCAAACAACAAACAGCGGATAGCTGCACCATGTGAGACAATCATAACGGAATCCCCGTCTGCATGGTTACTAAGTAACTCTTTCGTCTTGGCCGTAATACGGTCCCGCACTTCGAGGAACGATTCACCGCCCCGGGCCCGCATTTTACCTTCAGATGCATAAAAAGCTTCAATTTCTCCCGGCCATTGTTTGGTGATTTCATCATAGGTATGGCGTTCCCATACACCAAAACTGATTTCCCTCAGTTCCGGATATTGCTGTACCGGCAGCTGGTGTGGCTCTGCAATGATTTGGGCTGTCGTATAAGCCCGCGACAGCGTGCTGGTATAGATGGCATCAAAATGAATATCCTTCATAAAGCGGCTCAGGCGCCGGGCCTGTTCTATCCCTGTGGCATTGAGCGGTACGTCTGATGCGCCCTGGAACCACTGTTGGGAATTACCATCGGTTTCACCATGACGAACGAGATAAAGCTTGATCATGTACATTCGGTCCTTTCCTGTAATCTATGATGAATCCTTTCCTGCTGATAGAAGCGGGAGATTCTGGAGAAAATGGTTAATATATAGCGGCACAGAGGCCAAGTAACAACAATTCGCTGCTTTCGGTAACGGCGCCATACGTATCTCCCGTGACGCCGCCGAGATGCTGCACGATGTAGGTATTGAGTATCAGGCTGGCCGCTATAGCTGTCCCTAAGAGAGTCAGGTACAAAAAACCTCCCATGAGAACTGGCGGCAGAGCTGCCAGAAATCCCAAAGCCAGGGTACGCGGCGGTGCATAGGCGGCAAAGGCCTTTCCCAACCCCTCCGGACGGGCATAGGGGAATTCCAGCACGCTCACGAGCGTGCCATAGCGTGCTGCCACTGGGATACCGAGGAGGGCCGCATAGACTGCCGGTCCTTCAATGTTTGCCAGAAAGCAAATTTTCAGCAATGCCAGAAAAAAGAAAGCCATGACGCCATTGGATCCGACCCGGCTGTCTTTCAGGATTTCCAGCATCCGTTCCCGGCTGCGTCCGGAAAACAGGCCATCAGCCGTGTCCATGAATCCGTCGGCGTGAAGGCCTCCCGTAATCAGGAACCAGGCAATAATGACACACACAGCCCGGTAGAACCCGGTCAGGGCCAGACCTGCAGCAAACCAGCACAGGCACAGGAACAGGCCGATACAGCCTCCCACCAGCGGAAAGCATCGCAGTGACGCGCCAAAGGCCTCATTCGTCCAGGTCAGATGCCGGGCCAACTGTATCCGCGTCAGGAACTGGAGGGCAATGAGAAAACTCGTCATGGCCGTTCCTCCCGCAATGGAAGATGGACCTGCCGGCTTTTAATTTCCATAGTAATGCCACATACACTCAGATACACCTCATCTGCTTCCGCAGCGGTATGCTGATTCAGGAAACCGATGAGATCACGGTACTGGCGGCTCACTTTTGCCATGGGGACGATGCCCGATCCCAGTTCATTGGTAACAACGACGAAGACACCATCCCTGCTCTGACGCACGGCTCGCAGCACCCCGTCCCATTCGTTCTCTGCTTCTTTCAGGATATGGGAGAAAGCATCTCCGTCACGCTGCAGCAGGAAATTAGAAAAATACAGGGTCAGACAATCAAGCAGGATGTTATCAGTCTGCTGTAAAATATGGTCAATCTGATTTCCCAGTCCAGACGGTACTTCAAAGGTCTGCCACGACGCCGGACGACGGCTGCGGTGACGGGCCACCCGGTCTGCCATTTCATCATCCAGGACCCGGGCCGTTGCAATATACCCATGCCGTCCGGGACACGCCTCCAGATATTGCTCGGCAAACTGACTCTTGCCACTGCGGGCGCCTCCTGTAACCAATACAATGCGGGCCATTTTTCCTCCCCCTTTCCAGCACGATAGACATATTATACTACTGATAGGATACCTCTGCCAACACGTTTTCTCACTGCCATAGCCGCAGGATTTGCCGTGTACAGACTGTAAGTATCCTTGAAAAAAAAAATTTATTTTTTCTTCAAATATACTTGACAATACGTGTGAAATTGAGTATACTAAACAAGTCGCATGGGGGTATAGCTCAGTTGGTTAGAGCGTCACGTTGACATCGTGAAGGTCGTTGATTCGAATTCAACTATTCCCACCAATGAAACTAAGGCCGCCGGATTCCGGCGGCTTTTTTATACACATTTATAATTTGCGAGGAAATTCGATTATGACCAGTCCGCATATTACGTCCGTTTATGGCAGTGCCGAAACAGAATATACCATAAAAAAATCCCGTTTTCTCATCCATCTCAGAGAAGTGACCTGCGAAGAGGAAGCATCTGCTTTCATCGAAGCCCGGCGCAAGGAATTCTGGGATGCCCGGCACAATTGTTATGCTTATCAGATTGGTCCTGACGGCGCCATCCAGAAATCCAATGACGACGGAGAACCGTCGGGAACAGCTGGCCGCCCGATGCTGGAAGTACTGAAAAAAAACAGCATCACCAACACCGTTGTTGTCGTCACCCGCTATTTCGGCGGCATCAAGCTCGGTGCCAGCGGCCTCATACGGGCTTACAGCCATTGTGTAACCCTCGGTCTGGAAGCAGCGGAAATTGCCGACTATCTCCCTTATCAGGTCGTAAACGTTTCCTTCCCCTATTCCTTTGTGAGCGTCATAGAACGTCTGGTCCCATCGTATGCCGTGCGCATCGCAGACCGTTCCTTTGCCTCTGACGTCACATTTACTCTGGAAATTCCGGAAGAGCAGGCCGGTCCGGCAATCCAGGCCATTACAAATGCGACTAATGGCAACGCTATCTGCAAGACCGAAAAAACGAAAGTCATCCCCATCGTACGAACTTAACAAAGCCAGCAAAAAGCCCATAGATATGTACACCTTTCATCGTACACATCCATGGGCTTTTTGCTGGTTCATATTGTCCCTTCTGCACCCGTTTTTCCAAAAACTACAATCTGTAAACTACCTTCTTCTGTCCTAGTCTTTGGGAACCCAGGTCCGGTTTTTCTGGGCCTGTTCTTCTTCCCGGGCCAGCTGTTGAGATTGCAACTCTGCTTCGTACTGTTCCCGCGCAGCCTGTTCAGCCTGTTCCAGTTCTTCTTTTACTTTCGGATCTATCTTGGCATTTTTATCTTTAACCGTTTTCTGTTTTTCTGCTTCCAAAGCCTTGCGGGCTGCTTCCTGCTGGGCCGCCAGACGGTCCAGTTCTTTCTGGCGCAGTCCCTGCCGGACATCACTTTCCAGACTTACATCCGGCTGAGAATGAACATCGACGTAGACTTCAAACAGCCGGTTCCACGGGAATGTGACATTGACAGTACGGGGATCGATGCCCAGATATGTCTGGGCATACCGCTGGAGCTGTTCTTTCGTACGGCTCTGCATTTCGCTCATCACCGTCGGATAATACTTCTGCTCTGTATTGGCCTCTACCTTCTGCTGTATCCGGTAAATATAATCCCGGACATTGGCCTGATACGCCCAGTTGTCCAGATACTGGGTCGTCAGCATGCGCTGATGGGCATCGGGAGACATATACCGGGCCAGAATCCCCTGAGATATACCATATCCGACAGAATTGCTGGCTGTATTCCATCCATTATATGCCGCCAGCTGATACATCATCTTATCCTTATATAAACCATATATCAGCGTATTATCTGACCCGTTGGAAAAGGCCATATCGACGAGGCTGACTGGTATATTCTGGGCCATAGCCTTTTCTATCTGTGTGAGGAATGTCCGCGTCGAGTCCAGCATGATGGGGAAATTTTCAAAATTCCCCGATTCACGCGTCGATGTCGTAAGAGGCGTATTGACGGCCAGCAGCAGGTCCGGCTTTTCCTTGTCCGTTATCGTACCGCCGATAGCTTCAATATGTTCGGCAATCGTCTTCCCTATAGCTTGTCCGTCGTAACTCGGCACAGTCTTTTCTCCCCCGCCGAGAGGATAGATGACCGTTACTTTAGGATGATAATTATTAAAATCATTATTAGCCCGCGTAATGAGCAGCAACCCCAGCTGATCAGCTCCCGGGAACGACCCGAAACTGGTCTTCGGGATATCGGCTCCTGCTTGTTCAAGATATTTCGATTCCAGTGACGACTGGGTACGGACAGAATTATCATCATGACCGAGACTGTAATAGGTAAAGATGCCTTTTCGAGCATCACTAATGAGGCGATAGTTGATGGCCATATTCTTCTTACGGCGGCTGAACCAGTCCTGCAGATATTCGGCCGGGACGCGGCGCATGATGCTGAACCAGTCATTCCGTTCCTGCGGAGTCAATCCTTCTTCATCCATCTTTGCCTGGAGTGATGCCAGCTCATAAATGTCACTGCCGGATTTGAGATAGTAATCCGGTTCGACGCCCTTGCCACCGGCCCAGGGACTGCGCATGACTGTACTGAAAGCATAAATCGGCACTTTGCCAAACTTGCTGTGCAGGTTTTCTACCTTTTCCAGACGGGCCAGCAGAGTATCCATAGAAAGGTTATGTTTGCGCGAATCGACAAGTCCCCCATAGACCAGGGAATCCACCGACAGTACCATAGCATCGGCTTTGCCGGCATTTTCTTCTACCCATTCCATAAGCTTATCGGGAGAACCCTGGAAATTAGACCCCGATAAATACCGGTCTGGCGGAGTTATCACCGTATATCCGGCATCTTCTGCCGTACTGACCGTATAGGCAAAGTCAACGGGACGGTTGTCCTGCGGCACGTATAAAATCGTTTTGGCCAACGCTGCCGGGCCTGAACACAAACACAAAGATACGACGACAGCTCCTAAGACCTTACGAAAACCATTCAACACTATCACCTCTGACATACACAGAAATAGAAAAAATTATCAGTTTATTATACCAGATTTACCATCTGCCATGCAAATGCTTTCAAAAACGCTGTCCTCTCTTGCGCCGCTTGACTCTTGGCAGATTCCAGTGATAGCGGATGGCCAGGAGGCGGACGCCAACGGTCACAGCAAAACAAATAATGGATGCCACATCAGCTGCCTGGCCCAGGGGGATATACAGGACATAGAGGACGACGGCACCGATAAACGAAGCCGTAGCATAGACATCCTGAATCAGCGTTGCCGGGATGCGGCCTGCCAGAACATCACGGATGATACCACCACCGACAGCCGTAATCAGCCCCAGAGAAATGCACAAAACCCAATAATGGGGAAACATATAACAGCCCAGCAATGTCCCCGTGACAGTAAACGAACCGAGTCCAATGGCATCACAGAAAAGGTACAGGTTGATAGATGCATGCATGAGGCGGTGACGGCGGTGCGTATCCATATAGCGCAGGAAAAAGATAGTTACTCCCATAGTCGCAATGATCAGCCAGAAATACATACTATTCTGGAAAAAAGCCGGGGGAATGCGTCCCAGTATGAGGTCACGTACGATTCCGCCACCGACAGCAGTCGCTGCGGCCAGTACGAAAATACCAAATATGTCCATGCGCCGCAAAACGGCAACCAGTGCACCCGACAGGGCAAAGGCCACGGTCCCCAGAATATCGAAAAGCTGCCACCAGAGTGATTGCATTATATTCCACCATCCTGTACAATAAAATCAGTGTATCTGATAGTAACCTACCATGAATGCAAAAAAGAATCAAGGATATCATTATGACAAAAGATGAATTTTATATGGGGAAAGCCCTGGAAGAAGCCAAAACAGCCTATGCCGTCGGTGAAATCCCGATTGGCGCCGTCATTATTTATCAGAAGAAAGCTATTGCCCGGGCCTACAATCTGCGGGAAAGCCTGCCCTGTGCCACCGCCCATGCAGAACTGCTGGCTATCGAAAAAGCCTGCCGCGCCCTCGGCCGGTGGCGCTTATCGGGCTGTACGCTCTATGTCACCTGTGAGCCCTGTCCCATGTGCGCCGGAGCCATCGTCAACAGCCGTCTGGACCGGGTAGTCTACGGCTGCGCCGACCCTAAGGCAGGTGCCGTACGGTCCCTGTTCCAGCTGGCAGACAGCCCGCTTCTCAATCACCGGGCTTCCATTACAGCCGGCGTCCGCGCCGATGAATGCGCCGCACTCCTCAAAGATTTCTTCCGAAAAAAACGAAAAAAAAGTGATTCTGGACAGCCCTGAGATAATCGTCATAACAGACGAAACATAAGGCAAAGGACCATGCATGATAGCCGAAGACTTCATGCATGGTCCTTTATTGTATGTACTATGAACGCTGCTTCTTATTCCAGATTTTTCGTGAGCAGCTGGTTGACAACTCCCGGGTTAGCCCGCCCCTTAGTCTGTTTCATGACCTGTCCGACGAGGAAGCCGATAGCTTTCTTCTTACCTGCTTTATAATCGGCGACAGACTGCGGATTGGCCGCAATGACCGATTTGACGATTTCTTCAATAGCACCAGTATCGGTAATCTGTACCAAGCCCTGTTCTTTGACGACATCGTCGGCAGACTTGCCGCTGGACCACATTTCCGGCAGGACTTTCTTGGCAATCTTACCGGAAATCGTACCTTTGGCAATGAGTTTGAGGAGACCTGCCAGCGCCGCCGGACGGACCGGAGCCTGATCGGCCGTTACGCCTTCTTCATTGAGTTTTTTGGCAAACTCGCCGAGCATCCAGTTGGAAGCCGTCTTGGCGTCGATTCCTTCTTTGACGACATCTTCAAAATAGTCGGCTGTCTGTTTTTCCAGTGTCAGGAGATTGGCATCGTATTCGGGAAGTCCCAGTTCATCCTGGAAGCGCTGGCGCCGTGCGTCCGGCATTTCCGGTAATTCAGCCCGTACTTTTTCAATATATTCCTTCGATACTTCGATAGGAATCAGATCCGGTTCCGGGAAATAACGGTAATCGGCATCGCCTTCTTTGACACGCTGCAGGACCGTAATACCCTTGGCTTCTTCCCAGCCGCGGGTCGCCTGCTGGATTGTGCCTCCTTCATCGAGAATCTGGGCCTGACGGACCGCTTCGTATTCAATCCCCTTTTGGACACCACTGAAGGAATTGATATTTTTAATTTCCGTCTTCGTCCCCAGTTTATCACTGCCGACGGGGCGTACGGAAATGTTGGCATCACAGCGCATGCTGCCTTCTTCCATACGGCAGTCAGATACGCCGAGATACTGCATGATAGAACGGAGTTTTTCCAGATAAGCCCGGGCTTCTTCCCCACTGCGCAGATCCGGTTCGGATACGATTTCCAGCAGGGGCACGCCGGTACGGTTGTAATCGACGAAGGTCGTATCCGATGTGTCGATAGAAGCGCCGCTATGGACCAGTTTACCTGCATCTTCTTCCATATGGATACGGGTCAGATGAACGCGGCGTGTCTTGCCCCCGACTTCGATATCGATATAGCCATTGAGGCAGATAGGCAGATCATACTGGGATGTCTGGAAATTCTTTGGCAAATCGGGATAGTAATAATTCTTACGGTCGAATTTGCTGAACGGCAGGATATCGCAGTGAAGTGCCAATCCGGCCTTTACGGCATAATGGAGAACTTCCTTATTGAGAACAGGCATGCTTCCCGGAAGGCCCAGGCAGACCGGGCATACGTGCGTATTGGGCTGGGCACCGAATTCAGTGGAGCAGCCGCAGAAAATTTTTGTTTTTGTTTTCAGTTCGACATGGACTTCCAGGCCGATAACGGATTCATATTTCATCAGAGTTCAACCTCCCCCATGGGCAGCGGCTTCTTCAGGTCCGTGCGGTTTTGTTCAAATGTATAGGCAACGCGCAGCAGTGTTTCTTCATCAAGAGCCTTGCCAATGAGCTGCATGCCAATGGGAAGACCGTTCTTGAAGCCACAGGGAATGCTGATACCCGGAAGGCCGGCCAGATTCAGTGTAACTGTGCAGACATCGCCTAAATACATGGCCAGGGGATTATTGTCATTCTGACCGATTTTAAATGCCGTATCCGGCGCGGTCGGCGTAAGCAGGACATCACAGGTGCGAAGGGCATTGTCGAAATCCTGTTTTACCAGAGTACGTACTTTCATAGCCCGCAGATAATACGCATCATAGTAACCGGAACTGAGGACATACGTCCCCAGCATAATGCGGCGTTTTACTTCCGGTCCAAACCCTTCGGTACGGGTCTTGCGGTACATATCGACAATGTCCGTGCCATCTGCCCGGAATCCGAATCCAACACCGTCGTACCGTGCCAGATTGGAACTGGCTTCTGCCGGAGCGATGATATAGTAGGCAGCCAGACCATATTTCATATGCGGCATTTTGACCGGCACAATTTCAGCACCGAGCTTCTTATAGGTATCAATGGCTTCTTCCAGGGCTTTGCGGCACTGGTCATCCAGGCCTTCTACAAAGAATTCTTCCGGAACGCCGATTTTCATGCCTTTGACATCATTGATCAGTGCTTTTTTATAATCTTTCTTTTCCTGTGGGATAGACGTCGAGTCCTTCGCATCGTGCCCTGCAATGGCATTGAGGACGATGGCGCAGTCTTCTACGTCATTGGTAAATGGCCCAATCTGGTCAAGAGACGAACCGTAAGCGACCAGACCATAACGGGAAACGAGACCATACGTCGGTTTGAGGCCAACGAGGCCACAGTAGGCAGCAGGCTGACGAATCGATCCGCCCGTATCCGAACCAAGTGACCAGACGGCTTCCCCAGCTGCTACGGCAGCGGCCGAACCGCCGGATGATCCGCCTGGTACATAATCCAGATTCCAGGGATTATGGGTAATCTGATAAGCCGAATTTTCCGTTGAACTGCCCATGGCAAATTCATCCATATTGGTCTTGCCAAGGCTGATATAATCGAGGGCATTCAGTTTTTCAATGACCGTCGCATTATAGGGCGATTTAAAATGTTCCAGAATTTTCGAGCCACAGGTCGTGTTTTGTCCGGCAACGCAGATGACATCCTTAATAGCTCCCGGTACACCGGCCATATCCGCAATAGCTTCCCCGGCAGCGATTTTCTTATCGACTGCGGCGGCTGCTTCCAGTGCATTTTTCCGGTTGTCAGATAAAAAGGCTTTGATATCCGGTTCCACCGTGTCTTTACGGGCAATAAACTTTTCTGTCAGCTCCACAGCAGATATTTCTTTATTTACGAGTTTATCATGCAGTGCATGTATGGTTAATGCTTCCACAATATCCCTCCTCAATCCTGAATGACTTTGGGAACTTTAAAATAGCCATTTTCCGGTTCCGGCGCATTAGAAAGCGCTTTTTCATTGGATAAGGACGGCTGGGGCACATCGTCGCGCATGACATTGCGCATAGATACAGCGTGAGCCGTAGGCGCTACATCCGTGATATCAACCTGATTTAACAGGTCCATATAAGCCAAAATGTCATTCAGCTGTTTCCCGACTTCTTCAATCTGATCGTCTTCGATATTAAGACGGGAAAGCAGTGCGATTTTCTTTATTTCTTCAGCACTGATTTTCATACGGACACTCCTTGTACTAATAATAATATTCAACAATCTAGATTATACCCCATATTGTGCCTCTTGTCATCTGCAGGACAAAAAAATCAGGAGCCGCTTATAATAAACGAACTCCTGATTTTTTACGGTTCTATTTTGAGAAAATGTTCTCAGAATACCTGAAAATGCAATTCTTATTTCTTTTCCCAACTTGTTTTTTCAGGATGGGAGCAGCAGGACGGGCAGCTGCCACTGCAGGAACCACTGCTGCCACAGCAGCTGGTCGTTCCCTTGAACAGCCCCCGGATATGACGGCCGATGTAAAACGCAGCTGCCAATACTACAAGTGCCACAATAATCGTTGCAATGCTCATACAAGATCACAACCTTTCTCTATCGTTTCATTCGGTGATACTGGTATATACTTAGGACGCCTTCCGGCGCCCTAAGTATATCATTATTCCCATTATAAAATCAATAGTTAATTTCAAAAACGAGAATGGTGAATCGCATTCGTATTATGCACCCAGTCCGGCAAAGAGTGCCAGATGATAGGTAATAAAACCACCAATATAAGCAAATACGAGGCACATGCCATCGACGGCGAGGAGCATTTTCCAGGAACCGGTTTCACGTTTGATGACGGCCATTGCTGCAACGCAGGGCATGTACAGCAGGCAAAATACCATCAATGAGAGGGCTACGGCCGGATTGAAGTCCGGGTCGTCTCTCAGGTAAGCGACGATGCCCGATTCATGCGTATCATCACCACCGACGCTGTAAATCGTACCCAGTGTCGAAACCATAACTTCCTTGGCAGCCGTGCAGGCAATGAGGCCTACGCCGATTTTCCAGTCAAAGCCAAGGGGCTGGATAACCGGTTCGACGAAATGGCCGATGCGGGCCGCATAGGACTGTTCCAGTTTTTCGGCATTCTGCTGGTCTTCGAGTTTGGCTGTTGCATCATCGGCTTCTGCTTTGGCATCAAACAAAGGCAGAGCCTGTGCAAATACAGTCGGGTTCTGTTCCTGGAGATCGGCAAAGCTGTCTGGGTATTTACCCATGAACAGCGTATTTTCTGCTTCTTCCGAATTCTTGACCTGATCTTCAACAGAACTCAGAGCCGCAGCCGGATTCAGGGAGTTACCTGTATCCGCTTCGTCTTCGTCGGCTTCATCGGCTGCTTCGTCAGCTGCTGCTACCATGGCTTCATACATATCGTTCAATTCAGCATTATCTTCTATGTCAGAAAGGCCATACCCGGTCAGGATGCTGGCTTGAGTTTCTTCCATCTGGGCCGTTACGGCTTCTTTGGCCGCATTGTAATCCTGGCTGTATTCTACATCCATCGGATAGGCCGTGAGGAACCATACCAGAATGGAAGCGCCAAGAATGAATGTACCGGCTTTTTTGAGGTACAATACGGTGCGTTCCCACATATGGGTCAGAACGCCTTTGAGCGTCGGGATATGATAAGGCGGCAATTCCATGACAAACGGTTCCTGTTCACCCTTAAACGCTGTATGGCGGAGTACCAGCGCGACGCATACGGAAACGATAATCCCCAGCAGATATATGCCGAAGAGGACCGTACCGCCGTGGCCGGAAGCACCGAAGAAAGCCGCAATCAAAAGTGTATACACAGGCAGGCGGGCACCACAGCTCATAAAGGGGCAGGCCATAATGGTGACCAGACGGTCTTTTTCATTGTCCAGTGTACGGGCGGCCATAATACCAGGAACGTTGCAGCCAAAGCCAAGGATCATCGGTATGAACGATTTCCCATGGAGGCCCAGGGCACGCATAGCCCGGTCAATAAGGAAAGCTGCACGGGCCATATATCCCGTGTCTTCCAGCAGACTGATGAATAAATACAACAGTACAATAAGCGGTACAAACGAAAGTACAGAACCGACACCGCCGATGACGCCATCAACGACGAGGGAACGAAGCTGTTCGTCTTCAATCACATCATTGCACCAGTCGCCGAGCATGCCAAAGCCTGTATCCAGCCAGTCCTGAGGATATGCGCCAAGATTGATGACGACAACGAACATGAGCCACATGAGGCCGAGGAAAATAGGAATGCCCAGGAAGCGGTTTGTCAGGACACTATCGATTTTATCCGACAGGGAGTCCGTCGTACCCGGTTTAATAACGGCATTATTATAGGCCTGTACAGCAAAACGGTGGCGGTATTCAGCAAAGCAGAATTCCAGATCTACTTTATTCTTCAGGGAATCCCGCAGCGTATGGGCCATGGCCAGGATGCCTTCCGTTCCATCGATGGCCTTTACCTTGCTGACGACATCACTGTCATTTTCCAAAAGTTTGATTGCCAGCCAGCGTACAGGATACTGGATAATGCCTGTCTTCTGGATCATATCTTCCAGGCTGGTGATGGCTGGTTCCAAGTCGGGGCCGTAATCGACGTTTGCGTTCTTTACCGTTTCTTCTTTCTGGGCTACATTCATGACGGCTTGCAATAATTCCTGGGTCCCTTTATTTTTACTGCCTACGAGAGGAACCACTGTAGCTCCCAGCTGTTCACCCAGTTTTTTCAAATCGATCTGGGCACCCATGCGTTCGGCAATATCCATCATGTTCAGACCGATGACGACAGGCCGCCCCAATTCAATGATTTGGGCTGCCAGATACAGATTCCGTTCCAGGTTAGAAGCGTCCAAGACGTTTACGATGATGTCCGGTTTTTCATTAATAATAACATTTCTTGCAACGACTTCATCCAGAGAACGGGCTGTCAAGCTGTACGTACCGGGAAGATCGACGAACAAAAGGCTATGATTGTCATAATTGCAACGGCCTTCCTTCTTTTCTACCGTAACACCGGGGTAATTGCCGACATGCTGTTTTGCACCAGTAATATTATTAAAAATTGTCGTCTTTCCGCAGTTCGGATTGCCGGCGAGGGCAACCTTGATAGTTCCTGCATTATCCATGACTACTAATGACCTCCTCCGACAGCTACACTGATCATAGCTGCTTCATTCTTTCTCAGTGCCAGCGCGGTCCCTTTGACCTTGACTTCAACGGGGTCGCCCAAAGGCGCAACTTTTACTACTGTGATATGGGATCCCTTGACGACGCCCATATCAACGAGACGATGCTGAATATTCCCATGTCCTTTCAGTGCTTCTACTACACCGCTGACACCGGGTTTCATATCCGCCAGTTTGACAATGTTCATGATCTGACACCTCCTTTACCACTGTCCATTGCCCATATTACAGGCCCGGACAGCGGATGCCGTTCAGGCCTGTAATGGAGATTTACAATGCACATCGCTCAGCACGAGCCTGTAATATAGACTTTAAAGCGCTTGAACTGCTCGTATGGGAACGAACGACTTCTACGTTCTTGCGCTGAGCTTCCTTCACAGCACAATGTACCATTCTATGGGACACGGTACTCGTAAACAGTACTACCAAATCGGGCGAACCGATTTTTGATTTGAAATCGCTTGGTACCTGGGTAAATACTTTTGCCTTATAATCAAACTTTTTACAAATACTTTTGTACTGGCAAACCATACAATCATTTCCACCTACAATGACAACACTCATTTACATCGCTTCCCTTCTCAGGCTCCGTAAATAATACTCACACATCCTCTCTTTATTGATAACATTATTCATTACGATATATAGTATATAAAATCACGTACTGGTTGTCAATACTTGTTTTCATTTTCATAAATTTATTAAGCAATCTATCTATAATTTCCTTTATATAGGCTTAATTTCATAACATATCATGTAATAATGATAATACAATTGATAATTAATATAAATAAAAAGCGAAAGATATCGTAACAATATGTTACATATGATACCTTTCGCTTTTTTATTTCGTACTATATCATGAATCTATTTCTAATATCTTTGAAAATTAAAATCGTTTCACACCTCGTGCCGGACCCAGGATGCGGACACTGTTCATGACGACTGCGAGTGTAGCCGTATTGTGAATCACAGCGGCCCAAAGCGGACTAATCCTTCCCAGAGCCCCCAGCAGCATAGCTGCCGAGTTGACGACAATGGTCGCCGTAAAGTTCTGATTAATGATTTTCATCGTTTTGCGGCCAATGACCAGGGCATCATACAATTTGGACGGATCTTCCGAACGGATAGTAATGGCTGCCGATTCTGCAGCGATATCCGTCTTATTGCCACCCAGGCTGACGCCGATATCAGCAAATGCAAGGGCCGGCGCATCATTAATCCCATCGCCGACCATCATGACGTTCCCCCGTTTCTGAAGCTTCATGACATAATTTGCCTTGTCTTCCGGCAGGATTTCTGCATGGTAGGAATCAATATCCATATCGCGGGCTACTTCAGCAGCCACTTCTTTCGAATCGCCAGTCAGCATAACGACTTCATCGATGCCAAGACGGCGCATCTGATTCAGCGTCTTCTTCATAGCTGGCCGTACCGGATCCTGAATGGCCATGAAACCGATAAACGCCCCATCACGTGCTACATAGAGAAGGCTCTTGCCAACGGTCTTTCCCATAGCTTCCGGCAGACCCGTGACACCTTCTTCGTTCATGAAACGGCGGCTGCCGACGAGAATCGTGCCGCCTTTATACGTTTCAAAGTCAGGCACGACGGCACGCATTCCCCGTGCCACAATCGTTTCCGATGTATCATGGGACGGCGTCGTCCATTTATGATTTTTGACGTATTTCTGGATGGCGACAGCCAGTGGATGAACTGAATGCATTTCCGCTGAAGCAGCCAGCAGGATCATTTCTTTTTCATCGACGCCAGGTGCCGTCTGAATCTGCTGTACCTGCGGAACCCCCATCGTAATGGTGCCGGTCTTATCGAGAACAATGGTATCGATATCAGCAAGATTTTCGATGTAGTTGCCGCCTTTGATCAGAATACCCTTGCGGGCAGCCACACCAATAGCCGCAGAGATAGCCGTAGCCGTAGAAAGCTTCAGGCCGCAGGAAAAATCAATGAACAACAGGTTCAAAACACGCTGCCAGTCTTTGGTCGCACCATAGACGATTGCCGCACCGATAAATGAAATAGGTACCAGCATATTTGCCATCTTATCGGCAAAGTTCTGTACCGGAGCACGTCTCGTCTGAGCTTCTTCTACGAGATGGATAATCTGGGCCAGGGATGTATCATTGCCAACCTTTTCTACATGAATGACCAGACTTCCCGCTTCAATGACACTGCCCGCGTAGACGAAAGAGCCCTTCTGCTTGATTGCCGGATTCGATTCGCCGGTAATGGAGGCCTGGTTTACCGCGGCATTGCCACTTACGACACGCCCGTCAACACATATCTTTTCGCCGAGGTGGACTGCGATGTGATCACCTGGTTTTAACGATTCTACGGGGACTTTCTTTTCTTTTCCCTGTTCGATAAGCCATACATCACGCTGATCCAGCCGTAACAAGCCTGAAATCTGTTTACGCGCCCGTTCTGCCGCATATTCTGTCAGCATTTCTGCTCCATTGGATAAGGCCAGAAGAGTCAGGCTGGATTCAGGTTTTCCTGCCAGAACCGATGCAACGACAGCCGTCGCCGTCAGTGTATCGGCATTGGCCTGATGTTCGCGGATGACACCGAGAACACCGTTTTTAATGAACCGGCGGGCAATGAACAGGGTAAAGAGCCGGCGGAACAAAAGAATGCTATCGTAAAATGCCGGATTGGTTTTGCGCAGGATATTCATGGCAATAAATCCACCAACAGACAGGATTGCTTCCCGTTTATAGGAAGCAATATCCAAATCTTTTCGTTCTTCCCGTTTTGCACCATACGTTTTTTCAAAGCTGTACAGCAAAGGCAGAGCCGAGCGGGGATCAAACGGCCGTCTATAATACAGAGTAACCAGCCGGCCGTCAGTCGAGGCCGCTACGACACCTCGCAGCTGGCGCAGCCGCACTCCCAGCAGAGGACGGATCCGGGCAGGGATTTCTGCATGGAGCCGCAATTTGGTACACATATACATAACAATCACTTTCCTCTCAAAAGGCTGTACGCCCACCATAAGAGCTGCGGACCAGACGCCCGTTCATTCATCGCGATAGTCCGGCGCAGTCCCCGTATAATGAATATGAGGGAAACCAGCGCTTTCAAGTCAAGCAGATGACCTGTACTGTCCGATACTCCCTGATTGAACATACGGCAGACATCAGCAGCGGTATGACGGAAGTCTGATTCAACTTTCTGTTCCATCGTTTTAGCTTCGTCCAGTTCTTTCATCAGCTCTTCCCCCGGTAAGGGAACAGAAAAAACCTGTTCACTCAACACCTTTTCGACCGTATCGAGCGTTTTTTCATCCCCCAGGAGGAGGATACTGCCCGTTCGGGGATTGATTTCAACACGGCGGATGCCCGACATTTTATACAGACATTGTGCCAGGAGGCCGGCCAGGGCCTGATTGCGTACGAGGCTTCTGGCATAATAACGGCGTCGTCCCGGACTTTGGGATGCCCGGCTAAAAAGCGGTAAAACAGGAACAGGCCGGGAATCTGGTATAGTGTTGTGGGCGACGCCTGAATGGCCGGAGTTACTAAAAAATTGGTGAATCGACTTACCAATAGAGGCACCAATCATGAATCCTGATACATAAGACACGTTGTTATCTCCTTTCTATGCGCTTGACGACGTATTGTTCCACTTTCGCCAATTCGTGATTTGTCCGGAGCAGGCCAGGCTGATATTTGATTAATACGGAACCGGTCACCATATTGACTTCAACCGAATCTATTTCATGATAGCTGGAAATATACGCATATACCTGCCGGCACAATCCGGCATTACCTATCAGCCGCTTGCTGTAGAGCCGGATACGGCCTGGAATATAAGAAGATATTTGTACAGACCGCATAATAATATCCCATTTTGAAAATGGCAGCATATTCTGTTTACCTTTCACAAATTCTGATATCACAAGAAAAAGAGACTGTCCCAGGAGGGCGAGACAGTCTCTTTTCTTCTGATTATTTAGCCTGTGCTGCTTCCTGTGCGGCAATCATATCTTCGAGTTCTTCTTTTTGACGCTGTAATTCAGCAACAGGAACTGTAGCCGATGCTGCTGTAGCAGCCGGCTGCTGCAGAGCCAGCAGCTGCTGTTCTCTTTCGACCATCAGTTTATATCCGAAAATACCTGCCAGTACACCCACGCCTAAGCCAATCCAAAAATCCTGATTCTGAAACATACGGAACATCTCCTTTTATCCGGCTCCATCTTTCCTGAGAATTACGAAGCTGTTGTTGTGAAATTGATAACTTTTTACATTAATTATTATATATGAAATCGGTAATTACTGTCAATATTGTGATATTATGTTTTTAAATTTTTTGAACGCCCTTGATATACATGTATTTTATCGCCTTGTCTTCGGAGATACGTTTATGTGCCTTATTATGCATTATATAATTTTAGATTTATTTATCAATATCTTCTAGCTTGAAGGTTTTATATGAACCTTAATAAATACCTGCCCAGTTTACTGAATCCAGTTTACTGAATAATATTATTATAATAAAAATATCATCTTGACATCTGCCATCAGACAGCGTATGCTAATAGCATAAAACAAATGAAGATATGTTCATATGTTTAAATGTTAGAAATGAAGTTTATATACTATACTAATCAAAGAAGGTGCTTGAGATGGAAAAAGTATTTGTTTTAAAAGGGCTGGACTGCCCGAACTGCTCCGCTAAGATTGAAAAAGAGGTAGGCGAATTGGAAGGCATTACTTCCTCTACGGTAAATCTCATGAAACAGACTCTGACGATTACGCTGGATGAGGACCGGGCCCGTACGATAACTCCCATCATCGAATCAATCGTACATACACACGAACCTGATGTAGAGGTGCAGGAACAGTCAGAAGCATCTCCGGGCTGCAGTGAGGAGAATGAAAATACGCGAAACCGCATCATCCGCCTGGCCGCCGGCGCCATCCTGTATGCCATCATCATGGTCCTTCATTCCTTTTACTCTTTTACCGGTATGACTTACCTGGCAGGACTCATAGCCGCCTATTTTATCCTGGGCTATGACGTTCTCTGGCAGGCATTGCGCAATATCACCCATGGCCGGATTTTCGATGAACATTTCCTCATGAGTATTTCTACGATTGGTGCCTTTGGCATCGGAGAATACCCGGAAGCGGTTGCCGTCATGCTTTTTTATCAGATTGGCGAATGGTTCCAGGACATGGCAGTAGACCGGTCCCGTCGTTCCATTTCTGGTCTCATGGATATCCGTCCCGACGTTGCCCACATCAGGCAGGACGGCAAAGAAATCACCGTAGCTCCTGATACCATCGCCATCGGTTCGACGATCATCGTTCATCCGGGAGAACGGATTCCTCTGGACGGCCAGGTAACGAGCGGCAGTTCTCTCCTCGATACGAGAGCTCTTACAGGAGAATCTGTACCCCGCCGCGTTCATAGTGGAGACACTGCCCTGTCCGGATGTATTGCCAAAGATGGAGTCATCGAAATCAAAGTCAGCCGTACTTTTGGGGAATCGACGGCCAGCAAAATCATTGACCTCGTACAGAATGCTGCCAGTCGCAAAGCGCCAACGGAACGGTTCATTACCCGGTTCTGCCGGTATTACACGCCGTTCGTCGTTTTCAGTGCGCTGCTCCTCGGTCTGGTCCCTCCCCTCTTCTTCGGTGGTCTCTGGGCCGACTGGCTGATCCGTTCCTTTATATTCCTCGTCATTTCCTGCCCCTGCGCCTTAGTCATCTCTATTCCTCTCACCTTTTTCAGTGGCATTGGTGCGGCTTCCCGCAAGGGCATTCTGGTCAAAGGCAGCAATTATCTGGAAGCCCTGACCCAGCTCGGTACGGTTGTTTTCGATAAGACTGGCACACTCACCAAAGGCGTATTCCGCGTCACGGCAATCGATTCCACTGACAATTTTTCCAAAGACACGGTCCTTCATCTTGCAGCACTGGCGGAATCTCAATCCCGCCATCCCATTGCCCAGTCTATCCGCCAGGCCTGGAAAAATCCGATTGATACGACGACTTTATCAGATTATCAGGAATTATCCGGTCTGGGAATCTGCGTCGTCTACAGAGGAAAAAAAATTCTGGCCGGCAATGAAACGCTGCTCCATCAAAAGCACATTACGTTTACTCCCAGTCCGGCAGCTGGAACCAAAGTGTACATCGCCTATGGCGGATCGTACGCCGGATGTCTGCATATCACCGACGAAATCAAAGAAGACAGCCGGCAGGCTATCCAGGGACTCAAAGATGCCGGCGTCTCCCAGACGGTTATGCTTACAGGAGATGCAGAAGACATTGGCCGGACCGTTTCCCAAAAACTGGGACTGGATACCTATTATGCCCAACTGCTGCCACAAGATAAAGTAGATCGGCTGGAAGAGCTGGATGCCCACAAGCAGATTGGAAAGAAATTAGCCTTTGTCGGCGACGGCATCAATGATGCGCCCGTACTTGCCAGAGCGGATGTAGGCATTGCCATGGGCGGTCTCGGATCCGACGCAGCTATTGAAGCGGCCGATGTCGTCCTCATGACCGATGAACCCTCCAAGCTGGTGACAGCTATCCGCGTAGCAAGAGCAACTAAAGGCATTGCCTGGCAGAATATCGTCCTGGCACTGGGTATCAAGGGATTGCTCCTCATTCTGGGCGCGCTGGGTATGGCCACTATGTGGGAAGCCGTATTTGGCGACGTAGGCGTCATGATTCTGGCAGTACTCAATTCCATGAGAGCCCTGCGGGCATAAATAATACATCGAAGCACAAAATACGGAGCTGGATCCTGATGAGTTCGTTTCAGGAGACAGCTCCGTATTAATACGTGCAGCTACAGGCCGGCAGGCAGCCGGCCTGTAAGCGTTTATCCGGCAGGGAACCCTTTGCGGCGGGCGTGGGATGCCGCATAGCGGATATAAGGTCGAAGCGGTTCCAATGCCGCTCCTTTTTCCGGATCATACACGATCAGCAGAGAACCGGTCCGGGAATTCATGTCCAGATGACCAATTTGACGAAAGGCTTCTAATGTTTCCCACAAAACCTTCTTGTATCCTTCCTGTCCTTTTAGTTCCCGGATATACAGGCGTATGCGTCCCGGTATGTAAAAAACGACTTCTCCATGTCCGGGAAAGGGGTTTCTTACACAGGGCAGTCTGTCCAATACATCTGGCCGCGGCAACACCGGTTTTCTGACCGGCAGAACCGGTTTACAGGCCCATGCCCCAAGCATCGCTTTCCGGTTCTGAAATGCGTGAATTAGTGAAAGACCTGTCAGTGCCATACCAAAGGCAATATGTGCCTGTTTGGATCCGGCAACAAGGGATCCAATCGTACCGGCAAGAGAAATGGTCAGAGGCAGTCCCAATGATATCCGTTTCATCGTATCCCTCCTTGCTGGCCTTTATGCCAGCTAGCAAAATAACCGGTGCAGCCAGGCTGTCACCGGTTATATAGACTAAATATTACTGCTGCGCTTCCTGTGCGGCAATCATGTCTTCCAAAGCTTCTTTCTGACGCTGCAGTTCTTCCAGGGACGGTGTACCAGCGGCTACCGGTGCCGGCTGCTGCAGGGCAAGAAGCTGCTGCTGTCTCTGCTGCATGAGCTTATACCCAAAGATACCTGCTACGACGCCAATACCTAAGCCAATCCAAAAATTCGTATTCTGAAACATAAAAATCCTCTCCTAACTACAGATACAACATATAAAAATAACAGGAATACACAAATCCCCTTATCTTCTTTATTATAGTCGTGCAAGTAAATGAATGTCAATAACAAAATACGCCTTATTTTTTCATAAATCTTTTTGTTGTTGTTTTATATATTTATTAATTTATATATTTAAATATTTATTATAGTGGATTTTTATAGTTAAATTTGCATAATTATCATTTATTATTGAATAGTATACACAGTGTAAAAATATATTTTATGCTAAATTAAATAAATGATTATCATAAACATTTATTTAATGCAGTAGACAGACGCTCCGATCTCTGCGTATAATCCGCCTCTAGTTTATGGATATATATATCAAAATAAAGCCCGCATCCGATTGATTCATATGTTGGTTTATGATAATTAATATCGTAAAATTCTTTTTTTACAGCTTTAATTCACATTGTATCATGTTATTTTGATATTTTATCTCAAATAACTATTGACATCAGTTATCATAATTGGTATAGTAACTATGGCAGAAAAATACAGGAAGGAGGACTGACATGAACATCGATCATTTACTCGTTACATACTGTGCACCGACACTGGCCCGTCTGAAAATGGGTGCACTGCTCTGTCTTCACCGGGAAGGAACAACGGAAGAATATGAAACCAGCGTCGCCCAGTATAACCGTCAGTATAATAGTAAAGGGCTATATTTCCGCATTCTCTATCAGTGCCCCCAGCGGACACTATTATACGTCTTTCGTCCGGAAATGGTAGAAGCTTATACCCGGAAATCTTATATTGCACGGTTTCTCCAGTCATATGGATATCATCCGTACAGCAGCATATCACAGCTTTTAGATCACCTTTCCCAGCGCTTCCAGGAAGACGGCTGTTTTCCACACGAATCAGGAATATTCCTGGGGTACCCTCTCGCCGATGTGTTGGGGTTCATTACAAACAAAGGCAATCATGCCAAACTGTGCGGTGAATGGAAAGTATATGGCGATGTTCGTCAGGCCGCCGCCTTATTTCATGCCTATACGTGCTGCCGCAAAGATTATATGGACCGCTTTGCCATCGGCACGACATTAGAAAAGCTCATCGTAGCATAAGGAGGACTCAATTATGGTAGAAATCGCATATTGGAGTGGTACAGGAAACACAGAAGCTATGGCACAGGAAATCGCCGCCGCTGTTAAAGCCGCCGGTGCTGATGTAGAAAGTGTCCTGATGGAAGATACGACCCCCGATGCTGTCGCCCAGCATGACGTCATTCTCCTGGGGTGCCCTGCTATGGGTTCAGAAGAATTGGAAGACAGTGTGGTCGAACCATTTTTTACGGCCATCGCTCCCAAATTAAATGGTAAAAAAGTGGGCCTCTTCGGTTCCTATGGCTGGGGAACCGGCGAATGGATGGACACATGGAAACAGCGCGCCCAGGACGCCGGCGCTGTCGTATTTGGTACGGCTATCGTCAATGAAACACCCGATAATTCAGAAGAATGCGCTGCTCTCGGCAAAGCAGCCGCCGCTCAATAACAAGATTCACCGGGCCGACTCCTTTTTTTCTCATATAGAAACGGGACTGACACAGAATACGATTCTGCATCAGTCCCGTTTTTATCAGCGCAAGAAAAGGTCTTTGACTTCTATATCGGGATGATGATACTGGTCTTCCCGGGAAATAGCGTGTCCATGAACCAGGATACCTCCCGATGGACACCAATGGGCACAGGCCATGCACGATACACACTGATCACCTGCACGGGCTTTCCCATTCTTTATAGTGATATTATGCATGGGGCAAAGGCGCTCACATATCCCGCACCCGGTACAGGCCTCTGTATCCACGCTGATGGCAAAGCGCCGTTTTCCCATGTGGCGGACAAGCTGCATGGCCATAAGCGATCCCGTCAGAGAGCGCTTTACTTCGTCCGTATTGACCGTTCTGGCCCGTACGGCTGTAGCAATAGATACTAATTTTTTCCGGGCTGTTTCAAGACGGCTCAAATCATACGTCACGCCCTTTTTCCATGTAGCTGTACTATTGGCAATCATAGGCACTGCCCGCCCATACGACAGGTGGCAGCGTTTCCGTTCCAGAATTTCCTGCAGATTGTACAAGGCATTGCCGGGTGTACTGCCACAAGTAGCTACCGCATAAAAATAGGTCGAAGGTGCAAACCGTGTATATTCTGCAAATTCCCGTACGGGATCAGGCAGATCACCAAAATAAACGGGAAATACGAAACCGATGACTTTATCCTGAATTCCCCTGCACGTGCCACAGTGAGCCGTCAGATCTACCACATGAACAGCCGTATCCCCCGTCTCTCTGGCCAAAAACCGCGCAGCGCTCAACGAATTACCTGTGCCGGAAAAATAAAGTATCATTTTCCTTCACCTCATTACATTTGATTTTGTCACGTTCTGTCTTAGTGTTACTTTTTCTTAACTATAATATCACTATAACACATATTAATACAAAATTCCATATATTTTAATACATATGGTCATGTAATCGTGGTGATTACCATGATTTTTTTATTTTTCTGCTCCGTTTTTCATGCGGCGGCAGGGTCCGGATACGCAGCTTCATTGCTGATGGATTATCGTATTGACAATATCCCTGATTTCCGGCAACCGCTCCCGCAGCCGTTCCAGGACGGCGTCGGTTTCATTGCAGCCTACCCCCAATAGTTCCAGTGCCGTACGCAGACAGATTTCGCTGTACCGGCCGGCATCGACGGAAGTGGAAAAGCCGAACTGGATGACATAACTCCGCATAGCCCCCTTAATCAGGAGGGACCGGAGAAATACGTCCTCGCGGGAAAGAGTCAGGCTGTCACCGAAAATCTGAATGGTCATTTCCGTCAGATGGTTCGTTATTTTTTCAAAAATGACCGGTGACGTATAGCCTTCATAATACGTTTCCCGTACCAGTTCATTCATGCGTACTGCTTCAAATTCGACCTGACACAGGGCCGCGTAACGGAAAGCTGACGATTCATCATGAAAACGCTCACCAATGAGATAATTGCACTGATGGAACAGAGATAATACGAGAGATTGAAAAATATCTTCCTTATTCTTAAAAAAATAGTAAATACTGCCCGTCAGGACACCAGACTCTTCGACAATCTGGCGTATGGTCGTCTTCTTGTATCCCTGATGAACGAATAAATCCTTTGCCGTCGCCAGGATGCGCTGTTGCACACCATTCATATTCTCCCGATTCTTTTTCGTTATTCTCACCGCCTTGAACGCGTTCAATATCACAAATATAGTGTAAAATGAAATAGGAAAGTTGTCAAGAAAAAAAGGCCTTCAGTTAAAAAATTGAACAAGACTCAAAAAGCCCCGCTAAAAAGAATCACTATGCGGGGCCTTTTTGATAAACCTATTCTTTTTTCGTACCTATACGATGGATCAATCTCTTCTTTATTGCTTCTTTATTGCTCCTTTACCATAAGAAACGAAGTCCTGCATTGAATTGCCATTTTGTTGTTACATCCCCACCAAAAGACTTTTCAACGTCTCCATAAAAAACAGTATTGTCCGTCAGGGACACTTTGCCACCGAGTCCAAAGGTATACCACGTATCTCCGCCATCACAATGCTGATAATAGGAGGCATCGGTTCCCCAAAGGGCCATGTCCCAATCTCCGGAAAATTCATGGAGGACATTGAATTTTAAGTAAATCTGATTGGGTGCCTGTCCTTTTGGCGTAGCAAAAGATTTGCCCAGTCGGAACCCCAGTCTGCCAATCAGGCTGTCTTCTCCATCATCATGTACTTTGACGCCATTCGATAACGTATAGTCACTTCCGCCAGATTTGCCATATACCAGCTGAGATTGCGGCTCGATGAACCATTCACCACCCATGTCGAACTTACGGCCATATTCGGCACTAACCATCCAGGCATGATCCGAATAGTCTGCATCTGCCGCTTTCATGCCATCATGGTAAATATTGTATTTGTTGTTATAGTGGCTGTACGATAAGACATAATCCATATAATGGCCTTTGCTGCCAGCCCAGCCAGCATACAAGGAGCCACCGTAGCTGCGCATGTCGCCATCGCCATGATGGTAGTCTACATCACCCATGGCACTGTGAAAAGCTCCGCCGATATGCCATTTGCCATTCTGATGATCAGCCACAGTCCGGTCATACCCTAATTGGTAGAAATTCCAACGATAATTGTAATGACCATATTTATCCGATTCTGTTTCCCCTGATTTCATGCGGAACCAGACGCCATCTTCCGTATCACTATAGTCCCGCAGTTCACCCAGGCGCTGATTCAACGTGTCGATGTTCCGGTGCGATAACAAATCACCATGTACGGCAGAGGCAGCGGCTACAGGGACCTTGATATTATCCGTCGGATTTTCGGAATAATCGACAAAATACCAGTCATTGCCGTTAGTCCCAAACCGGCCAGATACAATATTCTTATCAATGACCGGCGTATAATCAAACAGGGCACCGTCTGAAATGTCCGAGGTCTTAGTAATCGCCTTAAAAGTAATACCAGAAGCGGCATCGGCAAAGCGGACTGGATTGTCAGGACTGACACCTTTTAACGCAGAAATATCTGCTGGCTGGACATAGACCAGACCCGAACCATCTTTGATGGTGAAGAAATCGGTACCCGCATTGCGATAGGCACTATTTACTTTGGCCCCGCTGGCATCCATGACGACAGTCCCTTCATTGGATTTCAAGTTATACAGGACCAGGTTGTTAACTGTATCCTTATCCCCAGTATGGACATTATAGGCATGTGTATCAATGATGCCGCCTTTATCGAGGGTAATAGCACTCAGATAATTGCTCCGTGTATCCAGCCCCTGTGCATCTTTTCCACGCAACATGATATCAGGAACCCATTTGGCTCCATCAGCCAACGTAACTTGCAGCTGGCTGTCATCGCGAACGGCACCATAGGTTTGTGTCGCTTCATCATATTTAATCAGGCCGACACCAGCGCCGTACCAATAGGAATCTTTACCTGAAAAGCCGACGCGGATAGTTCCTGCTTTCGCATCGAGGTTACCATAAATCTGAACGGTATTATCCGGATTCAGGATAGTTCCGTCTTCTTTGGCATTGATATTGATTGTCGAACCGCTGCCGTGCTTAGCTGACACAGCATCGTTCTTGCTGATGGTATTCACGTTCCCCTTAGTATCGATGTCATACTCATTGTCATATCCATCATGTGTTCCCGTGGCGATGTGGTCGTTGATATAGGTATTCCCCGTGACATTGATGACCGCCCCTTGGTCAGCATATAAACCATTATGCGCAATGCTGCGTCCCGTCGTGTTATTGGGATCCAGTTTGGTATCAATGTATAGATTGCCGATTTGAGTGGTCCCTTTCCCAATGAAATAGGCATTGGTATTGACGATACCGCTGTCTTTTATGGCATTTTTCAAATCTGATTTAATCGTCAAATTATCAAATTGATTACCACCGCCACTATAAATACCGTAAACGCCACTGCCTCCATATCTATGGGACAATAATCCATCGACCTGCAGATTTACATCATGGATCGCAGTATTTCCTGATTCCAGCAAAATAGTCTGATAATCACTCTTTCCATAATCGGCCATAGTCATAGACGAATCGGCCCCAAGAGTAGCACGAACAGTATATGAATTCAGATTTTTCTTGGAATTCATAATGACAAGGCCCCGCTTTTCTTTTGAAAGTTTGTCGCCTGTATCATACGTAAAATTCCCATCCTTGAGCAATCCGCTCGTATCCACTTGAAGGCTGGGGGCTGTGTCATTCTGGGTTACTGTATCATCTCCTTTGATATATAGAATCTGTTCATATGGCGGTCCCTCAGCAGCATACACATCTCCACTACCTAATCCGCCCAGTGCACAACCAGCAACCAGACTGAATAAGATAAGTCGTCGCAAATTGCGTCCGCTCTTCATATGCATCCCTCCATGTTTTTATATTTTTCATGTATTATATGTTAATATTATATATCTTATTTTAATTATTTCAATGCAGCATCGCCTACATTACAATAAAAAGCATAACAAATTTAAAAATATATAGAATTGTAATAACATCAGGCTGTGAATCACTTATAATTTGTATATTGTACGTGTATTACAGGACTTACGCATTTGAATTTATTCAAAGTTAATCGATCTTCATAAAAATTAGACATTAAAAAAAACCGCATGAACGGTTTGTTCATGCGGTTTATCTGTTGCATAGGTTTGTGGAAATATACGCGTATATTAACGTTTGCTGAACTGGGAAGCCTTACGGGCTTTCTTGAGGCCGTATTTACGGCGTTCTTTTTCACGCGGATCACGTGTCAGAAGACCAGCTTTTTTGAGGGGCTGACGGAAATCAGCATCGACTTCGAGAAGTGCGCGGCTGATACCGTGACGGATAGCGCCAGCCTGGCCGGACGGGCCACCGCCTTTTACGTCAGCGATGACATCATACTGTTCCGTAACGCCGGTCAGTACGAGGGGCTGTCTAATAACGAGTTCCAGCGTTTTACGGCCGAAATATTCGGTTAATCCTTTTTTGTTTACTGTGATATTACCCTGACCCGGAACCAGACGAACTCTGGCAACGGAGGTTTTTCTACGGCCAGTGCCGTAGTACTGTGCTACTGCCATGAAATCTTCCTCCCGGTTATATTAACGAATGTTCAACTTTAATTCTTCTGGCTGCTGTGCCTGATGCGGATGTTCAGCACCAGCATATACGTTCAGTTTGCGATACATCTGTTCGCCCAGCTTGTTCTTCGGCAGCATGCCGCGAACAGCCATTTCAACAACGCGTTCCGGACGTTTTTCAAGCATGTGGCCTGCCTGTGTAAACGAAGAACCACCGGGATAGCCGGAATGACGGAAATACGTCTTCTGAATGAGTTTTTTACCTGTGAGTTTTACTTTTGCTGCGTTTACAACGATTACATAATCGCCTGTATCTACATGCGGGGTAAATGTCGGTTTATGTTTTCCCCGAAGAACTTTTGCGACTTCGGCAGCAAGACGACCTAATGTCTGACCTTCAGCGTCAACAACATACCATTTACGTTCAATGTTGCTGGCGTTGGCCATAAATGTAGTTTTCATGCTGTATAATCCTCCCTGAATAACTATCTTAAGCCTAAGCTTTAGGATCTTTTTCTCCGGGGCTGGTGGAGTCCAAGTGAAAAGCTTACCTATATATATTACCCGTCCCGGCAGTCTTTGTCAAGCTATTTTTCTGACAATTTCTATTTGACAATCTGGTATAAGCATGTTAGAATGAGCCCATCAACTTGATAGTGTTGCTAAGACGAGAAGAGTATGCAGCAGGGACTGTCACAGAGAGCTCCTGTCCGGTGCAATGGAGCACAGAAAGCGCTGCAGAAGATGGACTCTGAGCAGGCGTGCCGAATAGTCAGGCCGTCCGGTTGTACCCGTTATCGTACTATGGTATTGAGGGCCTTAGGGCCTGCGTACCTGAAGAGGCTGTTTTCGTGAGGAAACAGTGAAATTGGGTGGTATCACGGTGCTTCCGTCCCTTACTGGGGCGGAAGCTTTTTTTGCGTAGTGCCGGCAACCGTCAAGTAACTACAACGTACATCAAAAGAAAAGAGGAATCGTATCATGCCAATCAAAATCATTGACGGATTATCCGCAAAAGAAAAATTACACGAAGAAGGAATCGCCACTATCGACCGCCGCAAGGCACTACACCAGGACATCCGTCCCCTGCGCATCCTGATTCTGAACCTCATGCCGCTCAAAAAAATTACAGAACTCCAGTATCTCCGCCTCCTCGGCGACTCGCCCCTGCAGATAGAAGTCGATTTCTGTCACACGGTTACCCATATCAGCAGCAATACTGATGCATCCTACCTCGATGCCAACTATCGCACGTACGACGAAATCAAGGACACCTACTATGACGGATTCATTATCACCGGCGCTCCCGTAGAAACACTGCCTTTTGAAGAAGTAGATTATTGGCCGGAATTAGTAAAATACCTGGACTGGTCCCGTACCCATGTCTACTCTACTCTGTCGTTCTGCTGGGGTGCCCAGGCTGCACTGTATCATTTCTACCATATCAAAAAGCAGCTCCTGCCCCAGAAGCTGTTCGGCATTTATGAATATCAGCTTACACGTCGCCACCATCCTCTGCTGCGTGGATTCGATGACCGTTATTTTATTCCCCAGTCACGTCATACGGCTATCGATGATGTCGCCGTCTACAATACACCAGAACTGGAAATCCTTTCACGCAATGCCAAAAACGGCATCAATATCATCGGCACGCCGGACAACCGCCAGTTCTTTATTCTCGGCCATTTCGAATACGACCGGGATACACTGGCCAAGGAATATACACGCGACAAGAATAAAGGCCTTCCCATCGCTCCGCCGGCCAATTATTATCCTGATAATGATGACCGCAGGACGCCGGCCTTTACCTGGTGCAGCTATGCCCATATCTTCTATCATAACTGGCTCAACCTGGTCTACCAGGAAACACCGTATATACCGGAAGAAATCGGCCATGTCGCCTGCGCTCACTAACAACTAAAATGGACTGTAACGAAAACAGGCGATATTCCCATTTCGTTACAGTCCATTTTTATCAGTAAATCATTTCCTGCTGTCCGTTATTTCGTACCAAAAATACGGTCGCCGGCATCACCCAGACCGGGAAGGATGTAGCAGTTTTCGTTCAGGCGGTCATCAAGTGCCGCTGCATAAATCTTTACATCAGGATGTTCGCGGTTCAGGCACTGTACCCCTTCAGGAGCTGCGACCAGACAAATAAACTTGATATTCTTGATTCCCCGCTGCTTGAGCAGCGTAATAGCCGCCGAAGCACTGCCGCCTGTAGCTAGCATAGGATCGACGATAATGAAATCACGGCCTTCGATATCAGGCATCTTGCAATAATATTCGACCGGCTTCTTCGTTTCCGGATCGCGGTACAGTCCGATATGACCTACCTTTGCCATTGGCATGAGATTAAGCATGCCCTGAACCATTCCCAGGCCGGCGCGCAGGATAGGGACAATGACCAGCTTCTTGCCGCTGATCTGCTTGCCCGTCATTTTCTGCAGCGGCGTTTCAATTTCTATGTCTTCCAGGGGAAGGTCTCTGGTGATTTCATAGGCCATGAGCATGGTAATTTCTTCCAGCAATTCCCGGAAATCTTTGGAATCTGTTTCTTTTTTCCGCATCAGCGTCACTTTGTGCTGAATCAGCGGGTGATTTAATACTTCGATCTGCATGTGGTATATTCCTTTCTTTATGACATATAGCTGCCTTGCGGCTTATTTATCCATTTCCTTAATCATGTTGACACGGACTTCATGACGGCCGCCATCAAACCCCGTAGAAAGGAAAATGCGGACGATTTCTCTGGCAAGGCCCGGACCGATGACCCGGCCACCCATAGTGAGAATATTGGCATCATTGTGGCGGCGGCAGTATTCGGCAGAGAACATATCGTGGCACAAAGCAGCCCGGATGCCATGGACCTTGTTGGCGGCAATACCGATACCAATACCGGTACCGCAGACTAGGATACCTCTGTCAAATGTACCATCGGCAACGGCTTCAGCTACCTTTTTGGCAATGACCGGATAGTCACACCGTTCCGGCGTATGTGTACCATAATCAGTGTAGGCAATTCCCTGTTCGTCCAAGTATTGTTTGATGTTTTCCTTCAAATCGAAACCACCGTGGTCTGCACCAATTACTAATTTCATAGACTATTTCCTCCTGTACATAAATAAAATAAACACCGATGCGACAGACACCTTTGCTTTTCTTATTTATTATACTCTGACAGGACAGAAAAATAAAGCGTTCTTCCTTAAACGGAACGGACATCTCCGCCGGCAGATTTCTTCATGCGGTTCATAATAGCCATTCCCAGGCCTTCTTCATCGGTACCTTCAGCCAGGATATGATCTACATGGACACTGTCAAAGAACAAAAGGCCCGTATACAGCTGGGCTGCCAGGGCTGCCTTGTCATCATGGTCTCCCCAGATGTACATGGCATCTTTGGGAAATGCTTCAGCCGTCTGCCGGCTCACCAAAAAACCGACTTTCTTTCCTTCGGCCGTAAGTCCCAGCGCCTGTTGTTCCATAGCCTGCCGTACGTGTTCTACAGAGCCTACGTAAACCGTTACCGGAGCTGAAGGCGCATAATGGCGGTACTTCATCCCTGGTGCCTTAGGTACGCCTTTCCCTGTAATGATGTGACGGTCTACATCGACCTTTCCTTTTCCCACGACTTCTTCCAGCATCGGCAGGGTCACTCCGCCGGGACGAAGAATTGTAACCGTATCATCATCGTGGCATTCGACAATAGTCGATTCGACACCGATATGACAGGGACCTCCATCGATGATCATATCGACCCGTCCATCCATATCGTGGGCGACTTCTCCGGCTGTCGTCGGGCTGGGGCGGCCCGACCGGTTGGCGCTGGGAGCCGCGACAGGTACACCGGCCGCCTTGAGGAACGCATGGGCAATATCATGGTCCGGGCAACGTAAAGCGACGGTATCCAGTCCTCCCGTGGCAGCATCGGGCACACAGGATTTACGTGGGAAGATGATGGTGAGAGGCCCCGGCCAGAACGCATCGAGCAGCTTCTGAGCCGTCGGCGAAACGTACGCGGCAACCTCATGAGCTGCCTCCTGGTCCGGAACGGTCAGGATGAGCGGGTTGTCGCTAGGACGCCCTTTGGCGGCGTAAATACTGCGGCAACAGTCGGCATTGAGGCCATTTGCTCCGATACCATAGACCGTTTCTGTCGGGAATACGACGATACCGCCATCCCGGATGATGCGGCCAGCTTCTTCCAATATATCCTTATCTTTTTCTACGTCCGTTATGCGGACTATTTTTGTCTGTTTCACACTGATCTACTCTTTTCGCTGGAATACGACGACCCGTTCGATGCCGCCGTAATCCTTTACTATTTTTTGTAATACGAAATGACCTGACGCCGTAAGAATCGAGGCAACATCCCGGCTCTGTCCGGCCCCACATTCGACGGCACAAAACCCGTCTACTTTCACATACGGCACGGCATCCCGGGCTATACGGCGGTAATAGTCAAGCCCGTCTTTGCCTCCAAACAAGGCCTGCCGGGGATCATGGCGCACCTCCGGCTGCAAATGGTTCATATCATCTGCCGTCAGATAAGGGGGATTGGATACGACCCAGTCATAGACAGACGGCGGTACCGATGCAAACAGATCGCTTACCTGCCAGCTTACCCTGTCTGAAAGCCCCAGCCGTTCCCCATTTTTCCGGGCAACAGCCAGCGCCTTTTCTGAAATATCGACACCCAGCCCCTGGCACTGCGGCCTTTCGTGGAGCAGACTCAACAAGATGGCCCCGCTTCCCGTGCCTATGTCGAGAATCCGTGCCTCCGCTTCCGGTTCCAGCTGCTCCCATACGGTTTCGACGAGCATTTCTGTTTCCGGGCGGGGAATCAGCACGTTTTCATTGACCAGGAAATCTAGACCCATAAAAGACCTTTCTCCCAAAATATGTGCCACAGACAACCGGTCAGCTCGTTTTTTGACCAATTCCCGGTACGTGGCCAGTTCTTCTGTTGTCATCGGTTCATCATAGTGGGCATAGAGATAAATCCGTTCCTTCTTCAATACGTGAGAAAGGAGGATTTCCGCATCCAGCCGTGGCGAATCAATGCCCTTCGATGCAAAAAACTGCGTCGTCCAGGTGAGAAGTGCCCCTATGGTCCACAACTTACTCATTTTCTGATTCTTCTTTCATCAGTTCTGCCCGGTGCGCTTCCGCCAAAGCCTGAATGAATTCATCCAGGTCTCCGTTGAGGACGTTTTCCAGCTTGTACAACGTCAGATTGATGCGGTGATCCGTTACCCGCCCCTGCGGGAAATTATATGTCCGGATCCGTTCGCTCCGGTCGCCCGTACCGACCTGGCTGCGCCGTGCTTCCGTCACTTCTGCATCGGCTTCCTGCTGGGCTTTGTCCAACAGGCGCGCCTTCAGTACGCGCATGGCCTTGGCCCGGTTTTCCAGCTGGGACCGTTCGTCCTGGCATTCGACAACAATTCCCGTCGGCATATGGGTCATGCGGACAGCCGAACTCGTCTTATTGACGTGCTGACCGCCGGCCCCGCTGGATCGGAAATAATCGACGCGGACATCATCCATATTCAGATCGACTTCCACATCTTCCGCTTCCGGCAGTACGGCTACCGTAGCGGTAGACGTATGAATGCGGCCGCCGGCTTCCGTAACAGGTACACGCTGCACACGGTGTACACCTGATTCGTATTTCAGTTTGCCATATACACCATGGCCTTCAACGGAAAAAATAACTTCTTTGAAACCGCCCAGTTCAGGAGCATTGGAACTGATGATACTCGCCTTCCAGCCAGGCTGTTTTTCGATGTATTTCATATACATGCGGAACAAATCTCCCGCAAACAGGGCTGCTTCGTCACCGCCGGCTCCGCCACGGATTTCCATGATGACGTTTTTATCGTCCCGCGGGTCTTTGGGCAGCATGAGGACATGCAGCTCTTCTTCCAGTCCGGCCTGCTTCTTTTCCAAATCCGCTACTTCCTCTTTGGCCATGGCGATGATTTCGGCATCACTTTCCGGATCTTTCAATAATTCCCGGTCGTCCCGGATTTGTTCCGTCACCTGTTTGTACTGACGGTATGCCTCTACTATCGGGGACAGCGACGCATGTTCCCGTGTCAGCTTCTGCCATTCTTCCTGGCGGGCAATGACCGACGGGTCACTGATGCGTTGTTCCAGATCCATAAATTTATTTTCAACAGCCTGCACTTTATCAATAAACACGTAAATTCCTCTCTTTCGTTACCACATCCCGGAGTTACGCCGATTCGACACGGGATGCATCCTCATTTCCGGGTTTTACTGGCGTAATCGTTACGGTGGCAGTTTCACCATCCGGCGTTTCCGTATGATCTTCCGGCTTGGCAGCATTCATCGCTTCAATAGCCACTTCAATCTGATCCGCATGAGGTTCCCGCGTCGTCAGATACTGGAGATACAGGCCCGGCTTAAAAATTGCCTGGACAAGCGGATTTTCCGTCCGCGCGGCTATGCGGATCATTTCATAACTGATACCAGCCACGACAGGCATTAAAAGAATCCGTGATACCACCCGTTCGGCCAGATTCGGCCACCCCAGGAAGGCAAAGACAAAAATAGAGACGACCATGACGATGAGCAGAAAATTAGTACCGCAGCGCGGATGAAGACGGCTGTGTTTTTTGACATTATCAACGGTCAGTTCTTCTCCTGCTTCGTAGGTCCAGATAGTTTTATGTTCAGCGCCGTGATATTCATAGACACGGCGGATATCGCTCGTAAGGGAAATGCCCCATATATACAATAAGAAGATAAGCAGCCGTAATACGCCTTCCACAATGTTCAGGCGGACGGCGCTGTCCATGACACCCGGTATGAATTTGGCGCCATACGTCGGAATGAGGAGAAAAATGACAATGGCCAATACAATCGAAAAAGCCATCGTTGCCATCATCTGCGGGCGGGACAGTTCCTCTTCTTCTTCGCCGGCAGCCTGGGCAGAATAGGACAGGCATTTCATGCCATATACCAGGGATTCATACAAGGCAATCGTACCGCGCAGCAGGGGTTTCTTCAAAATCGGGTACCGTTCACACAATGAATGTACTTCATCTTTTTTGACCGTAATCTGGCCGGACGGCGTCCGCACTGCCGTAGCAATATATTTCGGCCCCCGCATCATGACCCCCTCTATGACAGCCTGGCCTCCTACATACGTAGTGGGTTTATTCAAAAGGCACACCCCATTTCCACACAAACAAATAGAGCAGAGCATTTCTGCTCTGCTGCACACTTGTACTGCTTATTTACTAGCTTTTTTACCATAACGTTTATTGAACTGTTCGATACGGCCACGAGCCTGCTGGGCACGCTGCTGGCCCGTAAAGAACGGATGGCATTTAGAGCAAATTTCAACACGCAGTTCCGGTTTAGTTGAACCTGTTTCGAATGTATTACCACAAGCACACGTTACTTTGGCGTTGCTGTAGTATTTCGGATGAATTCCTTCTTTCAAAATTTACACCTCTTCTCATCTATCATACAAAACCTATGCTAGACTAGTTTAGCATAAAGGACCGGGAAATGCAAGGGAAAATATCCGTTATTCCCATAGAACTATTCTGCATCCTCCGGTTTCAAAAGGGGAAGCGGTGCCAGATAAATGATATCTTCCCGTTTTGCCGCATCCCCTTCGGCCAGGATAGCCGCCTGTCCGGCAATATGAGCCCCGGCTTTTTCAGCCAGCGCCTTCAGAGCTTTCATCGATCCGCCCGTGCTGATGACATCATCGACGAGGAGGACCTTTTTACCGCGCATGAGCGCCACGTCAGCAGCCGAAAGGTACAGGCGCTGTTTGCCTGCTGTCGTTATGGATTCATCTTCTACCCAGATGGGATCATCCATATATGCTTTAACCGATTTCCGGGCCACGACATATTGTTTCATGCCGCTCAGACGCGCCATTTCATGGGCCAGGGGAATTCCCTTTGTTTCGGCAGTCATGATGACGTCTGTATCGGCAGGCATTTTTTTAACCAGTTCCCTTGCCGTAGCCGATACGATATCTACATCTCCCAGGATAACAAACCCGGCAATAGCCAGGTCGTCATTTAATTTGATGATGGGAAGCTGCCGTGTACAGCCGGCTACGTGCAATTCATAATAGTTCTTTGCCATATTACACACCTCATTTTTAGAGTTCTTATATTTTCATTATACCCTTTCTTCATTCTGGTGGCCAGAGCGATTCCGCCAGATTACCCGTTCACTGTAAATCGGACGGTGCATCGCTGCGGATGAAACCATTGGAACAGCGCATATCGTACAATGCTTCAATAAAGCTGTCCATATAAGGCAGGAACTGCTGCCGGTGAATCATATGGAGCACCTCGTCGCAGGCAGCATAGCGGGCAGCCCGGACTTCTGCATCCTGCAGGTGCAGGGACGACAAGGGAACATCGGCTATGACGACATAAATATCGTCAAACCCGTGATGGAACCGGAGCCGCATGAGCGGTGCCTGCCCGGTAAGATCAACAGGAAGTCCTATCTCCTCGCGCACCTCCCTCATGGCCGCTGCCTGGCTCGATTCGCCACTGCGTACATGCCCAGCAACAGTCAGATCCCAGCATCCATCCAGCGGATCTCCCGGCTTCCGCCGCTGCTGGATGAGAAGACGCCCGGCATGATCGAAAATACAGACATGGACAATGAGGAAATATTCCCCGTCAGACAGTGTATCTTCCTGGCTGCGGTCGATAGTCCTTCCCGTAGACACGCCACGATAGTCATAAATATCCAGACGTTCCATTTTATCCCTTCTCTTCTTTCAAAAATTGCCGTAACAGGCGGCGCAGTAATACCGACGGTTTTTCATCCGCTTCTTCACAATAGCGCTGCAGAGACTGCCAATCCGCATCGTCGAGATACGTATCGACTTTATGCCGCTTCTGCTTTGTTTCCTCTATCCGTGTCCTGCGCCTGGGGCGGGGTGGTTCTTCAGGAAAGAAATCCTGTATTTTCCGCCGCTTTGGTATTTCCTCAAACTCCATAAGCTGTTCCTCCCAGCGTTTCTAATGTATTTAATACGACCTTTACCCGTTCATATTCCTCGTCGAGGCGGCATATGTCTTCATGGCCGGTTTCATAATCGGCTTCCAGTTTCTCACCACTGCGGATATTGGATTCCTTTTCCTCTTCCAGACAATCTTCCAGAACGACGACATACTCACAAAGCTCATCACAGATATCGAGTATCCGGTTGCAATAGCCCTTATAGTCTTTCTGCAGGTCATACCAGTCCTCTTCCAGGCGGTCTTCCCAGTCTTCCAGCTCTTCCCGGTGCTGTTCCAGATGATGACCGCGGCGGCTGAAATCAAAGACAGGCTTGCGCCCCCACAGGCCGGAATGTTCGTACTCTTCTTCGTCCTTCATGAACTGCCGGCGTTCCCGGGACAGGTCTGCCCGTTCCGTAAAGTAAGACCGGCATCGTTCCCGCCAGTCCAGCCAGAAAGATTCGGCTTTTTGTGCCGACTCTTCATATCCGGCCAAGGTATGGGCAAAGCTGGCAGCGTCATCCAGTTTGGCAAACACGGGCTGCCACGTCGTAAAATTACGGATACCCTTCAGGAGGCGCTGGTAAAAATCTTCCGTTTCCGTCATATCATCCAGGGGCACATACTTCCTGCCGGCCCAGTCGCGGTCGTATTCATTTTCCCTGTCCCGGACATATGACACAGCCTCTTTAAGGGCCTTTCGGACACTGTCCAGGGCGAGATTGCGCTTTTCTATTTTCTTCCGGGTACTCTCATGGTTTTCAAAATACGAGGCTTTCGCCTGCCGGGCTGTCCGTACCATATACAGATGACGTTCTATGCTGTCACAAATAATAGGAATCTGCGTATAAATAAAGCTAATCTTATCGGCTTCAGCCAACGACCCTCCATAAGACAAATTCCATAAGGATTTCGCATCAGCCTCAAAGTGGGAATACACTACCAATTCAGACGCACTGTTCCGTAATACCGTCAGCAGGCGGTCGTATTCAGGCAGGCCATCGGCCGGTTCAGCCGTATACGCCCGTATGTCATCCAGAACATGATCTGTATCCGGACGTGCCTTCTGGGTTAAACTGGTCTTTACTTTTCCTAATTGTTTTTTCAGCCAGCTCATCGATGTTCAACCTTCTCCCCTGATTCATTCCCAGTTTTTAATTATAGCAAATCATAGAGATTTGAACTAGTCACATAACACATTTTATACTTGCAGTATTGATACGAAGAAATAATCATTAGTAATTGACTGCACCCAATCTCATAGCTATAATATAACCATTATAAATATTGAGGGGGAAATATTTGATGAAAAATCTGATTGTAATAGGTCTGTTCGTACTTCTTGTACTGAGCCATCTCTATCCCGGCAGTCCCGTAGCAACGTTAGCCATGCTTACTGCTTTGGTAGCTATCGGCGGCGCTTGCGTCAAACTTGGCGAATATATCTGGGGCAGCGACTGCGAAGCCTGGCTGACGGTTGTAGGTCTGGCCTCTACGGCACTCATCGTAACCTATGTCCCGGCCTGCGTTCCCCAAGGAATCAATCATCTGGCCCTCCTCGTAACGACTATGATTCACTAATAATAACTGACAGCTGGAATTTTTCCGGTTGTCAGTTATTTTTTTCTATTTTTCTCCTTGTATACATGTCAAGAGCTGGTAAAGCATGGTAAAATAGTAGTAAATAAGTAGTAAATACTTCCTTTAAATTTACATGATTTTTACAAAGTATTTACACAGGACTGACAAAGTATACGTATACTTTGAAAAGAGTATATTAGGAGGCGTACCTTACATGTTCAGCATCAGCAATAAACACGAAGAATTTTTTGACTATCTCATCGAAAATGCCGAGAAATTCCGGCGCGGCGCCGTCATCGCCAACGAAGTCATGAAAGACCTGTCACTCCTGCCGGATCATATGGAAGAAATTACCAATCTGGAACACGGGGCAGACAAAGTCAATTTTGATGTCATCAAACAACTGGCCCGCGTATTTATCACGCCGATCGACAGAGAAGATTTTTACAATCTGTCCTGCCGGCTGGAAGACTGTATCGACAACCTCCACGGCTTTATCATGCGCGTCGATATGTACCATATTACCCAATCGACGCCGGCTGCCGTGCGTGGTACGGAAGTCCTCATCGATATGGGAAATGAACTGGCCAGCACCTTTGAATTGTTAAAGAATATCGACAAGCACCAGGCAGAACTCATTTACCATACGGAAAAGCTCAACAAGATGGAAACAGAAGTAGACCATATCTACCGGGCAGAAATGTCCCGTATTTTCAGCGGGGAAATGCCGCTTCTGGATGTCATCCGCTGGAAAGATACGATGGCGTCCATCGAAGAAACAGCGGATAAAGTAGAAGCACTGGGTAACCTGATCAAAGGAGTGGTTATGAAGTATGCTTGATACGTACATGATTATCCTCGTCGTCGTTCTGGCCCTGATTTTTGATTTCATCAACGGCTTCCACGATACAGCCAATGCCATCGCTACCTGCGTATCGACACGGGCAATCCGGCCCGGCCTGGCTATCATCGGTACGGCTATCCTGAACTTTATCGGTGCCATGATTTCTACAGGCGTTGCCAAAACGATTGGCGGCGATATCGTCATATCGGCCAGTATGATCAATGAACTGATTATCGTGTCCGGCCTGACAGGAGCCATCATATGGAATCTCCTGACCTGGTACGTCGGCATGCCGTCCAGCTCTTCTCACGCTCTTATAGGCGGCATGATTGGCGCCGTTGCCATTTCTGTCGGCTTCGGTGCCCTCAACGGCTGGGGCATATTAAAAATTTTTCTCTCCCTTATCCTGTCCCCTATAACCGCCATCATCGTCGGTTATATTATCATGAACCTCCTCTTTTCCTTCTGCCATAATTACCGTCCGGCCGTCGTCAACCTGACGGCCAACCGGCTGCAGATCCTGTCCGCTGCTCTCATGGCCTTTTCCCACGGATCCAATGATGCCCAGAAATCGATGGGGATCATTACACTGGCCCTGCTTTCCGGCGGATTCATCGACACACTGGAAGTTCCTACTATCGTCAAACTGCTCTGCGCTGCCGCCATGGCCCTGGGAACCAGTGTAGGCGGCTGGAAAATCATCCGTACGGTAGGCGGCAAAATTTTCAAGATGCATCCCATCCACGGATTTGCTGCCGATCTCAACTCGGCAGTTGTCATCTTTACGGCCACGCTGCTTCACCTGCCCGTATCGACGACCCATGTCGTATCCGGATCTATCATGGGTGTGGGCGCTGCCCAGCGCGTTAAAGCCGTCCACTGGAACGTAGCGCGCCAGATGGTCTCTGCCTGGGTCCTTACCATCCCCTGCACGGCCGTCATGGGAGCCCTCGCCTTCCTCATCATCCGTTATGTCTTCTTTGCCGTCGTCTAAAACCTCAAACCTCAAACAAAAAACAGGAACTGTTCCATGAACGCACATCATGGGACGGTCCCTGTTTTTTTATGTCTTATAAGGTAAATACATCAGCCAGGCTATGTACCTGTTCTTCTTCATGGATTACGCGATAGGCTGCATGGAAAGTCATGGCATTACGGTATATCTTAGCCACCGACTCCAGCGTTTCCATTCGATAAAACGCCTGATTGAGATTCGTACCTACGGCACAAGCCCCATGACTTGCCATGAGGATGACATTGACTTTCTTCAATCCCTGAGCACACTTGACGGCCAGATCCATTGATCCCGGTTCAGCAAAAGGCACGGTTATGACCGGTCCGAGGAAATCCCGCCCTTCCGTTACGACCTGACTGGGAAATTCCAATCCTGCCACTGATACAGCCGTAGCCGTCACAGGATGGCAGTGGACGATGGCTTTCACATCAGGACGGGCCTTATAGATTTCCAGATGAAGGCTCGTTTCGGACGACGCCTTGCCTTTTCCTTTTACGATATGCCCCTGCATGTCGATGAGCAGCAGGTCGGACGGCCTGAGTTCTCCCTTTGGCACACCGGAAGGCGTGATGACAATCAGGCCGTCGTCGCGGCGATAACTGATATTACCATCGCAGGCTACGACCAGCCCGCCTTCCTTCATCTTCCGGCCGATGCGGCATAGTTGTTTTTTTGTATCCTTTGTATCCATACCATTCACCTGTTCTTTCCTAAAAGATATCTCAATCATATCACAAAGTCCGTATGATAGTAAAAAATCAAAGTGTCACCGTAAAGGTGATGACGCCATTCTTATACGAAACATTGATAGAGCCTTTCAACAGCCGCACCAGTTCTTCTGCCATAGACAGGCCGATACCGTATCCGGCTTTGGCACTGCTGTGCGATTCATCCCCCCGATAGAAACGTTCGAAAAACCTCGTATAATCGACGCCCTTTCCACCGGCAAAATCATTAGAGACGGTCAGTACAGCCCCCTTGCCGATTTTCTTCGTCGTCAGAGTCACGGTAATCGTTCCTGCTTCATCGCAATACTTAACGGCATTATCGAGAAGGATACTGGCGATTTCATAGACACAGCGCTGATCCGCCACGACATGGATTCCCTCTTTTATGCGTGGCACGAGCATCTTTCCCTGGTCTTTGGCCAGAGCATCGAAAGATTGGACAGCCGACTGGATTTCATGAGAAATATCTATATCCTGCAGCGTTATATCTGCCCGGGAACGTTCGCCCCTTTTTGCCAGCATGATCAAATCATTGATCAGCTGTGACTGGCGCCGGACCTGTTTTAAAATATTGTCCGTCCACTGACTCTTGCCGTTGAGCATCTCGATAGTCTCAGCATTGGCCGAAATGATGGCAATCGGTGTTTTTAATTCGTGGCCGGCATTGGTAATAAACCGTTTCTGGTTTTCCATATTGCGGACAAAAGGCCGGACGGCCAGGCTGGACAAAGCCGCCAGAATGATTACATACAGAACAATGACAATCAGACCAAACCAGAAGGAATAGCGCAGCATATGATTGATGGACATGATATTTTTCGTGCTGTCCAGTACAATGAGCAGCCGGGACCCATCGGGATAGTCCTTCCTGAGATAGGCATAAACGGCCTTATCTCTATTGAGGAAACCTTTATCACTGGAAAGGTGGGATGCCATGTCAGCATAGACAATTGCTGAAGAAGCATCAAAAGCAGCGGTATGACTGATATCGACACGGGACACAGTCTGGTCTGCATCCCAGTAGACAGAAAAATATCGTACCTGGTAGAGAAAATCGGGTGTACTGGAAATCCAGTCATCACCGTCCAGCAGTACTTTATCGACGGCTGACCAGCCTGCATCACGATGAATCTGCCGTCCATCCGGCAACGTTCCGTCATTTTCAGCAATAGAAGTTATAATCCAGTCGATTTCCCTTATTTCATGCATATACACGATAGCATTGAGGACGGCCAGTGCTCCGACTACGATGATGATGACAGCGGCAGTACCGGCCAGGATAAACTTCCGGTGCATCTTTTTAATCATACTCATATCAGGACTCCTGCATGAGGCAGAAGGGACCTCCTTCATCGCCCCGGATCGTAATATCGGCATCGATAGCCGCTAATTTTTCTTTAAGATAGGAAATGTAAATCCAGACAATTTTTTCATCTTCGTCCTCATCGGGCCAGACGCGGCTGAGGATATCACTAGTTGTCAGATCCTTATGGGCATTCATCATCAATAACTGCATGAGTTTCGTTTCTTTGGCCGAAAGGCGGACTGCATTGGTACTGCATAATTCCTGTTCCGCCACATCCAGAGACACGGAACCAGTCTGCAGCTTCTGTGGTGTAAATGCCGTCGAACGCCGTGTCATGGCCCGCAAACGGGCCAGTAATTCAGCCATGGCAAAGGGCTTGGTCAGATAATCGTCCGCTCCGGCATCCAGTCCGTTGATACGGTCCGATACTTCTGATTTGGCTGTCAGCATAATGACCGGCGTCACATCGCCGCCATCGCGGATCTGCTGCAGCGCCTGTACCCCGTCCAATTTGGGCATCATAATATCAAACACCATACAATCATAGGAATGGCTCTGTGCCATGCGGACTGCCGCCTCTCCATCATAGACAGGATCGACTTCATACCCCGAATGGGTCAGTATGGCAACCAGTGCAGCCGACATATCTTTTTCGTCTTCTGCCAGTAAGATTTTCATTACGATTTCCCTCCTGTGTTATCTGCACGAATCAGATTCCGTATGGTCTGCATGGATAAATCACACGAAGCCAGTTCATCGGCACAGCGTTTCAACTCGCGGCTGATCATTTCCGGATTCTGGATATGTTTTTTATATTTCATTTCATGTTCCAGGCTGGCCCAGGAATCCATCGCCAGTGTGCGAAGCTGTATTTCCGCAAAGTAGCGCCCCGGGTTGTGTCCCAGCACATCGATAAACGGTGTCGTCACGGCGAGGATGAGATGATAGCTGCGATATCCGTTGGGCTTGGCATGGCGGACATAATCCTTCTCCTCTACTACCTCTACCTGAGGCAACTGGCGTAAGTAATTAATATTGGTATAAATATCGTCGATAAACCGGCAGACGATCCGCAGCCCGATAGCGTCGTGAATGTCATATAATGCTGAACGTTCTGTCTGCGGCAATCCTTTCCGGTCACATTTGCCGCGCATACTACTGTCTGTTTTTATGCGGTACAGCAAGTGTTCATAAATCGTCGAACCCGTGCGGGCCTTTTCCCGTTCACTATACGCCCGGATTTCCCGGACCAGTGTATCCATGACCTGTTCCAGCGAAGTCCTGTATATGCCGTATATATCTGTTTCCATGTACTCACCCTTTTATCACTATAATGATTTAGTATACCAGACCGAACCGTGAAATGCCATGTGCCGGCCATCACAATTTCGTCACAGTTACAACGTTTTCTCCTTCTATTGTACCACATCGGCTTGACATCTGCCGGGAAAGCCCCTATGCTGAAAGTATCTACTGACAGAAAGGATGAAGACCTATGACGATAAAAAAAGCTGTATCCAATGACATCGATGACGTAGCCCGGAGCTATGAAGCCTTGTTCGATTATTTCGATTCCCATCGCGACCGGACGCACTGGCTGCGGGGAACCTATCCGACCCGTGCCGTAGCCGAACGGGGAGTTGCCGAAGGCTGGCTGTACGTACTGCGCGATGAAGAGGGCACGCTCCTGGCCAGTATGCTCCTCAATCACCATCAGGACGACGAATATGCTTCCCAGCCCTGGCGATATCCGGCAGATTCCGCACACGTGCTGGTACTGCATACGCTCTGTGTACTCCCCGGGCACAGCCGCCGCGGCATTGGCCGGCAGATGGTACAGTTTGCCCTGGACCAGGCCCGTTCCCGGGGATGTACGGTCATGCGCTTCGACACGAATATTGATAATATTCCCGCCAGCCACCTCTATGAAAATATGGGATTTGAACTAGTCAGCACGGGAAAGGCTATGCTAAATGGAATATTGCCTGTTACGTTACGCTATTATGAAAAGAAACTGGATTAAGGTGCATCTCATCGGATCATGGCTGTTGGCCCTTTGCCTTTGTATCGCTGTTCTGACAGTCTGGCCAGCCGCTGCCGCCGCACATCAGCCGGCAGTGACTCAGGACATGCCGTCCTCTCCGGCTGCCCGGGAATGGAAGGATGACAGGCTGGGCATCTCCCTGCAGCTTCCCGCTGGCTTTGCCCTGACTACGCCGCCCCGTCCGGAAATACACTTGGCAGCCGTACAGCCAGAGGGCCGGCTCTGCATCCAGATTTCGGAAGAAAAGCGAAGTCAGCCCATATCCCCGGGCAAGCAAAAAGCCTATCTGAAACAAAGCTGGGAAGCCTACCGGCGCGTATTGAAAACGGATCATACCGTCCGGGACATCCACACGGGTATGACTCATATCGGCACCCATCAGGCATCCCGTCTGACCTATACACAACGGTTCTACCTGGGGGATCAGATCATCGACCTGTACACCGAACGCTACCTTCTTTTATGGGGAAACAGCCTGTATATCCTGACACTGACGGCCGATGCCCAAACGAAAGAACCATATCTTCCGGCTATGCGCCAGTGTCTGCAAACGTTTACAATGTATTAGCTTCCCGATGCAGGATGCGTTTTCAGCTATGTCTGAATATCCCCCGATAAATAGAGGATGCCGTGATCTACACAGCATCCCCCTGTCATGCAAAACAGCTTGCAGATACGGTCTGCAAGCTGTAATTTTTTATTATTCTTCTTCGTCGGGAAGTTCCCCATTATGATATACGTCCTGGACATCATCGATTTCATCGAGGGCATCGATGAGGTTTTCCAGTTTCTTGGCATCTTCAGCACCGAGAGCAATAGTATTATCCGGAACCATCGTAATCTGGGCATGTTCTGTTTCGATGCCGCTATCTGCCAGCGCCTTTTCTACATCATCAAAGGCTTCTGGAGAGGTGATGATTTCAAACTCTTCATCACCGGTCTTGACATCATCGGCACCGGCATCGAGAGCGACTTCCATCAGCTGGTCTTCCGTTGCGTTTTCCTTAGATACGATGAAAATGCCTTCATTTTTGAACATCCAGGAAACACAGCCGGTTTCACCGAGGTTTCCACCGTGTTTGCTGAATTCATGACGGACAGCGGCTGCTGCACGGTTGCGGTTATCTGTGAGGACATTGACCGTAACGGCAACGCCAGCCGGGCCATAGCCTTCATAGGTGATTTCTTCGTAATTCTGGCCTTCCGTTGCGCCGGCGCCCTTCTGGATAGCCCGTTTGATATTATCCTTCGGAATATTGTTTTCTTTTGCCTTCTGCAGAGCAAGTTTCAGGCGCATATTACCCGTCGGGTCTGCTCCGCCCATACGGACGGCAATCGTGATTTCGCGGCTGATTTTTGTCGTGATCTTGCCACGGATCGCATCGTTTTTACCTTTTTTACGTTTAATATTCGCCCATTTTGAATGTCCGGACATCTTAGTTCCTCCTCTTTAGTTCCACCAGTCCTCGCCGGCAAGACGATCCAGAATAATCGCCGCAGCCGAACGAACGGAGAGATGATTGTAATCCCCTGCACCATAAATTGGTTCCAGGATAAAATCAAATTGTTCCATCGTTTCTTTTGTCATGCCATATCCCGTACCAAGGAGCAGCAGGACAGGAGTATCTTCTTCTTCTCTCTTGCGTCGGAGGTCCTTGTAGGAAATCGTATTGGCGTACGTCCTGGCATCGGTCGTCACGACATAAGGCCTTTTTCCTTCTGCATCGGTGACGGCCTGGACAGCCGCCCCGATGGAAGGACGGATGTCGAGGATGTCAAGAGCTTCCGTACGATACGAATTATAATTCTTTCCTACAGGGCTGCGCCAGAAATCGATAATCTTACGCACCATGTCCAGTTGTGCTTCGACATGGTGGATAATGAAATATTTTTTTACGCCATAAGTGCGGGCCGACCGGGAAATATCATGGAGATCGTAATTCGTAATGGCCGTAGCAATGACGTTGAAGTTTTTATCATAAATCGGGTAGTGAACGAGCCCGATATACAGTGATGATTTCATAATTCCGTTTCCTTCTGTATGCGTTCCAGTATCATGCGGTCTGTATCCGAAAGAGAGCAACCCTGTAGAAGATCCGGTCTTTTAGCCACCGTACGGCGCAGTGACTGTTCACGGCGCCAGGCTGCAATTTTAGCATGATTGCCATTGCGCAGCACTTCTGGAACGGCATGGCCGCGAAATACGGCCGGCTTCGTGTATTGCGGGTATTCCAGCAGGGAATGATAAAACGAATCATCCGAAGCACTGCCAGCTGACCCCAGGACACCGGGAATCATGCGGGCTACGGCATCGGTGATGATCATAGCCGGCATTTCACCGCCTGTCACGACGAAATCGCCGATGGAAATCGTTTCATCAGCCAGATACTGCTCTACCCGGTAATCGACACCCTCATAATGACCGCACAACAAAATGAGCTGGTCATAAGCAGCCAGCTCACGCGCCTTGGCCTGATTAAAGGTCGAGCCGGCCGGTCCCATGAGGATGACACGCCGCCGGGGCACATCTCTGCGCACCGATTCTACGGCTGCAAACAACGGGCCTGCCTTCATCAGCATGCCACAGCCACCGCCATAAATGGTGTCATCCACCATGCGGTGCCGGTCATAGACAAAACTCCTGGGATTAGTCACATCGAGCTCCAGAAGTCCCTGTGCCCGTGCGCGGCCGATGATGCTATGCTGATAGAAAGCCTCTATAAATTCAGGAAATAAGGAAATTATATCGATTCTCATTCGTCAATCCATTCTGGCGGATTTACCACCATCTTCTTCGCTTTGATATCCACAGAGCGTATTACTTCAGGAATGACCGCTAATAGAAGCTCATTGCCGGCGTCATCGTTTACCACGTAAACGTCATTGCTTCCTGTCTTCAGAACGTCCGTCACTTTCCCCAGCAGCCTGCCTTCCAGGTTGTAGACAGCTATGCCGATGATATCAAAGACATAGTACTGCCCTTCTTTCAGCGGCATCAGATCTTCCCTTGGCACCTGCAATTCCTTGCGTACCAGAAGTTCCGCTGCATTACGGTCATCGACACCTGCAAACTTCATCAGGACGACATGTTTATGGAACCGTGCCGCCTTGACTTCATAGCGCTTGCCGTCGATGTACCCGTATTTCATATGCAGGAATCGTTCGGGAAAATCCGTATCGGGATAAATACGAACATCACCCCGCACACCGTGCGGGGCAACTATTTGACCGATAGTATAGAGATCCATACCCGTCATCGTATTACTGGCGGAAGGCAATGATCTTGTCGTCTTCGAGCAAGATTTCCGTGCCCATGAGTTTGCCCAGATCGTCTCCGACTTTGACAACGACCGTCTGTTCGAGCGTTCCCTGCCGGATTTCGGAGCCGATTTCGAGCTGTTCCGCCTGTTCGCGTTCGTGCTGGGCTTTCGCTTTGGCAGCGGCAATGTGCTGCTTCTGTTCTTCCACTTGTGCACGAAGAGATATCAAACCCTGTGCGTCGATTTTGGCCTGTTCGGTCATCATGCGCTTAGCCTGGAATTCCAGGTTCTGAGCTTCACGATCGATATCGCTCAACGCCTGATCAGCATTTCTGATGATTTTGTCTTTCAGTGCCTGTGTAACTTTGGACTTGACAGTCACCGGTACACGCAACGTAATCTGATCCATGGTTCCTCCTATACGATATCCACTGATACTTTTTTGTTAGCCTTCACTGCAGCCGCCTTGACGACAAGGCGCAGGGCCTTGGCAATCTTGCCTTGTTTGCCAATGACCTTGCCCATATCTTCCGGGGCTACATGAAGCTGATAGACTTCGAGGCCATTCTTTTGAATCTTTGTAACTGTTACTGCTTCCGGTTTCTTTACCAGAGACCGGGCAATACAAGCAATCAATTCTTCCATCGTATCCAGCCTCACTTACTTTTTGGATGCTTCAAACTGAGCCATGATACCGGCTTTTTTGAAGAGAGAACGAATGGTATCAGTCGGCTGTGCGCCTTTGCCGAGCCAGGACAGAGCTGCTTCTGCGTCTACAGTCAGGCAGTCAGCGCCTTTGGCCGGATCGTACATGCCCAGAGTAGCAACAGGACGACCGTTTTTACGGGCATCGTGGGAATCAGCTACAACGACGCGGTAGATCGGTTTTTTCTTTGCGCCTAAACGAGCTAAACGAATTTTAATCATGAAAATCACCTCCTTATATGGACTGTCGCTTCATGAGAAGCCTCTAAAAGGGAAGACGTGGCAAGAAGCCCCGTCGTTTGTTCTTCTGCATTTTCTTGGCCTGCTTCATCATCTTCTGCATATCCGTAAACTGCTTGATGAGGCGGTTTACATCCTGCACCCGCGTGCCGCTTCCTTTGGCAATACGGCGTTTGCGGCTGTCTTTGATGAGCTGTTTCGGATTGGCACTGGCCCGTTCCTGGGCTGTCATAGACTGGATGATGGCTTCAATCCGCTTGAATTCCTTGCCATCCATATCGATTTTATCAATTTCTTTCTTATATTTGCCAATCCCGGGGATCAGGCTGACCAGACTGCTCATGTTCCCCATCTTCTTGACCATGTTCAGCTGGGCCAGGAAATCATCAAAGGTAAAGCTATTGCTCTTCATGGCCTTTTTCATATTGGCCATCGACTCTTCGTCAAAAGCAGCCTGCGCCTTTTCGATGATCGTTTCCACATCGCCCAGGTCGAGGATACGCGATGCATACCGGTCGGGATGGAATTCTTCCAGGCCGTCCAACTTTTCGCTGACGCCAATGAACTTGATGGGTTTACCCGTCACGGCCTTGATGGAAAGGGCCGCACCACCACGGGCGTCACCGTCGAGCTTGGTCATGATAATGCCATCAATGCCCAGCGCCTGATCGAAGGCAGATGCTGCCGTCACAGCGTCCTGGCCTGTCATGGCATCGACGACGAGCAGGATTTCATGGGGCTTGACCTGTTCCTTGATATGGACCAGTTCATCCATGAGCGTTTCATTGACATGAAGCCGCCCTGCCGTATCGATGATGACCATATCTTTCAGATGACTCAAGGCATATGGTATGGCATGCTGGGAAATAGCAACGGGATCTTTGCTCCCTTCTTCCGTATAGACGGGAATATCCAGATCCTGACCCAGCACCTGTAACTGTGTAATAGCCGCCGGACGGTATACGTCTGCCGCGACCAAAAGCGGGTTCTTGCCCTGGCCATGCAGCTTTCTGGCCAGTTTGGCCGCCGTCGTCGTCTTGCCGGCGCCCTGCAGCCCTACCAGCATAATAATGGTAGGTGGCTTACTGGCCATGGCGATACGGCTCTGCGTGCCACCGAGGAGTTCGGCCAGTTCATCACGGACAATCTTAATGACCGTCTGCGATGCATTCAGACTGCCAAATACTTCTTCGCCGACTGCCTTTTCCCGGACCCGCTTGATGAAGTCCTTGGTAACGGCGAAATTGACATCCGCTTCCAGGAGGGCACGGCGCATCTCTTTTAGCGCTTCACTGACATCTTCTTCAGAAAGCTTTCCCTTGCCGCGTAGTTTTTTGAATGCAGCCTGAAACCGTTCGGACAAACTCTCAAATGCCATTGATGGACCTCCCTTTCTGATTTACGCACATTACAATTCAATGTCTTTCAATATATGTTCTGCCTGTTCCTGCGCCGACTCTGTGCCAGACTCCAACAGCGATACAGCCGTATCGATTTTCTCCCGGATGGCATCTGTACGGGCAAGCAGGCCCAGTCTCGATTCATATCCTTCCAGCGACCGGGACGCCCGGTTGAGCATATCGTAGGCCCCCTGCCGCGAAATATGAAGCTCTTCTCCGATTTCACTGAGGGACAGGTCCAGATTAAAATACATCTCCATGCAACGGCGCTGCCGTTCTGTCAAAAGCGGCCCGTAAATATCAAGAAGTCTGCCCTTGCGTACAACATCTTCAATCATCGCCTCACCGCCCCGTGTGAATTCGTACTTTGCTAGTATACCGTAAGCAACGCTAACTGTCAAGTACTTTTACTTGGCAGTTAGCATAATATAAGCCACATATGATATTGTCTCAATAGACCACAGATGAAAATGTCCCCAATTTATGATATAATCTCTCTTCTTTATCATTATAAATATAAGGGGAGGGATTCCTATCAGTAAGGTAGAACTATCCATGAATGAAACCGGTACATCCTGTCTCCCAAAGCAACCAAAGCAAAAAAGAAACGAATGCAACATGAAATCTTTACCGATAGGCGTACTGTGTTCACCTATCAATGC